>WNFA01007843.1_pt1 | contig 13205 bp, 9 predicted proteins | sample 5400481 | NCBI WGS metagenome assembly WNFA01 (sample SAMN13153340, study PRJNA577476) | soil metagenome | isolation source: 120 cm saprolite under Douglas fir tree site 2 hole 1 replicate 2 | place: USA:California | collected 2015-04-18 | reverse complement strand
ATCGATATGGGCTGGGGAGAGCGAAAAACGCTGCCAAGGAGTTGCTGGAGTACTCGGAACAAATGATGCGAGCGTTTGTGGCGCGAGTGCCAAGAGGAACGTATCAGGCCGAAGACTTCATGGATGGCGACGGGATCAGCGAGCGGCCGGTGAAGATTGCAGTGGCGGTGAAGTTTGCTGGCGCTCGGATGAAGGTGGACGACCTAGTCACGGTGGATTTCACCGGTACCGACCCGCAGGTTGAAGGCAGCATTAATGCGGTGGAGGCGATTACTTACTCAGCCTGCTTTTATGTCTTCCGCTGTTTGTTGGCGGAGGAAGTGCCCGCGACGTCCGGGCTGATGCGCCCGGTCCGGGTGGTCGCGCCGTCCGGGACGGTGGTGAATGCGCGGCCCCCGGCGGCGGTTGCGGGAGGTAATGTGGAAACGTCGCAACGCATCGTCGATGTCTTGCTGCGGGCATTAGCGCAGGCCATTCCCGAACAGATTCCAGCGGCGGCTTCGGGGACGATGAACAATCTCACCATTGGAGGAATTGATCCGCGCACCGGCGATCCATTCGCATACTACGAAACCATCGCCGGTGGGATGGGCGCTCGTCCTACGAAGCCGGGTATTTCCGGCGTCCACACCCACATGACGAACTCGCTGAATACGCCGGCGGAGGCGCTGGAATATTCTTACCCCCTGCGAGTGCGGCAATACTCACTGCGGCGCGGGAGTGGGGGCGGCGGCAAACACCGCGGGGGGAACGGGATCGTACGAGAAATTGAGGTGCTGACCGATGCGGAAGTTACCCTGCTGGCCGACCGGCGTTTGCGCGGGCCCTGGGGATTGAAGGGCGGCCAGGAAGGTACACCGGGCAAGACTTGCGTTATCCGACTGGATGGGACGGTAGAAGAGTTGCCGGGCAAATTCAATATCCGGTTGAACAAAGGCGAACGGATTCGGATTCAGACGCCGGGCGGGGGTGGTTGGGGAACTCAAGTCAGATCGCCGAAAAATGATCGCTGAAATTAAGGAGAGCGTGATGCAACGTATCAGTTCAGTGGGTGTTCTTTCCTGCGCCAAAATGTTAGGAGTGCTGTATGCCTGCATGGCGCTGCTTTTCATTCCCATCGCCTTGATCGGCGGGTTAGCCGGTATGGCGTCGCAACAAACCAACGGCGCCATCGGCGGAGCCGTCATGCTTGCCTTTGGGGTCATTGCGCCCTTTCTCTATGGCGGAATCGGATTCGTCTTCGGTGCCATCGGGGCGTGGATCTACAACCTCATGGCAAAACGGCTCGGAGGGATTGAGATCCATTTGGAACCGGCTTCCGCGGGGCCTTACGGCATGACCAGTCAGGTGGGCGTGATCTGAGGCCGATCCAGCGCACCGCTCGAAGCCCGAGAACTCGGTCAGCACGGTGCTAGAATCAAGAGTTTGGCTGATCATTTCGGACTCAAGGGTTGGAGTTAATGTCGAAAACGATGCTGGCGGTGGTCAAGCCGGACGCCGCGCCAGGAGCGGAGATCCGCGAGGTCAAGGTCCCCGGTTTTGGCCGCAATGATGTGCTGGTCAAGGTAAAGGTAGCATCCATCTGCGGCACTGATCTGCATATCTATGAGTGGGACCGTTGGGCGCAGAACCGGATCCATCCGCCACTGATTCCCGGGCACGAGTTTTGTGGCGAGGTTGCGGCTTACGGTGACGAAGTTACCAGCGTCAAAGAGGGTGACTTCGTTTCCGCGGAGATGCATGTGGCTTGCGGGAAGTGTCTGCAATGCCGCACCGGCGAAGCCCACATCTGTCAGAACGTGAAAATCATCGGCGTGGATGCCGACGGCGCGTTCGCCGAGTATGTCGTGATTCCAGAGTCGAATATCTGGAAGCTCGACCCCGCCATTCCGCAGGAGTACGCGTCGATTCTGGACCCGCTGGGAAACGCGGTCCACAGTGTTCTGGCGGGCGAGATTGCGGCCAAGACGGTCGCGATCACCGGTTGCGGACCGATTGGCCTGTTCTCGATTGCGGTGGCGCGCGCTGTGGGCGCGACTACGATTTTTGCCATCGAGGTGAACCAACACCGGCGGCAGATCGCCAAGGACATGAAGGCCGACTTCGCGCTCGACCCGTCGAAAGAAGACGTGCGCGCCATTGTGATGGAACAAACCGGAGGCCTGGGTGCGGATGTGGTGCTTGAGATGGCGGGCCATCCCACTGCCATACGTACCGCTTTCGACATTGTGCGTCGTGGCGGACGCATTTCCCTGCTCGGCCTGACTTCGAAACCAATTTCCTTGAATTTTTCCGAGGACATTATTTTCAAAGGAATTACGGTGCAGGGCATCAGCGGCCGCCGCATGTACCAGACCTGGTATCAGATGACCGCGCTGCTGAAAGCGGGGAAACTGGACCTCCATCCCGTGATCACGGATCGCATCGCGATGAAGGATTTCTCCAAAGCCATGGCGCGGTTGAAGACGGGCGAGGCGAGCAAGATTCTCGTCTATCCTAACGGGATGAAGTAGAAGATCAGTTCCCAGCTCTTAGTTCCCAGTTGTCAGCCTGTTTCTACTGGTCCGGCCGTGTTCCGGTGTTGCGCGTTACATCAGATACAATTCCAAAACGATGCTTCGTTACTTCACCGCGGGAGAGTCTCATGGGGAGAGCCTGGTTGCCTTCCTTTCAGGTCTGCCTGCGGGATTGGCCGTGGATCAGACGTTTTTGAATCGCGAACTGTGGCGCCGGCAGCAGGGCTACGGTCGCGGTGGACGGATGAAGATCGAGACGGACCAGGTCCACATTCTTTCAGGGGTGCGTAATGGTGCCACCATCGGATCGCCGATCGCCATTTTGCTGGAGAACAAAGACTGGAAGAACTGGCAGGAATCGCTTCCCGTAGCAGAGGGAGACCCCGCGAAACATAAGCGGGTGGCGTCGCCGCGCCCCGGGCACGCCGATCTGGCAGGGGCGTTGAAATACAATTTTTCCGAGGCCCGCTATGTATTGGAACGCGCCTCGGCGCGCGAATCGGCGGCGCGAGTGGCGATTGGCGGCTTGGCCAAGTTGTTTCTGCGCCATCTCGGAATCGAAGTGTTCAGCCACGTGGTGACAGTGGGCTGCGCGGATCTGAAAAAAGATGTTTCCTGGGAACAGATTCGCGGGCTCTCGGAGCGCGACGACGTTCTGCTGAATTGTGCGGACCCCGATGCCGAGCAACAGATGAAGGAGGAAGTAGACAAGGTTCTTAGAACGGGCGATTCGGTCGGCGGAATTTTTGAAGTGGTCGCGCATGGCGTTCCACCCGGGCTGGGCACATACGCGCAGTGGGATGAGCGGCTCGACGGCCTGCTGGCTGGCGCGGTCATGTCCCTGCAGGCGGTGAAGGCTGTGGAGATCGGGGCGGGAGTTACCGCGGCATCCTCCGCCGGCTCGGCCGTCCATGATGAGATAGGATACGCGGCGTCGGCGGGGTTCACCGGGTTTACCCGGAGCAGGAATAATGCCGGTGGAATCGAGGGCGGCGTGTCGAATGGCCAAGACATCGTGGTGCGCGGATATCTGAAGCCGATCTCCACTTTGCGACGCCCCTTGCAGTCGGTAGACTTCGCCAGTCGAGAGCCGGTCAAGGCCGCCTACGAGCGTTCCGATGTGTGCGTGGTGCCGGCCGCAGGCGTCGCTGCAGAAGCGATGGTGGCGTTGACTTTGGCGCGCTGCGCCCTGGAAAAATTTGGTGGCGATTCCATGACCGAAACCCTGAGAAACTTCACGGGATATATCGAGCAGTTAAAAAATTATTGAGGACTGAAGACCGAAGATTGACGACTGAATCTGCATGATCTATCCCATCGTGAAGTTTGGAAATCCGGTTCTGGAAAAACCCGCCGCGCCGGTCACGGCTTTTGACGGCGATCTGAAAAAACTGGTCGATGACATGTTCGAGTCGATGTACGCGGCGCACGGAGTCGGACTGGCGGCGCCGCAGATCGGAATTTCGAAGCGCCTGGCGGTGATCGATGTCACCTTCAAGGAAGACCCGAACGCCAAGCTGGTGATTGTCAATCCCGAGATTGTCCGCACCGAGGGCCGCCACACCCAGAATGAGGGCTGCCTGAGCATTCCCGACTTTCGCGAGCCGGTGGCACGCGCACGCAAGGTGACCATCCGGGCCCAGGATCTTGCCGGAAAGTGGTTCGAGAAAACTGGTGAAGATCTGTTGGCTCGCGCTTTCCTGCTCAATTTCCTGATGCCTTCTCCTCCCACTCTCGTCTTTTGCGGAACGCCGGCGTTTGCCGTACCCACACTGGACGCGCTGGTAGAGGCTGGCTTCGTTGTGCGCCTGGTTGTGACCCAGCCCGACCGGCCTAGAGGCCGGCACATGGAGCTGGCGGTCTCACCGGTGAAGCGGCGAGCGTTGCAGCTGGGATTGCAGATTGTCCAGCCGGACAAAATCAAGAACAACGAAGAATTTCGTGCGCAACTGGCCGGCATCACGCCCGACGCGATTGTCGTCGTCGGATACGGGCGCATCATTCCCCAATGGATGATCGATTTGCCACCGTTGGGCAACTTGAACCTGCATGCATCGTTGCTGCCCAAGTATCGCGGCGCTGGGCCCATCCAGTGGGCCATTGCGCGGGGCGAAACCATTACCGGTGTGACCACCATGCGGATCGACCCTGGGCTCGATACCGGAGACATTCTGTTACAAAAGGAGATCCCGATTGCGCCGCAAGATACAGCGGTGACGCTGGCGCCACGAATGGCCGAAATCGGTGCCGACCTCTTGATTGAAACTCTTCGCGGACTGCAAGCGGGCACGATTCATCCGCAGCCACAGGACCATGCCGGCGCAACGCTTGCGCCCATCCTGACAAAAGAAGATGGCCGCATCGATTTTCATCTCACGGCTCGGGAAATCTGGAACCGCTTGCGCGGCTTCCAGCCCTGGCCGGGCGCGTACACCAGTTTTCGCGGAAAGAATCTGCACATCTGGGCGGCACAACCGGCGGAGCGCGCATTGCGCGAAAGTGAAATCGAAGTCGCTGACAATCTTTTGGTGGGTTGCGCCAGCGGGACCGCGCTGCAGGTGCTCGAAGTGCAAATGGAAGGAAAGAAGCGGATGCCAGCGTCCGATTTCATCCACGGCTATCAACCGCGCCCGGGCGAAAAGCTTGGCAACTGACAACCGAGAACTACCAACTAGTAACTGGGTTTCTTAGAATCATGTCCATTTCTCCTGCTCGTGCGGCGGCGTTCGACATTCTGCTACGCATCGAGCAGCAAGGCTCCTACGCGTCCGAGCTCTTGCACTCGAACCAATATGCGAAGCTCTCGCCCGCGGATCATGGTCTGGCGACTGAACTGGTGATGGGAGTGCTGCGCTGGCGGTCGCTTTTGGATGAAGAAATCAGTCGTGTTTCCTCCAAGAAGGTAGAGAAGCTGGACATCGAAGTGCTCACCGCTTTACGCCTGGGAGCCTATCAGTTGATGTTCTTGGATCGCGTGCCAGGGCGGGCTGCGGTGCATGAGAGCGTCGAAATGGTGAAGCGTGGACGCAAGGGCTCGGCCGTGCCATTTACCAATGCCGTGCTGCGCAAGCTGGCAGGAAGCACCTCTGCGGCTAAAGCCGCCGGCGAAAATGGAATCTTGAATGCAGCGCTAAAGCGCTGCTCCACCCAAAATCCGGACTCACCCACAGAGAATCTGGATTCACCCGCCCGAAATCTGGACTCGTCTTCGAGCCCGTCCCCACCAAGTGCGGCGGAGCTATCAAAGAAATGGGCGCATCCACTCTGGCTGGTCGAGCGATGGGTGCATGAGTTTGGTCTCAATGTGGCGCGGCAGATCACCAACTACGATCAGCGTGCTCCTGACGCCACGGTTCGTATTTCTGATTCCGCGATGGAGACGGAACTGAGGCAGAACGGGATCGATCTCGTCCCCGGCCAGTTGTTGACGTCGGCCCGCCGGGTTCTGTCGGGGAATGTCAGCGCGACCCAGGCCTTCAGTGAGGGGCGGGTTGCGATTCAGGATGAAGCCTCGCAATTGGTCGGACTGCTGCTGGGCAGGGGATCGAGGATTCTGGACTGCTGCGCCGCGCCGGGCGGAAAGACCCGCGTGCTGGCGGAGCGAAATCCTGAAGCCCCTATCATTGCCCTGGAGTTGCACCCACACCGGGCGCGACTGTTGCGGAAACTGGTTCCCGCGAAGAATGTGGAAGTGATCAATTCGGACGTAGCTGAGTTCGCATCGACCGTACGCTTTGATCGCGTTCTGGCAGACGTGCCCTGCTCTGGAACTGGCACGCTGGCGCACAATCCTGAGATCAAGTGGCGGTTGAAGCCAGAAGACATCGCTAACTTGCAGGCGCGTCAGGTTGCAATTTTGCGTGCGGCAATGCAACTGGTCGCCCCGGAAGGGAGACTGCTCTACTCCACCTGTTCGCTGGAGCGGGAGGAAAATGAGAAAGTGGTTGAAAAAGCCCTCGCTGCTGAAACCTCATTCCGTTCATTGGACTGCCGCGCGGAATTGGAGCGACTGCGGTCGGAAGGCGAGCTGGCATGGAACGACATCGGTTCGCTTCTGAACGGACGGTTTGTCAGGACGATTCCGGGGGTGCATCTGTGTGATGGGTTCTTCGTGACTATCCTGCAAAAGAGCTAGCCACGGATCAACGCGGATTGAACCAAGCTATCGCAATCAGTTCATATAGACGCTGAGACTTGGACCGTAGCGCCGGCGTCCCGCCAGCTGTCCGGCGGGCGTCTCGCCCGCCCAATGGGCTGGCGCTACCGAACCTCGAGATTCACCGTTGCCCCCATGACCACTTTTTCTCCCGCAGCGGGATTTTGCGAGACCACCATGCTGGTGGGCGACGGGGCCGGAGCTGGCGGCTGAGGCGTCGTCGTCACCGTGTTTTCCGGGGACGGAGCGGGTGTTACCGTTCCCAGTCGCAGTCCGTCGTCCTGCAACGCCAGCGTGACGCTGCCCAGCGGTTGCCCGATAAAACTGGGCATGACCAGGGCTTGAGGTTGCGGAGGTACGGCGAGCAGTAGACTGATTTTCGGCGCGGAGACGCCGCTCGCGTTTGGCGGCGGGGCCTGGGCTAGAACCTGGCCCTCGGCAGCATCGGGCAATCGCATTTGTGCGATTGAGCCGACGTCCAAACCCCGTCGGCGGATGTTGATGTTGGCAACGCGCTCGCTCTGTCCCAGCAGGTTTGGAATCTCAACTCGCTGCGGGCCCAGGCTTTCGGCGACGCGAACTTGCCATCCCCGCCGCACCTGGCTTCCGGCAGGTGGTAGTTGGGAAAGGATTTTTCCTTCCGGCACGGTAGGGCTGTAATACTGGCGCTCGACGCTCAGTTCCAGTCCGCTTTGTTCAGCGATCATCTTGGCCGCGGCAGGACTCTTGCCTACAAGGTCCGGAACCGCAACTTCATGGCCGTGGATGGCCAGACGCATGGCTGTAAGCGCCGACACCAGCGCCACCACGAGCAAAACCAGCGCCAGCAGGACCAGGCGGAAGAAAGCTTTCATCGATCAGATTATAGCTTCGGGTGGATGACAAAGGTCTCTGATCCCACTTTGGGATCAAAGCCGCGCGAAAAAACTCTTACCGCCGCGTACGACCTATACTGGATCGGATGACGATGCGGCCGCCCGATGTGACTACGGCAATTACAAATTCGGAAACTGATCTCCTGGGCACGCTGCGCCGGTACTGGGGATACGACTCGTTCCGGCCGTTGCAGGAACGCATCGTGCGCAGCCTGCTGGACGGACAAGACAGTTGCGTGGTCATGCCGACTGGGGGCGGGAAATCGTTGTGCTACCAACTTCCGGCCGTGATGCTGGGACGAACCGCGGTCGTGGTTTCGCCGTTGATTGCGTTGATGCAGGACCAGGCGGCACAACTGGCGCAGATGGGAATTCCTGCGGCCGTGCTGAATAGCTCATTGCCGAACGACAAGCAGGCCCAGGTGATACGCAAGGCGTCGGAGGGCGAGTTTCGTCTGCTCTATCTTTCTCCGGAGCGGTTGGCCCGGGCCGACACCATTGATTGGCTGCAGCGCGTACCGATCGCATTCTTCGCCATCGACGAAGCCCATTGCATCTCGGAGTGGGGTCACGAGTTCCGTCCGGAATACCGGCAGCTGAGCCGGCTGCGGGCGCATTTTCCTGATCGTCCCATCGCGGCTTTTACCGCCAGCGCTACTAGGCGCGTGCGTCACGATATCTTGCACCAGCTGCAATTGCGCGACCCGCACAAATATATAGCCAGCTTTCACCGCTCGAATTTGCGATATCTGGTTAAAGAGTGCGCGGGAGGCGAGCAGCAGAGCCTTCTGCTTCGAGCCTTGCGGAATTACCAGAACAGCAGCGTGATCGTTTATTCGCCGACCATCGCCAAGGTCAAGGAGACGGTGGATTTTCTCGAGGACGAACAAATGTCTGCCATCGGCTATCACGGCAAGATGGAGGCGGCGGAGAGACGAAACAATCAGGAACGCTGGATGTCGGACGAAGTCCGCGTGCTGGTGGGGACGATCGCGTTTGGGCTGGGCATCAATAAGGCGTCGGTGCGGGCAGTGGTGCATCTGGCCTTGCCCAAGTCGATCGAGCAGTATTACCAGGAGGCGGGACGCGCGGGGCGGGATGGACAGCCCGCCGACTGCATCCTGCTCTGGCAAAAGCGGGATGCAGCGCTGCTCGCCTACTTCGCCGATCAAATCGTTGATCCGGCGGAGAAAGAACGAGCCTGGCAGCGCTACCACGCCATCCGACGCTTCGTCGATTCGAAAGGTTGCCGGCACCGCCAGATTTGCTTGCATTTTGGGGAGAGTCCGAAGTGGGAGACCTGCGGTGCCTGCGATGCTTGCGGTTGTGAATCCGAGTGGCTGGTGAAGTCGATCAAGGCGGAGCGGGCGAATCTGAGCCCGCCTGCGGCCATGGCGCCTCGGTTGCAACAGCCGGCTGCTGTGGGCGCGACTGCGGTATTGGATGTCGATCCCGAGCTGCGGGATTATTTGCGAGAGTGGCGGCGGGCCGCGGCGAAGCAGCAGGGCGTTCCTGCGTTTGTGGTGATGCACGATTCCGCGCTGGAGGAGCTGTGTCGCCAGCGGCCACTGTCGATCCCCGACTTGCTGCGTATTTCGGGATTTGGCGAGTACAAGGCCGCGTTGTATGGTCCGCAGATTTTCGAGGCCCTGGAGCGATTTCGCAACGGTGCCCGCGCCGCCCCGATGCCGGACACAAAGCCTCGCCCGACCAAGCAGGCCAGTGGTTTATGATGGTGAGTCTCGATTTGAATCCAGAGTGTCAATGAGGCCTTCAGCCTGAGGTTCATATGAGCACAACTTTTATTCCCGCCGAGAAGCTGCGCCTGACCCGCGAAGAGATCAATCGTAAGCAGAAGGAATACATCTTCCCTTCGGTGACGACTTACTACTCCGATCCGCTGCCCATGGACCACGCGCTCATGCAGCATGTGTGGGATGTGGAGGGCAAGAAGTATCTCGATTTCTTCGGCGGCATTGTCACCATCAGTGTTGGGCATTGCAATCCACGCGTGATCTCGCAAACCAAGGCACAGATTGACCGGATGCAGCACGTTTCGACCTGCTTCCCCAACGAGCCGATGGTTAACCTGGCGGAGAAGCTGGCGCAGATTACGCCGGGAGCGCTGAAGAAGTCTTACTTCACCAACAGCGGCACGGAAGCCAATGAAACCGCCATCCAGGTGGCGCGCATGCACACCGGGAACTTCGAAGTGGTGGCCTTGCGGCATGGCTACAGCGGGCGCTCGTCGCTCACCCGCGGTCTCACTGGCATGAACACCTGGCGGAAGGGGACGATTGAAGTCGGCATCGTGCATGCCATGAATCCGTATTGCTATCGCTGTCCGCTGGGGCTGACATACCCCTCGTGCGAAGTGGCATGCGTGAAAGATATTGAGAACGTAATTCAATTCTCAACTTCGGGGCGAATCGCCGCTTTCCTGGCGGAACCGATTCAGGGCGTGGGCGGTTTCATCACTCCGCCGAAAGAATATTTCAAGATGGCGTTTAACATCGTCAAACAGTATGGCGGCGATTTCATCTCCGACGAAGTGCAGACTGCCTGGGGACGCACTGGCCGCAAGTGGTTCGGCATCGAGCACTGGGAAGTTGAGCCGGACATGATTACGGCTGCGAAGGGATTGGGCAATGGCATACCCATTGGATTGACTGTTGCCAAGCCGGAAATCGCGGACTCTTTCCCGGGGCTGACAATTTCGACGTTTGGGGGCAATCCTGTGACCAGCGTCACCGCGAAGGCCGTCATTGACATCATCGAGGAAGATGATCTGCGGGAAAATGCGGCCGTGGTGGGCGCGTATTTCCGTCAAAAGCTGGAAGAACTGCAGACGAAGCATGCGATCATCGGCGACGTCCGAGGCATGGGACTGATGCAAGCGCTCGAGCTGGTGGAAGACCGCGCGACCAAGAAACCCTCGACCAGCACAAACGCGCTGATGGAAGAGGCCCGGAAGCGCGGATTACTGGTGGGGAAGGGCGGATTTTACGGCAACGTGATTCGCATGTCGCCGCCGTTGAACATTTCGAAAGCGGATGTGGATGAAGCAGTTGGGATTCTGGACGAGAGTTTTGGGGCCCTAAAACAAACGCAGTAAAGAGCCTCAATGCCAATCTTGCCACGGCCACGGTTTCGGCATTCTTGGACGTCGTTTTTGATCGAAGGGATCCAAGATAATCTGGATCGAACCGAAGGCTGCAAAACAGACAAGGAAAATCCAAAAGCATTCTTCTCTCAGCAAATATTCCTGCCGGTTCATGTAGGTGTACGAACCATGGTTGTTGAGCGGATAGATGCGGCCTTCGGCAGGCCGGGGCGAGGATGGGATACTCGGCCAGTAATACATCGATATGTTGACCAGCAGGGTCGCAAAAAGCATGACGCCTAGCGTGACCGACAGTACTTTCCAGAATGTCCGCATTTCCTTAGGCTGACCTCTCGGAATGTCCCATGGATTATCTTACGTGGACTTCATTTCAAAACACATGCCATCGTCGCAGCGCCTTAGTGTGTCTCTTCCTCTGGCGGCGCTGTATCCGGTGTGTCCACTTTTTGCGGAGGCGTGTTCATCGTGGGTTCTGGCGGCACCGGGAAATCTCCTTGATCTTTTCCCGCCAGCGCCACCTTCATAAAGTCCATCCAGATGGGCAATGCGGCATGGGCTCCGGTTTCTTTTGCGCCCAGAAACTTTTTCTCGTCGTAGCCAATCCACACGCCGCAGGTCAGTGTAGGCGAGAACCCGACGAACCAAGCGTCGGTAAAGTTGTTCGTGGTTCCTGTTTTTCCGGCCAGAGGGTATTTCAAAGCGGACGCCGCGATCGCGGTTCCGTGCAGCACCACTTCCCGCAGCATGGAAGTCATGGTGCGCGCGGTCCGGGCTCCGATCACATCCTTTACGTCGGGAAAATTTTCCTCCAGGGCGCGGCCTTCGTAGTCGGTCACTTTGGTGATGTAGCGTGGCGTGATGTGTACCCCGTCGTTGGGGAAGACGCTGAATGCTGATGTCTGTTCCATGGGCGTGATCTCGACCGCACCCAGTGCCACCGGCAAATATGGCGGGATGCTGGAAGTGATACCGAAGCGATGAGCGTAGTCGATGACCGTCTTGATCCCGAGGCTGTCGGCCAGCCTCAGCGCGGGAATGTTGCGGGACTGCGCCAGCGCACGGCGAAGGGTAATGGTGCCCTCGAACTTTTCATCGTAGTTATGGGGCTCGTAGGGCGGGCCGGAAGCGTTCGGGAACGTCACTGGCGCGTCGAGGATGGTATCGTCCGGTGTGGCTCCGCGGTCGATGGCAGCGGTGTAAACGTAGGGCTTGAAGGACGATCCCACTTGGCGCAGTGCTTGGGTCGCGCGGTTGAACTTGGAAAGATTGAAATCGCGTCCACCCACCATGGCCTTGATCTCGCCGGTGGCATTGTCAATCGCCACCAGCGCGCCTTGTGCGCCGGAATCCTCTTCCAGGCTGACCTTAGCCTTGCCGTCGGGAGTCAGCGAAAGAACCTTTACGTATGCGATGTCCCCGCGTTTCAGGATGTCGGGCAACTTGCGATGGGCCCAGGCGGCGTCAGCGGGGGCCAGCGTCACGGTGTAGCGCCCAAATTTGAGGGTCGCTGAAGCCGGTGAGCTCGCCAAGACAATGGCATGGATGTAGCCGTTGACCTCGGGTTCGCTATCCCAGTCGGGGTGTTGGTACGCGGCGAGCATCATGTCCCCCGTCAAAACATTTTGCAGACGTCCGCGCCAGCCGTGTCGCCGTTCATAAACGGCCAAGCCGTCGAATACGGCGCGGTTGGCGGCGCGCTGCAGATCCATGTCGAGCGACGTGTAAACCCTCAGACCGCCCTCGTGTACCTGGTCGCTGCCGTACTTGGCTTCCAGGTAGCGGCGGATTTCTTCGACAAAATAGGGCGCCAGGGAATCGGGTTCGTGGGCCAAGTCCAGGCGGATGGGCTGATCGCGGGCCTCCGCCGCCTGCTGCGCGGTGATCATGCCGTCCTCAAGCATGGAATTGATGACCAGATTGCGGCGCTTGAGAGCGTGGTCAGGATGGGTGATGGGCGAGTAGTAGATCGGAGATTTGGGCAGGCCGGCAAGCAGAGCGCCTTCATCCAGGGTGAGCCGCTTCGCGGGCTTGCTGAAATAAAACTGGGAGGCGGCCTCGAACCCGTACACTCCGTGGCCGAGGTAGATCTGGTTGGCGTACAGGGTGAAGATTTGCGGCTTGGTGAATCGCCGCTCGATCTGGACCGCCAGCAGAGCCTCCTGAATCTTTCGATGAAAAGACCGGTCGGGTGAGAGGAAGAGATTGCGCGCCAGTTGCATGGTAAGTGTGGACGCGCCCTGCACCCTGCCGCCGGAGCGGATATCGCGATATGCCGCTCCGGCGATTCGCCAGACGTTGATGCCCCAGTGCCGGTAGAAATCCTTGTCCTCGATCGAAATCAGCGCCTGGCGCAGGACCGGGGGATAGTCGTCATACGTAGCCACCACCCGACGCTGCAAGGCGAACGAGCCGATGGTGCGTCCCTGGTCGTCGTAAAGCTCGGTGATGGAACTGGGGCGGTAGTGTTCGAGTTGACCCACCTGCGGCAGGTCGGTGGAGTAAACCAGCAGGAGCCCGGCGGCGGCTCCAACCAG
>WNFA01003401.1_pt1 | contig 13208 bp, 8 predicted proteins | sample 5400481 | NCBI WGS metagenome assembly WNFA01 (sample SAMN13153340, study PRJNA577476) | soil metagenome | isolation source: 120 cm saprolite under Douglas fir tree site 2 hole 1 replicate 2 | place: USA:California | collected 2015-04-18 | reverse complement strand
CGGCAGGTAGCGCTTCTTCTGGTCTTCGCTGGCCCAGCGCAGAATCGCATTCGCTACCAGGGTGTTCTGCACGTCAACGATTACGCCGGCGGAAGCGTCGGCGCGCGAAAATTCTTCTACGGCTAAGATCGCCTCAAAAAACTTGCCTCCCGCCCCGCCGTATTGCTCCGGAATTTCGATCCCCATCAGGCCTAGCTGAAAGAACTGCTCGAGCAGTGCGTGATCGAAGACCCCCTTTTCGTCCATCTCTTTGGCCAGCGGACGAATCTTGTCATCGGCAAACTGGCGGACGTTGTCGCGGAACAGAATCTCGTCCTCGGTAAGGGTGGTGAGCGGAGCGGGATTCGCTAGCTGCAAAGTTTCCGGCATGGAGACACCTCGGCGGGATGGTGAACCGAAAATTGTAGCAGCAGTCTGCAGGGGACCAGCGACCGCTCGGTTGGTGCGGTGGGCTGTGGTCTTCCGGGAGCGAGCTTTCTGGCAAATGTTTATCAGTTAGTACTGGTACCCCCCTCCCCCCTGGTCTCCTGGAATCATTGAGTTAGCGGGAATTTTTCCACTTGGTCTTTGAATCTAAAGGACTTATATCAAAGTATTGCGGAATAAGGAGTTAAGTTGTCGAAGAGCGCTGAAAACGGTTTTGGGGCAGCTTCGAGGTGCGTCTCAGTTGACGAACGCACCTCGAAACTGCCCCAATCAGAATTCTATCGTCGCCTGCGGCGGGTCTTAAGTCAAGGAATTTCGACTGCGGAGATCCGCGGCTATGAGGCACGCCTTGCGGAGGTACGCCCCGCCTAGTAGAGCAGGGCGGACGAATGCGTCCGCCACTACGCGAGCGGTGAAATCGGGCAGAATCCCAAGGGGACGGTGCCGTGGAATCCCACCCCTTCGGCTACCGCTCAGGGCAGGCTCTTGCGCACAAAACGCGCAAGAATGGGGCGCCCGCACTTACCCAGTTGCGTGTCTGTGATGGCGGGCACAGTTAGGTATGATGAAAAAAGCTTCGAAGGCTCTGCCATTTCGTCGTGTGTCAAGGATGCGAATCCAAGGCGAGGTTTTGAACGAGGTCGCCTCGGTCAGAGACTACCTTTTGGAATCGCGTCCAACTTCCGAACACAGATTCAAACAGCTCGCTGGGGAGGACTGAGTAGCGATTCACTTCCTGTCTCGTCGCTCCGTGACGAAGATGTCGGCAGAGCCTTTCGTATCTATAAAGCAGAATGCGACCGATATTGTGTCTGGTCGCGTAGCGCGGATCGTGGGTTTGTTGCGCAAAAATGTCGATAACTCGATCATCGAAATGGACCTCGCAACCCAGCGGCAGATTAAAAACCTCTTTTCTGGTGCTCGCTTTTCTAAAATCCGCCGCCACCTCCTCATCCGGAAGAGGAAGAAGGCTCTGATACTCGACAATCTGATAAGCGTTCTTGAAGTTACCGATGAAATCGATAACAGTACAGTGGGACTTGCCGACGTAGCGTCGAAGACCGCGTCCGAGTTGCTAGTGAAATATTCGCTTAGACTCTGTTGGTCTAAGAAACAGCAAGCATTCGACAAACGGCATGTCTGCACCTTCATTGAGGACGTCGACGACGCACAGCAACTTCAGGGTCCCCGAGGCAAGCCGCTTGGCGTAGCTCGCGCGCTTGTCCTGCGCAGTAGAGCTAATGTAGGGGCGCGCTGGTATCCCATTCTTGCGGAAATTCTCGGCTACGCGAGTGGCGTGCTTGTGCGAGCAGCAGAAGGCGATGGTCGGCTTATCAGCGGCCCTTTTCCGCCACATTTCTATGATCGCCGTATCGCGCTCCGGAACAATTAACGCCTTCTCGAGGTCGGATACGTCATACCTCGTGCCATTGTGGCGGATCTTGGAGTAGTCCACGTCGTCGAAGCAGCCAAAATAATGGTACGGACTCAGAATTCCGCTTTCGACGGCAGTGCGGAGCTCAAAATTTACGAGAGCATTGTTGCCGCACAGTTCGAAAATGTCTTGCCTATCACCGCGGAACGGCGTAGCGGTGAGCCCAAGAAGGAACTTCTGCTTAGTCTGGTCAAGTATCCGACGGTACGATCCCGCAGCGGCATGATGAAATTCATCGACGACGACGTAGTCAAAACTTCCCAAGTTGAGGCTGTTGAGGTTGCGGTTGAGAAGCTGGACCGTTACGAGATTCGCCTTGCTGGGTTTGCGCAACCCACTTGCCGACTCGTGACGTTGGACATTCCTTCGCCCAAAAACAGCTTCAAACTCGGATCGAGCCACGTCCAATATCTCGTGGGTATGCGCCAAATACAACACATGTTTTGCCCTGACCTTCTTCGCATCTTCGGCGGCAATTCTTGTTTTGCCGCTGCCCGGAGGCAAAATTATAAGTCCCGAGATTTGCCCGATCTCATGGCATTCATCCAAGGCCCGCAGTGACTCGGCCTGGAGATGGTTAAGAATTCTAGTCTTGGGTGAGTATCCGCAGCGACATCTGCCGGCACTAATTCGGCGCGCATCCCTCGGGCAGAAAAACCCGTACGCTAGGAACAATCGGCCGAGGTCTGTGGCGTCAAGAATCGCATAATCCACTCCGAGCCGCCCCGCAGTTGAACAAAACTGTTCCTTGGCTCCGTCTAGTATTGTTCCGGCGGCCGCGAAGATCGCAAAGGACAAGCCACTGATCTTTTCGAGCCGGTAAATCTGGTGAGATACGTCCGACGGTCGCACCGTCGGAAAGGACTTCCCTTTGAGAATGAACGCCGCTAGCCCCGCTGCTCCCCGAACTCTTACGTGGTGTGTAAGTATATCGACGATCTCGGCTGGCCCGTGGGGAGTGCTGCTGGAGTCGAACAGAATGGACCGGATGTACGGCTCCAGGTCCTCTCTTTCGTCCAGCGCGCGAACGGCCCTGATCAGATCGTTCGAAACGTCGCGTGGTGGGTAGTCCTTAACGTGGCGAAAATTCTCAAACTCCTCGATAGTTATAAGGGATGACATGCAGCCGGTTCGACGTCTTACGCTAAATGTACGCCCGTGGTTCTGTGAGTCAAGTTCCTGGTGTAAATCCACAGACCTGGGTCATTGAGCGCGCACCTGCATGGGTCTTTCGCTTCGCTCAAGATGACAACCTCCCGAATTGGAAGACCGGTATCCGCGGATTCAGATTCTTACTATCGAAGAGTTGCTGGCGGGCAAAGGCGTGGCTTATCCGCGGCTGTTAGAAGTGACGTTTAAGAAGGCACCGAAAGCGCGGAAAGCGACGGAAGAGCAGATGCCTCTGGGCGGGACGGAGATTGAGGGGCCATTTTAGGGGATTCGCGGGCGAGGGCGCCCGCGCCACACGGTCACGGGAGAACGCCTGGGCATTTCATTGATGGTGTCGGGGACGGAGGGGTCCCTTCGGCTTCGCTCAGGGCAGGCTCTTCGACTGCGCGGCTGCTTCGCTTCGCGAAGCGGCCACTTCGCTCAGGATGACAATTCGTATAGAGCTGTGGAGGGTGACGGCGAGGCCGAGCTGCGCTCGGCTTGGACGGGCGAGGCGCCCTTCCCCACACGCCCGTCACCACACGGGCTTATTCGCCGTATCTTTCTTTTAGCTTGACAGTCATTTCGTCGCGGAGTTGACGGTAATCGGAGTGGACTGTGGCGCGTAAGGCTGCTTCGATGGAGCTGCCTTGCGACAGGCGTTCCAGGATGCTCGTGATTTCGGTCATACCGTAGGCATCGCGGAGGTATTCGGCGGCGGCTAAGGATTCGGCGTAGGCGACGATGGCCTCCGGCGCGGAAAAGCTCATAAAGCTGCCTTCGAGCAGATTGAAGGGGATCTCATTTCCCGCGGCGAAGAGCTGTGCCAGCTGATGTCCGTTGGAAGCGGATGACTTGCCTTCTTCCATCTGTGCGATGCCTTCGTTCAGCCAGGTGGGGCAGCGGTTGCTGGACATCTGCGAGACGAAAGAATGAGTAAGCTCATGTTTCAAGACGCGGGCGAGTTCGGGCGTGACGGTCGAGACGCCGCTGACCGGGATGCGTAGCTTGCCATCGTTGATGGCGCCGGTCCAGGAAGGCGCACGGGTAACGTCGAAGAACGCCTGCTGCGTGTAGAGTGTGACCGCGATGTTGTTGCGGGGCGAGTAGCCGAGATCGCGAACCAGGTCGTCATATTCGGAGTCGAGGGTGGCGAGCAGGTCGCGGCGGAAGGTCTCGGAGGTATCTTTTCCTTCAAAGTGGAGATTGAAGTGGCTGCTTTCGCGCAGCGAGAAATCGGACTCGGCGCTCGATTCGCGCTCGGCGCGGGCGAGATATTGGCTGATGGTGGCGTCGGGACGCAGGGCGAGCGACTTTTTCCAGGAGCGAATGGCGTCGGGCGTATGATCGCTGGCGAATTGAGCGAATCCCAGCATGCCAATGGTGTCGGGTGAGTCGGGAGCAATGGCAACGGCGTGTTGCGCATAGGTCAGAGCTTCAGTGGCTTGGCCGGTGCGCATCAGGCAGGCGGAGTAGTAGATCAGTAGGGTGGAGTTATCCGGCTGGAAGTGGAGCGCGAATTCGTAATAGCGCTTGGCCTGCGGAAAGTTGCCATGATCGGATTCGTGTTTGCCGGCGAGGAAATAGGCAGTGGCGGCGCGTTCAGGATTGGCGGCTTGCGCGAGGCTGGCTAGGGCATCGGTATCAACCTTGCCGTCGCGGATGACTTTTTCGGCTATGTCGGCTTCGTGGTCGAAGGAGGGCGCGGGCGGCGTGATGTCGGGGGCGGATGCTCCGGGGGCGGCGTGAACGGGAGCGGGGGCGCCGGTGTCGATGTGGTCGACGGAGGATTTTGGGATGGCGTAGGTATTGTCGCCGAGGTCATACTCGACGCGGTCTTTATTTGCGTTCTCGCGGACCTGGTCGGCCGAGATGGTGCGGCCATTCTTAAGGTGGATGACGTCGGCGGGCGCGGGAAGGGCCGGCAGAAGCACTAGAATTAGGACGAGGGCTCGCACTCGGCTGATTCTAGAACGGCGCGGAGGGGGCGGTAAGGTGACCAAGGTGCTGGGACTGGGGCGGCGATTTTCGCCGATTGCGGGCATACTGCAGATCCCTCACTTCGTTCGGGATGACAATTTCTAACAAGGGTTATGACGAAAAGGGTTAAGAAGCGAGGTCAGGTTCGACTGTGGATGATCGGGCCCGCTTCGTGCCTTGTGATCGCGACGGCTTGGGCGGAGGCGGCGGGACCGAGCCTCCAGTGTCCTCAAACTACGAGTGGGCTTTATGCGCGGATTCGGTCGGTCGGACTGGATCCGCAACGCGTGTACCACGTTCGGGACGCATCGATCGACCGGCTTAATCTCCATCTTGATTTGGACGACGGTGCGCTGGCGTTTACGGAGGATATTTGCGGGCGGATTACGGGCGCGTTCTTCGAGGGTGAGGGGGAGATACGGCTGCGGCCTCCGAGCCGGGTGGAGCGCGGATCGCTGACGCTGTTTACGGGTGGGGCGATTCTCGAAGAGCAGTTCACTTCAGGATATCTACGCTTCAACGACGACACGGCGGCTGTGTTGCAGCCCTTTCTTTCGCCGTCGCCTGAGAGCGCGGAATTCATAAAAGAATGGGACGACACGAGCCGCATGCTGGCCGAGTTTGACGCACTGCGTCTGCTGCTGGACTTCAGTCATTTTCTTCCGGCGGAGGGCTTGTCGAAGGGGCGTCCGCCCCTACGCGAGCCGGATCGAAAATTTCCGCCGCTGTTGCATGCTCATTTGCTGGGCAAACAACTAGGTGGCTTTGAAGTGTTCTGGGATGCGGCTGGCGCCGAGCCGTTGTGGGCGGGGCAGCCGCGGATGAAAGATGGCATCCCGTTCTTCGATATTTGGACTTCGTTTGCGCCCACTGGGACGGGCGGTGCAGGTGCGGCTTCGCCGGTCCCCGGCGTCTCGATCACGAGCTTCCGGATTCGGGCGTCGGTTCAGCCTCCGACTATGTTGCGAGCTTCGACAGAGGTGAATGTTCGAATTCGCAGCGGGGGAGAAAGGACGCTGCTGTTTGAATTGTCGCGCTATCTGAAGATGGATGCGGTTGAGGTGGATGGGCGGCCGGCGGACTTCATCCAGAACCCGGCGATTGAGGGATCGCAACGGCAGCGAAAAGGGAACGATCTGGTGGCGGTGGTGTTGCCTGCTCCGCTCGTGCCCGGGCAGGAATTGAAACTGCGATTCAGCTATGCGGGCGAGGTTCTGTCGGAGGCGGGCAACGGATTGCTGTACGTGGGCGAGCGCGGAACGTGGTATCCGAATTTCGGTTTGAGCCCGGCGCGGTTCGAGATGGAATTTCACTATCCCGCAAACTGGACGCTGGTGGCGACGGGAAAACAGGTGTCGCGCACGGGGAGTGACGAAGCCGAAACAAACGAACAGGCAGCGGGGGAAAAGGTTTCGCGGTGGACCTCGGAGCGGCCGATTCCGGTGGCGGGGTTCAACCTGGGTAAGTACGTTCGGGCGGAGGCGAAGGCGGGCAATATTCTGGTGGAGGCGTACGGCACGAAGGGGGTGGAGAAATCGTTTCCGAAGGCGCCGGCTGAGCTGATTGAGGAGCCAGCTTTTCGCGGCATTCCCTCGCCGAAATCGAGAACGACGGAACCGATGGTGGTGATTCCGCCGCCTCCTTCTCCGGCGCGTGACGCACAGGCCGTCGCGGACAAAGCGGCGAAGGCGATTGGGAGTTTTTCACAGTGGTTTGGGCCGTATCCGTATGGCTCGTTGGCGCTGACGCAGATGCCGGGGAAGTTGAGCCAGGGATGGCCGGGGCTGGTGTTCCTGTCGAGCTTCGCGTTTCTCAGTCCGCAGGAGCAGGCGGATCTGCGTCTGGATCCGGTGACTCGCACGCTCGACAGCCAGGTTCTGGTGCACGAGACGGCGCACCAATGGTGGGGCGATCTGGTGCTGTGGAAGAGCTATCGGGATCAGTGGATTGCGGAAGGTCTGGCGAACTATGCTGCGCTGTTGATACTGGAGCAGCAGAATCCGGCGGAATTCCGGCAGGTTCTGGAAAAGTATCGGCGGGATCTTCTCAGCAAGAACAAGGATGGAGAGCGGCTGCGCGACGCTGGGCCGGTGACGCTGGGGCAGCGGCTGGAGTCGTCGCATTTTCCCGGAGGATACGAGGCGATCAGCTACGAACGAGGGACGTGGCTGTTTCACATGCTGCGTATGATGCTGCGCGATTCCGAAGCGGCGTCCCGTTCCCGGAAAGGGCGGGCGAATCCGGGGGCGAATTCCGAAGAGCCGTTCTTCCGCGCGCTGCGGAAAGTCAGGGAGCGGTATGCGGGCAAGACGATAAGCACGCATGAACTGATGCAGGTTTTCGAAGAGGAACTGCCGCGCCCACTTTGGTACGAGAAGCGTCCCAAGTTGGACTGGTTTTTGGAAGGTTGGATTGAAGGGACGGCGATACCGGAGCTGGAAACGCGGGAAATTCGCATCACGGAGAAGGCTGGGGTGACCACGGTTACAGGCGTGATCGTACAAAGGGACGTACCTGACGATCTGGTGACGGCGGTTCCGGTGTATGCGACGACGGCGGGAAATGCGCTGGTTTTTCTCGGCGAGGTGCTGGCGGATGGCGCGGAGACTGGGTTTCGGCTGATTGTGCCGAGCGGCGTTCGAAAGATTGTGCTTGATCCGAAGCAGACGATTCTTACCACGCCGAAGTAGATTTCGATTTAATAGAGACGTTAGTAGGAAGCGCGCCGCTCTGCGAAAGGCGGCGAGGCCATGCGATTGCTGGGAGAAGAGTTGTCAGGAACGTGAATTGAGGATGTATGACTCTTCAGCCCCATGTGTTCGCGAACGATCGGCCACGTCGGCGAACCATTCTTCTGGTTGAGGACGAGCCTTTTGTGCGCGAGGCGACTTGCTGCATTCTCGAAAGCGCGGGCTTTGAAGTTCTGCCGGCCGAGGATGCGCAAGGGGCCATGAAGGTTTATGAAGAGTGCAAGCGGGGAATTGATCTGGTGATTACGGACATGGTGCTTCCGGGACGGTCAGGCGAGCAACTGGGGCAAGATCTGCGGGAGCATTCACCCGAGGTTGTGGTGCTGGTGACGTCCGGTTACAGCAACCTGGAGTACGAGACGGAAAAGCCCGGATCACGCACGTATTTTCTGGCGAAACCGTATTCGAGGCGGACGCTGGTCGAGAAGATTGAAAAGATTCTCGGCGCCGCGTCGCTGGGGCGGGCGGCGGCGCAAGCGGGCTAGGGCCGCGACTGCGTGATAAATCATGCGGTGGAGAGACGGGCGCCCTCGCCCGTCACTCAGGCAATTGGGTGGGCCGGGCGAGGACGCCCGGCGCTCCACCGACGAGCTTTGCCAACCGGCGGGCTTCCCCGACGTTTATAATCCTCCGTTCGTAGAAACGATTCCTAAGTTTGGTCCTAAGTTTGGTTCTCAGGAGCACTCATGAAACTCGGGGGGCGAGTTGCGCTGGTTACGGGAGCGTCGCAAGGGATCGGTCATGCCTGCGCGCTGGCGCTGGCGCGAGAGGGTGCGAGCATAGCGGCGGCGGCGCGCAACCAGCAGAAACTCGACGAACTGGTCGCGCAGATCGCGGCAGCGGGGGGCAAGGCGGCAGCTTTCGTCATCGACGTGGCGGACGAAGAACAGGTGAAGTCTGGGATCAAGTCGGCGCTCGCGCAATTCGGCAAGATCGACATCCTGGTAAATAACGCCGGCATCACTCGCGACCAACTGCTGATGCGCATGAAGCGCGCCGATTGGGATGCGGTGCTGAATACGAATCTGACTTCCGCGTATCTGTGCATCCAGCAGGTAATCGGTTCAATGCTCAAGCAGCGCTGGGGACGGATTATCAACGTCACCAGCGTATTCGGGCAGATGGGGCAGGCGGGACAGGCGAACTACGCGGCTTCGAAAGCCGGGCTGATCGGACTGACGATGGCGATGGCGCGTGAGGTGGCGTCGCGCAATATTACGTGCAATGCGGTGGCTCCGGGATTTATAGAGACCAGCATGACGGCGACGCTGAGCGAGGAATTCAAGCAGAGTGCGGTGAAGACGATTCCGTTGGGGCGCGTCGGCTCGCCTGTGGACGTTGCGAGTGCGGTGTGCTTTCTGGCTTCGGAGGAAGCTTCCTACATCACGGGGCATGTGCTGAACGTTAACGGCGGATTGCTGATGGGGTAGGGAAGCATGAAGAAAAATATCTGGCGGGCTGTGATAGAAGTTGGTTTTATCATCTTCCTGTTTTATTCCAATCTTCTGATGGGAGAATTTGAGCGCTCAGGCATGGGGCAGGCGAGAGGTCTAGCTTGGGCAATCGGAGATGTCTGTACCGCGGCCAATTTTGAGATTTCGATGATCGCGGCGCTCATCGGCTATGTGCTGTTTGAGTTTCTTCGGAAGAAGTTCTAGGTGTCGGTGACGGCTTGGGCGTGATGAAAAGAGGTCGGGTCGATCAGGGGCAGTCGCCGCTCATCCCCTTTGTTCCATTTGTTCAATAAAGACCTAGGACCTGGTCGTCGACCATGGTTACCGCTGTCTTGAGCGCGATCGTGAGGTCACCCACTGATCGCAGGACATCTTTGAGGTTGCTGGTGTTGAGCGCTATATGTGCGCGATGTAGTGGATCCCCCGCAGCACTCATATGCACATGGGGGCCTGACTTATAAAAATAGTGCCTTTCTGAGGGCAACTCGTTGGGATCGCAGTGTAGTGCTAATATCTGTCTTTCTTCGTTTTGGTCTCTGCTAACGTAAATGTGAAGATACGCCCGGTTCAGGCAGAATCCTTTCTGGACGGGTTGCCACATCTCATAATACGACGCACGAATTCGAGGGACCCGCGTTGGAAAGCGCCATTGATCCGGATCTGGCTCGGACGGTTCCTCGCCAAGATGTGCTGCGAAAACGGTCTGTCGATTCAAAAGCCTCCGCATGCAGGCAATACGGCGCGATGGAGGAGCCAGAGGTGCCAAGATGCGCGCGATCTCCTGAGTTCGGCCCGGAATCCTTTCCATGTCTAGAATGCAATTCATTCGAACTTCCCTATGCCCACTAGGCGCTTGTCACTCTCGCTTAGTCCGTAGGCCGCTGCCGCCAACTCATCGAGCTCGCGCTCAATCTCTAAGGCTGTTTCTCTAGTCGAGTCCATTCGGGCTTGTACCAACTGAATGATCTTCCTCGCAAGCCCGCGATCCATCCCCACGGGATCTGGGATGGGCGTACGGCTCAGCGTTGTCACTTCCAACCGTGAATAACCGCGCGAGTAGCCGTGGGCACTTTGGGTTATTAGCCAAAAACATGGAGAGGAGTTCAGCAAACCGAGCATGCACATCAATTCATCGAGCCCGCCAGACGCCCGGGGCAGGATGTATGGACCATGAGATACTGCATAGCGGCCAGTTCGATCGAGTGCGAATCGCGGGGAGATGACGATGTGAGGCGTTACAATTTTGGGACAAATCAGCTTTTCCGGCTGGCGCGGACGTATCGGCCTCCACCAAGGGTTGCGCGAATCGCGCACGCTTCTGCGTGATGTTAGCTTCTCCTTATGGCTGAGAAGGTAAGCCCAGGTTTCAGGATAGTTCTTCTCAAGCTCCTCTTCGTTGAGCGCCTTTCCATCGCGGAACGGGTAAATAACGAATCGCTTTGTTTGTGCCGGCACCTTGTAGGCTTCAATTTCGCGGTCGCTCAGAAGCGGAGCATAGATTTCTTTCTCGCGCTTAGGGATGGACGAGGGCGGAACTAGGAACACGTCGTCTGCGCCAGTGATTAGACCTTGCCGGATTTCGGCAATCTCCCCGAGCGTTGACACCCGACTAAGCTTCGTTTGGAGGGCAAGTCTCTCTGGGCTCGTAAACTCCCATTTTTCCTCGCCGGGGAGCGGTTGTGTGCCCCAGAATACTTCGTACGAGGAGGTACGGATCTCCGTTCCTTGTAGTGCGTTTTCCAAAGCCTGCCCAACGAGTTCGTCGCAACGGACTACCATGACCGGTCTCCGTGCGTCGGGGCTCTGCTTCTGGAACACTACGAGGACGACGTAGGCCCCCACATCTTCGAACACCCGTACGGCTGAGAGGTCAACGACGCAGTGCAAAGTTGCGCTTCGGGAGAGTTCATCACGGACGGGCGCTGCATTATCGCTGATCAGAAAATTCTTAGGCAGGACTAGCATGCCGAACCCGTCGCCCTTCAGCATGGCGATCCCCGCTTTCAGGAGCCCGAGATACAGGTCAGTCTTGCCGCGGGCCGAATCGCCAAGAACTTCCAGTAGCGTTCCCTTTCGCTCTGGTGGGAGGTCGTCGATACTTACAAATGGTGGATTCGTAACGAGAACGTCGAGAGAATTAGGGAGATTGCCGACTGTTTGGATCGCCGCTAGCGTGTCTGCCTGGCGTATATCAAGCTTGTCTGGGACCTTTCCAATGAGTACTAGCGACAGTAAGGACAACGATAGCCGAGCCGCGGCACAAGCGTTAGGATCTATATCGATGCCGGATATCAAGTCGAAACCCTCGGCTATGCTTTGGGTTGTGAAGGAGTCAAGGAGCGCGTCGAATTTTGTCTCAAGCATTGCCCTCAGGAATATGCCCGAACCACACGCTGGATCGCCAATCTTCAGGCGTTGAAACCGGCTCAGCGGGAGCTCTTTCCGCAGGTACTTTGCAAAAAATCGCGCAATAAACTCCGGCGTATAGACGTTCCCAAAAGAGCGGTCTATCTTCTCATTTGGTAGCCGTGGGAAAAACGACTGCTGTCCATTGTTATCATCGAATCTTAGCAACGACACGTAGTGTTCATAGATCCTGCTCAATGCGTGCTTGGACATCATTGCGAAGTCGTAATCGAAGTAGGGCTCAAATCGGTTCCGGTAGAAATCCCCGATAAACTCACGGGTCGTCGCGCTATCAAGCCTGTCAAATTCTCGCAGTTTCGAAACATCGAAGAGTTCGTTCGGCAAGCTTGCCCCGGCGAGCGTCTCGACACTTTCAGTCAGAAGCTGTGAGATTCGTAGCTCGCCTTCCTGCAGCCGTTGTCTTAACGACACGAACGGCCGCCTGGCGTCCCTTCCGTGGTAGTCCTCGAGTGCCCGAATGAGAATTACCGAGTTGAACAGCGCTGAAATCTCCTCGTTGGTGGTGAACCCCAATTCAGCCGACAGCTGCCTTTTCCAGAGCGAGATGGTCCGAATTAATGCGGTATCCAGCGCCAAAACGCTTGGACTAGGGTGATCCGTCGATAGGCTGTCAAACGCGTAACTGCTGAGCTGTGAGGTTCGGTCCCGGCCTAGCTCTCTTCGATAGGAGAAGAAACGCGGAGGGGCAGCTCTGTTGTAAACAAAACTCGCTCCTTCGTAGTCGACAGCAATATGCCAGTCGATCAAATTGTTGTAAGAGGCGTTAAGCAGAGTCTTCTGCTGGAAGATGTCCAAGCTTGGATAACGTGCAGGCTTCCGTAGGAACGAAATGACGGCAGAATTCTGCAGTCCGTGCTCGACCACCAGATGACCTGATGCGAACTCTTCTGTTCCGGGTAGGCTCAGTTGATCGCTTGGGCGCCACCCAAGCTCAAAAGCGAAGTCATTCAGGCGGCGACGGTTATCCAACGGAGCGGCCGGAATGGAAGTAGTTAACTGCTGGATCAACTCGTACTGATCGACGGTCGAAATGGCCATGACTTTACTTGTGTTTCGTACGTTTATACCATCGTCCGCTGTCGTATACGAGATTGTAGGTGAACAAAAAGCGAAATGCAACCTTCCAAGAAAAGGGCCATAGGTTTCCCCATGACCCCTCAGCGGGATCATTATCTACCAGTCTTCACTAAAGTTACATAGGCCACTTTGGTGCTGGTTGGGTCGGGAGGTGGAGGGATGGCGTCGTCTCCGGAGACGGGGCAAGCCCCGTCTCTACAGTGAGGGGATTGCGGGGCGCGATTGGCCTTGGGGGCTGAAAGCCGCCATTGAAGTTGGGGGCACTTACGGCGCGGCTGAAGAGGTTGCGGAATAAACATCTAGCGCGCCGCAGTCTGACCTCAGCGGCTAAAGCCGGTAACTCCAGACAGGCCGCTCATCACAGCGGTGAACCGCTGCGCCACCCAAAATCAAACGACTTCGAGAAGCCACAGGGAAGAGCCGCCGTTGCGGCTCTCCTGAGACACACGCAACACCGTCGGATCACTCGACTGAAATGCGTTCGCCCGTGACGTTGCCGGCTACCTCGAA
>WNFA01003399.1_pt1 | contig 13211 bp, 13 predicted proteins | sample 5400481 | NCBI WGS metagenome assembly WNFA01 (sample SAMN13153340, study PRJNA577476) | soil metagenome | isolation source: 120 cm saprolite under Douglas fir tree site 2 hole 1 replicate 2 | place: USA:California | collected 2015-04-18 | reverse complement strand
TTTGCCTTCGTCTTCCTGGTCTCGTTGGGTGAGGACTTCAACATCCTGACCATCGCTCGCATCCGTGAAGAGGTGCAGAAACTTGGGCAGCGCAGGGGCATCGCGACTGCGATTGCGCTCACTGGCGGCGTCGTCTCTTCCTGTGGGCTGGTAATGGCCGCCAGCTTCTCACGTCTCGCCGGTAATGCAGTGATGGAGGTTGCTGAGTTGGGCTTTACAGTGGTGGTAGGCATCTTGCTTGATACATTTGTTGTGCGCCCCCTGCTTGTCCCTGCCATTGCCACTATCCTCGGTCGCTGGAACTGGGTGTGGCCTCACAGCAAGCTCTTCAAGAGCATCGATATCGAAAAGCCTCCCCTGCAGCCTCATCAACATCCGTAGACTCTGCGGGCGAATGCTACAAAACGTGCAATACGGCAGGGCGACCGCAAGGGATCGCCCCTACTATACACGAGTGAATCGGCTTGCCAGGCCCGTGTATAGTAGGGGCGGGGCTTGCCCCCGCCCAATAGGCGTCAAGTTAAGGAGAAGGAAAGAGGAGCTGAAGGTAGGTAGAGCGGGGGATGACAGGAAATGCCTCCTGTGAGAAGATAGAGGAAGAATCTTACATCTCTATCAGTTCTCAGCAGGAGGGAGACCATGATCACTGTACCACGAATGGCAAACCTATTACGGCAGGTGTTTGAAAAAGATGCGCGCGCGTTGGCACGCAGCATGGGAGTGATCCAGCGGGAACGCAAACTCAACGGGAGTACCCTGCTGTTACTGCTCGTGCTGGGGTGGCTGCATCAGCCCAAGGCGGGCAGAAGTCGCGCTGGCACGATTTGCTGGCACGTTGGGGGTGACGATCAGCAAGCAAGGCATCGAAGAGCATTGGACGCTCTTGACCGCCCAGTGGCTCTACGAGGTCCTCTTACGTGCGGTGCAGTGCCTGGTCATGGCCCAAGCGGTGGCGGTCCCGCTGTTGCAACGCTTTGTCGGCGTCTACATTGAAGATGGCAGTAGCATCAACTTACCCGATAGCTTAGAGCGGTCCTGGCGGGGGTGTCGGGGAGGCAATGGATCCAGTAGCGGGACGAAAGCCGCCGTGAAGCTGACCATGCGCGTGGACCTGCTGCAAGGAGGGCTGCAAGGGCCAGTGCTGCAAGATGGGCGTAGCCATGAGAGCCAGAGTCTCTTGCAGCAGATTCCGCTGGTGAAAGGGGCCTTGTGGATTGCGGATATGGGCTACTTTGCCTTGGTGCGCCTGGCGCAGTTGAGCAAAGCGGGGGTCTATTTCCTGATGCCGTTGAAGGACGGAGTGGTCACCTGGGTGCAGGGCAAGCGCGTTGATCTGCTCAGCGTGCTGCAAGCCCACGCGCAGGAAGCGGACCAGGAATATGAGATCCAGTTGGGAGCGGGCAAACAGATCACGTGTCGGCTCTTCGCACGGCATGCGACGGAAGCGCAAGTGGAGCGCCGTCATGCCAAGCAAGACGAGTATGCACGCAAACATGGCACCCAGGTCACCCAACGGCAACGGGAGTGGGCGTGCTGGACGCTGGTCATCAGCACGGTCCCGGTGCACCTGCTCACGCTGAGCGAAGCCTTCGTGCTGCTGCGTGTGCGCTGGCAAATCGAGTTGCTGTGGAAGCTGTGGAAAATGCAGGGGCAAGTGGATGACTGGCAGACCACCAATGAGGAGCGTATCCTCTGTGAGGTCTACGCCAAACTGCTGGGCGTCTTGCTCCAGCATTGGCTGATGCTGCTGTCAGGCTTCGATGATCCCCATCGCAGCACCATCGGCGTGTCAGAGATCATACGCGATCAGGTCGTCGTCTTAGCACATGGCTTCGGTGGACGCTTGTCCTTGAGGCAGGCGCTCCGATTGGTAGGTGAGGCGATTCGGCAAGCTGCCGGGCGCTCCATTGCCGGGCGCTCTGATCGGCCCTCTGCCTCTCGCCTCTTGCTTGCTTCTGGCAGCAGCGGCTTAACTTGACGCCTATTGGGCGGGGCTTGCCCCCAATACATTTCAAATAAGAGGAAAGGAGAGCCAGAGCAGACAAAAGGGTAGCCTTTCTGACATACTACAGAGAGAGTCAATCCATGTAGCAGAGCAGAAAGGAACATGCCGATAGGTATAGAGTACGCTACCTCGAGCAAACTGACAAGATGAGCGAGCGGGTACGCTTGCGCATGATAGAGGAGGTGTATTCGCGCGAGTTGCTGCTCGCGTGTGTGCAGCACAGTCCGAAGCGGCAGCAGAAGCAGCGTCGCCTGCAGCACTTTACCGGCCTGAGCGTGGTGTGGTTTCTGCTCGCGATGGTGTTGTGGAGTCGCTTGTCACAAGGGCGTGTGTGGGATAAACTGACGCATTGGCTCCAGGATCGCTTTCCCGAAGATCCCCAAGAGCCAGCGGGACCATCAGCACTCTCATATCAGCGCGCGATCTTAGGCATGGAGCCGTTGCAGTGGCTTTTTGAGCAAGGGACCCATGTCCTGTGTACGCGTGAGACCGAAGGAGCGTGGTATCGTGGGTATCGGCTGATGGCGCTCGATGGCAGCCTGTTCAATGTGGCCGATACCAGAGCCAACGCCCAGGCCTTTGGACGCAGTTGCAACCAGTACGGCAAGGGCGCTTATCCGCAAGCACGAGCGGTGATGCTGACCGAATGTGGCAGTCATGCCACCATCGGGCTGCACCTGGGCGACTATAACGAGGCGGAACTTCATGGAGCCTATGCCCTCTTGCCCCAGCTCGCGCGAGGCATGTTCTTGCTGCACGATGCCAACTTCTTTGGCGGGGCCTATCTGGAAGCCCTCAATGCCAAAGGGGTGCGTGCGCTGTTCGCCCTGCCCAGTACCGTGGCGCTCGAGCGCGTGCGCAATCTGCCTGATGGCAGTTATCTGGCGCTTCTCAAGCCACAGCCGAGGGCGCTCTATCCAATGAAGCGAGCGGTGTGGCTGCGCGTCATGGAGTATCGGATCACCGATGAGCGCTTGGGCGAACCCGGTCAGGTGTATCGGTTAGGCACCACCTGGCTGAACCCGCGTACCGCTCCGGCCAAAGCGTTGCTGGTGCTGTATCATGAACGGCTTCCAGATTGAGATCGTGGTGGATGAGATCAAAACGCACCTGCGGGTGCAGCAGAAGGTGTTACGTTCGCACACGCCTGAGGGCGTGCGTCAAGAACTCTATGCCTTGTTCGTGGTGCATTTTGCCATTCGTGCCTTGATGTATCGCTCCGCTCTGCAGGCCGAGCTAGACCCTGATCGCTTGAGTTTTACCGAGGCGGTCTTTCAGCTGTGCGAGACCGTGGCTGATGAGCGAGGCGAGCAAGCACCAGCGCTACAGCGCTGGTGCACTGAGCGCCTGCTGCAACGCTTGCGACGCAACCTGTTGCCCGAGCGGCACCTGCGCATCAATCGCCGAGAGATCAAGCAAGTCTACAAAAAATACAAACCCAAGAAGCGCGATGTCCCTGCGCCCAAGCCCTTTGCACCTGGGGAGCGCTTTGAGGATTTTGTGGTCATGGTGGTGCGACCCCAAGGCTCCAAACTGTTGGCCGAGGCCACACCACTCGTCCCTATTTGAAATGTATTGGGGCTTGCCCCCGCCCTCTAACGGTCGCCCTGGTAGCGGTCGCTTTGAGTGCAGCACATGTGCGTAGTTCTCGCATTCGCCAGCAGAGTCCTTTATGGTCGCCCGTGTTACTATCCCCTGTAAAGCGGCCCTTGTGAGCGTACAAGATCAAGCGCCTCCAGCACGTGCAGGATATCCTGGCAGACCTCCACCATTACCTGCGGCAACCATTCTTCAGGACGAGGATTATCGGCCACAATCTCTTCACCCTCCTCCTCTTCATCTTCGTCCTCATCCGTTGCTTGGCGCAGGCGCTGCACGAATCGAACAGAGCGAGAATGAGGATCATCATGCAATCCACGCATCCCATCCGGGTGCCAGATCGGCAATTCTACGCGTTGTTGCAGCGTAAGCGCCTCCGGCTGCACCCGGTTGTCTTGCAAACTCATAGTGACGCCTGGACGGGTTTCGTTCGCCCGCCTGCTGTGTTCACTCGCGTTTAACTTGAGCGTCTGCGTTAGTGACAGCAAAGTCGTATCAGTCGCACCATCCCAGTTGAGCGGCGCCGTGTATGCAAGATCAAGCGCCAGCGGCGGGATATCCCTGGTATGCAGGTGTGGACAATGCTCGTTGGGCTCGTGGAAAAAGTCACATACTCCAATGGGGCCTTCCAGCGAAAGCGCCGTGTCCAGCGTACTCCAGGTAAAAGAAAGTGTGCAAGCACTGCGGGTCTCCCCCTCCTCGCAGCTTCCAGTATGACAGGTGCAGGCAAATTCGCGCTCGAGCGACCGTGAATTGACCCAGTATTCTGGATGGGTCACAAGATCAAGACTTGCCGCCGCCTTTAGGAAATACCCCGTCACATCTTCAAAGGTCAGCATCTGTTTACTCCTCGCCGCCCATCTTGGCAACATCAATCTGATGGCTTTCCTGCTACGGCATGCTCCTATATTACCGGATAGTGTCAATATCACAGCCTTTTAGCACCGATATCTTCTTCGTTCCAGGTGATATAGTGTTAGCGCTCGCCGGTTTTTTCGGCTGGTCCACATTGACCAGCACGCTAGAGACACCAAAGCAAACACACAGCACAAGGAGAAGGTTTCATGGCAGATATCCGTTTACTACGCATGGCCAGAGTCCTGGTCCACTACTCGCTAGGTATCAAAAAAGGAGATCGCCTGTCGATCAGAACAGAACCTGTTGCTGCTCCACTGGTGCGTGAAATTGTGCGCGAGGCGCTGCATGCTGGCGCCTTTCCCGAAACAATCATTGCACTTCCAGGCATCGCGCAGATACGCTTCCAGCAAGCCTCCGATGAGCAATTGTCCTACATTCCGTCCGGGCTGCGCCTGGCGTACGAAGAATATGAAACAATGCTTCACATTCAAGCAGAGGAAAACAAGAAGGAGTTGAGTAACATCGATCCTGCGCGCATCGCCGTCGCACAAAAGGCTAGCCAGGGATTGTTGCAAACCTCTTTACAGCGCACCAACTCGCAAAACCCCTATACTGAGGGGTCATTGCGCTGGTGTCGCACCATGTTTCCCACCAATGCCTATGCCCAGGATGCTGACATGTCCTTGAGCGACTTTGAAGACTTCGTCTACCGCGCCTGCTTCCTGGACGACGAGAACCCCGTAGCACGCTGGCAAGAGCTTTCCAGGCAGCAAGAGCGGCTGGTGCTGTGGCTCGGGGGCAAGCATACTGTTCAGCTGCGCGGCCAGGACACCGACCTGACCCTCTCGATCGACGGGCGCACCTTCATCAACGATGACGGCCACTACAACCTCCCAGGCGGAGAATTCTTTACCAGCCCCGTTGAGGATTCGGCCAATGGCATTATTCGCTATACCTTCCCCGCCACCTTTGGTGGTCGCTCGGCAGAGGATGTGCTCCTGCGCTTCGAAAATGGCGTCGTCGTTGAAGCGCGTGCCGGTCAGGGGCAGGATCACCTGGACAAGATGCTGGCAATGGACGATGGAGCGCGCCGCCTGGGCGAATTTGCCTTCGGCAATAACCGCAACGTGGATCGTTGCACTAAGGACACGCTCTTCGACGAGAAGATGGGTGGAACGGTACACCTGGCTTTAGGAAACTCTATCCCAGAAACTGGCGGCGTCAATAAATCAGCCCTGCACTGGGACATGGTCTGCGATCTGCGTCAAGGCAGTGAGATCCGCGTTGATGGCGAGTTGTTCTGTAAAGATGGTGAGTTCGTGATCTAGTTCTAACCAAAATGGCCGTCCGTGTCTACTCCACGAACGGCCATTTCAACACAAGTGACTGATAACCTTTGCTCAAAGCATGGGGCGAATCGAAAGAATGGTATAATTTGTCACGCCGCCAGGGGTCGAAACACTCACCGTATCACCCTCCTGGTGCCCCATCAGCGCTTTCCCCACCGGAGACTGGTCAGAGATCAAACCAGATTTTGGGTCGGCTTCAAATGTCTCAACAATGTTGAAAGTACGTTTCGCCCCGGCGTCAGTCTCGACTTCTACCTGCATGCCAATGCGCACAACAGGTGGTCCCTCGAGCGTATCGTGCATATCGGGCGTCATGATCTCAGCAGCTTCGAGCAAGCGCTCAAGTTGCAGTATTTCGCCTTCAACTTTTGCCTGTTCGTTCTTAGCATCTTCGTATGCGCTGCTTTCGGAGATATCTCCTGCTTCTTTTGCTTCGTGGATATAATCAGCTATCTCTTTACGTTTCACTGTACGTAAGTAGTCCAGGCGTTCTTTCTTCTTAGCATAGCCCTCAGGTGTTAAGCGATAGGTCTTTTGCGTGGATCTTGCCTGGCCGGCTTCACTCTGTCCACCAATAGTCATAGTCAGTAAACTCCTCCCTGTTGTTGAGGAAAAAGGGGGAACTCGCAGGGTCTTCACTCCCGCTCCCCAACATGAGAACGATAAAAAACTATAGGGGAGGACAATGGGGAGAGCACATTGCTAGGACCGTTGCACGGGTCCTCTACCCCAAAAACCTCACTCAGAGGCGTGGCCCCTAAGAATCTTGTGAAAACATGAAGGTGATTATACGTTCTAATCAACCGTACGTCAAGTGACCGCGTCACATTTTTTATATATCCGCATATCCGCATATCCGCGCGAGATGCATTGAATGTGATCTCTGCAAATCCCCCCGTGTATGTGCCCCCTATTCAACTCTTCCAATACGATATAGTCCTGTACCACATACCTCACAGGTTCCTCGTACGGCTATACGCCCATTCTTCATGGTAACTTCGGTCGGGTTTAGCATCCTTCTCTTCGTCTTGCATTTCACACAATAGGCTTCAATCGTTGTTTGCACTTTAGGACTAGCGTCAGCCATCACCTCCTCACTCCATTGCTGGATAGTAGCAACGACTGTTTCAGGATGCTCCTCGTGGATAGCAAGGCCTGCATCCGGTATCAACGCTAGACGAGTATGTGCCGTTGTCCATGAAACATTCCGCTCGCTGCTAATATTCCCGGCATTGGTCAGCGCCCCGGCTCCCCACATAACCAGCGTAGGTTGGTGCACAGCCTCTACTTGTTGCGTCACATCCCGCTCCAGTTTTCCTGCAAGCAGGGCCATACTTGCATGTTGAGCACCGAATTGGTGCATCGTAGCATAATAATAATCAATATCGGCATCGCTTAGCTGAGCGTGTTGCCTGGCCAATAAATATCGCAGCGCAAAGTGTGTGCTCAGCATCGGGTATAGCAGCCATTTCACCGGCGCTGCCTCGAGCAATTCAGACCGGGCAATTGCGACGAGCCTCCCATTATTTCGCATGAGCGTAGGTAAGTGAGCATCTTCTTGTAATGCCCCTTTTTCTTGTTCGCCTTCTAGCGTCACCGGTGAAATCAATACCAGCCCTGTGCATAACTCGGGGGAAGTTGCCGCCGTTGCCACTGCATAGGTGCAGCTTATCCTGCTTGCCAGGATCGTTGCCGGTTTTCTTACCACGTCCATAAGAAAATCCCGGCAGAGGTTCACATACGTTTCAGTCGAATAGTCTAGTGCAGGGCGATCTGAAAGGCCAAACCCCAGCAGATCAGGGGCATAAACGCGGTAGTGCTGTGCCAGTGGCTCTATGATTTTGCGCATCTCATAAGCTGACGCGGCTAATTCAGGTGTGTGGAGGAGAAGCAAAGCTGGCGCTTCTGGCGCTCCCAGCACTTTATAGAAAATGTGACCGAGCTTCCACTTATAATAATGGGGTTCACCAGGCAATGGACTTTCCAGCTGCCGCGGTGTATCTAACATATGTCGCATGGCAACAACTGCGGAAAAAATAAACGCGCTTAAGAAAGTTAGCCCCAGTAACCGGGCTAACTTTCGGCCAGCATTTTTAGAACGTGAACCTGCTGCTTTCTCCATAGAGGGCCTCCTTCATTATCTGTAGTATAGCACGCTTCGTATAATTCACGCCATTTTCCCGCTCCTCCGGCTCTCCATCCTTGTGTGGGAAAACCTCTTCCCGTAAAGGAAATTCTTTAACTGATGAGTTTGTAAATAAAACAACTCGGTAACCACGTTTATAGAGATGATGCATAAAAAAGTAGAAATAATAGTTACTGCTGTTGACACCAGTCGTTGTGCAAACTACAATACTTTTTCAAAGGGCCAGAAACTAATGGGGAGCAATATGCATATCATATATGACGTGGAGGAGATGACCGAAACCGCGCGAGGATGGCTTGCAGCCGGGTCCGTCGGTTTTGTTCCCACAGTGGGTCATCTGCATACAGGACATGTAACGTTAGTTCAGTCCTCACTGCTAACGTGTGAGCTAAGCGCCGTCAGTATTCTTGTCAACCCCGTGCAATTTGGCTTCGATGAAGATCAAGCGCACTATCCTTACAGTCTCGAGGGAGATCTTCAACTGCTAGACCAGGAACAAGTAGATGTAGTATTTGTTCCTCGCCCTGAAGAGTTCTATCCCGCAGGTTTTTCCTTTCATGTCACTCCCTCCGGTCCTCTGGCTGAGCGCTTTGAAGGCGCCGCTCGACCTCACTATGCTCGTAGTACAGCCACAGCTATGACGAAACTGTTTCAACTCGTGCGACCAGATGTAGTCTTTTTAGGGCAGAAAAATGCTCAGCAAGTAGCCTTGATTCGTAAACTCGTGCGTGATCTCAATATCGATGTCAGCTTGCGTGTTCTTCCAACCGTGCGCGAGCGCGACGGATTAGCAATCAGCGCCCGTAATCACCTGCTCTCGCCTTCAGAGCGCCAGGCAGTTCCCATCCTCTATCGAGCGCTACTTGCCGGCAAAGCGCTGATCGAAAAAGGCGAACGCCGCCGTGCTGTCATTGAAAAGGCCATGATCGCTATGATTGCCACTGAATCCTTAGTAAAACTGGATTATATGACTCTCTGTGATCCAGATACCTTCGAATTAATGGGAAAGAAGATGCCACCCAGGCTCCCTGACTTGTTACTCGCGGTTGCTGCACGTGTTGGCACCACGCGCCAGGTGGATAATATCCTCTGGAAAAGTGACGGCTACTGGTTGACCTGACTCTACCGCACAAACTGTTTGAGCACCTCATCAACACCAGGATGCCCACGGTTTAACCTGAGATCCTCCGCTCCCGTCGCATCCGTTTGCACCAGCAGTATACCCTGTTGGATGCAGGTATTGAGCAACTCGCGTGCAGACTCACGTGTGAGACGGCCGCGGAAACGGTTTTTAGGATTCACTGGATCGCCGATGAAGTTAGACACGCCAATAATTGTGCGCCAGGACCAGTTGCGGTCAATATAATCAAGAAATTGTAGGAATTGTGGGTCCAGTACATCCATCGGGTATGGCTGGTACTGCGTGGCAGACGCACCTAAAGAAATAGCAGGCATACCTCCAGTATTCCCCGTCGCGGACATCGAACCATACCCGCTTTCACCCATTTGACCAGCAGGACTCCCTCCCGGCACTAAGGGCACAAATTGATTAGCGCTGCTTATTAGATCTCGGCTGACGGTTCCTGGTATACCAACAACAATTACAGTTTTGTTTAAACGTAGCTTTAGACGGGCGCTGATGCGGGTAAAATCCTTATCGCCTGTCATCAGAACGAATGTAGAGATAGTAGGACGATCAAAGACAGTTTCAATAATATCCATCAGCATATTTAAGTCAACGGTACTTTGGGTCACCGTACTCTGGACAATCGTACTCGAACCACTTGCATTTATAGCAGGCATATGACCTGTATTCCCTGTCGATTGAACAGGGTATCCCAGGGGACCGGTGCTACTACTGGAGCCCAGGGGTCCAGTAGGTGCAGATTGGTACTGGTACGAGGCGGGTTGCCGCGACGGATCACGCTGCTGGTATTCGGGCATCTGATAGCCCTCCTCCGTCAGCGTTTCCTCTTCAGACAAAAGATTCCCATCGATCTCAGAGTGTCCAGGCTCTGGTGAATCCTGGTACGCTGGCCACTCATTGCCACCACTCTGCGCTTGAATCGCAGGTAATGGTCCAGAATTGCTAAGGGGTCCGGTGGGCCATTGGCGTTGATAAGGGCTTGGCGCACCCTGTTCAGATACCACCATCGACGAACCCAGGCCCCCCGTAGGCGGGTTACCAGAGGTGTAGTGGACCGTTCCCATACGTATGCGATCTCGCTGTTTGGCAGGGCAATCAACCCGGTCGATCATCGCTGCCGTCAAGCTCCCCTTAAATGGTTCCGGTTGACGAGACCAATCCGCATAAGCGCGAGCTACCATTACAGTCCCATATCGGCGTGCTACCGCTATCAATTCCTGTGGATCAGGTTCCCGCCGCTGGATATTCAGCATACTATAACGGATGTTCTCAAAATCGATGAATAGAGCAATTTCTTCGGGCACAATCTTCTCCTCTCATTGGGAGAAACCGCGCAGACCAAGATGTATTATGATTGTTCAGGTGCTCGGATTTTTTGAAGCCATGCTTCATGCAATAACGCATATTGCTATCCTATAGCTATGAGCATATCATACTTTAATAGCAAAGTCGAGAGGTCTGCGCTTTACTTTTACGTAGTAAAATGATATAGTCTTTTATAAAGATGCGTTAGGGCTTATCCAGGCAGCTATCCTGTATGTACAAGAGTTCGTTACTATGGAGCTAACAACATCATTACATCCCCCTGATAATTCAGTGTGTCCTGTCGCTCGCACTGCCAGGATCATCAGTGGGAAATGGACTCTGCTTATTATCCGCGATTTGGCTTCCGGTGTCAAACGTTTTAATCAACTCGAACGTTCACTTCAGGGCATCAGCCCTAAAACTCTCTCCGAGCGATTGCGCTCTCTCGAAGAAGAAGGCGTCATCCTTCGTCAAACGTTTGCTGAAGTCCCCCCTCGGGTGGAATATTCACTCACCGCCAAAGGCCACGACCTCGTCGAAGTCGTAGAATGCATGCGTTGTTACGGCAAACAATGGTTATGTGACGCCGGCGAATTGCAAGAATAGTCCACTTACTGTTGCCCCCTGTAGAGAAAAACCGGGGTTATTCCCCGGTTCTTTTGCCTATGCTTAAAGCACTCCCTCTAACTCACCTGCGGTGGGAGAGCCATCGCACAGCACCGTTAGCCAGATGGATTTCAATGTGCGATCAATGTCAGGTTAGCGGTAAACGCTAACGAGTTCACGTTTGTGTTCAGCGAGGAATCGATGGAGTGTTCCTTCGTTTTCTGCTGTAACGCGCTCACTGTACTCTTCTACCTGATTCTCTGACCTGGACACCAGGTCGTAGAGACTGGCGACATCATAACGCATCTGCACTTGAAGCTGACCCTCGCCATTAAACCCCTCGACGAAGAGACCATCCTCTTCCTCATGAATTGCGATGCTCTTCACGCCGACTTGATCTAGCACCCGACCAACAGCGTGCAGGATACTCCCGTAACTGAACGTGGCCCGCATTGATTCCTCCCATTTAAATAGTTGGAGATAGACAATCATTGTACTTTGGTGGACCGCACTGTCAAATGCAAAACAACATTGCAAACTTTGTTTGGGCAGTGTATTGTAATGTGAGTCTTGCATCACACCAAAACAGTTTACCATAATGTCTAGGTAAACGTCAAGGTCGCAAAATTGCCCATTCCTCTCGCAAAGTGTACAGAACTCTGCCAATCATGTACAATAGGGGTGAGGTACATCACTTATGCTCTGGCTCACGTAAAGATAAAATGATGTTCCCAAATACTCAGATTGAGAGGAGCCTCTTAATGCGTCTGCGTCGTCATTATCGCTTGCTGCTGCTAGCGCTCTGCCTTTGCACACTTCTTCTTTCACCTGCTGCCTTCGCTCCCAGGCACGCCCAGGCTTCATCCAGCCCGATTACGGTCAGCTCTCGAACGTACAGTGTGCATTTTCCTGACTATATCGACCTCAGCGTAAGCGCCAGCGATCCCATTGGTATGATCGTCAGGGCCAGTCTCGATATTGATTTGAGCGAAAATTTGGCACGAGAACTACATAGCGTGCCTATTGGCAAAGTGGGACATACGATCTCCACCACCTGGCGCGAAAATACGAGCGGCAGCAATTTCGTTCCACCCGGATCGCAAGTTTCCTACTACTGGCAGTTCTGGGATAGCGCGGGGAACACGCTCCTCGATACGCAACAATACTTTGCTACGACAGACACCCGCTCTTGCTGCAATCCCTGGCAGCGCCTGTCGCAGGGCTTGTTAGAAGTCAACTGGTACAATCGCCCGCTAGATTTTGGGCGGGTGATGTTAGCGCAGGCAAGCGACAGCGTAAAACATATCAGCTCAGTGCTTGGTGGAGGGCTGATCCATCCGATCAACCTGTGGATCTACGAAACCATCTATGATTTTCATGGCTCGCTCGCACCGGGCGCCTATGAATGGGTAGGAGGCGTGGCGTTCCCAATGCTGGATGAAGCTTCAATCGTCGCGGTCAGCATCTCTGACTATACACTGGTGCGAGACATGCCACACGAACTGACGCATCTTATCTTTCACCAGTTGGCCGGTAATCGCATCGATTTGCCTAAGTGGTTCGATGAGGGCCTGGCGGTCTACAACCAGGCCTATCATGAACCTGATATGTCGCTGCGTTTCAGCAAAGCGCTTCAAACGCAGACACTGCTGCGCCTGGACGACATTTCTTTAGATTTTCCTGCCGATGCCGACCAGGCCTACCTTGCCTATGCCGAGAGCTGGAACCTGGTTGACTACATGTACAGCACTTTTGGTCAGCCCAAAATGGCGCAACTGATCAAGGATTTAGGTGACACTTCTACAGGTGTTAGTGCAGATTTTCAGCAGGTTTTAGGAGTAGACGAGCTGCACCTCGAGAACCAATGGCGCCTTCACCTGCATCAACCCTGGGTCATTCCGCCTGATCAGCTAACTCCGGTATCTCAGGCAGTGACCCCGGTCAAACAGAACGCCACCACCGTCGATACAAGCTCGTGGCTACTTCTTGGTCTTGGCGTGCTGCTTGTCGTAGGCGCTTTGAGCACGTTGGTAGTGCTTGTGCTTTTCAGTGTGCGCCGCAGCAGGGCTGCAGCAGCGCAGGCCAATACTGCTCATCCAGCGGGCTGGCAGCAGGGGAATCAGGCAATAGCATACCCATATCCCGATCCATCGACCTACATGCACGCATCGATGTATGCCTCGCCAGCTCCATCGG
>WNFA01003396.1_pt1 | contig 13214 bp, 10 predicted proteins | sample 5400481 | NCBI WGS metagenome assembly WNFA01 (sample SAMN13153340, study PRJNA577476) | soil metagenome | isolation source: 120 cm saprolite under Douglas fir tree site 2 hole 1 replicate 2 | place: USA:California | collected 2015-04-18 | reverse complement strand
CTTATGGCCATGGGCTTGGCTTGGATTTGCGCGGTGTAGATGGTAAGAACCGGCTGGTGCTCGATGTGCGCGTGAATGGTGCCGGTATCGAGCGCCAGTGTCAGCAAGTTCACGGATTTCAGAACGGAGAGATGAGCCGGGCCGCAGATGGCGATTTGACCGCCTTCAACGAGATCGATGCGTGCTTGGCCAGAATTCACGCGGATGTCGCTGCCGCTGCGCAGGATGGTCCTGGTGCGGCCCTGCACGACTTCGATGTTAAGGGGGCATTGCACGGAAATGGCTTCGCCCTCGATGGCGCCGACGGTGTCGTAGGCGGGTTCGTCGGGGCGAGCGGCGGCCGCGGCCCAGAGAGAAAAACAGGCGAGAACAATCGCGGCAGCGCACGTATAGAATTTTGCGAAGTATCCAGCGCGCGCGAAAGCGGCAGCCTGACCAAACGCGGCGCAAACAAGCCGCCGCACTCCAAAAAAAACGCACGTGTGAATTCGAGAGGACAAGCGAGACGACTCCCAGGCAATTTAGATGCGGGGACGCAGTATGCCGCGACTGCTCGGCGGCGGAACACCTATACTATACCCCGATGAGTGGAGAGGACGCAGCCCGCGCAACGGGAGAGCAGCAGAATCAGCAGCGGCCGCGCGCCTCGGCAAGCGAAAGCGACGCGGAGGGAGTGAACGCTCACTACGATACGCGGCTGCCGGAGCTACCTTGGTCGCGGCGAATCCAGATTCCGCTGATCGCGGCCGTGGTGTACAGCGCGATTCGCCTGCTGGGGCCGACGCTGCGCTACGAAGTGCTTGGCTGGCAGCATGCCGAGCGCGTGCATGCTTCCGGGAAGCGCTGCATCTGGGCGTTTTGGCATCGCGTCATTCTTCCGATCGTGTGGTGGCATCGGAATCACGGCGTGGTGGTGATGAACACCACGGCGTTCGATGGGCAGTGGACGCGCAAGGTCATCGAGTGGCTGGGATTTGGCACCGCGCAAGGGAGTTCGTCGCGCGGCGGGCTGCGCGGATTAGCGGTGATGGCGCGGCGGCTGGAGGAGGGGCTCGACTGCGCGTTTACTATCGATGGACCGCGCGGGCCACGCTATGTGGCGAAGCCCGGGCCGGTGATGCTGGCGCGGAAGACCGGCTGCCCGGTGATGGTGTTTCACATCGGCGTGGACCGCGGCAAGACGTTCAGGAAGACCTGGGATCATTTTTTGCTGCCCATGCCATTTGCCCACGCGGCGATTTTGTTTGCGCCGCCGATTTATGTGCCGGCGGATGCGGACCAACTGATGCTCGAAGCCAAGCACGCGGAGATGCAGCGGGAACTAGAGCGCGTCCGCGACATTACGGAAGGCTGGTTTTCGCTGGCGGAAGAGGATCGCGCGAGATATCGGGCCCAGTTCGGCGCCAGCGAACGGCGCGACTGATGCCTCGTCTTTAGCTGCTGGGGCGCTCGCCCAGTTTTACAGGCAATTCCATTTTCTTGCCGCCGCGGTAGATGGTTAGCGTGATGGCGTCGCCAGGCCGTTTGCGATTCAGCAGGATGTTGAGGTCAAACGGGCTGGCTACTTTTTGGCCGTCGACGGCGACGATCAGGTCGCCGCCAATGGCGATACGCTGCATGCCGGCGCGAACGACGCGATCGCCGCCCCGAACTCCTGCTACGGCTGCGGGGCCGCCTTTTGTGGCGGCTTCCACCAGCAAGCCTTCCTGCGCGGGAAGGTCCAAAGCTTCGGCTAGCTGGCCGCCCACGGACATCGTTTGCACGCCAAGAAATGCCTGGTGGACGCGGCCATCGGTCATGAGGTCGTGCGCGATGCGTTTCGCGCTGTTGATGGGGATGGCGAAGCCGATACCCGCCGTGGTGCCGCTGGGCGTGTAGATCGCGGAGTTGATGCCGATAACTTCGCCGCGCGAGTTGATGAGCGGGCCGCCGGAATTGCCGCGATTGATGGCCGCGTCAGTCTGGATAGCTTCGTCGATGAAGGTAGTCTGACTGGTCTGCACCGTGCGGCCAAGCGCGCTGACCACGCCGGTGGTCAGCGTGCTCTGAAAGCCGAAGGGATTGCCGATGGCGAGCACTTTCTGGCCAACCTGCAGCGCGGCGGAATCGCCGAGGGAGAGCGCCACGAGGTGCTTGCCCTTGGGCTCGATTTTCACCAGCGCGACGTCATTGCGCTGATCGGCGCCAATAAATTTTGCCGGATAGCGCGATTGATCGCCGAGGACGACTTCAATCGATTGCGCCTCCTGAACCACGTGAAAGTTGGTGAGGATGTAGCCCTTTTCGTCGATGACGAAGCCGGAGCCCGCGCCTTCCACCGGCACGGGATCCATGAAAAAGTCGTATTCGGTGGCCTTGGTGAGAATGTTGGCGACGGCGGGAGACACCTGGCGGTAGACGCGCACGTTGATGGCTTCTTCATCCGTGAGCGCGGCATCGCGCGCGGCTAAATTCGTGGCGGCGAGGCCGTTGGCCGCGCCGCTCGTTCGCGGCACGGCGCCGACGCCCACCGGCTGGCGCTGGCCCCAGCGTGCGCCGGCCCAATACGCGCCGAAGGTAATCACCACGGCGGCGAGAAGAAGGCGAGTGATGTTGGAGGTTCGTTGTGCGGTCATGGTTGAGGTCCTTTGCCGAGCGTTGGGAATAGTATAAGGAAAATTCGCGTGGAGTTCATTGTTGGTGGTCCACGGGCGGAGTTGGTGCATATCTTACGCTGAGATCCTTCGGCGAACCTCGTCGGTTCGCTTCAGGATGACAAATTGCGGTGAGCGCGGCGGAGTTTGGCGGCGAGGGCTTCGACTTGGCGGCGGGTTGCGTCGAGCGTGCCGGAGCAGTCGATTTTTTCGGTCGCGTAGCGCAGCTTTTCGTCGACGGGAAGCTGCGCGGCGATGCGGCGGCGGGCTTCTTCCTCGGAAAAGCCGCGCGCGCGCAGGCGCTCGAGCTGCTGCTCGGGACGGCACCAGGTAACCACCAGCCCATCCAGTTTTTTGTGGTAGCCAGCTTCCACGAGGAGCGCGGCTTCGACAAAGGCGGCGCCGCGCGCTCCATCGCGCGACCATTCCTCGAATTGCCGGTTGGCGGCCGCTTCCACGCGCGGATGAATGATGGCATTGAGGCGATCGAGCTTGGCGCGGTCAGCGAAAACTATGGCCGCCAGCTTGGCGCGGCTGACGCGCTGACCGGGATCGAGAATGGCCGGGCCAAATTCGCGCACGACTTCGTCGTAAGCGGGTTGCCCGGGCTCGATGAGTTTGTGCGCGAGGAAATCGGCATCGAGAACCGCGAAGCCCATTTCACGCAGCATGGCGGCGACCGCCGTTTTGCCGCTGGCGATGCCGCCGGTCAGGCCGAGTCGCAGCATCGCCCGGTCACCGCGCGCTGGCGGTGGACTGCACGGTGTCAGTTTTGGCTTTGCCACGGCGGAGTCGTGCGGCTTTCACGGTGTTGCTCATCAGCATGGTGATGGTCATGGGGCCGACGCCGCCGGGGACGGGCGTGAGCGCGCCGGCGGTGTTCACCGCGTCAGGATGCACGTCGCCAACGAGCACCACGCCTTTTTCTCGAAATTTCTCCAAACGCGCCGGAAAATTGCGCAGCAGCGCTTCCGCTTCTTTGGCGTCAGTCACTTTGTTCGTGCCAACATCGATGACCGCGGCGCCGGGGCGAATCCAGTCGGCTTGCACATAACCGGGCTTGCCCATGGCGGCGACGACGATATCGGCGCGCCGCACGACGTCGGGGAGATCGCGCGTCTTCGAGTGGCAGATCGTGACCGTGGCGTTGGCGTGCATGAAGAGAAGCGCCATCGGCTTGCCCACGATATCGCTGCGCCCAAGCACGACGGCGTTGGCGCCTTCGATGGCGATGCCATTGCGGCGGAGAATTTCCATGCAGCCGGCGGGCGTGCACGCAACCAAACCCGGACGCCCGCTGAGCAGGTGGCCTAGGCTGACAGGATGAAACCCGTCGACATCTTTGGCCGGCTCGACGGCCTCGAGCACCCGCTTGGTGTCGACGTGCTTGGGGAGGGGAAGCTGAATCAGGATGCCGTCCACGGCGTTGTCGTTGTTCAGATCGCGCACAAGACGCAGCATCTGCTCCGTCGTGATGGAAGCGGGCGGCGTGTGCATCCAACTGGCGAGGCCGAGCTGCTCGCACGCAGCGATTTTCGATTTGACGTAAAGCTGCGAGGCCGGATTCTCGCCCACGAGCAGCGCGGCCAGCCCTGGTCGGATTCCTTCGGCCGCCAAGCGCGCGATTTCCTTCTTCAGCTCAGCAAAAATTTGATCGCGGATTCTGGTGCCGTCGAGGATGCGGGCCGTCATGCGGAAATGATAGCACACGGGAAATTGCGACCCTTGTTGTAGCGCGCCTGCTCCGCGGAATCGGAACTAGGTTCCCTTGACGGCAAAGCTACGGATTTTCTCTTGCCAGGATTTCTTCAATCTGCGCCTGAAGCAAAGGGGCATCGACCGTAACCGTCTGCCAGACGACGTCGGGGTCCAGAGAAAAATATTCGTGCGCTATAAAGTTTCGAAACGCGCAGATCGCGCGCCAGGGGATCGCCGAGTATCGATCTTTCAGAGATTGCGACAGTCGTGTGGCAGCCTCTCCTATTACGAACAACTGATGGAGCAAGGCGCTGCGGAGCAGGGGATCCTGCGCGAGGTCGTCACGCTTCCGGTTAGCTTGAAACGCTTGCAGCAACCTGGTCGCTTCGATGATGTCAACGAGACGCTGGCGATCATCCCGCATAAACGGGTTCGGCCTGCTGCAAAACCCTTTCACGAATGAAAGGCTTCAGGCCGTGCTTGGAAACGAGATCAACCTTGCGGTGCAAGACAGCTTCCAGTGCCTCTTGCAGCTCTCCTAGGGCGAGCAATCCGATACGAGCACCGGGCGCAAACTCGACGAGGAAATCCACGTCGCTGTCGTTGCGCAGGTCACCTCTTGCAGCAGACCCGAAAACAGCCAGCTCTGCGACTTGGTAGCGGCGGCAAATGGAGGCAATCTCCGCCTTTCTTTCCAGAAGAATGGAAGGATACGCCATGATTGCAGCCTCACCTCTAGAATAGGGCAAAATGGCCGAAAAAGGGCAAGAGACCGAAGGGAAGAGCACAACTCGGAAAGGGCGTGGAAGTCTGCGCCCCTAATCCCGGCGCACTTTCGTTTTTGTCAGAGGGAAAATTTAGAATAACACATGGCCTGAGGACGGGCATTCGCATCATCGGCGCCGCGGATGAAGCCGATGAATTCTTTGCGTTGGACTTGACCCGGGCCCGCGTGCGAAATTTGCGATGTAGAATTCGCGCGGCTCCTATGCAGCAACGTGCCACGAGAACCCGGAGTTCTCTGGCATGCCTTACCCGGTCACGTAACGCGCTGTTTGCGGCCTGACCGCGGTCCGAAATGGATTCAGCAGCAATCGAGGCGCAAGAAGTGTGCGCCTACTCCAAGAAAAGTGAGGAAATGAAAATGGCAGCTCTAAGCAGTAAATCGATTTATCAGGCCGCCCTAGCGAGGACAGTGGCATGGGGAGCGCTCGCGGCTTGCGCAATGGCGAGCCCTCTCCTGGCGCAAAATAGCATCGCTGGGAATTTCACGCTCCACGAAAATGCGCGCTTTGGGGGCACCGTTCTCGCCGCCGGGCCGTACACATTTTCCATCGAACCGGTCGGCACCATCCAATCCCTTCGTTCGATTCAACAAGGCGCGGGCCATCTGGTGCTGGTGGTGTTGAGGCCGGAGAGATCCGGTTCGGTGGCCAGCATTTTTGCGATGGCGTCGCGAAGCAGCCGCGCGCGCGAGTCAAGCGAACTGGTTCTCGAACCCGAAAAGGAAGTGGCGCTGGCTCGAACCATGTATCTCGAGAAGGAAGGCCTGGAGGTGGACTTCGATTGGTCAAGTCCAAGAAACCAGAGCCAAGTGGTCGCTAAGCAAGTGGCGCCGCAGCGATCTGCCGCGGAGCCGAGAACTGGGGGAACCTACTAGACTGAGGTGGCGGAGTTGCCGGGCGGACCATCTTCTTGGTCCGCCCGTCTTATTAATGCTGATTACGAGGCGATTCCGGTCCGCAGATTGCCGTACTGCTCCCAGTGCATCGTAGCTGCAAGAGGAGGCTGCGGTTGGTTCGCGGCTAATCGGCGGCAGCGTTTTGGGACTTGGTGGGGTCGATCTCGATGCGACCCTTGAATTGCGCGCCGTCCTCGATGCTGATGCGGGCGGTGGAGATGTCGCCGATGACCGAGCCATCGCTCTTGACGTCGACGCGATCGCGCGCGTGAAGATTGCCGACTACTTTTCCAAAGACCACAACTTCGCGCGCATGAATCTCGGAAGTGAGCTGCGCGGTGGGCCCAACGGTCAGTCCATGTCCGCGCAGAGAAATGGGGCCATCGACCTTGCCGTCGATCTGCAGATCCTCGGTGCCGGTGATATGACCCTTGATTTGCAGGCTGGCGCCCAGGCGCGCGGAACCGCGAACGGGGCTACTGCCGAGCACAGGGGTACTGGGGTTGCTGAAAGCGACGACCGGGGTTTTTGCGGCGGCTTGCTGCGGCAATGATGGCTCTGTCTGGGGCTGTTGCTTGGTCCACATAGTTTCCTCCGTAGCGGATGAAAATTGGATTCGAGCTCCGGGTGGGAGGAGCAGCGTGGATTCAATCTAGTGCGCGGAGGGAATCGTAGCAATGGCGAACTGAAGCGGACTTGCGCAGGTCGAAACTGGCCGCAGGGACAGGGAGGGCGCGAGGAATTGCGCGCCGTAGGGGCACAAAGGCGAAGACGCCGGTGCAGCAGGTAGCGCAGCACCGGCGGAAGGCTTGCCCCACTTTTAGCAGATGTCGTACTGCTCCCAGTGCAACGTGGCGTCGGATTGAATGATGACGTGCTTGTGGGTGGTCTGCTCGAGCTCATCGATGAGCATGGATTCGCGCGTCTTCAATGCCTTGGCGATCTCCGGGTGCACGCGCAGGGTCAGGTTCGGCGCTTCATTTTCGGCGGTGGCGACGGCCATCTTGCGAGCTTCCGCTTGAATTTCGTAGCACAGCGTGGGGATGGACTTGACCATGCCGGAGCCGGTGCAATAGGGGCAAGGCTGGCAGAGCACGCGCTCCAACGCTTGCTTGGTGCGCTTGCGGGTGATGCAAACCAGGCCAAATTCGTTGAAGGACAGCGCTTTCGAAGGGGCCTTGTCCTGCTCGAGGGCCTGCTGCAACGCCATGAGAACTTTTTCGCGGTTGCGGCGCTCCTCCATGTCGATGAAGTCGACGACGATGATGCCGCCAAGGTCGCGCAAGCGAATCTGCCGAACGATTTCCTTTACGGCTTCGAGGTTGGTCTTGACGATAGTGTCTTCGAGGCGCGTGGAGCCTTTGCCGACAAACTTGCCGGTGTTAACGTCGATGGCCACCAGCGCTTCGGTGTGGTTGATGACGATGTAGCCGCCGGACTTGAGCCAGACTTTGGCGCGCAAGGCTTTGTCGAGTTCGTGCTGGATGCCGAACTCCTCGAAGATGGGCGTCTCCTTGCTGTACAACTTGACGCGGTTGACCAGCTTGGGTTGAAAGCGGCTGACGAATTCCACGACCTTGCCGTATTCCTCTTCGCTGTCGATCCAGATGGCGCTGAAATCGTCGCTGACGTAATCGCGCAGGATGCGCTCGACGAGATTAATGTCGCGGTGCAGCAGCGCGGGCGCTTTGCGCTGCTCGCTGCGCTCCTTGATTTCGTTCCAGGTCTTGCCGAGGAATTCAATGTCCGCGCGAATTTCTTCGTCGGAAGCGCCGCCGGCCGCGGTTCGCACGATGAACCCGCCGGGATAGGCGCCGCGCGCCTCGCCGACTAAGCGGCGCAAGCGCGAGCGATTCTCCGCAGCGGCAATTTTGCGGGACACGCCGATGTGATCGATGGTCGGCATGTACACCAGGAAGCGCCCGGGCAAGGCCACGTGGCTGGTAATGCGCGCGCCTTTTTTGCCGAGAGGCTCCTTGGCGATTTGGATGACGATGTCCTGCCCGGCCTTCAGCATCTCGGAGATGAGCTGCGGGCGTCGCGAGGGTCCGGAGTGGCTGCCGTGATGACGATGTGGACCGCCAGGGCGGCGTTCGAATCGAGGACCGCCGCCGGGACGGCCGCCGCTGCGATCGGGTCTGCCGCTGCCGCCGCGATTGTCGCGGCCACGATCGCGATCGCGTCCGCCGCTGCGATAAGGCCGCTGGAAGCGGGCTCGCGGATTGCCGCCGATGCGCGCGGAGTCGCGCGGGAAATCCTGCCTCGGCTCGGGCGCGCCAGAGCGCGGCGAGCGCGTTTCACCGGGGAGCAAGATGCTGTCGTCTTCCACGATGGCGCGCTCGGGAGCAGATTCCGTTGACTCCATTCCGCGGGCTTCGACGGATTCGTGTTCGGTGCCTTCCTCACTCAAGCTGTGATCGCCGATGGCAGCGGCATGCTGGGCACTTTCATGCGCTGCGTCCGCTTCGGCCTCCGCTAGAGCGTGAGCGTCCAGCCGTGCGTCTTCCGCGGTGTGCTCGTCGTGGTGCTCGGCTTCCGCCTCGCTGGCGTGAATTTCCTCGTGCTCCTCCGCTTCGTGCTCTTCCTCCTCGTGCTGTTCTGCTTCGGCTGCGGCTTCTTCCTCTTCTTCCTCTTCGTCTTCTTCTTCGAAGACCGCGCCGCCGACCAGCGCGTCGGCCGCGGCGTGCGCCTGCGTTTCTTCATGTTTGGCTTCGATGAGGCTGGAGGAAATCACCGCAACGTCTTCTTCGCTTAAGGAAGCGTCGGCGCGCACCGGTTCTTGCTCGACGGCATCGCGGGAAGCTTCTGGAGCTTCCGCGATGGCCGAATTTGTATCGTCGGTGGTTGCCGCGAGCTCTTCCGCGCCCGTCGAAGACGTCTCTGATTCATTGCCGGTTTCGGCCAACAGCCAACGCGGCAGGCCGCCGGAGGAGCGGCGCGGGACGTTGGTCCCGGAAGGCGTTGCCGAAGGCGGAACACTGGAGCGCGACGACGTCGGCTCGCCCAGGTCGGTTTGAGGCTCGTGAGCTTCGGGTTCGATCAATGCAGGTGCGGGAGCAGCGGCAGCAGCGGGCCGGCTGCGGTACTTGGCCAGCGATTCGCCGGGGAGCACAAAAGGCTCTTCGGTGCCGGCGCCCGCGGGAGCGGAGGGCGCGCTATAGCGCGAACCTTCCGGGCGCCGACTGTCGCGGGGTTCGAAGGTGCGCGGCTGCGGGCCGCGCGAATCATAGCCGCGGGAATCGTTCGGGCGCTGGTCGCCTTGTGGGGACGCGTACTTTGAGGGCGGAAGATTGCGGCCTCCTGGAGGGCGAGGTCCACTGCGCCGGCGTCCACCGCGGCGGCCCCAGCGGCCTCCGCGTCCCCGGTCGCCTCCGCGATCGCCACGGTTAAACTCCTGCCCGGTGCGTTCGCCGCGGTCGCTGCCACGGTCCGGGCGAGAATATTTTTGCGTGGGATTGTAGTGCGGCCCGAAATTCTGGGGAGCGGAAGCGTTGGATTCCGGCTGGCGCTCCTCCGGTTCCGCTTGGGGCGCGCGATTGCCAAGCGAGTCCTCGTCGGCGTGATGCTCGCCGGGAGAAGCCTCGTGCTCGTGCGCGAAATCGGCGTGCAGCGGCTCTTCTTGAGGAATGGCTTGTTGCGCACTTTCGTCGGCGCTACCAGGAGCGACATCGTCGGAGCCATGCGCGTTGGCGAGAGACTCGCCGGGCAGCGCCTCGACCAGCGCGGCCGCGGGCGGAATCGACGCTTGCGGCGAAGGGACATGACCGTGGTCGTGATCGTAGTCCTCGAGATTTTCGAACACGTCGCTGACGTACAGGAACGCGTCGCCGTCCAGGCCGATGTCCACAAACGCCGACTGCATGCCGGGAAGCACGCGCGTGACGCGGCCTTTGTAGATGCTGCCGACCAGCGCGAACTCTTTTTCGCGCTCGATGTAAATTTCGACTAACTGACCTTCTTCAAGAATCGCGACCCGGCGTTCGTGGGAGGCCGCGGAAATAACCAATTCTTTCGACATGAAAACTCCTTGGGACGCATCGCCGCGAGCTTCTGCCCGTGGGAGGTCCGCAACAGCGGAGCCGGTCCCGGCGGTGCCGGGACACACGTGGACCACGCCTGCAGAGAGGCGACGTGGCGTTCGAAAGCGCAGGGGTGGTTCCCGGCGGTGCCGGGAGTGCCGACGACGAATTGCGTCCTCTTGCGTTCGAGGCTCTTGCTATTGCGGCTGGCCCGTTGCCGGGAGTTTCCCGGGCAAACGGCGGACGATGCTGTCCTCACTCTTTCAATCCTAAATATTCGAACCGGCGCGGCCTTTTCCTAGTGGCCAAGCGCTCGGGACTGGCGGGTTCGCTCAGTTGACGAAGCGGCGAATGCGCACGTTCATCACCAAGCCTATCGCCAGGAACACAAACAACGTGGCTGAGCCCCCGTAGCTCATCAGCGGCAACGGGATGCCGGTGACCGGCATAGCGCCAATCACCATAGCCACATTTACCAAAACATGGAAGCCAAGCGCCGCAGCCACGCCCATGACCAGAAACATTCCCGCGCGGTCTTTCGCGCGCTGGGCATTCTGCACCAGTCGCAGCAGCAGTGCCATGTACAGCCCTAAGGCAAGCAGCACGCCCTTGAATCCCTGTTCTTCAGCCCACGCCGACATGATGAAATCGGAATAGCGGACGGGGATGTAGCCCAGTTGATTCTGGCTGCCGTTGCCAAAACCCTTACCCCAGAAACCACCGGAACCCACGGCGATCTTCGATTGCAGCAATTGATAACCGGAGCCCTTGGCATCGTCCTCGGGATGCAGGAAAGACGTGATCCTATCGCGCTGATACGGCTTCAAGATGTGCCGGCTCACCGGAGGATAGAAAACGCTGCCGATTAACAACATTCCAGCCAAAGTAAACACCGCGGTGTGTTGCCACTGCAAACCCGCTAAGTACGCCCCGACAACCAGCAGGGGCACTAATACGAGCGCCGTCCCTAAATCCGGCTGCTTCAAAATAAGCGCCAGCGGCACGCCTACTAAAAGCCCTGCTTTGATCAAATCGCGCAGGGAGAGCTCATCGCTGCGCACTTCCGCAAAGAAGCGCGCCAACACAATGATTATAATCAATTTGACCATTTCTGACACCTGGAGAAGTTCTCCGATGGCGGGTACAGCAATCCAGCGCTTGGCGCCGAACCGCGTATGCCCGAAAGCCAGCACCGCGACGAGCGCGGCTACGCCAATCAAATAAAGCATGGGCGCTTGATCCAGTATTAGATGATAGTCGAGGCGAGAAAGTGCAAACATGGCCACGAATCCAATGGCCAGCCAGCGCACCTGCTTCATGTGCATGCCTGCCAGCGAGCTGCCGTGCGTGGCGGAATAAATCTCGATCACGCCCAAAGCACAAATCGTCGCCAGGATGGCCAGCAGCCACCAATCGTAATCGCGTGTTCCTGCCGCTGTGTCTCTCACGCTTTACCCTCTCCGTTAACAGTCATCGCGGATCCGCGCTTTGCGCGTCGCTTGTTGCTGCGGGCGCGGGCTGTTTTGTCTTCAGCGTCGCCGGCTGAATCACCGCGGTGCTTGCGCCGCCGATTGCAGGCCGCTTCTCCTGTGCGGTGACGGTTCCGTCGGTCTTCTTCGTTTTCTTGTCGTAATACGCTTTCACCACGTCGCGCACTACCGGACCTGCGGCTTCGCTGCCGTGGCCGCCAGCCTGCACCAGAACGGAGACCACAATTTCCGGGGTGCGGCGCGGCGCGTAGCCTACGAACCAGGAATTGTCCTTGAACTGCTTGCCTTTACCCAGCCGGGTGCGCAGGTCGTAATTGATGATTTGCGCCGTTCCGCTCTTGCCGGAGAAATCGACTCCCGTCAACTTGAGCGCACCCGCGGTGCCGTGAGGTTCGTTCACTACGCCGAACATCGCGTCGGTTACTTTTTCCACCGTGGATTCTGAAATATTGAAGTGCACTTCGCCTACGTTCGGCGCGTCCTTTAGCAAGTGCGGCTGCTTGTAAACGCCGCCCATGGCGATTCCGCCAATTACGTGGGCGAGCTGCAGGGGCGTCGCGGTAACCGCGCCTTGCCCAATAGCCACGGAAATGGTTTCGCCCGCGTACCATTTGCGGTGGAAGACGCGCTGCACCCAGTCCTCGCTGGGCACCAGGCCGGTTTCTTCCGAAGGCAAATCAATACCCGTGCGGTGCCCGAGCCCCAGGTGCGTGGCGTAGTAAGAGATGCGGTCGATGCCCAGCCGCTGGCCCACGTTATAGAAAAAGACGTCGCACGATTCGACGATGGCTTTATGCAGGTCGACAATACCGTGTGGTGTCGTCTTTCCGTAAACCCAACATTTGAACTGCCGGCCGTAAAACGTCGCGTAGGCCGGGCAATACGCCGTGAAACTCAGCGGTGGTACTTTGTCCTCGAGCATCGCTGTGGCCATGATGATCTTGAAGACCGAGCCCGGCGCAAGTTGCGCCTGAATGGCGCGATTCAGCAGCGGTTTTTCGAGATCGTCGTTGAGCCGTTTCCATTCCTCGTTGGAAACGCGAATCGCAAAATCATTGGAGTCCGGCGCCGGATGGCTGACCATGGCGAGGATTTCGCCGCTGCGCGGATCGAGCGCAACTACGGCGCCTTCTCGTTTGCCCAACGCTTGTTCTGCTACTTGCTGCAGGTCGTAGTCGATGGTTAGTTGAATCTGCTTACCGGGAATGGCCTCCTGCGTCGGCAGGTGGTCCACTTCCTTTCCGACGCTGTTGACCACCACGCGGCGCATGCCGTCGGTGCCCTGCAATAGATCGTTGTACTGGCGCTCCAGCCCGGACTTGCCCACGAAATCGCCTGGCCGGAAGCGTCCGTTGCTGACTTCAATCTGCTGTTCGCTGACTTCACCCACGTATCCGCTGGCGTGGGCCATAAATCCACCGGGCGGATAGCGGCGGCGGTGCACCATCAGCATTTCCAGCACCGGAATGTCTGTGCGGTGCGAGTCGATAAACGCGACGTCCGCCTTGCTGGCTTCCGGCTTGATGATGATGGGCGGAAAATTTTTGAGGTTGCGGGAATTCTGCAACTGCTCCCGCAGGTCCTGCATCGGAATGCCCAGTCCCTCGGAGATCGCCGGAAGATTCTTTTCCACTTGCGCCGGGTCATCGCGCAACAGGAGCACGCTGAAAGAGGGATAGTTGTCCACCAGCAC
>WNFA01004208.1_pt1 | contig 13225 bp, 11 predicted proteins | sample 5400481 | NCBI WGS metagenome assembly WNFA01 (sample SAMN13153340, study PRJNA577476) | soil metagenome | isolation source: 120 cm saprolite under Douglas fir tree site 2 hole 1 replicate 2 | place: USA:California | collected 2015-04-18 | reverse complement strand
TTGCAATGCGACCTGCTGCGCAATCAAGCCATCGCCCGAATTGCCGTTCGCAGTGGTGATCGTAAGACTCCCGGTGGCTCCAGCCGAGGTCTGAACGCGATCGCCCACCGCGCTTGCAAGGAAGCCCGCGCTGGAGTCGCTAAAAGCAGAGCGCGAAGTCAACGACGGTGGGAGATTGATTATCACCCCTTCGCCCCAGTTGTTTTCGGCCACGGTGAATGCGCCGAGCACCAAGTCACCTGAGCTAACCGTCGTGATTGATGGAGCAGTTATAGTTGAACCATTGGCGATGGAGGCGCTTCCCGTCGAAGCGCCAGGGTCAACGGGGGTGGTGCGATTTACACCGTAATAGCAGCTAATCAGCGCTTCATAGTAGGTCGAACTGGCTGTCGTCCAGGTGTACGTCGGCGGCTCAGTCGAACTCGTTAGATGCCAGTAAAGGCCCTGCGTCGCCTGAAAGCTGTTATTGACCTCACGTATGCGCGTCCATCCAGTAGGAGTGTTGATAGAGTTGTTCCCTAAGATAGAAAGTTGCGCCAAACAAATCGAACCTGATGGCACCGCCGCGGGCGATGGCATCTCTAGCGTAAGGTTCGCCGTCGCGTTCAAGCCGCTGCTACTCGGGGTCGAAGCGAGGTACGAGATTCCTGTGGCGGCCGGAGGAATTGCCGGCGGAGGATTTGCAGGCTGCAGCGCAATCAGTTCGGCAACCAGACCATCACCCGATTGTCCATTTGTGGTTGTGACGGTGAAGCCACCAGTCGGCCCACCCGCTTTTTGCGTGCGGTCGCCAGAGACGGCCGCGAGAAAACTCGCATCCGCATCTGTGAAGCTCCAGCGCCGCCTTAGGGAAGACGGCAGCGAAATGGTAACCCCCTCTCCCCAAGAGTTCTCCGTAACGTGGAAGACCGCAACCAAGAGATCGCCAGGAGTCTGCGTGATAATCGATGGGGCCGTAATGCTTGTGCCGGTGCCAACGGCACCGCTTCCGCTGGGTGCGCCGGGATCTATCGGTGTTACTGTATTCACACCGGAGTAACAGGCAATTACTCCCTCGAAAAAAACCTGGCTGGCAAAATTTGCATTGCCCGGATCCCAGTTATAGCTGGCAGGTTCAGAAGCCCCGGTCAGATGCCAATAGAGGTCTTGCGTACCTGCGTGGCCGTTTATATCCGCACGTACAAACGTCCAACCGGCGGGTCCCGTGATGTAAGATGTGTGCCAGACAGATGGAACCAGCAGGGATCGATGACGGCATGTTGAGCGTGATGCTGGTCACGAGTGTGGAACCGCTACTCGTTTTTCGAAGCTTGATCAGCGATATCGCAGCCCCCGCCGTCGTCGTTATCGATAAAAGAGTTAGCACAATAAGTGCGCTTAGACCGGTCTTACGGACAAAGTAGTTTGCCATGCATTTACTCTGGGTACTGATTCGGATCGCAATTTTGACGAAGTCTGAACCCTCTCGCTGTTTGAATAAACCTCTCTTTAGCCCCATTCGGCCATCGCACGACTCTTTCTTACATTAATTGCCCCCGAAACAAGCAAAAATTACCTGAAAGATTAAATATTTTCGTGCACCGCAGTCGCGTTCACTTGCCGGTCAGCGCCAGCGCACGCCGCCTTCCGGCCCGAAACGCGCGCCAAGGCTCTAGCGAAAGCCGTCGAATGCAGGCAAGCGGGAGTAAAGAAGAGTAGTAGCCAATCAGCAGCCACCAAAAGCAGGCTCGGTTCTTTAGTCCTGAATTCCAGTGTCGGCGGTAAAGGTAGTATGCAGACTGAGCGTGCTCGCGGATCCAGTGATCACGTGCTCGATTAATCGGGCTCTTATTGTGTAACAGTCGCGCCTTGGGAGCTATCACCATCACCAGAGGCTCCAACATCGCGCAGAAGTCGACGTCCTCCTCGCGCGAGGCTCCCGTTAGATTGGAGTCGAACCGGATATTGCGAATTAATTCAGCTCGAAAACTCATCGACGCGCCGGTAAACTTGTGCACTCTGATCGGATCGGCGCGCCTCAGCCTCTGCGCACTCCAATAGAGGGGCTGCCTCTCGTCGTGAAACGGACCGCGGACAAATAGCCAAGGCCATACCCGTTCGGTCCATCCGGGACACGAGTAATTTGTGATCAACCCAGAAATGCCGGCGATACCCGGGTGGCTCGCGTAGCAAGCGATAACTTGCTCGACAAAGTTGGGTTCCAGAATGGAGTCATCGTCTATGAAAAGCACGATGTTGCCTCGTGCCATGTCCAATAGTCGGTTGCGGGCCATTGCCGTACCGGATACGGCTGGATCCATTATGTGTCGCACTTGTACCGTTGCTTCGACTTTCCTGCTCGCACGGGCGAATTCGTCTTTGACCAGACGTCGCCCCCGATCGTCTAGGCTCTGGTCAAGGATTAGCAGTTCCGCCGGAAGCGACGTCTGCTCCAATACACTGCGTACCGCCAGAGCGAGCTCATCTGGCCGGTTCTTAGTCGGAATCAAGACTGACACGTTTAATCGCGTCGAAGCGGTCCTGGACTCTAATGCCATTCGGCCGTCATTAGCCGTGTCGGGCGGAACAGGCTGCACAGTGGTTGCTTCCGCTGCCATTACTTATCCCCCGGTCCTCAAGGAATCTGTTTCTTCGCGGAACCCCATCCTCGAGTCGTGTTTCAAAGTGATCAGCCCAGGCCGAATATTCGCCTCATTTTCTGCACAACGGGTAAATAGTCGTAATCCCCCCGCAGTATTGCTATAAAGTCGTCCATGTTATAGGTTGGCCCGACGCACATGCGGGGCATCCGCAGTGGGTCGAAGCAGCGGCCCACAGGCCTAAAAACCACTGTCGTCGCACTTTGGTACCCACATTCACGTACCCATCGGATATTTCGGTTATTGAAATATCCGAATGGGTACGCGAAATGTCGGCATGGCACGCCTAATCGCTGCTCGATAATTTCCTTTGACCTACTCAGTTCGAACAATCCTTCATCGTCCACGAGAGTAGTCATGTCCTTGTGCTGACACAGGTGCGAGCCTATAGTTACGCCGCGCCGATTCATTTCGATTACCTGTCGCCACGTTAACGTTCTATCCCCCGGAAAGAGACCATCGTAGTCATCGGAACGTTTCGGCGATTCGTCCCCTACCGCATCAGTCGTCAAATAAACAAGTGATGGCAATCCAAGCTCGCACAAAATCGGATGAGCTATTTCGAAAACTCCAACATAGCCATCATCGAAGGTGATTGCACAGTTTAAAGCCACCGAATCGTCGAATAGTCTGCCGGAAAGAATCTGGTCGAGGCTTACCACCCTCGCGCGCTCTTTGAGGTAGTGCATCTGGTCAAGGAAATCGTTGGCTCTTACCGCGTCTTTTGCATTACCTATGGAGTGGTAACACAACACGACGATTCTCGAGGATGCGAGTCTCGCAAGCCGACGGCACACAATTCTGCACGGAGTGCGCAACATATTTGCCGCGAGTCTCGTTGCTGTCGGAGCAGATTGTGTTTGCGGAGAATAGCCTACGCTAGAGCCTGAAGCTTCATACCTAATGTCCATCGCTACCTTATACAAGCGCGCATCGCGGTCCCAGCGCGCGTCTAGACCTTAGAATCAATTTACACTTTCGCGTTGATGCGGAGGCGACGAGGGTATAGATCGCGCCCTTGAGGTATTTCAAGCGCCCTGCTTTGACTTGTTTAGCCGGCATGCCGAACGACCATGTGTGATCTTTCATGCGCTGAGCTCCGCGGTAGAGGGGAACACGTCGGCCGATTTGAAAGGCCGCCGTTTTTCGCCAGCCGCGGCAACCCGTTCTGCACGACGATACAGAATCAGCATTACTGGAATGGGGACAATGACAGAAAAGAGTGCAGCCGCGGCTGCACCACTTAATCCTTGCCACTTAGTCAATGGATATATAAAAAGCGCTAGTGTTAGAAGCCTCACGAGAGTAACATTAAAGGACGCTTCAGGGGCGCCCAGCCCATCTAGGAAACTTCTACCCAGGATCATCAGTCCCTGGAAAAGACCATAAAGGCAAAGCCACTTAAGGGCAGGTATCACTCCAAGCCATTTAGGGCCTAGACCGATCTGGATAATATCCGGGCCGGCCCCGAGGATCAGAAGAGCGTAAATGGCGCCAGCTGCCACGACCGCGACCCCTGAATACAGAAACAGCCGCCTGCGCGCCTTTTCTCGCCCGTTGAGCCGCGAGGCCATAGGAAACGTTACAAGGCTAGCCGAAAAGGCCAGTTCGCTGGCGGGCATTTCCCCGATCCGAAAGGCCATCTGATAGTCACCAACAGCACTGGGTCCCAATACGTGAGCGACCACGAAGTTATCGATTTGTTGGGAGGCGAACTCAGCGATACTGGTACCAGTGGCCCACCGTCCGAATTTAAACATCTGGCGGGCCAGCGCCGGCTTGAACCTCATGCGCGGACGGTATGGAAAATACCAATGGCTAAGGGCTGTTCGGCCGATTTGACCCGCGATTGTTGCGGCAACCAAACCCCGCCAGTCGCCCCACCTCCGGATTGCGAGCACGCCCACGGCGACGCTGCAAATCAACTCAGCGCTATTCAGCATCAACACAACGTGGAATTCCAAGCGACGGAAGAGAGATACCCATGCAGGGCTCTGAAAAGCGCGGACAAGCGCTAACGGAGCTACTGCTACGAAGACGATGTACGCCTCTTCTTGACGAAAGAATCCTGCTATGGGCCGCGCAGCTACAAGCAGAAGCACCGCTATTAGTGCGCCCCTTGCGAGGGTAGTTGTCCAAACCGTATCCAGGAATGGTTCGATTTCCTCTTCTTGTTGCACCAACGCTTTGTCGAAACTGGCGCTCGTAATCGCCCACAACATGTCGACGGTCAGCAAGGCCATCGTGGTCACGCCGAAGTCATAGGGCGTGAGCATTCGCGCGAAGAGCCAGTAACGCGCCGTGTTACCGACGGAGCTGACCGCCCGCGCGCCGCCGGCCCAACCGAAACTACGGCTCAGAACGCTAAAAAGCGGAGGCGTGCTTCCCGTGTTCTCTACCAGCTTTGTCACGTTGACGGCATCCGTCGTTTCTGAGGTATTCACTTCCGCCCTCGGTTCAGACTCTCACATAATCCGCTGCCTCAGGTGCCGCCGCACGCGCGTCAGCAGCGCTGGTCGCTCGGCCCTAATCGCCTTCATTCGAGCGAGAGAGGTTCGACTGAGCGGCTGACGCCTGAGCGTTGGGATTCCGCGCAACGCCGCAACGAATCCGCGAAGATGTGCACCAAGGTGCCCCGCTCGCACGGCGAAAAAGGTCATTTTCGCCGTATGTGCTAGCGCACTAGCGATTACCTGTGTCGGAGGTAGATACTGATAGGCAATCCAGATCCCGTTACGTACCGAGCAATAGTAGAACCGCGATGCGCGCGTCGCATCCGCAGCAATATAATGAAAGACTGCAATATCCGGTGTATATAGGATCCGATATCCTCGACTTATCAATCTATAGGCTAGGTCCAAACCTTCGTGGTAGAGGAAAAACGCCCCAGAATAACCGCCCGCGTTCAAGGCAGCGTCCCGCCTTAATGCGCACTCGCCCTCTAAAATGAAATAAGTTTCAAATGGGCGCGATGCGTCCGCAATCGGACGCGGATGACACCAGTCGCGATCGCATAAGCGCCCATCAGGGCGTAGAATCTTGAAATTCAAGCAGGCCAGGGACGAGTCATGTTCGAATGCCTCGAGAACTGCCTTTGCGCAATCTTCGCCGACCAGCTCAACATCGTCGTCAATAGTGATAACAATCGGGGCGCGGGCCTCCCGCAGTGCAAGGTTTCTTCCGTCACAGCCGCCGTTGTATGGCATCGGGAGGTAGCGGACCGCTGGAAACCGCAGGTTGAGCCATCTTCGCAATTCCTCGTCCGCGGCGTTATCAATAACAAGGATCTCGTCGATGTTTCCCCGCTGCGCCTGCGCCGATACAATTGCACGTTCGAGGTACTCCTGTCGCCGATATGTGAGGATCGCGATGGAGACACAACCAGTAGACATCATTTCTTACCTCGGAGCGAAATGGAGGTGGCGTTCCCATCCAGCGACCACCGCACGTGCCAGCGCTGCTCGACCCTCGGCACCGGGTACATTCTTCGATCCGACAAGCCTGGATATAGTCGACCTGATCTGCGCGCCCCGGCAATCATCAGTTGCGACGTCATCCCAGAAAAATGCCAGGAGGCAGCCGGCCACATACACCGCGTTGGCGAACGAGCCGGCGCGGAATGCGCTTCTGGCGTCGCGAACGAACTGCCTCACCGACCGACCACGAGCCAGGCGTGCCCAGTCACGTAACCGCTGATCCCTTGGCTCCAAACGTCGGAATCGTTCGAGCACAGTATCCCAATCGGCACCGGTAAGCCTGCGACCGAGCATTTGCGCGGTCTCCCAGTTCCAGACAGTCGCGGCCATCGCTGCTGCTTCCTTGAATGATTCGTCGGTACATCCGGTCGGACCGATACGTCCGAGCTTCACTTCGATCGCCTGATCGAGCCGCGCCAAAAGGAGCTGCCGCGCCTCTCCGAACAATTCTGGTCGTTCGCCCAACGCCGCGGCAAGCGCAGTCCGCCTCTCGCGATACCTCGTCCGGTAACAACCGAGAAAGACTGAAAGTGACGTCGCCAGCTCAATCCAGAATTTTTGAAGTATGTAGGCGGCCAGGACTTGACCGCCAGACTGTGTTTCATAAGTCAAACGCGCATCTACCAACTGCACTGTCCGGTTATTGAGGAGGCGAAAAGCGTCGAGCAGCGGAATATCTGTGGATCCGTCGCGCCACCATTGCGGCGGAGCGATGGTGGTCGGCTTGCCCCACAAGAGTTTTCCGTGCTCCAACATCTCTCGGCTGAAAATAGCAGGCCGCAGATGCTGAAGTTGAAAAGCCGAAATCCAGTTGAACCCAACCCTAAGTCCGCGGCGCTGACTTGATAATCCGCCGTTGATGTCATGCTCGAGACCTCGTAACAGCTTGTCTACTTCCCGGCTTGAGACGCGAGGCGTGCCGCTCAGGACCACCTGAAACTCGAGGTCGCTGAGCCATCTGACATTGCCAATTGACTCCGCGATAAGAGCACCCTCGCCACGAGCGACGCTTCCAGTCAGAATCAGACCGAGCACCGGAAGTTGATTGGTCGCCTCTCGCACCTTGTTTGACACATACTCGAGGTCGGCGGTGGCCTGGGCGTCGAGAGCAGTTTCGACGCAAAGTGGGAACGACCCTGGAGGCGACAGCTTGAAAGCGGAATTTTCTGCCATGCGGTACTCCTGCACCTTAGTCATGCTGTGTGCTCATCAGATCGAGCAAATCGCCACAGCTCACCAAGCGTCCAATAACCCCGCGGATACTCACTCTTTCCATCCGATGCATCAATTGTTGGGAATTGTGGCTGTTATCGGAATTCCGTATTGTTGAGAGTCCTCTAAATATCCTTGAGCGATGAGTCGGTGAAGAAGAGGACGAAAGGCAGTGTACTGGGCGGAACGCTCGACCGATGAATCTCGCAACAGCCTGGATTACTATCTGATTGGTACATTAGGTTGAGTCCTTAGAGACTTCAATTGATTTTCAGTTACTCAACTGAAGGATAAATCGCTCTAAATAAAGCTACATTAGGGTTAACGCTCGTGATGAGAATTATGTAGCGTGGAAGGACGTCAAGTGCCGAACCAATTCACCTTCTAGTGGGTACAGCTGGTACGTTCTTGACGGTTTTCGTACGTTCATTGGTGAATTGTTGCCTATTGGGATGGGATCCTTTCTGAGCATCTCGAACCCGCACTTAGTTCCACAAAGAGGTCGCAGGCTATTCGCTACCCCGACACCTCCAGACGCCGCTTAATCAATTCCCCAGAGGAAGGTGGGCTAGAGCAAGGCCGGGTCTTTTTGTCTCAGGCGTATTCTGCCATCACACCATACATATCCGTGATGTGGCTGAGTCGGTTGCCGTAGTCCACTGACGACAGGAACGCCGAGGGCGAGTGCAAAGTCGAGGGGTGAAATCCATGCATCCCCCCTGGCACAATCTCTCGAGGACCAGATCCGACTATCACCGTGCCTTCCGGCATTAGATAGATCTCCTGACCATATCGTCGATCCTCGAACCACGCCCTCAGTGAGCGGAGCGATGTTTCATCGAGCCACTCTCCACCATCTTCCTCGTGAAACACCGACATTACTTCTTGGCGCGCACGTTCCGAGAAGAACCAAAACCGAGCCATGGTTGAGTCCAGTACACAAAGGTAATCTTCAGGCGCGCGTACCCGGAGACCGTCCATCCTCTTTTGGATATTAACAACCTTGCGCGTCGGTGCCATTCCGTGGTCGCCAAAGACGTGGAGGCGCACGGCCGAGTAATGCGAGCGAGCGCTTTCATACAAATTGACGATAAGCGCTGAATAACGATGAAGACACGCCTCGGCCGACGCACGGTCGTTGGCGTGTCTGTGCAGAAATCCGTCGACTCCATCGAGATATAAGAAGTAAAAGCTACTTTCGCGTTTGCGGAGATCTGCTTTCATCTGGCCTATAAGTTCCAGATTACTTCCATCGTGGTATGTATAGACCGCGTAGTTTGTCCGCCGCGAGGCTAGAATGTCGAAAATCGATTCCGTTCCAGGAATTCCGCCTGGTTGATAAATATCGAGTGTTTCCGATACGTCCAGCAGGGGTAGGTAGCGAAGTGGTATACCCAGAAAGTGAAACCAGCCTCCAAAATGATGAAGACGCCTTACCATCTCTCTGGCGAAATACCGGACATACCTATTTTCAACAAGGGCGGGCGGCATTTCGCACAGCCATCTTATACTCGCAAAAGGCGATGTCCCCAGAGCGCGCTGAAACAGGCTGAGGCGCCCGTGCTCGTCCGGATAGCGTCCGCTGAGTATCGATGGGATCGCCGCAGTGCTGTATCCGAGTACGCTTTCTAGCCGGCACCGATACGGGGCAACCGTCTGAAGAAACGGCTGTCCGCGTATCCATTCCCAGCCTAGTGCGTCCACAAGCACAAAGATGTTCGCATCCATAGTCACCTGGGCCTCTCCACCATTAAAAGGAACGCACAGCCATGCCCTTGCCGACGTCTGCTCTGCGACAAATTCAATTTGAAATTCCTTTGCGCAAGTGGGGGCCAACCACGCGGGTCACCGCCAGCGGTAAACGCCGCCACAGCGCCGAGGCCATCCGTAGCTCCCGACGCTCTCGCGGCGGTTTGGCGCCCGCCCGAAAATAGAACGTGCTCCAGTAGGCCTGGTGCGGTCGGGGGCCCCATTGCCGCTTAAACTCGTATATTCCCGAACCGAATGAAGAGCGCCCAAAATCGAAGGTATGGCAGCCCTGTTCGATAGCCAGGCGGATACCACCCCAGTATAGGGCATTGCTGCCGTACAAGGGTCGCGCTCCCGCGGTCGCGCCGGTCCAAGGAAGCGACATATGCCCGCGGAACTCGAGGGCAATCCCTGCAGCGATTGCATCCTTTTGGTGACGGACCACAAGCAGCGCAATTCGCTTCTTGAAGTGATGTACTATCCGTTTAAAAAATTCAATGCTGTGGCTCGGCGAGCCTAGATCTCGCATATTCGCATTGTAAATCCGGCAAAACTCGAGAAGGGTCCTCTCGTCATCTGCCGGTTTGATTTCGGCAACCAAACCGATACGTTTGCATCGCTTCAGCCGGTTCCGCCGCTCCGAGGGAAGCTGCCGCAGTTGTTCTTCTACCGTCTTGGCAAGCGTCAAGTGCTGAGTGACCTTCTCCGTGCTGACGTTGAAACGTGGATCGCACAAGCGCAGACTACGAATATGCAGTCGCTTGGCTCCCAATAGCTTTCCAAGCCGAAGCGCATAGTTGTACAGATCCTGATCGATCTCGTTTTGCCCCTCGGGCGAGAGCGAATCGCTGTGACAAACGCCGCCGTAATCAATGTAGGGCATTGACGCGAGCTCGGTACCATAAAGCCGACTGCGCACTAAGATAAAGGGTAACCCAGCGAGCGGTGCCCCACCTTGTTCCGTCGCCAGAATATAAAACGATTCGAATTTATAGGCTGCATTTACGACTTCACGCCACTCAAAAAAATGGCCAATCGTCGCGTCGTCAGCTCGCTCGACGAGCGAATTCCATCTATCGTAGTCGTTCTTATCCAATATCTCGATCGGCATTCAGTTGCTTCCTTATTGACTGCGAGGCCGCCAAACGACTGGCACTGTACCAATAAGGCACCGCCACAGGCCCAACGTTCCGGCGAGATTGAAAGCCATAAACTGGTACGCGAAACTGAGTTTTGCTCTCGCCCCCGCGGCCCTTGTGCTGCCGATCATAACCAGTGCGGCAAAGAGCCCTTCTCCGCAGAGAGCGATTGCATAGATTGCGCGACGCTGCCCTAGCCAGAAAGTCGCCGCGACGAGGAGTGCGAGCAAGGGTACTGTGAGCCAACGCAGAAGCTTGTGAGAGGTTAACACAAAAATGGAACGCCACCGCTTGGCATTAATGAGTTCTGGCAGGAACTTGAGGTATACGAAACTTGCCTGTGATACCATTCTGACCTGTCGTGCAAACTCGTTTTCGACAGAAAATTCCTCCACACACATCGCCTTCGGCGAAATCAACGAATCAGCGCGATGTAGACTGACCAAAATGGGATGGAAAAAATCGTTGATAATTACTGGGTCGTGCTCTCGCCATAGTGAACGACGCAGCGCGTATGCGGCGCCATCCGCGGTTGCGATCACACCCCCCAGCGCCTCCAGCCGCTTGAGCATCTGCTCATAACGCTGGTAGATGGACCCAATCGTCCCGTCGGGATAGCGCGTGCATCCTGTCACGAGCCCGACACGCTCATCTGCAAAGGGACACACCAGCTCGGTGAGTGTTTCGCGAGTGAAGAACGCGTTCGCGTCCGTGAATACGAGGATTTCGCCACGTGCCTCTTGGACTGCTCGGTTGATTGCAGCCCCTTTTCCGCGCCGTGTTGGTTCGGTGATTACGCGCACGCGTGGGCTTGCAAATTGCCGGGCCTCCCAGACCGTTCGGTCTGTACTTCCGTCCGACACGATCACTATCTCGCTTGAACCTGGATACGAACAGGCCAGAAAGTTTTCGATCTTTGCCGTTATTACTTTGGCCTCGTTGTACGCCGCCAGTACTACTGACAGAGAGGGCCAGCACAAAGCTTCGAATTTATCTGCTTCCCTTCCTAGAAGAGACCAACGGTTTCTGCGGGGCAGACAACAAAGTACGGCCGGGTAAAGGAGATAGCAGTAAATTAGCAATACAAGGCTGGAGTAAAATATGGGTGCGGCCATGCTAATGCTCAGTTATATGTATGACTACTCATTTCGAACTTATGGCGGCGATCCGCGAAATAATGCTTAGCCTTGCGCGGCACTCTTCATCGGAGAACACGAGAGAGTGTTAATTAGCTCCGTGTATAGGGCCATGGTCTGCTGTATCTGTTGTTTGAGATCGTAGTGGCGTTCGACGAGTGCTCTGCCTGCCGCACCCATCTTGAACCTCAGCTCCGGGCCAGAAAGCAGACGTTCAATCGCTATTGCTAACGCCTTCGCATCACCAGGTGGGACGAGCAGGCCCGTGTACCCATCGATCACCACCTCAGGCGTCCCCCCAACTGCAGTTGCGGCCACGGGTCTTCCAGAGGCTAGCGCTTCAACTGCCACCAACGGCAATCCCTCGATACTGGAGGGCATGACGACCACGTCAGCCACTGTGAACAGGCGATGTGGGTCCTTGCGATGCCCGAGAAAGCGCACTTGAGTGCTTAGCCCCCCGGCTTCGCAGCGGGCCCGGATCTCCGCTTCTAGAGGGCCATCGCCGGCAAGGAGCACGACGAGCTGGGGCGAACGGTCCTGGATTAAGCGCAACGCATCGATCAGCAGCGCGTGTCCCTTCTCGACACTAAACCGAGCAACCATCAGGATGACCTGGTTCCTGTCGTTCAGACCGAATTCAGCTCGCGCCTCGGCGATCTGCGCAGGTGTCGCGGGCTCGAACTCACTGAGGTCACGCCCATTACGGATCACGCTTATCTTCCAATCTGGTATTCGCTTGGTGTTGCGAAGATGGCGGGCGACCGATTCGGAGACAGCGATGTAGCGATCAATTAATCGGCTGATTTGACGGTCGAACCAGAAGCTTCCTTTGAATAGCTTCCCCTCACGCCAAATCTCGCGCCCGTGAGAGGTCTCAATGACACTGGGAACTCCGGCAAGGCGCGCTGCGGGTGCTGCGCAGAAGCCAGCGTCCGCCATATGGCAGTGGACGAGATCGATTCGCTCTTGCTTGAAATACCTTGCGAGACGCAAGATCCCCCGCCAGTCGAGGGGCGAGGCTATTTCCATCGCAAGTCTTTTCACGCCAAAGTTGTTCAGTTCTCGATCCATGGCTTTCAGAAGTGGAAACGGCGCGACTGCATAGGGTGCAAACCCATAGTTGCGAAGCGCAACGATCAGCGAGAGCGCATGCTCCCCAACCCCCGCTCTTACAGGCGTACATAAAAACTCCAGCACACGAGGCTTAGAATCGAGAGTTTCGCACTGGAACGCCCGACCGGCATCGCTGGAATTTCCCACGGACACTCTTTCCTTAGCCGAGCCAGGTAAAGCTTATTCCCAGCAATTGGCCTTATCTTGATAACATAGGCTTACTCCCCTTAACTGTGCTGGTATAACTTGAATAACCCTAACCTTTGATAGAAATTCGCCGCTGTTTGCTTTCCATCCGTCACTGACTGACAAAATCTTGCGCTCTCAAGTGCGCGGAATAGCCGTATTTCCTAACTTTTCTCATAGTGAGAAGACATTGCGTGTATCGGCACACAACGTACATCGGCAGGCGATCTACATATTGGAGTTTGAGCCACCCATGATAGCGGGGAGTCAACCTCCTATTCTGAGATTTCATTTTTTTGCTTTTGGGAGTTAAATCTCTGCGTCGCCATAATAACCGCCCAACCGGAGCAAGTGCGCGGGTCAAGGGCGGCCCGGCGCAGGCGAGCCGGGCGAGCGAACCCTTCAAGGTGCGCGCTTGCAGAAGTCACTTCGGGCTGGCGGCGAGTATTTGCGAGCCCTGCGTGTCAATAATCATCCGAAAGTCACCCACCTTTATCATTTGAAACTCCCCCACCTGACCCAGGAGGAGGAGAGCATGGAAGAGCACAGGGAAGGAGTAGCTTTTCCGCCGA
>WNFA01003390.1_pt1 | contig 13231 bp, 13 predicted proteins | sample 5400481 | NCBI WGS metagenome assembly WNFA01 (sample SAMN13153340, study PRJNA577476) | soil metagenome | isolation source: 120 cm saprolite under Douglas fir tree site 2 hole 1 replicate 2 | place: USA:California | collected 2015-04-18 | reverse complement strand
GTTTTCCCCGGAGGCGCCTGCTCGTCCAGGCGACGGTGTTGATGGCGCTGACCGGAGTCGGTTTCGCATTCGTTCACCAGTTCTGGCCCTTGATCGCGATTGCCTTCATTGGAACCTTGAACCCATCCCCCGGCGACGTGAGCGTCATTCTCCCACTGGAGCAGGCCTTGCTCCCTCAAACCGTTTCGGACAAGCAGCGCACAAGCTTGTTCGCGAGGTACAGCTTCGTTGCCTCCCTGGCTGGAGCCGTTGGAGCGCTCTGCTCCGGAATCCCCGCTTGGGTATCGGCGCACCACCTGGCCACCGACCTGAAAGCGATGGAGGCGATGTTTCTCCTCTACGCAGCGATCGGCGTGATCGCATGTTTTCTTTACGGTTCGCTCTCTTCCGCAGTCGAGCTCCCGTCCGGCAGCGAAAAGCCTTCGACGCCGCTCGGCGAGTCAAGGCGTCGGGTCTACGCCCTTTCCGCCCTCTTCAGCCTGGACGCCTTCGGCGGTGGATTCATCGTGCAATCGCTGCTGGCCTTGTGGTTGTTCAATCGCTTCCATCTCTCCGTTGAAGCGACCGGAAGCATTTTCTTTTGGACCGGAATTCTTGCGGGCCTGTCGTATCTGGCCGCCGCTTCGATTGCGCAGCGCTACGGCCTGATCCGGACCATGGTTTTCACGCACCTGCCGTCCAATGTGCTGCTCATCCTGGTGCCTGTGATGCCAAATCTCCCGTTGGCGCTCGGGTTGCTCCTCGCTCGCAGCGCGCTTTCACAGATGGACGTGCCGACCCGCACTTCCTACGTGATGGCCGTGGTCACGCCCGCAGAGCGCGCGGCGGCCGCCAGCGTCACCGCCGTTCCGCGCAGCCTGGCGGCGTCAGCCAGTCCCCTCCTCGCCGGCTACCTTCTCGGCCTGACGACATTTGGATGGCCGCTGCTTCTGGCTGGGGTTCTCAAAGGGACCTACGATCTCCTGCTCCTGGCGATGTTCGCGAAGGTTCGGCCTCCGGAGGAGGTCACCCAAACAAAAGTTGCCGGGGCCTGACACTCGGACGGCGAAGGCACCGCCGTGTACGGTTACTGCGGCTCGCCCGCGCCTCGTCGGATGTATTCGTGCACATCCGTGGTATATCGCGGACAGCGGTCTCTCGAGGCCGCCGACCACTGAACGAGCATGAAGCAGGTCCTCATTACAGGGGCGAGTCGCGGCATCGGGGCGGCAACTGCGGTCTTGATGGGCTCCACGGGATCCCGGGTGTGGCTGCACTACCGAGACCGGGAGGAAGCCGCCCTCGCAGCCGCGAAGACCATCACCGCGAACGGCGGCCCCGAACCCGCTCTTATCTCCTTCGATCTCGCCCAGCGACAGGAGATGAGCTCGGCCATCCATTCCGTGCTCGAGCAGATGGGCGCACCCGATGCCCTCGTGCTCAATGCCGGGATCACCCGATCGGGACTCTTCGCCTTCACCGACGATGCCGAGTGGGACGAGGTGATGAACACCAATGTGGGGGGCTTCCTGGGCGTCGCCCGCCCTATTGTCAAAGCCATGATCCGGGAGCGCCGGGGGCGAATTGTGCTCATGTCCTCCGTCGCGGCTCAACGAGGCAATCCGGGCCAGGTCCTCTACGCCGCAATCGAGGGGGCACTGACCGCGGCAGCACGCTCCCTGGCGCTGGAGCTTGCGCCCCAGGGCATCACGGTGAACGTGGTGGCGCCTGGTCTGATCGAGACTGAGATGCTCGACGGGACCCCGATCAATGAGCTCCTTCCCATGGTTCCGCTCGGGCGGGTGGGCAAGCCGATCGAGGTCGCCCACGTCATCCAGTACCTGTGCTCGGAAGAGGCCGGCTACGTCACCGGTCAAGTGATCGGCGTCAACGGCGGGCTGTGGATGTAGCCGCCGAGCCATGCCTACGCCTCTCCCCCCTTCGACTGATTTGCCCCCGGTTCGCTCGGTTTTGCCTCACCGTGAGCCATTTCTCTTCATCGATCGAGTCTTGCAGCTCGGCGAAAGCAGTGTCGTCGCGGTGCGAACTTTTCGCGAAGACGAGCCATTTTTCGCTGGCCATTTTCCAGGCCAGCCGATCGTTCCAGGCGTGCTGCTCGTCGAAGGCCTGGCGCAAACGATGGCCTACCATGCGCTGGTGAATCGCCCCGCGACGCGGATCTATCTGGTGGGAATCGACCGCGCGCGTTTCCGGTCGGCTGTCCTGCCCGGAACCGAAGTCACCTTCCGGGTGCGAATCGACAAGGAGCGATTTGGAATCACAACGGGCAAGGGGCAGGTAATCGTCGGAGAACGACGGGTCGCGGACGCGACTCTCAAGGGATACTCGGGAGACCCGGATCAACGGCCCGGGTGACTAGAGTTGGCAAATATCTCACGTCGTCATGGGAGGGTTTTCGATGCCTCGGCTCTGTGTTGCTTTCCTTTCGCTGGTCGTTGTCGCTTGCGCTGGACCCAGCAAGGGCGAAATGACATTTCCCGCGGCCTACTTCCGCTCCGGGGAAAGCCTCCCACCCGCGGTGCCTTCCTGCACCGGGCCGATTCAAGTTGTAGTGACCGATGCGCGACCGACATCCTCCGTTGTGGGGCGCAGGTTTGAAGAGGAGAAGCCGACGGTCGAATATCCTATCAAGATGGACGGAGACGCCGTCGCCTACGTCCGGAACGGAGTGGAAAAAGCATTGCAAGCGCCGGGCGGAGCACCCGCCGGAAAGGCGTCGGCAAACTTGGCGATCACAATCGCGCAGATCGCCGTGGAGGAGAAGACGTTTTTCAACGCGGAGTTCACCGGGCGGATAAGTCTGGACGGGGTCTTGACCCGCCCAGCCTCGTCCGCACCCTGCTGGTCGGGTCGACTGAGTGGCTCGGGCCGAAACTATGGAAAGGCCGGGAAGCAGATAAACTACCAGGAGACGCTCAACCGGGCGCTGGACGACGCTACTACCCAGCTCCTCAAGACACCCGGCTTCGCGGACGCATTGTGCGGTAAGTGCTCGCCCTGAGCAATCGCCTGGTCTTAGCCGGCGCGCTTAGTCGCCGGGGCTATCCTTTGCGCTGGGCAAGCGTCCCATCAGAAGTTTGATCTGCCCGTTGTGATTGGCTTCGTGCTCGCACACGTGGAACCACTTGCAGTAGTTGTTCGTCGGTCCCCACGGAAAGCCCTTATCGACGGCGAAAAGCCATTTGTCGTCACGCTTCTTAAATTCGGTCAGCGTTTTTTCTCGCGTCTCCTTGAGCGTGCTCAAGTAGTACTCGAGTTCCTTCCCCTTGATGTTCTTGCGACCGGCGTCGCCGAGTTTGCCAGCCGCGTCCCATTTCTGTTTCACGGCATCGGGCCAAGCGCCCCATGCCAGCCCCTCGAACGTGTTCAGCTGGTAGTAGGTTTCAGTCGCGGCGAGGTGCAGGAGCATCGCGCCGATAGTGTTGGCCTTCGCGTCCAAAAGGAAGTCGAGGTCTGCGATCTTCATGTCCTTCACTGAGCGAACGACCTGTGCGCGCATGAACCCCATCATCGATGACAGCGTGCCGAGTTCGGGCGCGTAACCTGGCTTGGGTCCGACAATGGTGAGGTCGTCTGGGCTCGACCACGCCTCGTGTTCGCCAATGGGTGAGAGCGCGAAGCCGGCGCCCGCGGCGACGCAGGTAGCCGTCTTGAGAAAGTCTCTCCGATTGGAATTGCCGAAAGATCGCATTGTCGCTCCTCCCGCTCCAGCGACTTCTACAGTCGGCGATCCTTAGGCATGGCAATAATAAACTAGCAAGCCTGCGAGTGAAGTGTGGGGCTCTCGGCAAGGCTACTTGATGTGTTTCATCGGTATCTCCATCGAGAGCTGGTCGATCCGTAGTCTGCCAACTTGACCGACTTACTCAAGCACGCCGCCTGAGGCGCTCCACTCGAGATCGCTAGGAGCTCGGCACCACTCGAGTACCTGGACGATGTCTGGTCGACCGTCTGACAACAGGATTTGTAAAAATACTACCGTTTTACGTAACTTTCTTCACTGGCACTGCGGACGCGTTAGACGTGCAGCTTGTCGTCGGGCACGGGAAATCTGGGGTCGTACTCGGTGACCTCCAGCTCCAACGAATAGCCATCAGCGCTCACCAGCCGAACGTGGCGAGCAATCCAATGTGTTTCCCTGCGCTCGGGCTTGTCGTAGGCGATGTCGACAAGCACCCTTCCCTCTTTGAAAAAACGCTTCCGTATCACGGCGAGCGTTTGGCCATCGCGCCACACCTCGATCGCGTCGAGCTCTTGATCCGATAGAACAGCCGAGCGCGATACCCAATATTCGCCGTCCCGCTTCAGCGACCCCGAGGCGTCCAGAAAGTAGATGCGCTCCACGGCCAGGCCAACCTGCTTGGGATCCAGGCGCTCCGCCACCGGGCGCAAGTGAACCTTGGCTTCCCATTTCCCGTCCACCTTGGCGACATCGAAGATCCTGGGTCCCACGGCGGCCGCCGCCGATACGCGAAACGAGCCATCCTTTCGGCCGAGCAGATACCCGGTCATCAGATAGGTCTGATCCTGGTATCGCGCCGCAACTTGATGGACCATTTTGAAGCTCTCCGGCTCATTGGATCGAAGCAGGGCCAGCGCTGCTTCGGCCGCCTCTGCCGGCTGGGGCGCCGCCGAGCGATCGGGAATCACCACCGAGGGGCGCGAGCAACCCAACGCAAGGACCGCCAGCGCAATGCTCGATCTCACAACGAAGCTCACGGCTCGACCCCCTCGTTTGCCGATCCCTTTCGGGACCGCAAGCCCTGGTAGAGCCCGGGCAGGAGAAACACCGAGGCGGCCGCGCTCGCCGCCACTCCGATGCCGACGGCGGCGCCCAGGGATTGGAGCGCCCGGTGAGACGCGAGCACCAGGGTCCCGAACCCCGCGAGCGTGCTGAACGCGGCGAGCAACACTCCGGTCGATCCCACGGCGGAGCTCGGACTTGGCCCGTCGACTTCCTGAAGCACGAAGATTCCGTAGTCCACGCCGCATCCCAAGATGAGCACCAGCGCGCTCGCCGACACGAGGTTCAGCGGTACGCGCGCCGCCGCAAGTATGCCCAGCGTTCCCAGAAGACCCAGGCAGCAGGGAAGACAAGCGACGATCGCGAGCCGCAGCGATCGGTACGCCGCGGCGAGAATGACGATGTTCACCAAAAGCCCCACTCCGCTGAGGATGGCGATCTGGCGCGGAAGCTGGGCGACCGTTTGCGCGGCCATCGCTCCCGCATCCAGTAGACTGGCGCCCGCCGGAAGCAAGCTTGAAATGAGCTGCGCAGCCTCGCTTCCGCGCGGGACGAAAGACGTCACTGCGATGCACTCTTCCGCGGAGCAACGCAGCAGCTTGGCAAGCAGCGGCTGGAGGGAGGTCTTCTCGAAGTCCGCGACCTTCAGCGGCGCGATTTTTCCGTCTCGAGCTGACTCCACTTCGTCCCAGAACTCGGAAAAGGCTCCGGGGGAAAATCCTGCCTGCGCCGCGGCCGGCCCGAACAGCTCGGCGCGAGCCTGTGCGAGATCCAGTGCTTTCAGGCTTTGCGCCCGGAGTTGCTGCGTGCCGATGGCCGGCAAAAAAGTCCCGATGCTCCGGATGCCGGAGGCGAGCCCTCTGTCCTGCATCGTCGTCAGCACTTCGCTCACCTGGTCGTTGATCGCCAGGGCCTCTTCCTGGGATGGCGCCCGCGCGACCACCAATGAGTCAGAGGTACTGAGCCCGAACCGATCCATCACTCGTTGGTATTCCGCCATTACGTCTGGGCGATCGGCGTCCAGGTTGCGCAGATCTCCATCGAAGCGCAGCGAGGGCATCAGAGCGGCAGCGCCCAGCAAGATGGCCAGGGCAACACCCCACGCGACGCCGGGCGCGAGCGTCCGCGACTTGAGCTTCGGCATCCACGAGGGAATTTCTCGCCACCGATGCGGTCCCCACCTCGCGCTCAACGGAACCAGCAGGATGAGCGTGGCGGCAAATGAAGTGGCAATTCCCGCTGCCGCGAACAGGCCTAGCTCGCGAAGTCCCGGAAATTGAGAGAGCAGCAGCACGCAGAATCCAAGCGCCGTGGTGGTGAAGCCCAACCACAGCGGGCGCCATGTCTGACTGAGCCCGCGACCCATCCGCTCGAGTCCATCGCCACCCTGCATTGACGCGCTGTTGAGAAGGTAGATCGGATAGTCGATGCCCACCCCGATCAACACCGCGCCGAAAGCGAAACTGAGGGCGTGAATGTGACCCTGGATGAGCACCACCGCCACCAGGCCACCCACCAAGCCAAAGCCCAGGGGAACCGACCCCAGCGCCAGCAGTCGCAGACTTCGAAAGCGCGCGTAGAAAAGCGCCAGCAGCGCCAGCGCCGAGGTCAACAAGGTGATTACCACGTCTTTGCGGATTCCACCGGCGCTCTCGGTCGCAAAGCGAGGCCCACCGACGGCGCGGAGCACCGCGCCGCCTTCCGGTCCCGGAGCAAGCTCGGCGGCCCTTCGGCGGATGCGCTCGAGCATCGCTGCGGAAAATTGCGTGTCCAGCGCGGGGCGGACCGGGGTGGTCACGAGCAGGAGGTGCCGCCCGTCCTTGGACAGAAGCTGTCCGCGGTAGGGTCGGATCTCTCCCGCCATTGCAGCGAAGCGGGCGAACAGATCTGGGTTGAGATTGAGCGGGTCGCGCAGCATCTCACGCTTCATCGCAAACGCCTGCGGAGACGCCATCGCGTTCTTCAAGCCAGCGAGGGTCGCCGTCAGTCGGGCGGGCTCCAGCCTTCGCCGGATCTCAGCTGCCGGATCGGCGAACAGATAGAGACGGCGCGGAAGGATCACCTCCCCGAGGACGAGAAAGTCATGCGTCGATGGACCGGCCTGTACCGCGGCAAAATCTCCGGATCCGCGCAGCTGATCCGCCAGTCGTGCTCCCACGTCGACGAGCTGGTCCTGGGTGGCCCCGGGAATTTCCAGGTCCAACAAGAGCGTGTTCAGCACGCCGAATTCACCCAGAAGCCGCACTGCCTCCCGCGGCGAACCCGGCCCGCCCGGCAACAAAGCACCGATGTCCTGCTCGGTCGCCCCGCGCCGATAGAGGCTGGCTCCGGCGCCCAACAAGAGGACAGAAACCGCCATCGTCGTCCAGAGGTGCGCAGCGATCCATCGATGCCATCGGCTCACCTCCGGGAGCGCTCGCATGTCAGCGGGTCGCGGTCTCGATGACGTGGTCGTGAAACGCGATCTCCGTCCAGTCCCCGCTCGGCTCATCCAGCCGCACCGACGTCAGGTGAAGCGCCTTGTCGAACTCCATGTGGATCCGCTTCACCGTGCGGGAGACCTCGGTCGATCGCGGCGTGAGCGTCAGGCTGAGAGGGACCTTGCGATCGAGCCGCAGCTCGAACAGCGACTGAAGGGATTCCAGGTCGGCTTCCATCACCGCGCGAATGGTCTGGAAGACCTTGCCCAGGCCGGGCTCGGCCGAAAAATCAAGGGTCTGAGTCGTTCCAAGCGCAAGATAATGAATCGTCGCCCGCTGATCGTCTACGATGAGCTCGCTTTCAGCGGGAGGATCCGTATGCCAGACCAGCCGCCCTCCTTTCTCGTATCGAATGGTTCCCTGGGTGACGAGGGAATCCTTAAGTGCCGCCCAATGTCGGGTCTGCTTGAAGCGCGCCGACATCCGGCGGGTTTTCTGGAGCGATTCGCGCAGCGGGCTCAGCTCGCGAGGCAGCGCAGCGGCAGCGTTGACGGGCAGGCTGCAGAGGACAAACAGTGCGCAAAGGCGCGAGAGTGAAGGGACGATGACGATCAAGATAGCACGCGATCAAAGTCTCAATTGACAATGGCCGTGGCAATCACCTCCGTCGGCGCAGTCACCGGACATGGCCTGGGGTGTGGGCGATTGCTGGAGGCGGTTCTTGCGGGGCGGACCGCGATCCAAAAAGTATCGCGCTTTTCTTGCGAGGGTCTTTGCAGCTCGTTGGCCGCGGAGGCTCCCGGCGATGTTGAGCTCGTCGAAGCTGCCGCGGGCCTGGGCCAGGCGCCTGCCGCGGATCGCTCGTCACGCCTCTTGCTGGCCGCCGCATCCGAAGCGCTTCGGGGGCAGAGTCGCCCGCCCAGCAGGCGAAGGGCCGTGTTGGTGGGGACGACGAAAGGGGCGCTCGAGCTCGCGTTGGAGCGCTGGGCCTCTGGCGAGGTGCCCGGGGACGACATTCTCGGCGCACCGGCGCGCGCGCTGGCGCTGGCAACGGGGTCACGGGGCCCTGTTCTCACCCTGAGCGCGGCATGCGCCTCCAGCGCCGTCGCCATCGGCGAGGCCCTTGCGCTGATCGGGGATGGCACTTGCGACGAGGCGATCGTCGGGGGAACCGAGGCGCTCCACGCGTTCGTGCATCGGGGCTTCCACGCGCTGAAGGCAATCTCCGCGAGTCCAGCGGCGCCCTTCGATGCCCGCCGCTCTGGGCTGTCCCTGGGCGAAGGGGCTGCCGTCCTGGTCCTGGAATCGCTGGAGAACGCCGAACGCGAAGGGCGCGCGCCGATCGCGATCGTCGAGGGCTTTGGAAGCAGCACGGATGGCTTCGATCAGCTCACTCCCGAGCCGACAGGGGCGGGACTGGTTCGGGCCTGCCGCCGCGCGATGGAGCAGGCGGGCATCGATGCCAAAGCGATCGACCGATACCACGCGCATGGCACGGCAACGGTTCACAATGACCGAATGGAAGCGATGGCCCACGCCGCTCTGTTCTCCGGCCGCGCCGTTCCGGTGTGTGCCGCCAAGGGAAGCATCGGTCATACGCTCGGCGCGGCGGGGGCGTTGGACGTCGCCATCTGCGCGCTGACTCTGCGCCAGCGTGTTCTTCCTCCGGTGGCAAACCTGAGAGAGCTCGATGCCCTCGCGCGCATCCCCGCGGTGATCGGCACCGCCCGCCCGGATGGCGGAACGTCGGCGCTGGTGGTCAGCGCGGGGTTCGGCGGTATCAATGCGGCGCTGCTGTTGCGCCGCCCCGAGGCAATCCAATGACCATCGAACCTTTGCTCAGCTCGTTTGCGCTCTGGACGCCCGCCGGTGTTTGGACCAACGCCGCCCCAGTCATCCAGGGCAGCGGCGTCGATCTGGCGCCCTGGTCGACGGCCCCTTCCCTGTCCGCGATTCATCCGCGCGCGCGGCGGCCGCACCTTCTGGCGGTGGCGCTGGTTCAACTCGCCCACGCGCTCCTGTCCGCTCGCGACGCGGTACGGGGCGCGCCTCCTCTCCATCGGCACGAGGTCGACCTCCTGCTGGGAACGCTGACGGGTTCCGCGTCGGCGGACTTTGAATTCTGGAGCGGCACCCAGAGCCGCGGCCCCGCTTTCGGCTCGCCCTCCACGTTTGTCTACACGTTGCCGACCGCGCCACCCGCCGAGGTTGCTCTTGCCCTTGGGCTGCGAGGCTCGCTGGCGACGCTCACCGCGGGAAGCATCAGCGGCATCGCCTCGATCGTCCGGTCGGCGTCGCGAATCGCGGCGGGCCGGGCGCGGGCCTGTCTCTGTGGCGGCGTCGAGTTTGCTCGCACCGGCAACCGCCGGGCCAGCGGCTCGGTTGAGCAGGACGCGATCGCGCTCTTCCTGGTCGAGGCGGCTCCGGCGTCGATGCGCTGGCCCGTGATCCGCGACTGGGAGGCAGGCTTCGCGTCCGAAACCGAGCCTTCCGATCGAGTCGCTGACCTCTCGCCGCTCTCGAGCCTCACCGGAGTTGCGTGCGCAGCCGTCAAGCTCGGTGCTTCTTCTGGGAGCAAGGAGATTTTTAGCTCTTCTTCCGATGGGCATTGGGCGAGAATCACCCTCGCCTCATCGCAACGCCTCGACGAGCCAGTCGAGAGTCACTCCAGTTGACCCCATGTCCCCTTCGGCCCGCAACGCACTCGTCACCGGTGGGACCAAGGGGATCGGCAAGGCCGTCGTCCGCCGGCTCCTCTCGGAAGGGCATGAGGTGACGGCGGTGTACCGCCAGGACGAGAGCGCTCGGCAGCAATGCGCGCAGGAGCTCGCGACTGCCGGGCTTAAGGCGGCGTTCGAGCGCGTCGATGTCACCGACTCCACGGCGGTGTCGACGCTCTTCGCCCAATTGGCGAAATCCGGCCGCGACCCGGATTTTCTCATCAATGCGGCGGGCATGACCCGCGATGCACCGATCGCCTTTCTCGGAGTCGCCGATTTCGACCAGGTGCTCGCCGCGAATCTTCGGTCTACCTTCCTCACTTGTCAGCAGGCGATCAAGGGGATGGTCCGGCGCCACTTTGGGCGCATCGTCAATTTCGCGTCTCCCGCCGCCCTCCTCGGCAATGAAGGACAGGTGGCTTACGCGGCGGCGAAAGCGGGAGTGCTCGGCCTGACGCGATCGCTCGCGCGCGAGGTGGGACGCTTCGGGATCACCGTCAATGCCGTTTCGCCGGGGCTGGTGCTCACCGGAATGACTGCGCAGCTCTCGCCGGAGCAGCGCAACAAGCTGCTCCGGCGCGTCCCGTTGCAACGCGTGGGGACCGCCGAAGAGATCGCCGGAATGGTTTCGATGCTTTGCCACGAAAACGCCGCCTACATCACCGGGCAGTGTCTGTCGATTGACGGCGGCCTCACCTAGATGTTTTCCTCGGCGCACGAGTTGGCAGCCCGGGCCGGCAGTAATCTTAAGGAAGGCGCGATGCAGCAGTCCGAGGAAGCGCTCAGAGCAGAGCTCAAGGAGCTCCTCGTCACGACGCTTCGACTCGAGCAAGTCAAGCCCGAGAGCATCGGTGACGAGGATCCGCTCTTTTCGCCCGACAACTCACTCAACCTCGATTCGCTGAGCGCGCTCGAGCTGCTGTCCGCGATCGAATACCGGTACGACGTCCGCTTCGGCTCGGATGGATCGGCGAAAGAGCACTTTCGGTCCATCGCCACCCTTGCCGCGTTCGTGAGGTCCGCCAGGGGGTGAGCGGTGCGCGGAGTGGCCATCACTGGCTTGGGCATCGTCTCGGGGCTGGGTTGCGGCTCTCAGCGTCACCTCGAGTCGCTTCGCGCAGGCCGGTGCGGCCTCAGACCTCTCTCCTTGTTCGGCCTGACAGGACTGCGCCCCTCTCCGGTCGGCGAAGTGGACAGCGAGCCGGGGTTGAAGAAGACGCCGGACCACCGCAGCATCTCCCTCGCCGTGAATGCCGCGCGCCAGGCGATCGGCGCGACAACGCTCGATGGCCCAGGCGTGCTCGCGCTCGGCACCACCACCGGTGGGATCTTCGAATCCGAGCAGCACTACTTAAGGCACCGCGGACAGGAGGGTTCATCAGATCGAGCGCTGCTCAAGCACCATTCGGCGGGAACCATCGCCGATGTGCTGGCGGCCGTGCTCAACATCACCGCCGAGCGATACACGTTTTCAACCGCTTGCTCCTCCAGCGCGAATGCGGTGGGGTTTGGCGCTTCCCTTGTCGAGCAGGGGGCACCTTGGGCGCTCGTGGGCGGGGTCGATTCGCTGTGTCGGCTGACCTACTGCGGATTTCATGCGCTCAAGCTTCTTTCCCATTCTCCTTGTCGGCCCTTCGACAAAGATCGCCAGGGGCTTTCGCTCGGGGAAGGCGCCGCCTTTCTCCTGCTGGAGCACGAAGATCGGGCGAAAGATCGCGGTGCTTTTGTTTGGGGCTACGTCGGTGGTTGGGGCTGCTCGTCAGACGCGTACCACGTCACGGCGCCGGATCCCGAAGGCCATGGCGCGGCGGCGGCGATGCGGGCCGCGCTCGCCGACGCAGCCGTGGGTCCCTCGGACGTGGACTACGTCAATGCCCACGGCACCGCCACCGCGGCCAACGATCGATCCGAAGCGATCGCGCTCGAGGCCGTTTTCCAGAGCCCGGGACCACTGATCAGCTCGACCAAGGGCGCCACCGGCCACACACTGGGCGCTGCCGGAGCCATGGAAGCGGTGATCGGCGCATTGTCGCTTTCGAGTGGATTCGTCCCGGCGACGGTGGGACTGAAAAACCCCGATCCCCAACTTCGCATCCGGCACGTTCCTGCCGGCGGAGTCCCTGCGTCCCCTGCCGTCGTGCTCTCCAATTCGTTCGGGTTTGGCGGAAACAACGCGGTGCTCGTGCTCACCAGATCGTCCCAATGAAGGCCACGGTTCTCGAGTTGGGCGTGGTAGCGCCGGGAGCACAAGACCCCGTCGCGCTGCGCCGCGCCCTCGCCGGGCCAAGCCCCACCGCGCTTCGCATTTCCACCATCCCGGAAGCCGACCCCAAGGAGCGCCGCTTGCCACGGCTCGAGCGCATGGCGCTGGCCGCCGCCCGCCAGGCGCTTCCCCCGCACTGCGACAGGAGATCGTTGGCGGTCGTCTACGCCACCGGCTATGGCGGACTCACCGCGACGGTGGACTTTCTCGAGGGTATCGCGAGCCGGGGGCCGGAATTCGGAAGCCCGACCGCTTTCTACCAATCCGTTCACCACTCTCCCGCCGGGCAACTTTCCATCGCTCTCAAGCTGCACGGGCCATCGCTGACGATCAGCGCTCGAGAGCTCTCGGGCGAGACAGCGCTGCGCACGGCTCTCGCTCTCTTGAAGACCGGACGCGCGGACAAGGTGCTGTTGGTGGCCGCGGACGAGCGATCACCGTCGCTCGACAACGGCTATCGCGCATTCGGTGTGCTGTCCGCCCAGCGAGCAACCCCCTCTGACCGTTGGCTCGAACCCGGAGAAGGCGCGGGCGCCCTCCTTCTTGGCAAGGAGCCAGGTCCGCTGCAGATAGACGAGTGCTGCCTCACCGCGCACTCGTGTCCCGTGCTCCGGTTCGCGCGGCCGGAGCAATTTGCTCCACTGATTCGGAAAACAATCGCCCAGACCGAGCCGCTCTCGTTTTCTCTCGCCGCGCCGAACGCGGAAATCGCCAACGCGGAGACCTCCATTCTGCGCGACGTTCCTCGCTTGGAGCGATGGTCGGACGGCGGTCATTTTGGATTTCACGGTTCGGCAGGGCTTTTGCGCCTGATCGCGGCTGCCGTTCGCCTGCGCGATCGACCCGCCGGAGCTGCGTCAGTCGTTCACGGCCTGGCCTTGGGAGGGGGACAAGCGGTGACGGTGATGCGCCATGTCGCCCGTTGATCCAGAAAGCCTCCGCGGAGCCGCGATCGCGGCCGCGGCGACCGCCGGCGTCGGTCTCGCCGCTGCCGCCGTCGGCGTTTTCCATCCGCGCGCGATGTGGTTCGGCCCCGGAGTTTGGCGCGGTCCGACGCAAGGATCTGCGGTGGCGCTCACCTTCG
>WNFA01003389.1_pt1 | contig 13235 bp, 10 predicted proteins | sample 5400481 | NCBI WGS metagenome assembly WNFA01 (sample SAMN13153340, study PRJNA577476) | soil metagenome | isolation source: 120 cm saprolite under Douglas fir tree site 2 hole 1 replicate 2 | place: USA:California | collected 2015-04-18 | reverse complement strand
AGGCTCAAGTTCAGCTTTTTGATGGCCGCAGTTTTCGCGAAGTGCCGGCCGAACAATTCTTTGTGGTCCCGAAGACAGAGCAGGAGCGGGAACATAATCTTCGTCCCAATGAGATAGTGAGCGCCGTGATGGTCCCCGCGGCAAGAGGCGTTCGCGCTGGGCACTATGAAGTCCGCCAGAAAGAAGCTTTTGACTGGCCTTACGCCACGGCGGCCGTCGCGCTTCACATGAATGGCAGTACCGTGCAAAGCGCGCGGGTTGTGATGGGCCATGTTGCACCGGTGCCATGGATTTCGACGGAGGCTGCGCAGGCGCTGGTCGGCAAAGCGGTCACCCCCGCAACGGCCGATCAAGCGGCGGAGGCTGCTGTGTCGAAAGCGAAAAGCCTTGGCCGCAATGAACAGAAAATCCATCTTGCCCGTGTTGCTGTGAAGCGGGCCATACTTGCCGCTGCGGGTTCCACCGAACACGCCGGCTTGTCGAACAACAGCAACGGATCTCACGGAGGCGCAGCATGAGCAACGTATCAGATCGCTTCAATACCAACCGTCCCGGACTTTGCTCAGCCCTGCACTGGAAGAGCCAGTACATATGGTCCGATCCTGATCCGTCTGTCCCACGCTCTAATGACGGCCTCTTCTGGTGCGCCATGACGCAGACCTGCATTGGACCGGATGGCAAGCTGGCCGAACCTGGCAACTGCTGCTCCGGCAATCGCGAATGCCATTGCGGAGCTAGTAAGTAGAAATTCAGAAGTGTGAGAAGGACATCAAGAGACAAAGGTATTTTTGCGTGCGTTTTTCTTTTGGGAGAAACATGCCAGCATTGGCCGAGACTTTGAGGGGAGTTAAAATGCAGAAAGGAGTTCGTCCCATGCGTGCTTTTGTGTTTGTGCTTCTTGCTGCTTTGTTGTCCGGAATGTCAGCTATCGCGCAGCAGCCTGCTTCTGTCGCGCAAAACTCCGCCCTACAAATCAAGGGCGAGTACATTGAGACCCGCAGTGCTGACGTCTATACCGGACAGTGCTTTGCCAACGGTGAGATGAACCTGGCCGGCGACGAAGCCATCGTGGCCTGGCATGTGATGGAAGGCAAATGGGACGGCGCTGATCTCAGCGGACTTAGCGTGGGAGCTGCCGTAAAGGCGCAAGCTACTCTGGGCGATCCTTACGCACACGCTTATCCGGCAAAGGCAGTTTTGTTCGTCGAAAAATCCGCCACGCCGCAGCAGCGCCAGGCGTTGATCAACTTTGCCCAGGAGATGGGCGGCGAACTGTTGCGTCACATCGTCAAAGTCATGGACGTTCCCGTGAATTTGGAAATTCTTCAACAGCACAGCGGGCGAGCACGTTTGCAGGCCGGAGATTTTGTAACGGTGGAAACACGCGGCATCGGCCCCAAGGATCATTTATGCGGTAATGAAGCCACGTTCTATCCTCCGCTGACTCAGACCACGCACGCTATGCCCGCAGTCGCCATGACGGATGAATATCGCGGCAAGGATTTAGAAGTTTCATGGACGCTGCATGACAAGCGCAGCGCGTTCGTCGGGACATTCGAGTACGATCAGCGCAAACAAGTTTCTGGGTTGTAGCCTAATTGGGATAAACCGGATCTTCGAACTCTTGTCCGTTGAGTTCATAGACCAGCACAGTTCCCAAAGGAGCTTGCAGGCGAACGAGTTCACTGCGCAATACGGCGATACCTTTTTCTACGTCGTAGAGTTCCGCGTCAACACCGGAAAATGCGACGCCATCACCCTCCTCATTCTCCATTGATCCGCCGCCCGTGATCGATCCCAATTCATCTTTGGCGAGCGCTGCGTCGAGAGGATCAGCATAGAGCGCGGTGCGATCTTCAGGCTCAAGATCGATGGGGATTTTGATGTAGACAAATAAAGGATTGTCGCGATTGACCTGCTCTGCCGACGTCTTCGAATCCGGATCCCAGCCCAGAACTTCTTTGATTTCCTTGAAAAAGCTCATACGTTCTCCTTCCATGAGCTACTTAGTGCTGCGATTTCTGCAACAACTCCGCCAGATGATTTCCCCAGATTGCAGGCCATGAATGCGTGCCGTGTCCACGTGTCTCATCGGTGATCGGCAGGAGCACGTACTTGCCGTTCTTCACCCGCTGGATGTCTTTGTCGATGATCTTGAGTTCCGGCGGATTGATTTGATCATCAGCGGAGTTCACCGCCGTCAGCGGGCAGATGATCTTTTCCAGTTGTGGCTCAGGATTGTAATTTCGCGAGGCGTCAAAGTAGTACAGCATGTCATTGGCGTCCGTTGCCTTTACCCGCGCCGCAACAAACTTTTCCAGAAAGTCGTCTGCTTGTTGCCGCGTTGGCTCGTCCTTCTGCATGCGTAAGGGCGCACTGCCCATGATCAGCAGCACCTCCTGCGCAGGCGCAAGGCCCAGCGGTTGTTGCTTATACTCGCCATCATTCCAGTCGGGCGAATTGCGGATATCGTCCATGATCATTCGCCGCATCATGCGATTGCGTCCGGCAATCTCGACCGGCTGGCTGGCCAGCGGCATGGCCGAGTCCGTGAAATCCGGATGCTGTTCCGCCCACAGCCACGAATGCATGCCGCCCATGGACGTTCCCATCACCAGCCGCAGGTGGTTCACGCCCAGGCCCTGTGTGAGCAAACGGTATTGCAGCTCAATCATGTCGTCATATTCATAATGCGGGAAGCGCATGTGCAGGCCGTCACTGGGTTTGCTGGAGTCGCCATGGCCGATGTTGTCGGGCAAGATAATGAAGTATTTGCGCGCGTCCAGAAGTTGACCCGGACCAAAGACCACGCCGCCAAAGTTAGGCGTAAGAAACTGTTTTCCTGATCCGCCCGTGCCATGCAGAATCAGGACGGCGTTGCGAACTTTGCCGCTTGCGTCTTTTTGCGGCGTACCCAGGGTGTAGTAATGCAGTTTGACTTCCGGCAGCTTTTCGCCCGACTTGAACTGGAAGTCCTTAACCATGAAATCGCCGGGAGTTGGGGCAGGGTAGCTCTGCGCCTCCAGGCAAAGCCCGGATACTATGAAGCAAACCATCACTGCTGCACGAAACACCTTCATTGAACACTCTCCTCAAATTTGACGAACAGTAGTTTTACCACCGATTAACACGGATGAACACAAATCTGAGCCAAAACCTTTTAACCCACAAAGGACACGAAGGAACACTAAGGAAGGAGCAACACTCATACCACAGAGGAACGCAGAAGATGGCCGGGTGAGTACTACGAAGAGGATGATTCCGTGCTATCCAAAAAGAACCAGTAGCAAGAAGTTCCCTCATTTGCCCCCGCGTTACTTTGTGTCCGCTGTGGTAAAGGACGCTTTGCGGTTTTCTAATCCGCGCCTATCCGCGTCATCCGCGGTAAGAACCCGAAAATCAAAGCCATTTGGTCATCAGCTTGCGCGCTTCCACATTGAATCCCAATCGAGAATAGAGTGACTCTGCGGCGGTATTGTCTTTGCCGACCTCCAGGCGCAGCGCGCTCAGTCCTTCATCTTTGCAAATTGTGGTCGCCAGAGCTTCCGCTCGCCGGCCAAGTCCCTGGCCGCGGCATCTCTCGCGAACGTAGAGTTCGTCCAGTAAGCCGAAGCGGCCGTGGAACTCCAGGCTGAAACAGAAAGTCAACGCGAAGTATCCCGCCAGTGTGTTACCGCTGTAGATCAGGTAGATGCGGCCGAGTGAGCCGTCTTGGAGCAGTGCGCGCGCGGCAGAGGCGGCCACGTCTTCGTCGAACTTCATGTGCTGATGTGAATAAAGCTCGCACATCAAGTTGAGAAGGTCTCGCAAATTGCTCTCACTGAGTGGATGAAAAATGGGATCGGTCATTGTACAGCTGCTTTCGTCCAGTGAGATTGCCTTCCGGCAAATCTCTCCAGCTATAATGCCAAACATTATTGCAACATAATCCCGTGTGCGCTTGCTGTGATGTGCGCTACGGTTCAGGAGATCAACATGCTTGATCGCAGGGCTTTCCTTGCTGTTTGTTCGCGTTTGGGTATTTCTGCCACATTGCTACCCGGCGTCCTCTGGGGGATGTCGGACGAAAAGGGCAAGGTCACGCGCGAAATGATCGATAGCGCCGCCACCATCGCTGATGTCCATATTCCCGACGAATGTAAGGACATGATGCTGGAATCTCTCAACGATTTTTCCAAGGGCTTTGACGCGATCGCGGCGCTGCACATGAAGAATGAAGTTGCGCCAGCCATTCTGTTCGATCCCGTCCTGCCGGGCATGAAGTTTGAGACGGAGCGCCGTCGTATCAAAATCTCGGCCGCTCCAGCGACTGCCAGCAGCGCGGTACCGAAGAACCTGGAAGATGTTGCGTTTTATTCCGTGCGGCAATTGGGTGAGCTCGTTCGCACAAAGAAGGTTTCATCATCGGCGTTGACCGAAATGTATCTGGAACGCCTGAAGCGTTACGATCCCAAACTGCATTTTGTCATCACGCTCACTGAAGATCGTGCTAAAGCTCAGGCCAAAGAAGCTGACCGTGAGATTGCCGCCGGGAAGTATCGTGGTCCGCTGCATGGATTGCCCTGGGGCGCAAAGGACCTTATTTCCGTAAAAGGTTATCGCACCACGTGGGGCGCCGGCGGATTCGAAGACCAGAAGTTCGAGGAAGATGCCACAGTCGTGAAGCGCCTGGACAAAGCGGGCGCGGTGCTGGTAGCCAAGCTCACTCTCGGCGCGCTTGCGCTCGGCGATAAATGGTTTGGCGGCATGACGCGCAATCCGTGGTTCATGCAGCAAGGCTCCAGCGGATCGTCGGCCGGCTCTGCCTCCGCTACCGCGGCGGGCTGCGTTGCCTTCGCGGTGGGATCGGAGACTCTCGGATCAATTTCATCTCCTTCTACACGCTGCGGCACCACCGGATTGCGTCCGACTTTCGGTTTCGTTCCGCGCACTGGCGCCATGGCTCTTTCATGGACCATGGACAAACTTGGACCCATCTGTCGGGCCGTGGAAGATTGCGCGCTGGTGCTCAATTCAATTCATGGTCCTGATGGTCGCGATCGCACTGTCAAGAACGCGGCGTTCAACTGGGACGCGAATGTTGATTGGCGCAAGCTGCGCATTGGATATCTGGCCAAGGATTTCGAAATCCAGCCGCCACAGCCTGAGCAGCAGCCGAAAGAAGAAAAAGATCTCACCGAAGCGGAAAAGAAAAAGCGTACGGAGGATGCGCAGCAACAGGCTGGATCCCGTGCACGCCGTGAATATGACCACAAATACGACCAGGCCGCGCTCGATAAATTCAAAAGCCTGGGCGTGAATCTTATTCCGCTTGAGTTGCCCAAGCTGCCTTACCAAGCCATGATTTCCATGCTGGAGGCCGAAGCCGCTGCCGCCTTTGATGATCTGACGCGCAGCGGACGTGACAAGCTGCTGACCAGCCAGAGCAAAGACGATTGGCCAAACTCATTTCGCACCTCGCGCTTTATTCCAGCCGTGGAGTACATACAGGCCAGCCGTGCTCGCACCGTTGCCATGGAGCAGGTGGCAAAAGTCTTTGAACAGGTTGATGTGATTGTTGCTCCCACCTTTGGCACGCAGCTATTGGTTACCAACTTGACCGGACATCCCGCGCTGATACTGCCGAACGGCTTCCGCGGTGATGACGCGCCTAAACCGCGGGTTCGCGACAACGGTGACATTGATGGCGGCGGTCCGGGTACGCCGGTCAGCCTTACTTTCCTTGGGAACTTGTATGGTGAGGCCAAAATGCTGGCCGTGGCCAAGGGTTATCAGGACGCAACGGATTTTCATCTGAAGCATCCCAAACTCGACGTGTAAAAGTTCGGGCCGACGCTCACATCAACGTCGGCCCGATTGCTTCAAGTACGCTCCAACAAATGCGACTTACAGGTTGTCGTCCTCTTCCTCCTGCTTTGGTTCCGCTGCCACACTTGCAGCGTCTGCCGGTCTTGACAGGACTATGGCTGGGACATCCAGCTTCTTGACGGCATCGTTGTAGGCTGGAACATCCGTCGCCAGAATCTGCTTCCACTTGGCCATCTGTTCATCCACCTGCTTGCTCAACATGTCATACACGTTCAGCGAGGCTTGTGTCGGAGCTGAATCAGAGCTTTCCACCACGCCGCCCAGCGCCACCAGATAATTATTCAGACGGATGGGATAATTCAGAACGTCCTGACTGCTCTTGGCTTTGGTCTGGATCAGGACTTCCTCGACCTCTGTCATCTTTTTGTCCAATTGTTTGCCGGCATCAGCTACAGGCTTTGCCTGCGATTGGCCTTCCAATCGTTTATTGAGCGCCGTGATCTGTGCCCGTATGTCGCGAATCTGGTTCACGGTGTCATGCGTTTGCGTAACGCGCTCGCGGATTTTCATCAGCAGATCAAATTGCTTCTGCAAATCCTGCTGCGTCACCTTCAAACGCGGATCAGGTTTGATTTCCAGCGGTGCGGTGTAGCTCTTGCCTTGAACCGTCAGGCGGACCTGATACGTTCCGGGCAACGCTTCCGGTCCATCGGTGCTTCCGGCCCACAAGGGTGAGTGTGGAACTTTGCTGGCGCCTTCATAGTGCAGATCCCAGATAAAACGGTTAAGTCCTGCTTCAGCCGGCAGCGCTTGTTCACGTGGCCGGCCAAAGCCCTCCTCATCACCGGCTTCATCTCCAGGCTGGCGCTTCGCCGGATACTTTCGTACCACCTGCCCCTTGGCGTCCAGAATCTCCAACGTGATGGGCGGATTCTTTGCGGCCTCAGCATTCTCGCCGGAAGGCTGTTCTGGCTTGGCCGGCACAGGTGCGTTTGCGGGCTGCGATTGTCCTGGTTCTTTGTTCGGTGCAGCCGTCTCCGCCTGGGCCGATTTTTCCTGGGCAGGAGCAGCCGCGTTCGCTTCCGGCTTTTTGTCTGCGGGTTTCAGTGAAGTCTTCAGCGAGTAGTAGATCATCGCTCCGGTTGGCGGGTTCTGCCCCGCGAATTGTCCGCCGAAGAACCCTCCGCTGAACTGTGTGTGGTTCGCGACTCCCGGAGCATACAGGTGCACATCAGCGCCGGCGATTTCCGGTTTGTACTGCCGCAACGGTGAGAGGTCATCCAATACCCAGAAGGCGCGACCATGCGTGGCTGCAACCAGGTCATTGTTATGGACCACAAGGTCCCATATAGGCGCGGGCGGCAGATTGCTCTGCAATGCCTGCCAGTTCGCTCCATCGTCGAAAGAAATGTAAACGCCTTTCTCGGTACCGGCATACAGCAGGCCTTTGCGAGTGGTGTCTTCGCGGACGGCATGAACATAATCGTCTGCGGGGATACCGTTCGTGATGCTTGTCCATGTCTTACCAAAATCCGTTGTCTTGAAAGCATACGGAGCAAAGTCGTCCATCTTGTGGCGCTGCACCGCCACGTAGGCTGTGCCTGCATCAAACGGAGACGCTTCTATCATGCTCACCGTGCCCCAATTCGGCATGGCTTTCGGTGTTACGTTCTGCCAGTTCTTTCCCGCGTCCGTCGTGATGTGAATCAGCCCATCGTCGGACCCGGCCCAGATCAGGTCTTTCTGTTTTGGCGATTCCGTGACCGCAAAGATGGTGTCGTAAACCTCAATGCCGGTGTTGTCTTTTGTGATGGGTCCGCCCGCAGCGGCCTGCTTGGTTTTGTCATTGCGCGTCAGGTCCGGACTGATGATTTCCCAGTGCATCCCTTCGTCCGTCGTCTTGAACAAAACCTGCGAAGAAAAATAGATCGTCTTCGGATCGTGCAGAGAAAAGACAATCGGTTCCGTCCACTGGAAGCGATATTTCTGGTCGATCGCCGCCGCGCCAATCGGGTTGATCGGCCATGGCGTTACGTTCTTCTCTTGACCAGTGTGGTGGTCATAACGGGTAATCTCGCCACCGTAGGAGCCGGCGTACACGATTTCCGGATCGTTCGGATCCGGCGCAATGTATCCGCTTTCGCCGCCGCCTACCGGATGCCATTCGCTGCGATCGATTCCTCCGCGCGCAGCCGTCGCAATGCCGACCGATGAGTTGTCCTGCTGCGAACCGTATATCCAGTAGGGAAAACGATTGTCGGCGACCACGTGGTAAAACTGCGCGGTTGGCTGATTGGTCTGATTGGTCCAGCTTGCGCCGCCGTTGGTGCTGACGTTGGCGCCGCCGTCGTTCGACTCAATCATCCGATTCGGATCATTGGGATCAATCCACAATCCGTGATTGTCGCCGTGAGGAACGCGAATCGGCTTAAAACTCTTGCCGGCATCGTTGGAACGATACATTCCGGTATTCAGGATGTACACACCGTCCGCCGATTGCGGGTCGGCAAAGACATGCGTGTAGTAGAACGCACGCTGGCGATACTGGCGGTCACTGTTAACCAGTGTCCATGAATCGCCGCCATCATCTGAGCGGAAAAGTCCGCCCTTTTCCGCTTCAATCAGGGCCCACACGCGGTTGCCGCTGTAGGCTGCCGCCACGCCAATGCGCCCGAGAGTTCCATCCGGCAATCCGTGGCCGGTCAACTGCTTCCATGTGTTGCCGCCATCCGTGCTTCGATAAAGCCCGCTGCCCGGGCCGCCGCTGTCCATGCCCCACGGCGAGCGTCGCGCCTGCCACAGGCCTGCATAAATTGTGTTCGCATTCGTGGGATCAAATGAGAGATCAATACCGCCGGTGTTCTCGTCTTTGTAGAGAACCTTGCTCCATGTCTTGCCGCCATCGCTCGTGCGAAAGATGCCGCGTTCGGCGTTTGCACCAAATGGATGGCCGAGAGCCGCCACGTAGGCAACGTCAGGATTTTTGGGATGAACAATGATGCGGCCGATGGCGTGTGTGTCTTTCAGCCCGACCGAGGTCCAGGTCTTGCCCGCGTCAGTGGATTTGAAAACTCCATTGCCGGAGACGATGTTGCCGCGAATGCAGGCCTCGCCGGTGGCTGCGTAGATCACATTCGGATCAGACGGAGCCACAGCGATTGCGCCGATGGAAGGCGACATGTCTTTGACTTTGTCCGTCATTGGGCGCCAGGTAAGTCCGCCGTCCGTCGTCTTCCACACACCGCCGGCAACGCCGCCGAAATAATAGGTGTGCGTGTCACCCACAACGCCGCTTACGGCCAGCACGCGACCTCCGCGATATGGCCCAACCAGTCGCCAGGTCAACCCATGCCACGGGCCTTTGTTTTCTTCCGCGCTGTCATCCTTCGGGGTTGGAGAAGCTTCGGCCCTGGCCGCTGACGTTTCTGCTTTTGCTGCCTGCGACTTCGGCTGCTTGCCTTTGTTCTTGCTGTCCTTTTCTTGCGCTACCAGAAGTGAACTTCCAAATGAAGCTGCGAACAGTACAATTGCAAACATCGCCAGCAAGGTGCGCTGGATAACCACCACGGGCGCTCGTGACATTGAATCCTCCGGAAAATGATCGTGACTATGTGCGGGATCGCACAAGACGACCCGCAATAGTAAATACCTGAGCGCGATTTGGCGAGTGGGAGCGATTCAAGGATGAAGCATGTCCAGCCTCTCTTTTTTTGATTCGTGTTTATTTGCGTGATTCGCGGCTAACGCTCGCCTTTCCGATGTCGGCCATCCCGGCGATCCCTTCATGATCGCCTACCTGAAGAAAAAAGCAAGTGATCTTAAGTTTCCCGATGCCCTTCTCGTCGCTCAGCAGGATAGAGACGTATTTGTTTCGTATTCTGTTGGCAATAAACTAACTTTTATAAGCAACAAACATTGGCTGTCTAGCCAATGACCTATATCTAAAATTAAATTTCATCTCGCTCCTGGCAACATTGACCTAAAATTAAGCTAAATTTTCCTTGGGATCATTTATCCAGCTCTGGTAATTTCTTTTCCAACTCCCCCTTGGCAGAGTCCGTCATTCCGAAGCGGGCCGTAGTTCAATGCTTTCCAAAAAACGCGTTTCCGCCGACGCACGAAAAGCGCCGCCCTTTCGTTTTAGGGCGGCACTACTTGTTGAGAATTAAGAAACAATCGCTGCTTGGCGTGGCAGGAGGAAAGAATGCCAACGTATTTCCGTGCGAAAGGCTTTAGGATTTCATATCTGACAACTTGCTTTATGATTGTTCTACTTGGCCTGTTGTGCCGGATTGGGGACGCCCAGGTGACTCAATCTTCATCGAACCTCAGCAATCCATATAAGACGCTCGACCGCGCTGCTAAAGATGCAAGTGCTGGGGATGATTCGTCAGTACGCGCTTTGAGCGAAGCAGTATTCAGCTTTCCGCGGATGTTAGGACGGATGCCTGAAGTGATTGAAAATCCAGTCAAAGACCGCTTGATCGAAGCTGAATTGTCGTTTCGTCGAGGCGCCCACGCGGGTGTGCGGGAAGAAGATATTGTCAAGCTTGTAAACTCCATGGCCGACAAGCTTCAAGCTCCCTCATATGCAAAAACGAGTATTAAGCAGGTTCGAGTCCTGCGAATGCAGCTGGTTCTTGCATCGCCAGTGTTCATGGGACAGGCGCTCACTTTACCTGGGGCCTCTGCCGGGGACTCGGTGCGTTCCACAATGTCGCCTTTTCAGGCGGCGCATCTCCTGAATTCCCTAATTGATCAGAAGCTGATCAATCCAGCCTTTCAGCTGGAACCTAAGGATTGGGAGGCGTCCCAAGCATCTGTCGAGATGGACCGGATAAAGGCAGGACAAGAAAAGCTGCGATCTGCTCAGAATGCCTCAGATCAATCACCTCGAGTGTCTCTAACGACTCACAGGCGTAATCGGGACTTGCACAACAAGATACTTCAGGCGAGTTCAAATCTATCTCTGTCGGATGCTATAGCCCTTGTAGACGAGGCGTTAACCACTTTGAAGCTGAACCGCTAAAGGGGGAGAATCACAATGCGAAAACTGCTGGCTTTACTCATTCTCCTGTCAATGCTCTTGATGACCACCCTATAGCGATTTCCTGTTGCACAATATTGGCACCGGAGATGTGCAAAGGCCATCACCTCCCAGAACTGGTAAGGAAGACGATTATGAATATTCTGAGTCTCAGATATTTGGGTGTTCTCGTACTCCTCTTTGTGTTTTTGCCGATTGGGAGGGTCGCTGATGCAGCTAGCCATTTGGACGAGGATGGAAAGCTGGTCGTGCTCGTGGCTTGGGGAGACGCTTATAGTACGCCAGCCACGAATGTATTCGTCGAAGCCCGCGGTTTCGTACGCAAGTACGATTCGCAGAAATCTTTTGTTCTGAAGAGCTCGCTTGCCGGACGATGTGAAGCTTCACTCCCTCCGGCAGTCTATGACGTGTTTGTGAGCGAGGGCAGTTCTGTACCCGCCTGTAAGCGTGTGCTGATCAAAGCTGGTTCGACCACATCATGGACTCTGCAGACCGAACTGGACCGGGTGTATTCGGAGAAGTGAAAACTAGCCGCGTTATCTCGCTTACGACAACGCAGAAAAACCAGCTCATGGTGTTTCTAAACTCGCTTTGATGTACCACTGCCAAGGGCGGACCTTTCTCCGTGTCCGCCCTCTTTTTGCGTTCCGTTTTGGAACTTGAATGCCTCATTGTGAGACGCCTGCATCCCTCCACTCAGCCTGCCATTTGATGGTTATCTGGTCTGCGAATGAATGAGTTGAGACAGTCTTATGAATGTCTCCCCATTCTATGAATTCCTCTAAGTTGAATAATTGTTTGACTCTGAATCCTGAGATGCTGTATTTTCTCTCAGCTTGTGGTGAGCGTTTTCTTACGCTCTCCCGGGTGCAACTGTTCAACCCTTCCCGTCCACTTTTGGCAGACAGTTCTCAATCGTCTGCAGTGCGGCAGAGTTCTCAAAAAAACCTAAATCTTTGGATCCGTAACTTAGGAGGAACTCGCAATGACGAGGAAATTCCCATTTCTGACGTTAACCATCGCAGCGCTGCTTCTTGTTGGAAGTGCGTTTGCACAAACTGATCCCGGAGTCCGCACAGGCGCGGCCGCTGCGGGTGGTCCTCTGGCTTCTGTTGCAGCCAATAACCCTGCCGGCAGTCTCACATTCTTCAACACAGCTCTGGACACATTCAGAGAAGTTGACTCAGTATCGGGCACCATTGAAGCTGGATCCGGCCTTGGTCCCCGCTTCAATTCCAGGAGCTGCGCTTTCTGCCATGCGCAACCGGCAACGGGCGGCAGCAGCCCATCCGTTAACCCACAGGTAACAGACGCCACCGCGGATGGCGCCAGGAACACCATACCGTCGTTCATCACGACAAGCGGGCCAGTGCGTGAAGTACGCTTCCCGTTTTTCTTTGACCAATTTGGCAACCCTGACACCACGCGGCCTAACGGCGGAGTGGAAGATCTGTTCACCATTACCGGTCGTAGCGATGCGGGCGCCTGCAACATCTCTCAGCCCAGCTTTGCTCAGGCCCAGGCGACCGGCAACATCATCTTCCGTATTCCCACGCCGACTTTTGGCGCGGGTTTGATGGAAAATATCGATGAGACAACTCTGCTGAACAATCTTGCCGCCAACTCCGGTACGTTTGGAATCAGCGGTGCACTTAACCGCAACGGTAACGACGGCACCATCACCCGCTTCGGCTGGAAAGCACAGAATAAATCTCTGCTGATCTTTGCCGGTGAGGCCTATAACGTTGAACAGGGCGTGAGCAACGAACTGTTCCAGCAGGAACGTCCGCTGCCTGGTGAAGGACAGACGACAGGCCTGCCCGCCAACTGCAAGATCAACGGAACGCCGGAAGATACCACGCACTTCAACGCCGCCAACACGGGTACTTCAAGCGACGCGGTGCAGTTTGCCATCTTCATGCGTTTGCTGGCTCCGCCCACTCCATCCACGACCACACCTGGCGGGGCAACGTCCATTGCCAACGGCAAATCGCTGTTCTCGGCGATTGGTTGCGCGGCTTGCCACACACCTTCGCTGGCAACCGCGGCTTCCAGCGTTACGCCTGGTCTGGGCGGTGTGACGGCTAATCTCTACAGCGATCTGGAAATCCATCACATGGGCAACGGCCTCAATGACAACGTTGGTCAGGGCGGCGCCGGTGGTGATCAGTTCCGTTCAGCGCCGTTGTGGGGACTCGGGCAGAGAATCTTCTTCCTGCACGATGGCCGCACCAGCAACCTGATCACGGCGATCGGCCAGCATGCCAGCAGCGGTTCAGAAGCCAACGGCGTGATTGCGAACTTCAACTCTCTTACGGCCACGCAGAAGCAGAACCTTCTGAACTTCCTGCGTTCGCTCTAGCAGCCACGTACCCAACTC
>WNFA01003388.1_pt1 | contig 13236 bp, 13 predicted proteins | sample 5400481 | NCBI WGS metagenome assembly WNFA01 (sample SAMN13153340, study PRJNA577476) | soil metagenome | isolation source: 120 cm saprolite under Douglas fir tree site 2 hole 1 replicate 2 | place: USA:California | collected 2015-04-18 | reverse complement strand
TCTTGCTGATGGACAATTTTGAGATAAACGAGGAATGCTTACCTCATTTATAGTATAGCACATGTAACAAAATATGAGAATCTGGCGGGGCTCAGGCCCCGCCAGCAAATGTAAACCTGGGAAGAGGATTACTTCTGTTGTGCAGCAGCGGCCTCGCGCTTACTCTTGCGGCCGAGGTAGATGCGGCTGGGGTCAACCAGCATGCGCAGAGCTTTGAGTTCTTCTTCAGTTGGGGGCGGCAGTTGCTTGGACTTGCTCGTGTCGAGTGACCAACCAGTGTTGTTCACGACGTCCTCGACACTGATACCTGGGAATACCGTATCAAGTTCGAGCAGGCCAGTGTCAGGATCGCTGCGCATGATGCACAGGTCGCTGATCATCACAAGCTCGCCGCCACGTCCCAGGCCATAGTCCCAACGCGACTCGCCTTTCTCTCGTGGGCCGCGCCATCCAGCCACGCTGGTCACGTACTCGACGCGCTCAGGGAAGCGGCGCTCCTCCTGTACCATAACGACAAGTACCTTGTCGGCAAAAGAGGCGATGTTATTGGCCCCACCACTGCCGGCAAAGCGTACGGCAGGTCCATGGCCGGTCCCGGAGACTCCGCCGGGCCAGTAGCCGCCAATGATGGTGGAGTTGAGGTTGCCATACATATCGCATTCAGCGCCACCCAGCATACCGACGGTGCAATAGCCGCGCAGCGCAGTGGTGCCGAAGGTATCGGCCATATTGGAGACCATGCTTCCCTTCAGGCATCCGCGTGGGTCAGAAACTGAGATCGGCAGGTGTTCGACCTTTGGCCCCACAATACCCGCTTCCATAATCAGCGTCATGTTCGGCGCCACGGTATGCTGTGCCAACATCGAGGCCAGCAGCGGAAGGCCAGTACCGGCGAAGACAAAGGCGCCATCAGGCACTTCGCGAGCGGAAGCGACTGCCAGGAGTTCCATTGTTGTGTACTGCATACGCGATAGCCCACGTTCTTCGAGGTAGGCGTCGTAGGCATCATCCGAAATTTGTTGCATAGTATGCTCCTGTTGTGTTTTCTCGTTGCTCCAGGTTACATGGGCCGTTTGAGGTCAGCGCGATATCCGTAGCCGGGAGTGGCGCGCAGCTCGAACAGGCGATTCATTCCTACAATACGCGTCAGATAATCCCAGTCATCTTTGGTGTCTACTACGTGCTGGGTCCACCAGTTCTTGACTTCTTCCTTGCTCTTGCGGTTGAACCGACCATAGCCTACCCACCAGTCCCAGTCATAGTCGTAGTAATTGGGCACCGCCGAGGGGTAGCCTCCAAAGGGCTGCTCCACAATAGCGGTAGTGATATGGGCCGGCAAGTGATTCAGCTCAGGAGCGGCACGCAATTCGTCGGATGGCACAATCTGCTCGCACTCCACGATGAGTGTCCTGGCGCACATGGCCTGTTCTGCATCTGGCCCCAGGATGCCCTCCATACGTACTGTACCATCGATGGCCACGCGCTGTGCGCGAATGACGGTGACCTCGGGCATAATTGGCGGCACGAGCATCACTTTGACGCCTTTTGTGCCGGTATATTTGTCGGACTCGCGTATGCGCTCGATGTTGTTCGTCTTGTTGGCGGTGCTATCTCCGCCTGCGAAGGCGTGTGGGCGCAAGCCCCAGCCATCAAAGGGATCATCGATGACTGCGAACTTCTTGGGCGGAATACGCGGGTCGATCCAGCTTCCATCCTCTTTCCTGCCGCGCAATCCCGCCTTACCGAAGACGTCGTATTCCGGTAGGCTGCTGCCCAGTTCGGCCATCAATGGGGCGAAGGGCCAGCCAAAGCGGCCAGCGATGGTACGCGTGGCGTAGCCGTAGTTGCTGTAGTCTTCAAAGAGTGGGATGGAGCCATCCTGGACGCGGCGGCGGATACTGTAGGCCACCGGCTGAATGCCTTCCAGGCCAATATAGGTGGTTTCTAGCCAGGAGATGAGATCATTAGCCGCCAGGGCTTCTTCAATTGAGGCGCCGCCGTTCATGGTACAGAAGAGATTCTGAATGCGGTCGCGCTGGCGGATTACCTCGCGTGCGACCGTGAAGGGACGCCGCGTGTAGCTAAAGCCTCCCCAGCAAACCTGTGTGCCAGTCTTAATATAGCGTTCTACCGCCGCGCGCGCGGTCATTATTTCTGCCATGCTACGCTCCTTTCTCGCTCCGATGCGTCGCTCGTAGTGGTTTCGTGGGGATGCTGTGGAAACGAGTCCAATGTTCGCCCACGGAGGAGAGACTCGATTTCGGCCATGCCAACCTGAAGTTCCCCAACTGCTTGAGCGAATGAGGCATGAGCGCGAGTAAGTTCGTCTTCGATAAGCTGGCTATCTAGCTCACTTATCTCGGCTTGCGAGAGCGTTTCGCCAAGGGTATACAGCGTTGATGGAACGCGCATCAAGGGTATGCCGAGGTGGCTCATTTCCACTTCGATTGTGTTGAGGAGCCAGATGGCCCGCATGGCCCGGCTCCATTCTTCACCAGTCATAGTAAATACCTCGGTTCGTTTGTCTGTTTACTCGTTGATATGTGGCTGTCCATCCTTCAGGAGGGAATGTAAACACCTCTCACGCGATGGACCACATAGAATACTTTGCACTTAAAGATAGAGACTATCCTGAAAAAACACCACTCTCGTGAAGGAGAGTGGCCTCTGCGAACACAAGATCTACATCATCCGAAAACATGTCGTACACATCTGAAAGCCTACGGCCACCTGTTGATCGACAGGAGATGTTACGAAGGCCACCCACAAACAAATACCATGTTTCACGCTTCGTTCATTCCTACCCACTCCATAGCGGCCGAAGGCTTCAGATCAACTTACACGACCTGTGAGACTAGCTTCTCGGACCTACTGGCAAGCTGAACATGGCCGGGCCAGCAGCAAGGACACCTGCTACCGCGGTGTACCAGGCCGCCAGCGCAGTAGCGATACCGAACCAGCCACCGAGCACGCCAGTTCCAGCTCCGAATTCTCCAAGGGTCAGTAGCAGGAAGGTGATAGTAAGAAGGCCGAAAACGACGATCAGGGCTACGTTGCTCCTGAGCGTGCCCAGGAACATCAAGGCGGTGAAGATCGTCCAACCCAGGAGGAAGAAGCCAAGCGCTGTATGGGAAGGGATCAGGTTATTCTGGATGCTGAAACCGAGGGCAAGCCAGAAACCTCCATAGGAGGAGAAGGCGGCAGCACCAAAGGTATTGCCCGACCTGAATTCCCACATACCTGCCAGGACCTGGACGATACCACCGTAGAAGAGGGCAAGGCCGATGACCATCTTGGCGGCCCCTGCCCCTGGGATCAAACCGGCGTTAGCAGCACTGAGGACGAATGTTGTAAGTGCGAAGGCGCTAAGCCCAAGAGGAGCGGGATTAGCAGTGGTAGCTGCGGCGCGTTGTGCCGAAACTTCAGCCATGAGGGTTCCCACCTTTCATAAGAAGACTAGCAATACTTCTGCACACCGCTTGTGCAGATTGGGCAAACGATAGAGTCAGCCTTTTGCATCTGCTTGTCGCAGGCAGCGGTGCCTGCTGAGTAGGTAGGATACGTCATCCACAATCGTTTGGGATGACTTCAAGTTCGCCTGTGGGGCGAGAGACGTCATACAACAACGATAGGAATGGGGTTTGAACGAATGAGAACGGACTGGGTTGTGCTTGATGGCCTCCTTTTCTTTGTATATACGTGAAATGTTCACCCGTTTCAGCGTAATGCTGTACGGGATGTGCATATACCACATTATAGCACATCCAAAGCTGATTGTGGGCTAAATCCCACAATTGGCATCCTTTGTTATATTTTTGTGATGCAACGGTTGTTGCATCTGATAGAGATAGAGAGGTAATAGCTTGCGCTGTGTCAGCTGCAAGTGCTAGACTGGAATAAGTACGTATTTTTGCCAGCTTCAGGAGATGACAAGCATGCAAGACATCTATATTCTCGCCGGGGCCAGGACGCCGGTAGGCGTGTTACAGGGCTTAGTCTCGGACGTAAGCGCGATCCACAATACCTGGCGGTTGAGAAAGAACTGGGCCTGGAGCGGGATAAAACAAATGTAAATGGAGGAGCCATTTCGATTGGGCATCCCCTGGCGGCCAGCGGCGCTCGCTTAACAATCACGCTTATGCACGAGCTGCGGCGCAATCACCTGAAGTATGGCGTTGCCTCGTTGTGTATTGGCGGCGGACAAGGCATTGCTGCCGTTATTGAGAGCGTCGCGTAGTGGCGAGCGAGGAATAGATATGCCGAAAGATACACGCGCGCCGGAAGAGGTTCTCGCGCAGGTTACGATGTCGCGGGTCGCGCTTACCTCCGCGGTCTATGGTTTGAGCGAGGCCGACCTGGTTACGAAGGGGGCTGTGGGCACGTGGTCGGTGAAGGACATTATGGCCCACGCCGGGCGCTGGGAGGAAGTGTGCTTTGATGAACTGCAAATACACCTGCGGGGCGAACAGTCTACGAAGGACTATAGAGATGCTCTCCCGTACAACGATGAGTGGGAGGCAGAATTGCAAGGGCTGACATTGCAGGAAAGCATCGCAAAGTTCGAGACTGCGCACTATCGTCTCTTCGGCCTGTTGTCCGCGCTCGCGCCCGAGCAGTGGGACGGTTATGTGCGCGCCTGGGTACGCGGCTCGACATGGCATCACTTCGAGGAGCATGCGGAGCAAATTCGCGCCTGGCGGGCCAGTCGATAGATGCTACAGTTGCTCCGTAATCGTCTTCTGCATGTAAGGCAGGACGAACCAGACACTGCCTGAACCGAAGAGAGTGCCGGTGATCAGGCGAAGTTCCCACGTGCTCTCGCGCAGACCAACCATCTGCGTCAGGCCATCCAACGCCATAGGTAAGATCATCAGTATCCAGAGCCACCAGGGGATGCCGGGCAGGCGTTTTTTGCTCAGCACAAAAATGAGGCTGCCCAGGAACATGGAACTATAGATGGAGAGGTTACGCGCACAGAGGCCAAGCTGGTGCCCAAAGATGTAGAACGAGTGTGAAGGAATCTGGGCGCAGACGTAATGCAGCGAGAAGAACAAAGGCTTGGCGATGGCATCCAATCCAAAGTAGGAGAGGAACGGGATGCTTAGCGCTATAAGTACAACTAATCCCAATATGGCAGTGAGCATGGTGGCCCAGTACTCGAGCAGGAGATTGTTCAGGTGAAGCAGGAAGCTGTACGCAAAGCGACGCAGGGGGTGCTCGTGCGTTACAGTGATACTCTTCGTCTCTTCAAGCTGTCGCGTCGCCATGTTATTCTACCCTTGACATAGGGCTGCATATTCAAACGTGAAAAGCCCTGGCCAGTTCGCGATACTCGATGCGGCCCTCTAATATTGTATCATCTTCGATGATAATCACGGGAATGCGATAGCGATATCGCTCAAATATCTCGTTGTCGCTACGAATGTCTATCTCAGTCAGTTCAAAAGTAGTCTGCGCTGCGATGTCGTCGAGCATGTCGCGCGCTTCCTCGCACAGGTGGCACCCGGCCTTGGTGTAGAATGTCACCCGGGGCGCCAATGGTTCTATAGCTCTTCTCACTTCAATTGCTCCAAATGTTTCTGTCTGACGACAGAATAATCATAACATGGTCAGCAGGCACTGGCAAGCGCTGGTTATCATGTATACCCTTTGTAATCTCTTGCATTCACTCTGTCTGTCGGCTACACTTAGATGCAGATCAATACCCGGCGTCGAGTATGCGCACTTCGTCTCCCCCATCGATGGGCATGTACAAAGGAGTTGAAATGATGCTCAAGTGGCGACCACACAGATATTTCCTGTACGGGAAAAGATTTTCTCCACAGCTATCGTGGATAGGGCTGTTAGCCCTGGTAATGCTCTGGACAGTCCTGCTCGCCGGCTGTGCTGGTTTTGGCGGCTTCAATCCGTCGCCTACAGGTCCGGCGGTTACAGAGCTTGATAACGAGTTTAGCCCCAAGGTACTGCATATCAAGGTAGGGGAGACGGTGACGTGGGTGAACAAGGGTCAGACGACTGTTTTGCATGTGCCGGAGGAGTATGCCACGGTGCAGGCGGCGGTAAACGCGGCCAGGGCCGGAGACATGATCTCGATTGCTCCCGGTATTTATCACGAAGCTGTGACGGTACGCACCCCCGACCTGACTATCCGGGGCCGGGACCGCAATAGCGTGATCATGGATGGCAACTTCAAGCTCGGCAACGCCTTTGAGGTGGTAGAAGGAGCCGATGGTGTGGTGATTGAGAACATGACCGCGCGGCACTATAGCGGCAACGGGTTCTACTGGGAAGGCGTGAAAGGTTTCCGGGGCAGTTACCTGACGGCCTACGCGAATGGTGACTACGGCATCTATGCCTACGGCTCGAATACGGGGCAATTCGACCACGACCTGGCGGCAGGGCAGCCTGACTCTGGCTTCTACATCGGCGATTGCCACCCGTGCCATGCTATTATCACCCATGTCATCTCCGAGGATAACGCCCTGGGATATTCCGGCACGAACGCGGGAGGAGACCTGGTGATCCGCGACTCGATCTGGCGCAATAACATGTCGGGGATTGCCCCAAACACGCTCGACTCCGAACCGAATCCTCCCGAGGACGATACTACCATCATCAACAACCTGATAGAGAACAACAATAATTTCAATGCACCGGCCAAGGTACTGGAGTACCCATCGATCGGCAATGGCATTGTGATCGGCGGCGGCAACAACAATCACATCATGAACAACCGCATCAACGGCCACATTTACTACGGTATCCTGATTGTGCCGAATATCGACCAGAACTTCTGGGAACCGAGTGGCAACGTAGTTGAGAATAATGTGATCACGAATTCCGGCGTGGCCGACCTGGCGCTCTCCGCCCTCTCGGCCGGGAATAACTGCTTCTCCGGCAATAGTGTTGCTCGCACGTCACCGCCTTTCTTGCAGTTTACCCATGCCTGTGGCTCCCTCTTTGCCCGTGGAGGGGGAGGTGACCCCAGCGTCATGACCGTGCTCTTTGACCACTTCATGCAGGCAAACCTCGGCCGTTATACCGCGCGCGATTGGAAGAAGGTACCTGCCCCTGCTCCACAGCCCGGTATGGCGGATGCGGCGAGCAACCCGCAAGGCATCTTCACCACCATAGAAGGGACACCACTCGATATGACGCTCTCTGCTACAGCTATCTCCCCCAGCATTACACTGGGTGGCCTCGGCCTGGCAACGCCGTTCTTCGAGGTCATTCTGGGTTTCTATATGTACTACCTGCCACTGGCTCTTTACGGGGCCTGGTTGAGCGTTGCCACCTGGGACATTGTGCGCCGCAGTGAAATGAAAGGTGGCGCGCGCATCGGCTGGTTGGCGGTCGTCTACCTGGTACCAGTGCTCGGGCCACTGGCTTATTATCTATTTGGCAAGTCAGAGATTCCGCGCAGCATGCGCTACGCTCTTGCCATTGGTGCGCCCGTGGTGTACCTGCTCATCTCGGTATTACTGTTGCTTACGATTTCCTGACAGTTGTTTATATAAGAAAGGGCGGCTCAATTGAGCCGCCCGGACAAACTGTAAGCGGGACTGAACACGTCCCCATGCAAGCACTACAATGTGCGGCGTGTAAAGCCACCGCTCACGGCGCGCAGGATCGCGATCAGGATACACGCGCCGATGAAGGCGATGATAATGGTTCCGATCAAGCCAGAGGATCCTAGACCGACCAGGCTGGCCAGGAAACCGCCTATGATGGCGCCGACAATACCCACGATGATATCGCCAACGATACCATAGCCACCGCCGCGCATTACCAGGCTGGCCAGGAAGCCGGCAATCAAGCCGACCACGACCCACCAGATGATGCCTGTGAGGCTAATATCTGCAAGAACTAAAGCTGCCATTGTTATTTTCTCCTTCCGTTTCTCTGAGACTAACATTTCTTCAAATGCTGTGACTCAGGATGTGTTTAATAGCCGGTTGGATAAGCCTTGAAACACAGTTCTATGTTACGTATTTCTGTTATTAGCATATACAAGATGATCAGATAATGCAAGTCAACAATAAAACATTAAGTGTGTTCTAATCTTTTGTTAATCTTACTAATCTTCCATAAATAGTTAAATTTGAGGGTAACAACTCAGATGTCTTCTTGTGCCGCCTGCGGCGCAGGCGAGGACAGGGGGGTTAGCGAGGACACCTCGCGCTCCGGCCAGGGGACTGCGTCCCCCAGCACCCCCTGCTGAGCAGTTACAGCGGCAGGCGAAGAAAAGGGAAGGAAGCGAGGACACCTCGCGCTCCGGCCAGGGGACTGCGTCCCCCGGCACCCCCTGCTGAGAAGCAACAGAAGCCTGAGGCGAAACGTTGGCTCCGTTGCTGGCTTCTCAGCAGCTCCGGCACCCCTGCTGAGAAGCAACAGAAGCCTGAGAGAAACAGGCTTATGCTATTCTACTTCTCTTGCACGAGCTCGTTCATGCTGCGTGAGGAAGCGCTTGCGCAGGCGGATATTCTGTGGCGTGACCTCGACCAGTTCATCGTTGTTGATGAAGTCCAGTGACTGCTCCAGGCTCATGAGAATGGGCGGCGTCAGGCGCACCGAGATTTCGGCGGTAGAGGCGCGTATATTTGTTTTTTGTTTTTCTTTGCAGACGTTAACAACCATATCGGCCGGGCGCGTGTTGAGTCCGACGATCATACCAACGTAGACGGGCGTACCTGGCTCGATGAAGGTATCACCGCGCTGTTGGGCATTGCTGAGGCCATAGGTCATGGCTGTGCCGATTTCAGAGGCAATCAGGACTCCCATGCGCGCGGTACCGATCTTGCCCATCCATGGCTCATAGCCAACCAGCAAGCTGCTCATGGCTCCGTTACCTTTGGTCAGTGTCAGGAAGACATTGCGGAAGCCGATCAGCCCGCGTGTTGGGATATGGTACTCCAGGCGCACGTTGCTAGAGCCGTCATTGGTCATGTTAGTAAGCTGCGCCTTGCGCACGGCCAATACTTCGGTCAATGCACCGATGTAGGTATCTCTGGTGTCGATCACAAGTTGTTCGATCGGTTCAAGCAGTTGACCGTCCTCTTCATGAGTAATCACTTCGGGCCGTGATACCTGGAACTCGTAGCCCTCGCGGCGCATGTCTTCTATCAGCACCGAGAGATGCAGTTCTCCACGGCCCGAGACGATGAACTCGTCGGCTGAGCTGCCATCCTGCACGCGCAGGCTGACGTTTTTCTCCAACTCGCGGTAGAGACGCGCTCGCAGTTGCCTGGAAGTGGGGAACTTGCCCTCACGACCGGCGAATGGACTCGTATTGACGCTGAAGGTCATTTTCAGAGTGGGCTCGGTGATGGCAATGGTAGGCAATGCTTCGGGAGCATCCACATCTGCAATGGTCTCACCAATGTTGGCGTCGGCGATGCCAGTCAGGGCAACGATATCACCGGCCAGCGCCTCTGCGACTTCGATGCGCTGGAGTCCTTTATAAGTGAGCACAAGGTTTATTTTCTGGCGTGACACGACACCATCACGGTTGATGCGCGCCACAAATGCATTGGGAGCGACGCGACCGCGCACAATGCGACCGATGGCATATTTCCCTTTATAGTCATCATGGTCCAGGGCTGCTACCAGCATTTGTAGTGGAGCCTCTGTATCCACCATCGGGGCAGGGATGGTATTGACGATCGTTTCAAACAGGGGGCCCAGGTCCCGTGGTTCGTCACCTGGGTGATACATTGCTACCCCGTCGCGAGCGATGGCGTATAGGGTGGGGAAGTCGAGGTGCGCTTCGGTGGTTGCCAGTTCCAGGAACAGGTCTTGTGTCCATTCTACCACCTGGTCGATACGAGCATCGCGGCGGTCGATTTTGTTAATGACCACGATGGGCCTCAGGTTGAGTTCCAGCGCTTTTTGTAACACGAAACGCGTCTGTGGCATGGGTCCTTCGACCGCGTCAATGAGCAAGATACAGCCATCGGCCATATTCAGTACGCGCTCAACCTCGCCTCCAAAATCTGCATGCCCCGGTGTGTCGATGATGTTGATTTTGATGCCCTGGTAGATAATGGCAGTATTTTTAGCCAGGATGGTTATGCCGCGCTCTCGCTCCTGGTCGTTGGAGTCCATAATCAGTTCGCCCACCTGCTGGTTCTCGCGGAAAATGTGGCTCTGCTTGAGCAGACCATCCACCAACGTGGTTTTTCCATGATCGACGTGGGCGATAATGGCAACGTTGCGAATGTCGGTGCGTTGTACTAAGTGTTCTGTCTGGATCATATGATTGAGAACCTGCATATTTTTAATGATTTCATTCCCCCAAAAAACATAAGAAAACCGGACGGCTTTTGTCGCCCGGCGATTTTGTTGACTTTTTACCGTTGCTTACAGCCTACATTGTATCCCTTCCAGGAAGAAACGTCAAGCTTCGAACATAATTTGCGAGTAGTGCTCGCTAGCCGGAGACCGAAGTCTAGCTAGCACGTGTAGTGTTTAAAATCTGATCAATGTTAGAGCAAGCCGTGATGAGCGAGAGATGAGTAAAGGCCTGCGGGAAGTTGCCCAGGGCCTCGCCCGTGAGGCCAATCTCCTCGGAGTACAATCCGACGTGGTTACAATAGGTCAACATCTTCTCCAACATCAGGCGCGCATGATCCAGGCGGCCAGCGCGAGCCAGCGATTCGGCCATCCAGAAACTACAGGGTGTAAAGGTACCCTCGCGGCTGCCCAGCCCATCGTCCGCTGCCAGTTTGGGATCATAGCGATGCACGAGTGTATCGCTGGTCAGTTCTTTCTCAATGTGATCGATGGTGCTAAGGATACGCGGGTCGTTCGGACCTGTAAACTTGGTGATGACCATGAACAATACACTGGCATCGACGGTATTACTTCCATAATACTGGACAAAGCTGTGTTTTTTCTCATTCCAGCCTTTGTGCATGATTTGCTCATAGATAGCGGCGCTTGCTTGCATCCATTCGTCTGTGGGGGCAGGCAATCCTCGCTGGCGAGCCAGGCGCAGAGCGCGATCAAACGCAACCCAGCTCATAAGGCGCGAATGAACAAATGGCTTGGGTCCACCTCGAACCTCCCAGATTCCTTCATCGGGCTCTTGCCAGTGGGCACACAGCCATTCCAGCAGGCGGCGTAGATTGCGCCACAAGTCATAGGAAATGGCCTCGTAGCGGTTGTAGATGTAAATGGCGTCCATCAGCTCACCGTATATGTCGAGCTGGTTCTGTCTATATGCATTGTTGCCGATGCGCACAGGCTTACTTTGGCGGTACCCCTCAAGGTGGTCAAGCGTATATTCGGTCAGATCGTGCTGACCATCGATGCCATACATGGGCTGCAATGCGCCATTTTCGCGTAGTTCGTGGCAACGCGCGTCGAGCCAGCTCATGAAAGCGCGGGCTTCCTCTGCTAAACCAAGTGTGAGTAAACTATAGAGTGTAAATGAGGCATCGCGCAGCCAGGTATAGCGGTAATCCCAGTTGCGAGCGCCGCCTATGGTCTCTGGTAAGCTGGTGGTTGGCGCTGCGACAATGGCTCCAGTTGGAGCGTAGGTCAACAATTTTAATACCAGGGCCGACCGCTGCACCATCTCGCGCCAGCGTCCCTGGTAACGACACTGGGATATCCAGTTTCGCCAGTAGCGTACGGTGCCGGCAAATGCGTCTTGATAGCGATGTTCAGAGAGACGCTGCGGCGCGATGTCGCTGTCTCTTGCGCTTTCCAGCAGGAAGTGTACGGATTGGCCCGCGTGCAGGGTAAAGGTGGCGAACACTCCACCCTGGCCATCGTGCTCGACGGGCACGGGGCTGGCCAGGCCGAGGCAGAGGGTCTCGCTATTGAAGACGGCTCCTTCTTTTGCAAGGTAGACCTTATGGGAGTCGCGTGCATAGTTGAAGGCTGGCCGGCAGACCATTTCAAAATAGAGCGATCCTCGCACTACCGAAACCGAGCGTATGAGATGGTGCTGGAGATAAGCGCTGCCGACGGGTTTGATGGGCATAAAGTCGATGATCTCACCGACCCCATCAACAGTCAGGAAACGGGTGATGAGAACATTGGTTTCTGGTATATAGAGTTGTTTATGTCGCAGGGTGGGTGAATCAAGAGGTGCGATGCGGAAGTACCCGCCTTTGTGGGCGTCGAGCAGCGCCCCAAAGACACTAGGGGAATCGAAACGCGGTATGCAACACCAGTCAATTGAGCCGTTTTTCCCGACCAGGGCGACCGTGTGCAGGTTACCAATGACGGCGTAGTCTTCAATTGGCTGATAGGTTCCTGATGAATGGGGAGATTCTTGCTTCTGAGCATACGCCATTGGCTCTTGCGTCTGAACCATAGGTTCTTCCTTCGTATGATACCTCTATGCCATAATATAAGCCGACTTCACCTAATAGTGAATACGTTTAACAGTGATATAATGGCACAAGGAACAAGGAGATTATACTACGCAGGAGCATCTATGTCATCGCCTCTTCGTATTTTAGCCGTCGATGTCGGCACCGGCACACAGGATATTTTGCTCTTCGAGAGTGGAAAGACTATCGAGAACTGTTTCAAGATGGTGATGCCTTCGCCGACAATGATTGTCGCTGAACGGATTAAACGAGCGACTGAACGTGGACAGCCGTTGTTGTTGACGGGGGTGACAATGGGCGGCGGTCCCTGTCACTGGGCTGCGCGTGATCACGCTCTGGCCGGTTTTGCTGTGGCTGTGACGGCTGAGGCAGGGCGTACTTTTGATGATGACCTGGCGATGGTTGAGCAGATGGGCTTTGAGATTATTGACGATGCCGAGGCCGCGCGGCGAGCAGAGAATCCAGCTCTGTTACACATCGAGCTACAGGACTTCGATGCCCAGGCTATTGTCACTGCACTGCGGGCCTTCGATGTCGATACCAGTGTAGATGCGCTGGCAATCGCGGCATTTGACCACGGAGCAGCTCCTCCTGGTTACAGCGACCGGCGTTTCCGCTTCGATTTCATCGCAAAAACGGTGCAGCGCGAACCGGTGCCAAGTGCCTTCGCCTACCTGGCTCAGGAGATACCCGCCAGTCTGACACGCCTCCAGGCTATCGCAGAAAGCACGGCACGTTATCTACAATTGAGCGGCTCGGATTCGCAAGCTCCCCTCCTATTGATGGATACCGGTTCAGCGGCGGCCCTGGGCGCGTTGGAGGACCCGCTTGTACGCGGCCAGGGCGATAGCTTGCTATGTAACATCGGTAATTTTCATACACTGGCTTTCCA
>WNFA01008353.1_pt1 | contig 13237 bp, 9 predicted proteins | sample 5400481 | NCBI WGS metagenome assembly WNFA01 (sample SAMN13153340, study PRJNA577476) | soil metagenome | isolation source: 120 cm saprolite under Douglas fir tree site 2 hole 1 replicate 2 | place: USA:California | collected 2015-04-18 | reverse complement strand
AAGAGCCACAACTTGTCGCCGCCGTAGTTGAACCATTGGCTCTGACTTGGCGGCAGGTATTTGCCTTCATATTTCGGATTGACGAAGAGATAAGAATGTCCGGCGAAAATCACCTGGATCAATCGCCCGCCGTTCTGCGGCAAGACAATCAGTTGGACCCAGCGATTAGAGAACCGCTGCGCGTGCCAGCCCTTATAATCCGCAGGTTCAACGTGACACGCTGAACTCAGTGGCTGATGCGATTCACTTTTGGTCTGGGGGAACACCGGGTTTATCCCCAGACCTACAAGAAACAGGAGGACAGAAAAGCGTCGTAGCCCATCGCGCTTTCGCAAGTGCAGTGTCATCGTTGCTCCAACTCGCCAGGTAACGAAAGAAAGCCTAATTAAACGCAATTAACGATTGGCGTCAAGCTTGTTCTGGTACGTGTCTTATCTAGCAAAACTGGGCAGCGCCCTTTTTCTCTCGATCCGGATGAGTTCTCACACGCTAAAGGTCTGGTATATTGGCCTCTCTCGGAGGTGCTTTCATGTCCCGCGTCGTGCGCTGTGGGCTCATCCAGGCTAGTAATGAACTGGGGGCCAATCACCCATTGCCGAAAATCAAGAAAGCCATGATCGACAAGCACCTCAAGCTGATTGAGCAGGCGGCGCGCAAGAAAGTCAAAATACTTTGCCTGCAGGAATTGTTTTACGGACCGTATTTCTGTGCAGAGCAGGACGTTCGGTGGTACGAACTCACGGAGCGCGTACCCGAGGGTCCCACAACCAAGCTCATGCAGAAGGTTGCGGCCAAGCATCACATGGCAATGGTGGTTTCGGTGTACGAAGAAGAAATGCCCGGACTGTATTTCAACACCGCAGCTGTGATCGATGCGGACGGCAAGTATCTTGGGAAATATCGCAAGCATCACATTCCACACGTGCATCCCGGATTCTGGGAAAAGTTTTACTTCACACCCGGCGACCTCGGCTACCCGGTTTTTCAGACGAAGTACGCTCGCGTTGGAGTGTACATCTGCTACGATCGCCACTTTCCTGAGGGCGCTCGGATTTTGGGATTGAACGGCGCGGAGATTGTCTTCAATCCGTCCGCAACAGTGGCAGGACTCTCCGAACATTTGTGGGAGCTGGAGCAGCCCGCGCACGCGGTTGCCAATGGCTACTTCGTTGGCGCGATCAACCGCGTGGGTCGGGAGAAACCATGGAACATCGGCGAGTTCTACGGCAAGAGCTACTTCTGCAACCCGCGCGGCAAGAAATGATCGAATAAGTCAGGCGCGTCTGGCAGTTCTTCCGCCATCGCCGTCCCGAAACTTACCAGCCGCTAACAACGCAGACGGGACGCGCCGCGGCTGCCGACTAGGCTTCGAATCCGCAAAGGTCCCAAGGCCACGACCTTCAACTCGCTACGCTCGAGAATACCCCGTGGAGCAAGGACAAGCATTAAGCCCGCGAGTTCAGTATGGCTGTCTGCCGCGTCACCGTGAGGCCTCTCAGGTTGGCGAATTCGAAGATCGATTTGCTACGCTAACTCGTGCCCCGCGCCTTTCTAATCGATACCGACACCGCCTCGGATGATGCGGTCGCCATCATCATGGCTCTCCGTGCACCTGACGTTCGGGTGATCGCGATCACAACCGTAGCCGGGAATGTTCCGCTTCCACAGTCCACCCGCAACGCGCTCTACACCGTCGAGATCTGCGGAGCGGATGTTCCGGTTTATGCCGGAGCTGACAAGCCTCTCGTTCGAACCTATCAGAACGCAACCTGGTTTCACGGACGCGACGGCCTTGGAGACCACAACTACCCGGCGCCGCGGCATTCTGCCGAAAGACTGCACGCGGTTGACGCCATCATCGAGACAATCGAAGCGAATCCCGGGCTGGTAATCGTGACCCTTGCGCCGCTCACCAATGTTGCGCTGGCACTGGCAAAGAAGCCCTCGATTGCTGCAAAAGTCGGCCGCTGCGTGATCATGGGCGGAGCGCCTTGCTGCGAGGGCAATGTGACACCGGCCGCGGAATACAACATCTGGGTTGATCCCGAGGCGGCTCGCATCGTTATGCACAGCGGCCTTCCAGTGGAACTCGTCGGCTGGCAAACTTCCCGCGGCGAAGCTGTGATTCACGAGGATGACATTGAACGAATTCTAGGATTCAACAACAGCCTGGCTCGTTTCGCCGTCGAATGCAACAGTCACGCACGGAGAGCCCACAAGGTGCAGACCGGAGAAGATGGGATATGCCTGCCCGATCCCGTCGCCATGAGCGTTGCCCTCGACGCGAGTATTGGAACGCGGTGGAGCGAGCACTACGTCGAGGTCGAAACCCATAGCGAGCTGACACGAGGTATGACCGTGGTCGACCGTCTGAACGTCGCTTCCGATGATCGAAATCAGGCAGTGTGGTCGACCCCTTTGCAGCAGGGGCACAAGACAAAGGTGTGCTGGACCATCTCTCCGAAGCGCTGGAAGGAAGCACTGTTTGCAGCCCTCCGGTAATCACCCTTCATTTCCCTATCGAGTGAGTTCTGCGATCTGAACTTGAAACGGTTCCAGCAATCCGCCAGTCGCATGATCCACGGCAGCATGGGCGACCTGGTAGTTGACCTGCGCCTGCAGCAGCTCCAACTCGGCCTGCGCTAGCTTAGTCTGTGAGTCCAGAACAAAGAATATTGTCTGGGCGCCGAGTTCGTATTTCCTCTGTTCCGCTGCCAACGCTTTTTGTGCCAGGTCCACCGCCGTCTTCCCCGCGGCCAGGGTAAGCTTGGCTTCTTCAAGCTGGTGCACAGCATTGGTTACTTCCAGCGTGATTTGCTCTCGAACCAGTTGAGCGGAATACAGATCGCGGTGGCGAGATACCAGCGCGCTGCCCATGTCAGCCTGTGCCGCACGGTTCTTGACAGGAAGATTCAGGGTTAAGGAGGCGCCGTATCCTGGAAAACCAAAGCCGAAGAGCTGGCTGAACGACGAACCCAGACCTCCGCGCGAGATTAGCCGGGAAGTAACCTGGCCGGTGGTTTGGTCGATAATAAGGTTGTATTGATCGCCACCCAATCCGCTGCTCTGGTAGAAGCCGCTCAACGACAACTCAGGCTTGAGGTGATTGTGAGCCACACGAACATTCGTGTCATCGTTGGCGAGCGCTAAGCGCATCGCTCCGACTTCCGGTCGCCGGGTGATCGCCTGTTGCAAAGCTGACTCCGCGTCGGAGTTTTGCAGTTCACCTTCCGTCTCGGGCTTTTCCGTCAGGTCCAGGTCAAGGGCGCGGAAATACTCATCCTGATCGGCTCCAATCGTCAATCGCACGGCGTCCTCCGCTTTCTTTAGCGCATACTCGGCTTGAATCATCTGCACCCGGCGAGTAGCAACTTCGGACTCCGAACGGTAGATGTCCAGCGGAGGCAAGGCCCCCAGTTCCAGAGCCCGCTTGTCGTGCTGATAGCTGGCGTCCGCTGCTGCCAGAGACTTCCGCTCCACATCGAGAGTTCCCCGCGCCTGAACCACTGCCCAATATTGGTTGACCAGCAGCAGAATCGCATCACTCACTTGCGCTTCAAAGGTGGCACGTGATTGTTGCAATGTTCTGCGCGCAATGAGGAGCGGGGCCCGATTGACAAGGAGTCCACGATTCCGCAGGAGTGGCTGCGAAAACTGCAGATTAAGAGCCGTGGTGTAGCTGGGATCGAAAAAGAACTGGCCGGGGCCAGTGGAATTCCGGCTACCGCTAAGACCGACTGCGATATTCGAGCCCGTTTGAAACGTTTGCGTGTAGTTGATCTGCGCGGTCTGGGTCAAGGAATTGAAAGGAGCATTGGTTGAGACTCCGGCCGCCTGAAATGGGTTATTGACCGCAAAAGAAAACCGATTCACGTCAAACTTACTTTGCAGGAGCGGATCAAAGGGCTGATAGGCCCGCAGGAGAGCGAACTTTTCGCTCTCCACCTGGGCTTCCTGAACCCGGATGTCGCTGTTGTTCTCCAAGGTCAGAAGAACCGCGTCTCTCAAACTCAGACGTAGTTTCCCGTCAACGACATACTCGCGCATGTGTTGCGGCGCCGGCAGTTTGTCGGATCGCACTTGCGGGGTCATCAACCCGCGATAGCTCTCGCGAGTTTGCGATTCTGCCCGCAGAACCATAAACAGTGAAGAACAAAGCAGAAAGCCGAGCGCGACACGAAAAAGCTGCATCTTACTGACCTCCAGATTTCTGATTCCGAAATAAAGGATTCGAGCGAGTCGTTTATTCGTAGCGAATTGCTTCAACAGGGTCCAGGCGCGCGGCCTTCACGGCAGGATAAATCCCGAACACCAACCCGACGGTGATGGAAACCACAAACGCCAACATGATGGAACTGACGGTCACGATGGTAGACCATCCTGCAAGCCACGCAATGAGGCGCGACATGACAAATCCGAAGACGATCCCAAAGCTTCCGCCTACGAACGAAATCATTGTGGCCTCAACTACAAACTGCCGGATGATGTCTGATTGGCGCGCTCCTACGGCACGGCGGACTCCGATCTCCCGCGTTCGTTCCAGGATGCTGGCCAGCATGATGTTCATGATCCCGATGCCGCCCACCAGCAAGGAAATCGAGGCGATCGCGACCATGACGGCATTGAACAAACGCTCGGTGCGGCGCTGTTCGGCAAGCAGTTCGGCGGGCACGATCACGCTGAAATCGCCGGCGGAATGGTGGGAGGAGTCCAGGATAGCCCTGACAACTCTCGCCACCGCCGGCAGGTCGGCGTTTTCCCGGAGATTCAGGTAGATGCCGTCGATCTCGTCGCGTTGGCCGCTGTAACTATCCTCCAAACGCAAGATCGCGGAATTCAGTGGAACGTACATGGTGTTGTTAAGGTCCAGCGTCGGCACGCCCGCGACTTCGGTTTGGGAACTCAGCTGTGGGGCTGCAATGCCAATCACGCGAAACCATTGGTCGTTGACCTTGACATAACGGCCGATGGGATCGGAAGCTCCGAACAGACTTAACCTCGCGGCGGCGCCCAGGACACAAACCGCCGCAGCCCTGTTCTCCTCATCCTGATCAAAGAACCTCCCCTGCACCAGATGAAGGCCTGCGATCGTGGTGTAGCTGGGATTGACTCCATACACTGTCGGCGGATCCTGCTGGGACTTGGGCAGCGTTTTGGGAGCAGTGAAGCGCTTGCGGGGGCTGGACGCAACAATGTCGCCAAGATCATCGAGAATCACGCGGTAGTCCTGGAACGTAAGTCCGGGGGAGATCTTGCGAATTTTCATGTGCGCCTGCCATTCCGTGGTCTCCTTCGCCTCCACGATCAAGTTTCGGACTCCCATCTGCTCGATGAAGGCCATCACTTTCTGTCTCGCTCCAGCGCCGATTGAAAGCATGGAGACGACCGCGGCCACTCCGAAGATCATTCCCAGCATGGTCAGCAGGGAGCGGAGGCGATGCAGCAACAGGTTCTGCAGCCCTAAATAAAGGTCCGGGAGCCACTGCTGGTAGCCGTGGAGGAAGGTTCCTGGAGGCGATGGCGTAGCCGTGGACACTAGGGGGTACCTCCGCCCAGGCTGGGTGCGGCAGCGGTGCTGTTCCCTGTATTTCTGGGCGCGGTGGGATCGACCAGCGCGACCTCGGCGCCGGCATCGACGCCTTCAATCGCAGTGCGGCTCTCAGTCTCGAATTGAATCTTCACTTCGCGCAGCTCAAAACCCTTTCCATCGCGGGTGTAGAGTACGCGCTTGCTGTCCTTCGAGAATAGCGCCTGGCGAGGAACGTAGAGCACGTTCTTTTTCTGATCGCCCACGATCACGAGGGCAGCGCTGAGGCCGGGGCGTAGCCTTGAATCTGCCGTGGAGAGCCCGATGATAACTTCGAATCTTGCACCCACATCTTCGTCAAAGAACCTGTGGCTGGACATTCCTCCGATCGTCTTGACGGTTCCGTGCAGGACTTGCCCCGGCAGAGCATCGAGCCGGGCCTCGGCGGACTGGCCCACTGTGATATTGCTGCGTTGCTGCTCTCCGACCTTGGCTACGAGTTCCATTTCCCTGGCGTCAATGACCTGACAGATCGTACCGCCGGCTTGCACCTGGTCCCCTTCGCGGTACTCGGGCAGGGACATTCCGCTGAAAAACATTCCATCGCCCTCGTTCTTCTCCAAAGCGACCAAGCCGTCCATGGGAGCCAGGACGCGCATCTTGTCGATGTTGTCCTGGGCCTGGTCCATAGCCAGCTTCGCCTTGTTGCGTTTTTCCAGAGCCAGCGAGATCGTCGCCTGGCCCGATGCAGTGTGGGACTTGATGTCCTGCTGGAGCTGTTCCAACACACGTTGCGCCTGCTCCAGAGCTAGCTGGTTTTTTCTGGCGTCGATCGTGCTCACGAGTTCGTTCTTCTGGACTTCCAGTTCTGCCCGCCTCACGTCGAAGCGTGCCTTAAGCAGCGCGACTCTATCCTGCGCCGCCTGCACATCTGCATCCGCCTTCGCTTTGGTGATTTCCTGGTCAGCTTGGAGTAATTCTGACCGGCTTTGCTCCAGTTTGTAACGCTGCTCGCTGGGATCAAATTCCATGACCAGATCGCCCTTCTTCACCGCTGTTCCCGTGTGAAGTAAGTGCGTGATTTGGAGCGCGCCTCCTGCAATGGAGGGCGCGGTCAATGCTTCGGAGTGGGTGGCGTGCAATTCGCCTGTAGCATGCACCTTGAGGTCGAGATCGCCTCGCTTCACGCGGGCGGTTGGGATCTCGTCGGTTGTGGTTGCGGGACTTGCCCGCCGCACGGCGGTTACCACGCCGACAACCGCCAAGAGAACAACTGCCGCTACTGTCCACGTTGCTACTCGCCGGCTTCTCATCTCTGTTTGTTTCATTGCTCCTTCGGCGACGGATCTTGCAGAGCAACTCGCTCCCCCGGACGCAAACCCTTTGCGACCAATACCCGATCACCACTCCGTCGTGCGACCTCAACGACGCGCGGTTCAAACGTGCTCCCTCGCCAGACGTACGCCAGGTCCTGACCGGATTTCCGAAACAGAGCCAGTGCGGGGATCGTCAGGGCATCGGGAATTCGGTCCACCACCACTGTCAATTGCGCGGTGATACCGGGCTTGAAGCGTGCATCGGTCTGGTCGAGAACGATCTCAAGGGTGAAGTTGCGGGCGAGGGGCCAACCGCTGTTAAAGTCCAGGGTGGCGATCGCACTGATTTGCTCGATGTGCCCGGTAAACTGCCGATCTGGAATGGCATCCAACTGGATTGTGACTGGCTGCTTCAGTGCCAGTCGGCCACGTTCCGTCTCATCGACCCGCGCAGAAACTCGTAGTGTCGAGGTATCCGGCAGCTCCGCAAGCGATGCACCGGGCCAGGCTCGATCGCCTGGCTTGTAGGTTGCGAAACCTGAGCCGGCCCAATGCTGCAGGAGGCTGATCGTTCCGGGCGATGGCGCACCCAAGCTCATGTGCGTCAAAGCCCGTTCGGCCCGTTGCGCGTCATAGCCTGCTTTCTTGCTCGCTTGCTCCTTGCCCGCAATCGTGGATTGATGAAGGGCGCGGTCCGATTTCAGCTTCTCCTCAGTCTCGTGCAGCTTTTGCTGGGCATCCGTGACCTTCAGCTTCGCCTCTTCTCCCTCAATCCTGGAGACGATCTGCTGCTTACTGGCCTCGAGTTTGGCCGATTCCACCTCGTACCGCGCTTTCATTACCGCGGTCGTGTCCTCTTCTGCTGCAAGGCGCGCCTGGGCACGAGCCTGCTCGATTTCCGCCTCTGCGGATTTGAGGCTGGACCGGGCCTGTGCGAGCTCCTGCTCTGTCTTCGTTTTGTCGAACTCAACTACCACGTCGCCCGCTTTCACCGGGGTACCCTCCGGCAGGATCTTGATGATTTGGAGATCGCCTGCTTCGGCGGGCGCGCTGATCGTGATCGACTTGAGTGCCTTCACCTCACCTCGAAATTGAAGAGAGTCGAGGAATTCTTCACGTTTCACTTCGAGCGTGGGAAGCGATGGTGATCGCCTGCTGTAGCGGACCGCCCCCAGCACCACTCCACTACCTGCCACCACGAGAATGGCGACGACCAGCACCTTGCGCTGCGTCCAAACCTGGAGAAGGCGTTTGATCATCACGACCCACTTCCGGTGTCACTCTGTCCTGACAAATCAACGTCGACGGCGGCGGACAGATCCGGCATCAACTTGGGGTTGTTCCCCTGGATCGATACGATGACCACGAACGAACGCAGCTTGGCAGAGAAGTCTCCTCCTTCGCCAATGGGGGCGAGTTGTTCGATCTTGGCCGGCAACACCAGCTCCGGATAAGCATCCAGGCGGACCTTCGCCGTCTGGCCAATGCGCAAGCTCAGAAAATCCTGCTGATTCGCGAGCACACGCACCTGCATGAGGGAAGGATTCACCACCTGCAGGAACGGCACTCCGGGCCGAACCTGGTCGCCCTCCTGGACCTCGCCCATCGTCCCCTGCTTCCAGATGGTGTTCAGCACCACAACGCCCTCAATGGGCGACTGAATCTGCATCAGCTGCGCATTCGCCTGAGCATGAAACATGGTTTCGTGAATGCGCTCGCGCTGAATTTCCAGAATGCGAATGGCCGCCGCCGCTGCCTTCCGCTTCAAACTGAATGTCTCGCTCAGTTGTTCGAAAGTGGCTTTCGCCTCCTCAAGAGTTTCTTGATTCTTTTCCGCGTCGATACGCGAGACGATTTCCGCCTTCTGCATTTCCAGTTCGGCCTTGCGGAGATTGTCCTCTGCTTGCTTGAGTTCGGTTTCGTCCTTTGCCCGCGCCGCATCCTCCTTGGCCTGCTCCCCTAACACCTGGTTGGCCAACTTGGAGTACTCCGCCTGCTTATCGATGAAATCCCGCATCTGGGCCTGGCGGTCGAATTCCACCAGCAAGTCGCCCGGTTTCACTCGGGTTCCCGCGGGCGCAAGCCGGATGATCGTGAGCGTGCTTACTTGCTGGCCCGCCAGCAGAGGGGCGAGTACGGCACGGGACTGAACAGCTTCCGTCGTCCCTTTGAGCCGCAGGATTGGATTTGAGTTCGCTTGATTCGAAGATTGCGCAACCTTCGGGACGGCAGGGTCCTTGCTCCGCGTCACTACGAGCAAAACAGAGCCCAACGCTATCGCAAGCATCGCTACGGTGAGTGTGGCGCGCAAGCTCCTTCTCAACCGTAGGCGGCCATCGGGTTCTTCCGATCGTGTCTCCGGCTGCTCTGGTCGAGGCTCAGAGTCGGAGGTCACTTCCGCAGGAGCCGATTGCATACTGGGATACTCCCACCCTGGGAATCTGTCCGTGCGCCCAAGCGTTGCACACTGTTTGCGGGCTCCCTAAAAATACCCCACCGAGGAAGGCTTTCCAAGCGTGAAGATTCTGAACGCGGACTACCTCAGGAAGATCGTGACTCCAACGACTTCTTGCGTCAGTTTTTCTGATTGTGCGCAGCGGCGAGCGCGATGCGCGAGAAATCTGCCCGTCGTTCCCGATTCGCCATCGTTGTCTGCAACGGGGCAGTGGAGGAACCTCTCTAAAGCTCGCGCCCGCTGGGGACAACGGGATGCTGCTGTGGCTGTCTCTGGTGGATATGCAAATAGCTAGGTATGTCGAAGTAGGGTTGTCTCTGCGGACCTGGGATTTTTAACTTTCGCCCTCTCGGTTTCGCCGTAACCGGGAAAGTCTTCGGCTTCAATCGACTTTCGTTGATCGTCGCCATTTGGCATGAAGCCAGGCCAGAACCCCCACTGCACAAACCTCCATTGGACCGGGAGGCAAAACTTGCATGCGCCACAGACTGGCATAGTCCACCGTCGCAACGTAGGTCGCCCATATCGTTCCGCCTGCGGCGATGAGGCTCCCAAGACGCTCTTCTGCCGGAATACTCAGTCGATGTAGTCGCTCTTAGGATGTTTCGTCACTGCTACCACAGTGCCACGAAGACCGCCACAGTTGCCTGTTACGTACGTAACTTCGATGTCCTGGAATTTTCCCTGTCGGGTGAATAGGGTTGGCACTTGCCGAGAAGAAATCTATTGTGACCCGGTGGTGAGCCTCTTGCATCCGATTGCCAGGAAACAGCTTGGCATCCAAGCCACTTTGGCAGAGTGCTTGCTCCCTCCTCCACTGTCTTTGAATTTCGGCGGGGTGGACGTTGCATCTTCTCTCTGCGGCACACCAGTTAGCGTGGGCCCAACATCCGGCGATTTGGCTCTGCGAGTCCTGTGCCATCTTGTGGCTGGTATTGCGGGCAGTTCGGTCGCCGTGGGTTCGAACCGGCGTTCTGCTGATGCTCAGTGGATTGATGCTGAACGCTCTGGTGACGGGAGCCAACGCCGGAGCCATGCCGGTGGTCGGAATGCCATCTTCAGTTCATCCGGCAAGCCCGATGTGGCGGGCTGCCAGCTCAAACACGCGACTGCCAGTTCTGGCGGATCAAGCACGGCTCGGACTGTTTAGCGTCGGCGATCTCGCATTGCTTCTCGGCGGCATCCTCATTATTACGATTTGCCTGCGACGAGCCCTACAAGTAGAGGCAGCGCAAGTTGGAACCTTGGTCGACTGCGCAAGGTTTGAACTTACACTTGCGGGTGCACGCTCCTTTACACCACTAGCCCAAAAAAGGAAGCGAGCCAAACGCTCGATTGTTGGATCGTAAAGAACGCGACACTTCGCGCGGCTCGCCCGGCTTCCTCTCTGCGCAAAGAACGCTTGCTCGGAATGACAAGCAAAGTGCGCCACTACCGACTACCCAGGGCTGTTGACTGCACCTTTGGTCCCCCTAAGATGGCAACCCATTGCGGAGACGGGCGTTACCTCGTGTACATGGCTCGCAAGGGTACAGCCTCCGACGTGTGGCGAGTTGATGCGGCTGATGGCGCGAATCCGACGCAACTCACCCAGGTCGGTTCTGTGGGTCGACCGGTGTGTTCTCCAGATGGGAAATGGGTGGCGTACACCTCGAGTAGTCCCAACACGTTTGCCAGCGCCTGGCGGGTTTCGATTGATGGAGGTCCACCCACTCGAATTTCCGCTAACCGCCAAAGCATAGTCAGGTCCGCGGCCTGTTTTTCTGATTCTGTGCCCAATCGTCGCTCAACGTTTCGCCATACTAGCTCGCCGATCCACCACAGTCACACTGTCGACAGAATTGTTCCATCAACTACACCAACTCGAAGCGTTGCAGCGATGCGTCCGAGTAGAACCAGGAGACTACAACAGTCGAATGGGTGCAATGAGGCAAGGTTGGAGCAAATGTACGTGACTGAAGCGGTAAAAGCACTCATCCCAGACGTGGTAAACTGTACCTCCGCACGCCGGAGAGGTGGCAGAGTGGCCGAATGCGGCGGTTTGCTAAACCGTTGTACGGGCTAACACCTGTACCGAGGGTTCGAATCCCTCCCTCTCCGCCACGCAGTCTGAGCAGCAGAGAAAGTCGGCTCTTCTGCCTTCGAAATACGCGAAAGTTGCCCGCATTTCGCGATAATCCCTGAACAAATCGGACCGCAGAGAACGGACTGCTCGGCAGCGAAGGCGGTCACTGTCCCGGCTTTTCTCTGGAGGGCACATGCGCAGTCGGTTTCAAGGAGGGCATTCGGCGAATGAAAATGCGATCACAAGCCAGGCATTCGACCCTAGCGAGTTGACTGTTGTCAGCGCCTTGGAAGCCGGGTTCGGCGCTTCCCATAAGCCCGTTTATGGATAACTTCCGGTTGGCCGACCATCCACCAACGGCCCATCAGATTCTGTGAAACGCCCTATAATGACACGCACACATTTATGGCTCTGGCCTCGGGTACCAGACTCGGCCCTTACGAAATTCTTTCCGCACTAGGGGCGGGCGGGATGGGCGAGGTTTACCGGGCGCGCGATCCGCGCTTGGGACGCGAAGTGGCGATCAAGGTTGTGCCTTCAGGCTCTGCGCCCGATTCCGAGCGCCTACGCCGCTTCGAGCAGGAAGCGCGAGCTACCGCTGCGCTCAATCATCCGAATATTCTCGCGGTGTTTGACATTGGCAGCCAGGACAATTCCCCTTACATCGTTTCCGAATTGCTCGAAGGCGGGACCTTGCGATCGCGCCTGATCAGCGGCCCGCTGCCTGTGCGCAAAGCTGTCGACTATGCGCTGCAGATCGTTCGCGGACTCGCTGCTGCACACGATCACGGCATTTTCCATCGCGATCTGAAACCGGAAAACATTTTCATCACGCGCGACGGCCACGTGAAGATTCTCGACTTCGGCCTGGCCAAGCTGACCATGCCTGAACCGGGCGCGCCCGGCACGTCGGCGCAGGCGACGCTCGATTCCGTGACCGGCCGCGGCGTGCTGCTGGGAACGCTGGGCTACATGTCCCCCGAGCAATGCCGCGGAGCCACCATCGACGCGCGCTCCGACATCTTCAGTTTCGGCGCCGTGCTGTATGAAATGATCAGCGGCAAGCGCGCCTTTCGGGCGACACCACCGCCGATGCCATCAGCTCCATTCTCAAGGAAGAGCCGCCGGATCTCGCCACCACCGGACGTGATGTGCCGCCGCTGCTGGAGCGCATCGTTCACCATTGCCTAGAAAAAGATCCGTCGGCTCGCTTTCAGTCCGCGCGTGACATTGCTTTTGCTCTGGAAGCCCTGTCTTCAATTTCATCGTCAGCGACGGCAGCGATGTCTACACCGGCGATCGCTGCGTCAGAAACCAGAAAACGCTGGCTCGTTCCCTCGCTGCTAGGAGTGATCGCCGTCCTCCTAGTATCCGTGGCGCTGCTTTTTTTTCGGGTCAACACCCCTCTGCCTGCGCCGCCAAGCTATCGTCAGCTCACGTTTGGGCGCGAGTTCATCTCTTCTGCCCGCTTCGCACCCGACCAGCGAACTATCATCTACAGTTCGGCGCACATCGGGATGCAGACCGAACTTTTCTCACTCGCGCCCGACAGTCACGCCCCTGTAAGCCTCGGTCTGAAAGACGCTGATCTCGAATCCATCTCTTCCGCCGGAGAGATGCTCTTAATCCAGGATCGACGAGATCTTGTTAGAAATGTCAAGGTCGGCTTGCTGGCGAGAGCGCCGCTAAGTGGCGCTGCTCCGCGTCCTATGATGAGCGATGTCGTGGACGCCGACTGGGGTCCCGACAACCAGGTCGCCGTCGCCCACTACGTGGACGGACACTTTCGCATTGAGTACCCCATCGGCCACGTTCTGTATGAGCCCACCACCGGCTGGTTAACCAACGTGCGCGTCTCGCTCAACGGAGGCTGG
>WNFA01013720.1_pt1 | contig 13238 bp, 12 predicted proteins | sample 5400481 | NCBI WGS metagenome assembly WNFA01 (sample SAMN13153340, study PRJNA577476) | soil metagenome | isolation source: 120 cm saprolite under Douglas fir tree site 2 hole 1 replicate 2 | place: USA:California | collected 2015-04-18 | reverse complement strand
CGCGGCTGCCGTGTAGGCTGGCCCGGCCGCGCTCCGGCGCCGTCCCGTGATCCTCGGCGGAGAAGACATCTACGGACATGATGCCCGGGCGGCGACGGGTGCGAGCTGTTTGTCGCCCTATGCCGGATGGGAACTTCGGAGGATGCCCAATCGTTCTGGGGATGAGCAGGCTTCCTCGCGGTCGCCCGTTCCTTCCGCAAACCGCCCACCCCGGGCGGCCGCGTTGGAGGCCGCTCCTCCCCTCAGACCGGGTGGCCGCCCGGCCTGGTGGGCCCGCTACCCGATATCCATCACGTAGCCGCGGTTGTGGACCCGGCGCACGACGAGCCCCAGCGGTGCGATGCGCTTGCGCAACCGCGAGATGTTGACCCTGAGGGCATTCGGCGAGGGCTGGCGGACCGCCGATGCCGCCGCTTCCACCTCCGGATGGTCCACCACCTCGCCGAAGTGCTCGGAGAGCACCCGCGCCAGGGCCTCCTCGATGCCGGTGAGGCCCACCCACCGGCCGCGGAAGGTCAGCCGGCCGTCCCCCTTCACCTCGGGGGGCAGGCTGTGGCGGGCCGCGCGGGCCGCCAGCGTCGAGATGCGGACCCGCACGTCGGCGTCCTCCGCCGGCATGCGGATCCAGTCCTCGTCGCAGTCGTCCGTCGCCGGGGCGGCGGCGTTCGGTGCGACGAGCAACAGGCGTGGACGCCCGAGGGAGCGAAGACGCTCCACCGTGCCCGCTTCCTCAGGCCAGCGGACGATGACAACGTCGGAACCCACGGCGTCGGTCGAACCTAGCACCGCGCTCGGGGGCACTAAACCGCGTCGTCGCCGAGCTCACCCGTGCGAACTCGCATGAGGCGCTCGAGTGGCATGGCCCAGATCTTGCCGTCCCCGATCTTCCCGGTGCGGGCGGCCGAGGCGATGATGTCCATGATCTTCTCCGCCTGCTGGGACTCCACCAGGACTTCGATCTTCACCTTGGGGACGAAGTCCACCTTGTACTCCGAGCCACGGAAGACCTCGCTCTTGCCACCCTGGCGGCCGTAGCCCTGCACCTCCGAAACGGTGAGGCCCAGCACGCCGGCGCCGCGTAGCGACTCTTTGACTTCCTCCAGCTTGAACGGCTTGATGATCGCGGTGATCAGGTGGGGCATTGCTCTCTCTCCCTTTGGTCAGAGCGTCCGGTGGTCAGAGCGTCCGGGAATGCAGCGTACCCCGGGGGGCCGTGGCACCCCCGGGGTACCCGGTTCGTAGCGCTGCAGGACTGCCTACTCCTCTGCCGGCGAGACCGTCACCGGCTCCTCGCTCGGTACCTCCTTGTGCCCGTTGAAGGGCAGGTTGGCCGGCGTCGAGTAGGTCATGCCCTGGCCGAACTCGACGTGGTAGGCGGCCGTGCCGTGCTCGTGGAGGTCCATGCCCTCGAGTTCGCCTTCCTTCGAGATCCGCAGCACGCCACGGTTCTTGAGGAAGTACATGAGCAGCAGCGAGAAGCCGAACACGGCGACGACGCAGGTGGCGCTGCCGATGAACTGCGCCTTGAGCTGGTCGAGGCCACCCCCGTAGAAGAGGCCCTTCACGACGCTGGTGTTGTCGATGCCGACCGACGTTGGTACGCCGTACTTCCCGCAGGCAAGGAGGCCCAGGCTGAGCGTGCCCCAGATCCCGGCGAAGCCGTGGACGGGGACCGCCCCGATCGGGTCGTCGATGCGCCAGTGCTCGAGCAGATCGATGCCGAGGGGCACGACGATGCCCGCCCCGGCGCCGATGAGCACCGCCCCGAACGGCGAGACCCAGTAACAGGGACAGGTGATGGCCACCAACCCACCGAGGAAGCCGTTGACCGAGATGCCGAGGTCCCACTTCTTCGAGCGTGGGTAGACCCACAGCACCGCCATCATGCCGCCGGCGCAGGCGGCGATCGTCGTGTTGGCGGCCACCCGGCCGATCCCGGCGAAGTCCATGGCCGACAGCGTGGATCCCGGGTTGAACCCGTACCAACCGAACCACAGGATCACGCCACCGATGGCCCCCCAGGTGAGGTCGTGCGGTGGCAACGGTCCCCCGCCGTCCCGCTTGAACTTGCGCCCCAGCCGTGGACCAAGGGCCATGGCCCCGGCGAGAGCGATGAAGCCGCCGACCGTGTGCACCACCGTCGATCCTGCGAAGTCCCGGAACACCGCCCCGTGCGTGAACGTCGAGAGCGGGTGCAGCGTCATGTTGCCCAGCCAGCCGCCCGGCCCCCAGGCCCAGTGGCCGAAGATCGGGTAGATGAGGCCGGAGACGGCCATCGAGTACCAGATGTCCCCGATGAACGCCGTGCGACCGACCATGGCGCCGGAGGTCACGGTCGACGCCGTGTCGGCGAAAGCGAACTGGAACAGCCAGAAGGCCAGGAAGGCGACCCCGGTCGTGCCGTAGGTCTGGGGCGCGCCGTGCAGCAGGAAGTACGTATGGCCGATGAAGCCGTTGCCGGTGCCGAACTGGAACGCGAAGCCGAATGCCCAGTAGAGCAGGCCGCAGAGGCAGGTGTCGAAGACGCACTCGAGGAGGACGTTGACCGTCTCCCGTGAGCGTGCGAAGCCCGCCTCCAGGCCCATGAACCCCGCCTGCATGAAGAACACCAGGAAGGCGGTCACGAGCACCCACACGGTGTTGATGGGGTTGACGACATCGTCGGCCTTCAGCGCGGCCTGGCGGACCACGGCGGCACTCGCCTGCGACCCGAAGTACCAGCCGAAGGCCTTGACGGCAACCAACGCCGCCACGATCCCCAGCATTTTTCCGGCCAGGATCACCGCGATCAGCTTGCGCGTGTCTTTCTCGCGAAGCCGTCGCAACCGCGTTCGTATCATGGGTCGCGACCCTTTCTCCTCGTACGTCCTCAGAGCCCCCCGTAGGACTCCGTCGGGTCACGCCAGCATGGTTGTCGGGTGTTACGGCCCGGTTTTTGTGACGTAAAGAACGTGTAAAGTTTCACGAAAGTTTCTGTCGAAACTCACATTTGGCATCTGTGCCGATGCACGGCGGGGAAGTACTCTGGGTTCATGCTTGCCGACCGGAGTGCCCTGCTGGCCGATGCCGCAGCGACGGGCTCGGCGTGGTGCCGGGCGCACGCAGACCTCGTCGACGCCTGGCTCGCCGAGCTCCTCGAGAAGGCCACGCTGCGGGAGACGGCCGGGCTGGCGCTCGTCGCCGTCGGTGGCTACGGACGCTCCGAACTGGCCCCCGGCAGCGACATCGACGTCATGCTGGCCCATGACTCCCGGCCGGATGTCGCCAGGATCGCGGACGCAGTCTGGTACCCCATCTGGGAGAAGGGTCTCCATCTGGCCCATAGCGTCTCGACCCCGAAGGAGGCCCTGCGCCTGGCCTCGGACGACCTCGACACCGCCACCGCGCTCCTGAACGCGCGCCACGTCGCCGGCGACGCTGCCCTGACGGCCCGCTTGGCAGACGGTGCCCGGAGTGCTTGGGAGCGCCGCTCCCGCCACTGGCTGGCCGAGCTCGGTGAGCGCGTCGCCCTGCGCCACCAGCAGGCCGGGGAGGTGGCCTTCCTCATCGAACCGGACCTCAAGGAGGGGCGCGGCGGGCTTCGCGACGTCCACTCGCTGCGGTGGGCGGAGCTGGCCCACCGGGTGCTGCTGGAGTTCGACGCGCCCAGTCTCGCCGCATGGGAGGCCGTCCTGCTGGACGCCCGGGTGGAGCTGCAACGCCAGACCGGCCGTGCCAGCAACGTGCTCGCCCTCCAGGAACAGCCGGGCGTGGCCGACGCGCTCGGCGACCCGGGTGCCGACGCCCTCATGGCCCGCATCGCCGAGTCTGCCCGTTCCATTGCGTGGACCAGCGACGACGCGTGGCGCCGCATCGCCACGACCCTTGGCAGCCCGATCGCCCGCCGGGTCGAGCGCACCCGTGAGGTCCTCCCCGGCATCGTCCTGGCCGGGGGAGAGGTCGGTCTCGGCCCTGGCGCCGCCGTCGACGACCCGTTCCTCGCCCTCCGGGTGGCCAGCGCCGGCGCCCGTCATGACGCGGCGATCGAACGGCGGTCGCTCGAGACCCTCGCCGCCATCGACGCCGCCGTTCCCGACCCGTGGCCGGCGGATGCGCGGACGCTCTTCGTGGAACTCCTGCTTGCCGGAGCGCGCGCCATCCCCGTCATCGAGGCGCTCGACCAGCGGGGACTGTGGGGACGCCTGCTGCCGGAGTGGGTGCCGGTGCGGGCGTTGCCGCCCCGAAGCGTCTACCACCGCTACACCGTTGACCGGCACCTGCTCGAGACCGTGGCCAACGCCGCCGGGATGGCGGAAAGGGTGGAGCGCCCCGACCTCCTCGTCGTTGCCGCCCTCCTCCATGACCTCGGCAAGGGGTGCAACGGTGACCACAGCTCCTCCGGTGCGACGATCGCCCGGGTAGTCGCCACCCGGATGGGCTTTCCCGAGGACGACGTCGAGACCCTGTCCCTGCTCGTCGAGCTGCACCTGCTGATCCCGCAGGTCGCGACCCGGCGGGACCTCGACGACCCCGCCACGATCCGGCGGGTGGCGGAGCCGGTCGGAACCGTCGAGCGGGTCAGGCTGCTCGCCGCGCTGTGTGAGGCGGACTCGCTGGCGACCGGAGCCTCCGCGTGGGGGCCCTGGAAGGCCGGGCTGGTCCGGCGACTGACCGAGTGCGTGACCGACTACCTTGAGTCGGGGGAGAGTTCGGGCTGCCCGCCGGCGATACCCTTCCCCACGCCCGCACAGCTCGAGCGCCTGGCCGCGGGGGGCCAGCACATCGAGGGTCGGGGCAACGTGCTCACGGTCATGAGCGACGACCGGCCCGGTTGGTTCAGCCGTGTCGCCGGCGTGCTGGCGATGCATGGCCTCGACGTGCTGTCCGCATCCGCCTACTCGACGGATGACGGGCGGGCCCTGGAGGTCTTCCGGGTCTGCGACCGGGTGCGGAACGAGCCCCCGTGGGAGCGCGTCGTGTCCGACCTGAAGCTGGCGCTGGCGGGCCACCTGGCCGTCCATGCCCGGGTGATGGCCCGGGCCCGCACCTACGCCCGCTCGGCGCCGAGGTCGCGGCACCCCGTCGTCCCGTCCGTCACCTTCGAGAACCACGCCTCCGATGACGCGACGGTCATTGACGTCCGGGCCGCCGACCACATCGGGACCCTCTACCGCATCACCCGCACGCTGGCGGATTTCGACCTCGACATCCGGTTTGCCAAGGTGCAGACGCTGGGCACGGACGTGGTCGACGCCTTCTACGTACGCGACCGTTCAGGAAGCAAGATCACCGAGCAGCCTCGCCTGGCAGAAATCGAACGGGCGATCCTGCACGCTATCGAAGACTAGAAAGCTAGAGAGAGAGCCGGGGGAGAGACATGCAGGCAGCGGCGGGGGTTCTTGCGTTCGTCGGATTCGTGGTGGCGGCCGCCCTGTTGAAGCAGGGCATCCGCTGGTACTTCCGCCGGGAGCGCTGACGCGCCCCTCCGACGATCTTTGAGTATAAACTGGCGTAGAACACCGGTTTTTACTCACAGTTTGGTCCCGGCGCGGCGGCGAGGGCCTGCCTTCTACACTTGCAGGTATGCGCAGACTGCCGCCACGTGGCAGGAGCGGTCCTCGGGCGCTGGCGATCAGGCTCCTCGGGGGGGTGGCCTTCCCCATCCTCGCCACCGGCATCGCGTCCATTCCCCTTTTCAAGTCCTCGTCCTCGCCCACCAACCCCGCCATGCTCTACCTGCTCTCCGTCGTGGTCGCCACGTTCGTGGGCGGCCTCCCGGGAGGCCTCCTCGCCTCGTTCGTGTCGTTTCTCGGTCTCAACTTCTTCTTCACGCCGCCGCTGCGGACCTTCGCCGTCGCCAAGGGCGAGGACCTGCTCGCCCTGTTTGCCTTCCTCAGTGTCTCGCTGCTCATCGCCACGTTGCTCACCAAAGCGCTCTCGCAACGGATCCGAGCCGAGCAGGGTGAGGAGGAGGCCCGCCTCCTCTACCGGATGTCGTCCCGGCTGCTCGACGGGTCGCCGCTGCCGGTGGCCCTCGACCAATTCGCCGGCGACATGGTGGAGCTGTTCTCCCTGGCCAGGTGCGAGGTCTCGGCGACCGGCCTCGACGGCTCCCTCGACCTCGTCGCATCGGCCGGCGCCGGGAGGGCCGGCTCACCCGATGGGGTCGTAGTCGGCCTCAAGACCGAGCGGGGCACCTTCGGGCAGGTGACGTTGTACCCCCGCCCCGGAGGCCGCTTCGAGGAGCGCCAGCTCGAGCTGGCCGCCGCGTTCTCCGGGCAGCTCGCCCTGGCCCTGGAAGCCGCGACCCTGGCGGAGCAGAGCCGGCGGTCGCAGGCCGAGGCCGAGTCGAGCCGGGTCCGGGCCGCCCTGTTCTCCTCCGTCACCCACGACCTCCGCACGCCGCTGGCCGCCATCAAGGCGTCGGCCACCAGCCTGCTCGACCAGGAGGTCAGCTTCGACGCCGCGCAGCGCCGCGACCTGCTCACGACCATCGCCGAGGAGAGCGACCGCCTCAACCGCCTGATCGCCAACGTGCTCAGCCTTTCTCGCCTGCGGGCCGGCGCTCTTGTCCCCGAGAAGACGGCGACGCCGGTCGAGGACGTGATCGAGGCGGCGGTCGCCCGGCTGCGCAAGCGGGGCGCGGTCATCCAGGTCCAGGACAGTTCGAGGAGTTCTACCACCGGGACGCCGGAGGTGGCCAAGGTGGGGTCGGCCTGGGCCTTGCCATTGCGCGGGCAATCGTGGAGGCTCACGGCGGGACGATGTCGGTGGCCGGTACCCCGGGCGGCGGCGCCACCGTCGGGTTCCGGCTACCACTCCATCCGCACGAGGGGGGAGACGTCGAATGAGGGTGCTGGTGATCGAGGACGACCGGCAGATCGTGCGGACCCTCCGCACCAGCCTCCAGGCCCGTGGCTACGACGTGCTGTCGGCCCGTGACGGCAACGCCGCCCTCGCGGTGCTGCGCTCCGACGGGATCGACCTGGTCCTCCTGGACCTGGGCCTGCCCGACCTCGACGGCCTCGAGGTGCTGACACGGCTGCGGGCCTTCGCCGAGCAGCCGGTGATCGTGCTCACCGTCCGGGACTCGCAGGCCGAAAAGGTGGCCGCCCTCGACCGGGGGGCGGACGACTACGTGATCAAGCCCTTCGACATGGAGGAGCTGCTGGCGAGGATGCGAGCCACGATGCGCCGGGTCGTCCCGGGCGAGGCCCGCCAGACCCTGCAGCGCTTCGGCGACGTGGAGGTCGATCTCTCCAAGAAGCTCGTGACCCGTGGCGGGGTCCCGGTCCACCTCACGCCCACCGAGTACCAGCTCCTGCTGGCCTTCGTCACCAATCCGGGCAAGCTCCTGACCCAGCGCTGGCTGCTGAGCAGGGTCTGGGGGCCGGGCTACCAGGAGGAGACCAACGTCCGGGTCCACGTGGGCCACCTCCGCCACAAGCTGGAGGCCGACCCCAGCAACCCCCGGCTGATCCTGACCGAGCCGGGCCTCGGCTACCGCTGGGCAGAGGCCGGCTAGGCTGGGGCAGAGACCGGCTAAGGCAGAGGGCGGCTAGGGCAGCTGGTGTTCCACCCAGCCGATCAGGTGGCCGAGGCGCTGGCGGAGTGACCGGCGCAGCGGTGCCTGGGGCAGGGCGCCGGCCATCCGGGCAAGCTCGTCCGCTGGCGGGGAGCCCACGAGCGTCAGGGTCGAGGGCCCGTCCTGCCAGGCGACGCCGCGGGGGAACCCGTCCCACTGCCAGCCGGTGACGCCCTTCAACCGCAGCTCGTGGGCGCCGGGCGCCAGTGAGCCCCGGGTCAGCACGCCCGGCTGGACGAAGAGGCTCACGTCCTCGAGGCCGTCCGAGTACTCGAGCTGGACGACGGACACGCCGCTGGCCCTGAACGCCGTCCCGGACTGCACGCGGTACCCCGCCGGCAGCGTCGCCGGCACGCCGAGCACCTTGACCTGCGCGGCGAGCTCCGCGGACGCGAACCAGCGCTGCGAGCGCTCCGGCGCCTCGTTCGACTCGTTCGCCGGGTGCAGTTCGCCGCTGGTCGGGGCGTACGGCTCGCGTACCTCGGTGAAGGCGAGGGAGCGCTCGACCTTGCCGTCGAGGTTGTAGCTCTCGCGCTTGAGCAGGAGGCCGCTATGGGTGTCGATGGTCCAGCGCTCGACCACCCGGGCGTCGGACCTCCGCTCGACCCGGACGGTTTCGGCGTCGCGGCCGAGGACGCGGGAGCCGCCCTCCAGCAGCACCCGGTACTTGGCGAGCAACTGCTGGAGTCTGCCGTCCGGCTCGAAGTCGCCCGTGACGACGCCGGCCTTGGCGGCCTGGCCCCGTGGACGACGTGCAGGACCCCCGACCGGATCCCCCCCTGCCCGTCGATGGTCACCGAGAGGGTGCCCGCGTAGCCCACCGTTCGGGCCGCCCGCACGGTGAGGGTGACGAGCGATTCGGCGGCCGGATCGCTGCTCTGGTCGCGGGCACCGTGGCCCGACGAAGCCCCAGGGCCCGACGAAGCCCCAGGGCCCGACGAAGCCCCAACGGGGTCTTGGGCAGCCGTGGCGGCGGGTGACCCCGGGGCAGGAGCGGCCCCCGTGGCGGCCGTCGCGGCGGCGGCAACGACCGCCGCCGGCATGAGCCACGTCGCCCAGCGCCGGCCCCTCACGGGTACCGTGCCTCGACCACGTAGCTCGTCTGGTCCGCCAGCGGGTTGTCGATCTGGACGAGGTGCTGGCGGACCTCGTCCTGAAACGACACCGGCGTCGGGGGAGGGGGTGCCAGACACAGCCCCAGGCCGACCGCGCCGGCACCGACGACGACCAGCCCGTTGGCCACGCGCATCCGCAGGCGTGCCCGGGTCCACGAGGTGCGCCCTGGCGGATCCCCGCTGGCGACGCGCCGGGCGGCGCCGGGCAACCAGCCGGGCCGCGGCTCGACCTCGTCCAGTCTCGCCAGCATCGTCGTCACGACCCGCAGGGCGCTCAGCTCCGCAGCGCAGCGGGCGCACGCGTCGAGGTGGCGTTCGACCTCTGCCGTGCGGCGCGCGCGCAGCGTCCCGTCGAGGTAGGCGCCCAGCTCGCTGGCCTGGGGATGCGGCTCAGGCATGCGCCGGTATCGGCAGCCGGCCGGCCGCGGCCGGCCGGGTCAAGACTCGGAGGCCTCGACGTACGGCGCCAGCCGGGTCCGCATGAGCGCCCGCCCACGGTGGATGCGGGAGCGCACGGTGCCGATGCGCCATCCCATCGTGGAGCCGATCTCCTCGTAGCGCATCTGGTAGAGGTCGCACAGCAGGACGGCGACGCGGAACTGGTACGGGAGGGAGCGGAGCGCCTCCTCCACGACACTCTTGAGTTCGCCTCGCAACGCCGTGTCCTCGGGCGACGGTGCCCCCGACGGCGGCTCGATGGTGGATGGGTCGTCCAGGGGGTCGAGGGGCTCCGTGGGGTGCCGGGCACGGTGGCGCATCCGGTCGTAGAACAGGTTCGTGGTGATACGCAGCAGCCAGCCCTCCAGGGCGGTCCTCACCCGCAGGAGCACGTCCTGCGCGAGATCCTCCGCATCGGCGGCGCTGCCGGTCAGCCGGTGGGCCAGGGAGTACACGAAGCGTCCGTGCTCGGCTGCGACCTCTTCCCATGTGGGCACCCGCTCGGGGGCCGCCTGCAGTGGCCCGGTGTCTGGAGAAAGCCGTGAACTCATGGACAACGCCGGATCGCAGAGACGGGTTCCCGGACCGGCTGGGCGGGCGCAGGCACGCTGGCGCTCATGCCTTCCTTCTTCGCTGCCGGCGGGCTCGGGCCGCGGCGCCCGGGGGCTTGTCCTCGGGGCCGGGGGTGAGGAGGCCCTCCTCGGGCGTGGTCCCGGCAGCCTCCCCGGCCGGTTTTGGGGCCACGGTGGAGGGGGCGTGCGACATCTCGGGATGGCGCAGGAACATCCGGACCGGCGGCGGGGCGAACTCGACGATGCGAACATCACGGCGACGACGACGATGCCGGCGACAACCGAGTGGGCGAAGGCGAAGAGGGCCGCCGGTACGATCCCGACCAGGCCCCCGATGATCGGGAGGACGTCGACGGCGCCTGCCCAGATCGACAGCGACGAGACGAAGGGGACCCCCATCGCGGCGAGCGCCAGCGCCGTCACCAGCCCGTTGAGGATGGCGAGCATGACCACGCCGATCGTGTAGCCGCTCACCACTCGGGAGGTGGTCTGGCCGACCGCCCGGATCGACTCGCGCTTGCCCGGCGGGACCCCGGCCATGAAGGCCCCGACGAGGGCCGGCCCTTCGACCAGCATGAAGATGGCGAGGATGGCCACGATCGCCACGCGGAACGCCGTGGAGGCCGCCGAGCGCAGCAGGCCCACCACCTGCCCGGGGAGCTTGGAGAGGTACTTCGAGATCGCGGGCACCGCCTTGCGCAGCTGCTTCTCGAGATGGAAGCGCGTGGCGAAGGCCCCCACCGGCCCCTTGCCCTCCTGGGCCTGCTTGAGGTACTGGGGCGCCTGCCGGGCGAACTTCACGCCCTGGCTCGTGAGGGGCGCCGCCACCGCGGTGCCGATGCCGACGACGAGCAGGAATGTCACGGCGCTCGCGGTGAGGATCGCAAGACCCCGCTTCATCCCCAGCCGGTGGAGCCGGACGACCACCGGGTTGAGCACGAGCGCGATGAACGTGGCGATCACGAGGTCGAAGACCACCTCACGCAGCTTGTAGAGGAGGCCCAGGCTGGCGGCGCTGGCGATGGTGAGCCAGATCGCCGCGAGGATCACGCGGTAGGGCACCCGGCTCCTGCGGGGGGGCGCCTCCGTCGTCATCTCGGCCCCGTGGGACCGACGGAGCGGGACGGGGCCGACGCTCGGCGATGCCGGCGCCGACCTGCCTCGCGGATGCCTCTGCCCACGCTTCCTCCCGGCATCACGATCGGCTAACCCTACCGGTTTGACCCCTCCGTCCGTGCCCCGCCGGCCGGGGCACCGTCGCAGACCGGGCAGGCGGCCCGGTAGCCGACCGGGAGCACCTGCACCCGCATCCGCCGCCCGCAGCGGGGGCAGATCCGCGGTGGGTCGAGCTCGCAGCGGCGGTGGTCGTGGTCCGTCAGGGGACGGCCGCAGGAGGCGCACAGGCCCGCTGCCGGCCCCCCGGTCATCGCGGGTCGAGGCGCCCGATGGGCATGCCCAGGTCGGCGAGCATCCGGAGGTCGTCCTCCGGGGCGCGGCCGAGCGTCGTCAGGTAGTTGCCGACGATGAGGGCGTTCGCACCTGCGAGCATGCCCAGCGCCTGAAGGTCCCGCAGGATCACCTCCCGGCCCCCGGCCGGGCGGATGACGGCCCCCGGCAGGACGAGCCGGAAGAGGGCAATCGTCTTCACGGCTTCGAGGGCCCCCACGAGCGGCTGATCCTGGAGCGGTGTCCCCGGACGGGGGTTGAGGAAGTTGACCGGCACCTCCCGGGGGCCGAGGTCCCGCAACTCGAAGGCCAGCTCGACCCGTTGGCGCAGCGACTCCCCCATCCCGACGATGCCGCCGGAGCACAGCTCCATACCGGCGTCGCCCACCAGGCGGCAGGTCTCGCGGCGCTCCTCCCAGGTGTGGGTGCTGCAGATCGCAGGGAAGAACGAGCGGGCCGCCTCCATGTTGTGGTTGTAGCGGTGGACCCCGGCCGAGGCCAGGGTCGCGGCCTGTTCGCGGGTGAGGATGCCGAGCGAGCAGGCGACCCGGAGTCCCGTCGAGGTGCGCAGCGCCTCCGTAGCGGCCAGCACCTGCTGCATGATCCGGTCGTCCGGGCCGCGCACGGCCAGGACGATGCAGAACTCGGTGGAGCCGAGCTTCTCCGCGGCCTGGGCTGCGGCCACCATCTCCGCCACGTCGATGAAGGGCTCGGGCCGCAGCGGTGAGCGCCAGTGGCGGGACTGCGAGCAGAAGCCGCAGTCCTCGGAGCAGGCCCCCGTCTTGGCCGAGATGATGGACTCCAGCTCGACGCCCGGCCCGGTCCGCGCCAGGCGCACCCGGTGCGCGAGGGCGATGAGGGAGGGCACCTCGGCGTCGGGGAGCTCGGCCACGGCAAGGGCCTCGTCGAAGGCGATCGGGTCGTCCCCGCCCAGCAGCCGTTCCTCCAGGACGTCGAGGAGCAACCTACACCAGCTCCCCGGTCCGGCTCACGGCGCGCAGGAATCCGGCTCGGTCGAACCGGCCGCCGAGGCCGGGGGCGAGCCATGGGGCCGCATCGAACGCCGGTGGCACCTCGCTTCGGTCGACGTCGAGACCCCGGACCTCGGGGACAACCCCGACGAGGGCCACGCCGGTCATCCGCTCGATCTCGCCGGGATTCGTCGTCTCGGCGAGCCCCGGCACCGCCGGGAACCGGGAGAGGACCACGCCGATGACGTCGAGGCCGCGCCGGGTGGCCGCCTCGACCGTCAGGGCAGTCTCGTTGAGCGTGCCGAGGCCCGGGTGGGCGACGACGAGCACCGGCAGGCCAAGGGCTGCGGCGAGCCCGGCCATGTCCATCGATTCGTCGACGGGGACGAGCAGGCCCCCCGAGCCCTCCACGACCACCGCGTCGGACCCCCGCCGCAGCGACCGGAACGCAGCGAGGATCCTGTCGGGGTCGATCTGCCAGCCCTCCATCCGGGCCGCGACGGAGGGGGCAAGCGGCTGCTCCAGGGTGTAGGGCGCGAGGCAACGCGCGGCCGGCAGGCCGCCGGCGACGCGGATGAAGCCGAGGTCGTCCGCGCCCTCAACCGCCCCGGTCTGGATGGGTTTGAGGGCGGCGGTGACAAGGCCCGCCGCACTCAGCGTCCTGGCCAGCGCGGCCGCCACCACCGTCTTACCGACCCCGGTCCCGGTGCCCGTGACGAACACGCCGCCGCTGCGCCGGATCCGGGGGTCGATGCCCGAACGGCTCCGGGCCGGGCGGGGCCGTACGGATGCGGGCCGGGTGGTGGGGCGGGCGGATGCAAACGCATCGACGGCCCTCGCCAGATGCTCCTCGGTGTGGGCCGCGGTCACCGTGACCCGGAGCCGGGCGGTCCCGTGCGGTACCGACGGGGGCCGGATGGCGGGGACGAACACCCCAGCCTCCAGCAGGCGGGCCGACAGGGCCATCGCCTCGGAACCTTCCCCGACGAGGACGGGGACGATCGCGGCGGCGGGAGCCCGGACGGTGTAGCCGAGCGACCCGAGGGAGTCCGCCAGGTCCCGGGCCGCGGCAAGCACGCGCCGGGCCCGCTCGGGTTCCGCCGCGACGATCCGCAGCCCCTCCGCGGCGGCG
>WNFA01008203.1_pt1 | contig 13242 bp, 12 predicted proteins | sample 5400481 | NCBI WGS metagenome assembly WNFA01 (sample SAMN13153340, study PRJNA577476) | soil metagenome | isolation source: 120 cm saprolite under Douglas fir tree site 2 hole 1 replicate 2 | place: USA:California | collected 2015-04-18 | reverse complement strand
CCTTTGCCGCTAATACCTTGACCTCGGGCGTCGTCGACGGGGTCGAGAAGAACCCAACTTTCGCCGCGTTTATCGAGCGCGCCGGCCATGAATACGAGGCACATTCGGCGACACCCAAGGAATACGCTGCGTTCGTCGAGCAGATCAGCAAAATGTGGGCGAGCCAGCCGAACTGGACCGATGCGCAGCTCAAGGCGATCACGGCCCCGGTGCTGGTGGTGGATGGCGACCACGACGAGGCGATCAAGCGCGAGCATACGGAGTACATCGCTGCAACAATCCCCGGCGCTGGACTGCTGATCCTGCCCAACGCGAGCCATTTCGCGTTCCTTCAGGACTCGGGGATGTTCAACTACGCAGTGCTACATTTCCTGGGCGACCAATAGCGCGGTCGCGACCAATCTGTCCGATTCAGGGTACCGCGGTCATTTCCCGAAACTCGAACGGGGGCCAGGAACGGCGCTGGTAGGCCCCGTCCCAGAATAGCCATTCGTATTGGCAGGCGCGGACGAATGCCGCAAGCATCTCGGCCCGGGTCGATGCAGTCGCGCCTTCGGCCGCTCGGTCGGTGGCTGCAATAACCCTCTGCACGGCATCACCAAAGTGCTCGTCGGCATAGGTGTTGATCCACGCCCGATACGGATTATCCGGCGCGGCCTTGCGGGCTATTGAACAACCGACGTCCCAGTAGATCCAGAAGCACGGCAACAAGGCCGCGACCAGCACCTCCCAAGGCCGGTGATAAGCTATGGCAGTCAGGAAATTGGTGTAAGCAAGGCAATCTGGGGACGGCTCGGCACTGGCGATGTTGGCCGGATCGACGCCAAAATCGTGCAAATACCGGCGGTGGAGGGCTTGTTCGACAGCGACTGCCCCGAGTGCCGACTGGGCAAAGGACTGCATGGTCGCGGTGTCCGGGGCTCTTGCCGCCGCGATTGCCAGCGCCCGCGAGAACTGAGCAAGATAGAGCGCATCCTGGACGATGTAGGTTTGGAACCGATCGCGCGACAGCGAGCCCGCGGCGAGTTCGGTGTTGAAGGGAAGCGCGTGGATCGCGTCCCGCAACAATGCGGCACGCCGCCAGGCTTCTTCGGAAAAGCGGATCATTCTTGCTGCGTCCCACCTCGGATGACCGGTACCACAGGTTGATCCCTCACTGCGGAAGAGTCCAGGCAGAGCAGGAAGGGTCTCGCTTGGCTGGTGCCCGGCACGTGCGATGCGGCGGTATGCGGTACGCGACGGTTTGCCTCAGCCATCGAATTTGTTGTCGGATCTCTCGCTGCAGGCTAGTGATTTGCCGAAACAGCGAGGGATTGCGGCCAAATGCTCGGAAGCGGCGAGGGTCCGGCGGCCGGTGATCGATCCTCGCCCGCGATCTCGCGGCGCCGGCTGCTGACGATTGTCGCGGCGGGTGTGGCGGGAGGCGCTGCCGTAGGAGGTATCGTAGGGGCACTCGTCGGCGCGAAAACCCGACGATGCCGCCGGTTGGCAGTTGGAACCGGTGCCCGCTTCGTCGCTGCCCGAGCTGGAGACTACTCTGGCGCCTCAGCAGGCGGCGCAGCTGATCGAAGAGGCGCGCCGCTGCCGCGAGCCGCTCGCCCGGGTTGCCATCTGGCACAGCGCCGGGACCCTCGGCGGCACCGTCAGCATCGTCTCGCGGGGCTACCAGTCGCCCCATTTCATGCTGACCACCTCGCCGAGTCTCGTCGCTTTCCCCTACCCGGCCGCCTACCACAGCGGTCGGGGCGTATTGACCTTGGTGGGGGAGGCCGGCGACGTTATAATTGCGCTAAGGCCGCAATACATTAACCGAGAGCTGAAGGGAACCGTGCCAATCAACGTCTGGTGGACGCCCGTCGAGGGTTGCCCATGAACAAGACTCTGCTGGAGCGCCACCCGCTGGCGGCGACTTTCGTGCTTATCGTGGTTTCGGGAGTGGTAGCCGCGGTCATTACCGCCAACCTTTCGGGGATTGGCGGCGCGATCGGCCTCGGATTGCGCCTGGCGCTCCCGTGGATCGCGGCAATCTCCGGCGCAGTCGGGGTTTTGGCCGCGTGCTATGTGGGAGCGCGCATCGTCCAAAGCTGGCCCAAGCGGCTGGCAAGCGGTGTTCTGCAGGTCGGGCCCACGCTGGAAACGGCCCCCCTACCGCAGCTTCACGTGCCGCCGCCCAAACCACAGTCGCGGCCGGCGGATCGCGCCATCGCCGAACTCGACGCCATGGTCGGGCTGGCGCAAGTCAAGGAAGAGATCAATCGCCTGACAGCGCGGCTGCAAGTCGAACGCCGCCGGCGCGAGCAAGGCCTGCCGGTGACGCCGATGAGCCTACACATGGTCTTCACCGGCCCGCCGGGCGTCGGCAAGACAGTCGTCGCACGCGCCCTCGGCAACATTTACGCCTCGATTGGCATGCTGCGGAAGGGCCACGTCGTCGAGGTCGACCGCGAGGGGCTGGTGGCCGGTTACATCGGCCAGACTGCTACCAAGACGCTGGCGGCCTGCAAGGACGCGCTGAACGGCATTCTGTTCATCGATGAAGCCTACTCGCTGGCGACCCCTTACGAGCGGGATTTCGGTCCCGAGGCGATATCGACGATCCTAAAATTCATGGAGGACAACCGCGACCGCATCGTCATCATCGTCGCCGGCTACCCCGATAAGATGCGTCAGTTTCTCGAAAGCAATCCGGGTCTGGCGAGCCGCTTTACCCGGCGGATCGATTTCCCGCCTTATGGCGAAGAGGAGCTTGTCGAGATCTTCGCCCGCCTGACTGCTCAGGAACAATTGGTGCTCCCGGCGGGGTTCGAGTTGCGGGTTCGGCCCTGGATAGCGAGTGCCAGAGGTCGGGAAGATTGGGGCAACGCGCGCTCGATGCGCACTTTGGTGGAACGCGTCCGCGAGGCCCAGGCGTCACGGATCGCGACCGATCCCGACGCCGATTTGAGCACATTGACCATCGAGGACGTCGATCGGGCGGTCGAGACGATGGAGATGGCGTCGTGAGCGATTTGCTCGATGGCAACCAATCGCGTCTTATTGCCGCGCACAACTATCTCAGAGAGAACGACAGGTTCTATCGCGCTGGGCTGGTGGCGGCTTCGGTTTCGCTCGCCGTTGCCGTCGTAGCCAGTGTGGCGCTTTTCGTCTGGTCTCCCTCGGTCCCGTTGCCGCCGCCTGCGGTTCCTGCCGCACCCGCGGCCCCGCAGAGCCACGGCCAGCCGGGAGCGCCGGGCGCTGCGCCGATCCCGCAAGGGAATGCCCCACAGGCGCCCGCGCAGACGGTGGATCTTAAGGCTTTGCGCGACCGCGCGACCATCGACGCGGCCGCGTTCAACGACCTGCGAACCCGTGCCGAAGCGAGCGACAGGTTGGCGCAATTTTACGTGGCTACTCTCTACGATCCTAAAATAGCCAACATCAATTTCCAGAAGGACGCCGCCACTGCCGTCGGCTGGTACCTCAAGTCGGCGGATCAAGGCGACTTCATCGCGCAATATAACCTCGCCAATTTTTATCAATCAGGCGAAGGTGGCGCAAAGGACGACGTGCAGGCTGCCTTTTGGTACCGAAAGTCGGCCGATCAGGGTTTCGCAGCCGCGCAATATCAGCTGGGTCTAGCCTACGAGGCGGGTCGCGGCGTAGCCCAGGATAGCGCGGAGGCAGCGCGTTGGTGCTGGAAAGCGGCGGACCAAGGCGATCACAACGCGGAAAACGAGCTGGGATTTTTTTATACAAAGGGCGACGGGGTGCCGCTCGATCTCGCTCAGGCGGTTGCTCTGTTCCGCCGAGCCGCGCAGGGCGCCCAGCCGCTGGCGTTATATAACCTGGCTTTGTCCTACGACAAAGGCTGGGCAATGCCTCGCAACCCAATCGCAGCCTATATCTGGTATGGCATTACGGCGCGCTGGTCAGATGCCGATCACCGTGCCAAAGCGGCTGGCGAGCGCGACCGGCTCGCCAGAGAGATCTCGTCCGTTCAACTTTCTGGCGCGCAGCGCGCTGCAGAAGCCTGGAAGCCGGGGGTGCGCGGTCAAATCGGGGTGGCGATTTCCGACTTGACCCCAGATGAGGCGCGAGCGATCGGGACCTCTCAAACAAAGGGAGCGGTGGTCCGCAGAGTGGAGGACGGAAGCCCTGCGGCACGCGTCGGACTACAGCTGGAAGATGTGGTAACGGCAGTCGACGATCAGCCGGTTGCCGACCGTGCCTCGCTTCAAAATCTTATTGGCGGCAGCGTCCCGGGGCAGACCGTCGCATTGCTCGTCGAGAAGGCCAACCATAGGGGCTCATTGCAGCTCGTACGTGTCGAGGTCGGCGCAGCGACGAATTCTCAATAGCCATCGCAGCGGGCCTTACCAGCATTTTGAATAGTCGCAGCTAGTGCATTGGTCGCAGCCTTCGATGCGGATCAAGGCGGCTTGGCCGCATTTCGGGCATTGCGCCAATCCGCCGGGGCGCGCCCGCTGATCGGTGAGCAATCCCTCACCCGCCGTGGCCATTTTCTGCTCCGTCATAGCCGTTCGTTGACGCTTCTCCGGCAGAAAGCCGACTTCAACCATGTGGCGCTCGATGACGTCGCCGATCGCTGCCAACAATGAGGGCACGTACTTGCCGTCCATCCACGCGCCACCCCGCGGGTCGAACACGGCCTTCATCTCCTCGACCACGAAGGAGACGTCGCCGCCTCGGCGGAATACCGCGCTGATCATGCGCGTCAGCGCAACCGTCCAGGCGTAGTGCTCCATATTCTTCGAATTGATGAACACCTCGAATGGCCGCCGCCGCCCATCCTGAACGATGTCGTTCAAGGTGATGTAGAGCGCGTGCTCGCTGTCGGGCCAGCGGATCTTGTAGGTCTGGCCCGGCAACGCCTCTGGCCGGCTCAGCGGCTGCGTCATATAGACGACGCCGCCCGCCTCGAAGATGTCAGCGGGCTTCGGCGAATGAGCCGGTGCCGGCGGCGGCAGCGGCAGCTCGGGCTGGCTCGGCGCGGGCTGAGCGCTCGATCCCTCCTCTCTGACCGTGAGCACGGCCCCGGTCACTTCGTTCGGGCGATACGTCGTGCAGCTCTTGCAGCCGAGCTCATAAGCTTGCCGGTAGACGTCCTTGAAGCGATCGAAAGGAATCTCGGCGGGCATGTTGATCGTTTTCGAGATCGAGCTGTCGACGTGCTTCTGCACAGCCGCCTGCATGACGAGGTGATCCTCGGGGGTCAGCACTTGGGCGTCGACGAAATAGTCCGGCAGCGGCGCCGCTTCGCCCTTTAGCCGCTGGAACAGGCGGTAAGCATAGTCGGCCACCTCCTCTACGCGATGGGTGCCGTCGGGCATCAGCATGTTGCGGGTGTGGCGGAAGCTGAACACCGGCTCGATCCCAGAGGAAACGTTGTCGGCGAACAGCGAGATCGTGCCGGTCGGCGCGACCGAGGTCAGGAGCGCATTGCGGATGCCGCTCTGGCCGATCCTCGCCCGCACCTCTTCGTCCAGAGCCGCGGCCGTTTCACCGGCAAGATAGCGATCCCGGTCGAAAAGTAGAAACGGGCCTTTCTCCGCGGCGAGTGACGTGGAGGCGAGATAGGCCTCGCGCTCGATCGCGGCGAGCCAGCTCTCCGTCGCCGCGACCGCTGCGGGCGAGCCGTACCGCAGGCCGCACAGGATCAACGCATCGGCAAGGCCCGTCACCCCGAGGCCGATGCGCCGTTTTTGGTGCGCTTCCTCTTTTTGCTGCGCCAGCGGAAATGGCGAGATGTCGACGACATTGTCCATCATGCGGACGCAGTCCGGCACCAGCCGGCGCAGCCGGTCGAGATCGAGCCTCGCGTCGGGAGTAAACGGGGCCTCGACGAGAGCAGCCAGGTTGATCGACCCCAAGAGGCATGCGCCGTAAGGCGGCAATGGCTGCTCGCCGCAGGGATTGGTGGCGGTGATCTGCTCGCAATACCACAGATTGTTGCGCTGGTTGATCCGATCGATAAAGATCACGCCGGGCTCGGCATAGGCATAGGTCGCCCGCATGATCTTGTCCCACAGCTCGCGCGCCGGCAGCACCTTCCATACCGTTCCCCCGAAGGAGAGCTCCCACGGCGCGTTGTCTTCGATTGCCTTCATAAACGCGTCGGTGACGAGGACCGACAGGTTGAACATGCGCAGCCGCCCGGCTTCCCTCTTGGCCTCGATGAAGTCCTCGATATCGGGGTGGTCGCAGCGCAGGGTCGCCATCATCGCGCCCCGCCGATAGCCGGCGCTCATTATCGTCCGGCACATCGCGTCCCAGACATCCATGAAAGAGAGCGGTCCCGATGCATCGGCCCCGACGCCCTTGACCAGCGCGCCGCGCGGCCGCAAGGTCGAGAAGTCATAGCCAATCCCGCCGCCCTGCTGCATCGTCAGCGCGGCCTCGCGCAGATGGGCGAAGATCCCGCCCATGTCGTCCGGGATCGTTCCCATCACAAAGCAGTTGAAGAGGGTCACCGAGCGCTTTGTGCCGGCGCCGGCGATGACGCGTCCTGCCGGCAGGAACTTGAAATCGGTCATCGCCGTGTAAAAGCGCTCGGCCCACGGCGCGGCCTCTTTTTCAGGGGCGGCGAGTGCCGCCGCCACCCGCCGCCAGGTATCCTCGATCGTCTTGTCGATCGCCTCGCCCGAGGGCCCCCGGAGCCGATACTTCATGTCCCAAATCTGTTGCGAGATTGAGGCGACGACAGCCATCGATGAGGGTTCCTCCTGCCGCGGCGGCCTGATGCCAACCCGCGGACCATGAACGAATAAGGAACCATCATACACTTCCACGGAAGGTCGCGCTATATTTGCAGGATGACCGTCGCGGCTGACTCACTCTACGAGGAAGATTTCTACGCCTGGACGCAACAGCAAGCGAAGCTGCTGCGGCGTCTGCCGGCGGTTGGAAACGAGTTCGATCCTGAGCGTATCGCCGAGGAAATCGAAGATTTGGGACGCAGCGAACTCCACGCGGCGCAATCGCTCTGTGAGCACATCATCGAGCATTTTCTCAAGCTCGAATATTCGGGGCTCAACGAACCCGCCGATCACTGGCGCGATGAGATCGTCGAATGGCGCCTCCAGCTAGAAAAGATCCTGACCCGCGGCATCGTGGCGAAGCTCGATCTGCCGGGTCGTTATAAGGCCGCCCTCAGGCTGGTCCGTCGTCTCGAGCGCGACGCGCCGGGACTGATGCGCCGCCTGCCGGCGGAGTGCCCCTACACACTCGATCAAATCGCCGGCGCCGGTGACGAGGACTGGTTGCCTCCAGCGGCCATCCCTCACGCCTGAGGAGATCGGGCGCCGACTTCGGGAGAGCAACGGACCTCGTTCAGAGCTTCGCCCTCGCGCAGCAACGCTGCGGTAGCGCTCTCCACTCGCTGTTCGAGCTCGGCCATCAGCCGACGCCGAGACCGGCCGGGCGGTATCGGTTCGAGGAATTCGAGAACGATCCGTCCCGGACGCTTGACGAAGCTCCGCCGTCCCCAGAAGAGGCCGGAATTGACCGCAGCCGGGACGAGCGGAAGCGCCAGCGCCCGGTAAAGGGCAGCGACGCCCGGCTGATAGGGAAGACGGGCGCCGGGTGCCACCCGTGTCCCCTCCGGGAAGATCACGATCGGCCGTCTTTGGGCGGCAATCGGTCGGGCCGCAGCGACCATGCGGCGTAGCGTCCCTGCGCCGGCCTTGCGGTCGATCGCAATGGAGCCGGCGCGCGCCGCGTACCAGCCATAGAATGGCACGAACAGCAACTCTCGCTTCACAACGCATGCCGGGTCGCCGAGCACGACGGGGAGGATCAGCGCGTCCCAGGCGGATTGATGCTTCATCGCGATGATGCAGCCACCGCGCGGGATATGTTCGAGCCCGCGGATCTGGTAATCGAGACCGACAATGATCCGAAGCAGAACAAGGACGCTGCGCGCCCAAGCCCGGCCGAACCGCATCGCCGCCGCCCGCGGGGCGACCAGAAACGGCAGCCCGATGGCGCCGACGATTGCGGTCCAGGCAAAGAAAGCAAAATTGAACGCGAGCGCCCTCCCCCAAATCATCAATGGATCTCGGACCTGGCGGCTTCGGGCTCACCTCGCACCGCTGTTGGCGGGGCGCCGCGACCGGTGGACCCGATTTCCTCGACGAAGGGGCGGACCAGCGTTGCTAGATACTTAGCGTATTCGTTTACCAGAAGCGTCGCCGTGCCGTGCTGCGCCCACCAGTGTTCGTACTTGACCTGCTCGGGGAACACCGGATGGGCGACGATCTCGATCTCGGGCATGGCTCGGGTGAATTCCAGGAGACTGCGCCGCATGTGATACCAGGCGGTGACGAGCCGCAAGCTGTGAAAGCCTTGCTGCCGTATCCACTGAGCCGTCTCGAGCGCGTTGCCGAGAGTGTCGTCCGCCTGGTAGCCGAGCACGACACAACAGGAGGCTCGGTCGCGTGCCCACCCGGAGTCGCCGCCCGAACTGCGCAGAAGATCGTCGAGATCGACCTGGTGATTGACGCCCGAGACAAACAGCTTTGGATCGGCAATTCCGTTCGGCGGAGCAATGAGACCGAGCCATTGTCACCCCCGGAGCCCCATCGGGCGGGGGACGGTCGAGTCCTGCGAAGCGTGAGTCGGGCGCCAGCGGTGACGGTAACCAGCCACGGCATCAGCCGGTGACCGCTCCGCTGATCACCGGACCGAACAGCGCCCACCGCTCGCCGTCGAAGCGCGCCATCTGCATCTGCTTGATCGGATAGAAATCGGTTGGGCTGGTGTTGACCTTGATCCCCGGCAACAACATCGGCAGTTCGAGATCGTGCAGGTTCGCCGCCTGCTTCATGATGTTGGCGCGCGTCAGGTCGTCGCCGCACTGCTTGAGCACCTGCACCAAGGTCTGCGCCGCGGTATAGGCGTAGGCGTTGACGCTGTCGGTCTTGTCGCCCTCCGGGTAGTCTTTGTCCATGAAGGCGAGCCACTGTTTCAAGCCGGCGTCGTCCTTCCAGGTCGGATCGGTCGGGTCCTTGTACCAAAAGGTCGACAGGATGCCCTTGGAATTCTCGAACCCGGCCGGCTTCAACGTAACGCTGACCGAGGTCGACACGTTGTTCAGGATGTGCACCGGCTTCCAGCCGATCTCGGCCGCCTTGCGGATCGCCTGAGCGGCGTATTTCGAGATCGTGACATTGAAGAACAGGTCGGCGCCCGAGGATTTGAGATTGACGATCTGCGAATCGACAGTCGGATCGGTCGTCTCGTAGGGCACCTCCATGACGATCATCGACTTGGCCTTGGCGCCGAGCCCGTCTTTGAGACCTTTCAGGTAGTCCTTGCCGTAATCGTCATTCTGATACAGCACCCCGATCTTCGCGTTGGGATGTTCCTTGAGAATGTAGGAGGCATAGATCAGGCTCTCGCTCTGGTAATTGGGGTTCCAGCCGATCGTCCACGGGAAATGCTCGGGATCGCCCCATTTGGTCGCGCCGGTGGCGAGGAACAGATGCGGCACCTTTTTCGCGTTCATGTATTTGTGGATAGCAGTGTTCGTTGGGGTGCCGGCGGTGTTGAACAGGAACAGCACCTGATCGCTCTCGACCAGCTTGCGCACTTGCTCGACCGTCTTCGGCGGGCTGTAGGCGTCGTCGTACGAGATAAAGTTGATCTTGCGGCCGTTGATGCCGCCCTGGGCGTTGATCATCCTGAAGTACGCGGCCTCGCACTTCCAGATCGTGCTGTAAGAGGAAGCGGGGCCGCTATAGGGGCCGGTGTTGCCGATCTTGATCTCTGTGTCGGTGGCGCCGTCATCGTACTTCTTTTCCGCGCGCGTCGCGCCCGGGATCAGCAAAGCCGTCCCGCCGAGGCCGATCGCGATCAGCAGCTGTCGTCGGTTTTGGTCCATTCTCTCCTCCCTGGTTGAGAACCCACGAGCCGGCTGACCCGCTGTCTCGCGCGGGCCAGCCAAATCTACACCCGACTCGCTCAGACGTGGGCCTTGGCGGCCATGACCGGGCCGAACAGCACCCACCGCTCACCGTCGAAGCGCGCCATCTGCATTTGCTTCACCGGATAGAAATCGGTCGGGCTGGTGTTGACCCTGATCCCCGGCAACAGCATCGGCAGTTCGAGATCGTGCAGGCTGGCCGCCTGCTTCATGATGTTGGCGCGCGTCAGGTCGTCGCCGCACTGCTTCAACACTTGCACCAGGGTCTGCGACACGGTGTATGCGAAGACGTTGGTGGAATCGGTCTTGTCGCCTTCAGGATAGTACTTGTCCATAAAGCCGAGCCACTCCCTGTAGCCGGCATCGTCCTTCCAGGTCGGGTCGGTCGGATCCTTGAGCCAGAAGGTCGACAGGATGCCCTTGGAATTCTCGAACCCGGCCGGCTTCAAAGTGAGGCCGACCGAGGTCGCCACGTTGTTCAGGATGTGCACCGGCTTCCAGCCGATCTCGGCCGCCTTGCGGATCGCCTGCGCAGCGAATTTCGGGATCGTGACATTGAAGAACAGGTCGGCGCCCGCGGATTTGAGGTTGACGATCTGTGAGTCGACGGTCGGATCGGTCGTCTCGTAGGGCGCCTCCATGACGATCATCGACTTGCCCTTGTCGCCGAGCCCCTCTTTGAAGCCCCTCACATAGTCCTTGCCGTAATCGTCGTTCTGATAGAGCACGCCGATCTTGGCGTCGGGGTGCTTCTCGATGACGTAGCTGGCATAGATCAGGCTCTCGCTCTGGTAATTGGGCCCGAAGCCTATCGTCCATGGGAAATGCTTGGGGTCACCCCATTTGGTCGCGCCGGTGGCGAGGAACAGGTGCGGCACCCCTTTCTGGTTGACGTATTTGTGAATCGCGGTGTTGGTCGGGGTGCCGAGGGTGTTGAACAGGAACAACACTTGATCGCTCTCGACCAGCTTGCGCACCTGCTCGACCGTCTTCGGCGGGCTGTAGCCATCGTCGTAGGAGATGAAATTGATCTTGCGGCCGTTGATCCCGCCCTGGGCGTTGATCATCCTGAAGAATGCGGCGTCGCACTTCCCCGCCGTGCCGTAGGACGAAGCCGCCCCGCTGTACGGGTTGGTGTTGCCGATCTTGATCTCGCTGTCGCTGGCGCCGGTGTCGTATTTCTTTTGCGCACGGCCCGCGCCCGGAACCAGCACCGCCATCCCGGCGAGGCCCATCGCGATCAATAGCTCCCGTCGGCTTTGATCCATCGTCACCTCCCTCGTTAAAGACCTTTGGCCTTCCGCGACGTGGCGCTCCCCGTCGGTCGCGCCCGCCACGCGACCGCGCGGGCGAGGGCGATGCGGACGAGGCCAGCGGCGCCGGACGGCATCACGAAGATCACGAGCAATAGGATAACGCCGTAGATCGCCCCCGCCAGCCCGGTCGAGAAGCGCTCAGCGATGTTCGGCACGTACAGCACGAACAGCCCGCCGACCAAGCTGCCAGGGATCGAGGCGACGCCACCGATCACCAGCCCGACCAGGAACGAGATCGATAAGAAAAAGCTAAAGCTGTCGGGCGCGACGAATTGCACGGCGATCGCTCCGAGGGCGCCCGCGACGCCGGTGTAGAGCGCACTCACGCCAAAGGTCAGGGTCTTGTAGAGGGCGGTGTTGACGCCCATCGCCGCCGCTGCGATCGGGTGGTCGCGGATCGCCATCAGCGCCCGCCCGGTGCGGCTGTTGACGAGGTTCGTCGCGCCACCGAGCATCACCAGCAGCACCACCAGGGTGAAATAATAGAGCCATTGGTCGGGGTTGAGCGGCAGTCCGGCGGGCGCGTCGGGCTTTATCAGCACGATCCCCTGGACCCCTCCGGTCAGCGATTCGAGCGGCTGGAATTTCAGGATCTGCGGCAGCGCCGCCGCCAGCGCGAAAGTCCCCAGCGCCAGATATAGGCCCTGCAGCCGTAATGCCGGTAGCCCGAACAGAAAGCCGACGAGAAAGCACACCGCGCCGGAGCACGGTAGCGTCCAGTAATAGGCGAGGTCGACCTTGTCCATCAGGATCGCCGAGGTGTAGGCGCCGATGCCGTAGAAGGCGCTGTGTCCGAGCGAGAACTGGCCGTTGAATCCGGTCAACAGGTTGAGGCCGACGATCGCCAGCCCGTAGATCATGACCATGGTCAGCTGGAAGATCACGAAATTCGTCGCGACCGCGGGCAGTAGAAGGGCGACAGCGATCGCCGCGCCGATCGCGAGGTAGCGTGCGCTCGGATGCCAGGTCGCCACCGCATGCCGGGCCGCGCCGAGCGTTTCGACGGCCTCGCGCGGCGGGGTCATACCCGGCTGACCACAGTACGGCCGAAGACGCCGCTCGGCCGCACCAGCAGCACCGCGACGATCAGCATTAGCGCGATTGTCAGCTTCAACTCGCGGCCGAAGTAGGGGATAAAGGTGCCAGCGAGGTTCTCGAGCACGCCCACCGCAAAGCCCCCCGCCACCGCGCCGCCGGGGCTCGACAGCCCGCCGAGGACGGCGCCGGTAAAGCCGTAGAGCAGGACGCCGAACATCATGTTCGGCTCGAGAAACACCACCGGCGCGATCAGCATGCCGGAGATCGCGCCAATCGCCGCCGACATGCCCCAGCCAAGGGCGATCATCCAGCCGACCCGAATGCCGACGAGCCGTGCCGACTCCGGGTTGGCCGCCGCGGCGCGCATCGCCAGCCCGAGGCGCGAGCCGCGGAAGAACAGATATAGCAGTCCGAGCATCACCAGGGTCACGCCGATCATGCCGGCCTCATGCGTGCTGATCAGGGGCACGCCGAACAATGGCTCCCTGCCGAACGGCGTCGGGAAGGTCTTGATCGTGAAATTCCAGATCTCACCGGCGGAACTGTTGAGGATACTGAACAACGCGATGAATGCGACGAGCTGACTGAGGATCGGCGCTTTGCTGATCGGGCGAAACAGGACCCGGTCTATCAGGATGCCGGCGACGAACGACACGAAGACCGAAATGGCAAAGGCCACCCAGTAGGGCTGGCCCCAGGCGATCAGCTGCCAGGCGATGAAGGTCGAAAACATCGCCATCTCGCCCTGCGCGAAATTAAGGTGATCGATCGCCTGGTAGATCATGACCACGGCCAGCGCCATCAACGCATAGATCGCACCGTTGGCGAGCCCGGCCAGCACCTGCTGCAGCAACAGTTCCATTGCTCAATACCCGAGATAGGAGCGGCGGATCGACTCGTCGGCGCCGATCACCTCGGCGGGCGCGTCCATCACGATGTGCCCGGTTTCCAGCAGATAGGCGTGCT
>WNFA01003385.1_pt1 | contig 13242 bp, 18 predicted proteins | sample 5400481 | NCBI WGS metagenome assembly WNFA01 (sample SAMN13153340, study PRJNA577476) | soil metagenome | isolation source: 120 cm saprolite under Douglas fir tree site 2 hole 1 replicate 2 | place: USA:California | collected 2015-04-18 | reverse complement strand
TGAGCGGATTCTGGCAACCGCACGAGCGGTGCTGGCAATCGGTTTTCTTGTCGCGGTTTATCTGGATCCTAGCGAACCCTCGCGAGGCGCCAATCTAGCCAACATTTTGCTTCTTTTGTATTGCGGCTATAGTGTTCTGCTATTTGCCATCCTGCTGTTTGAAATAGAAGTCACGCCGCGTTTCACCGTTGCAGTACACGGAGCGGACGTGCTCTGGCCTGCTGTCATTAGCTTGTTTACCGACGGCCCCAACAGCCCGTTTTTTCTCTTTTTTATCTTTGCCATCCTAGCAGCGGCGCTTCGCTGGGATGTGCGCGAAGCTATTTTCACTGCCCTACTTGCAGCTACGACGGTAGTCGCGGAGGGAATCGCGTTGAGTGCGGGCACTAATCTGGGCGGGGCGCGATTCGATCTCGATCGCTTCATCATGCGGGGTGTGTATCTGATGATGTTCGGATGCCTGATCGGATACCTGGCAAAGTCTGAGAAACGGCGCCGCGCCGAAGCTTTAAGTATCTCCCGGCTGTCTGCTAAGGCAAGTGTCGAAGCTGGTCTGAAGGGTACGCTGCTGGCGGTTCTGCAGGAGTTGCTGGGGCTGTTCGGCAGCCGTGAATTGCGCCTGGTCATCAGCGATGCGGAAGCCGATCAAGCGCATCTGTGGCGGATCGACGCGCTCGGAAAGACGGGGGAGGTGGTCCTCACACAGCGGCCGCTCGACACCTCTGAGTCACGAAAATACCTTTTTGCTATCCCGGGGGACTGCGCAGGAGCGGTTTGGCGGGGCGGCAATATCACTTGCGCTCTGATGGTCGACAACAATGCTGCCCGAATCCGCGGTCCAAAATGTTGTCTGTCTGCGGAATTTTTGGCCGAGCGCCCTTTCCATTTGCTGCTCATGACCACCGTCTGGGCCACGTCAGACGTTTCGGCCAGGCTGTTTGTGTTTGATCCCAAGGTCGGGGGACGTCCGGAAACACAGTTGCGGTTCCTCCGGAATCTGGTTAATCAGGCTGCGCCCGGGGTCTATAACGTCTACCTCTTGCGCCGGCTGCGTTCCCGCGCCTCCGCGGTAGAACGCGCGCGAGTGGCGCGGGACCTCCACGACGGGGCGATCCAGTCATTGCACGCGATCGGATTCCGTCTATATGCGCTGCGTACGCAGAAGAAGGAGATGGATTCCCGCGAGCAAGATCAAGAGCTGCTCGACATTCAGCAGCTGGTGCAAAAGGAAGCTCAGAATATCCGCATGTTGATTCAGCAACTTAAACCCGTGGATCCCGACCCCAGGCATCTGATCGAATTTCTGACCGCAATGATCGAGCGGTACCGCTACGATACCGGCATTGCCGCGAAGTTTGTGTGCGATGTGGGAAGTATCGTGCCGCCGGCGCGGGTGTCTCGTGAGGTGGCCCGCATCGTTCAGGAGGCTCTGGCCAACGTCCAGAAACACAGCATGGCGCACAACGTGGTGGTGAAGTTTGGTTTGCAGAACGGATCGTGGCTTCTCACCATCGACGATGATGGCCGCGGTTTTGAATTTTGTGGCCGGTTTTCGCATTCTGAACTGGAAAATGCTCGCCGGGGACCTGTGCTCATCAAAGAGCGGGTGCGTTCCATTGGTGGTGAACTGTCGATCGATACCAGGCCGGGCCAGGGCGCACGCTTGGAAATAAGAATACCCAGACAGGATAAACCAATCATTGCGTGAGATAAAACAGCATCCGATCCGGATTATCATCGCCGACGACCACGCCATTTTCCGCGATGGTCTGCGCCGCTTGCTCATCACCCAGCGCGATTTCGAGGTCGTGGCCGAAGCGACGGACGGAAGCGAAGCCCTGTCTCTCACTCAGGAGCTTAAGCCGGACATCCTTCTGCTCGATTTGGCAATGCCCAAAGTCCCGGGGATGGAAATGTTGCGGCAATTGGCGCATCACGGAACGCCTGTATACACCATCCTCCTCACCGCCGCTATTCATCCCCTCGAGGTAACGCATGCATTACGACTGGGCGCACGCGGGATTGTGCTCAAGGCGTCGCCGCCAGAAATACTATTGAAGAGCATCCGATCGGTCTACGAGGGTGGGTATTGGGTGGACGACGAACTGCTTGCCGGATGGGGGCGATTTGAAGACAAGCCAAAGAACAGGTCGGAGTTGACACCTCGCGAGGTAGAAATCATCTCTGAAATCAAGAGCGGCAGGAGTAACAAAGAGATAGCGCTCAAATTGTCGATAAGCGATGAGACTGTCAAGCGCCATCTAAGCAATATTTTCGAAAAACTGGGTGTCTCCAGCCGGCTGGAACTGGCGCTTCTGGCGAGCAAGCATGATTTATCGCTCTAAGTGCTACCGGAGGCGACACAGCCGTGAAGGAAAGAGGGGGCAAATGGAAGATCGAGCCCTCCGTGTTGCTCACAGCGTAAATTGGGGCAGATGAAGAAGAGGGACTGGGTGCGGGCTGAACGCTGAAAACAAAAATCACAAGAACCCTCTAGCGCGATGGCCCGCGCATTGGTGAGCGCTTCGGCTTTCGTATCTGGTTCCCCTCGGAGTCTTCCCACATGCGAAACCCTCCGAGAAATGCGTTCGCGTTGCTGCCCAAACGGCAACCCTTCGGGAGTTCCTTCGGCTTCTTGGCATTGCCTCCCCCGAGAACCACGTCATCGGGCCGCAACGCCTTGGTAAGGTGAGCTACAACCTCCGTGACGTCCTTCCTCCACTTCTTGCTGCCTCGCTGCTCCAAGCGTCGGCGCCCAACGTAGTCCTCGTAGGTCCCTTTTCTGTAGGGAAGATGCGCAAGTTCCAACGGTCCTACTTTGCCGTTCACGACCGCGCACGAACCGAGGCCAGTGCCCAAACCCAAGAAAAGCATCTTTCCTTTCTTGTAGGAGCCGAGCGCCTGCATGGCCGCGTCGTTGATGACCCTGACAGGGCACCCGAATGCTCTTTCAAAGTCAAAATCGACCCATCCCTTTGCCAAATTGTGAGGTTCCGCAATGGGCCGACCCGCATGCACCGTCCCGGATAGCCAAGGGACTCAACGTCGTACTTCCAGTCCTTGGCAAGCCTTCTCACTTCTGAAACCATCCGCTTGGCCGTCATGGTTGGGCCGGATGGAACCTTACGGCGTTGCTCTTGCCCGGTGGCGAGAATCTTGAGGTTGGTTCCACCCACATCGATAGCCAGTATGTTCATGAAGGCTCCAGTTCTGATCGGCACTTGTGAGAGGCCGAGAGTTAGACGCCCCCGCCGAAGGGCGCGACCGGCGAAACCGTTCCTTATGGCAAGCGATCACAATAGAAAAAGTGGCAGTTCCAAGGCTCCAGTTCCAGGTACAGCCCCGCCGCCTGCATTTCATCCCCGTCCCGGTCGTAGGTCGCGCCCGAAAAGACGTCACTCAGGTGCCAGGTTTCCCCTCGTACGTCTGCCCATGGTATCTGTACCCGCGCTTGCACAGAGCTGTCGCTGAGATTGATTACGATGAGATATCGATCGTCATCCTTTAGCCAGGTCCAGGCGCCCAGGTTTTGAAAGCTTGAATTGTCAGGCCACCCCGTGCGCTCGCAGAGGCTCCATTGACCATCACGAAATACAGGGCTGTCGATCGCTTCCAAAAGCTTAGTGTAGAAGGACTCCAATCCCTGATCCCGAGGCTCTTGGGGGCGTCTACCCAGAAAAACGGATGGCCTTATCTTTCGCCCGGTGAACTGTCCTTCATGCAATAGTCTCGCCCCTGGAAGCGTAGCCATGGCTATGGCTGCAGCCCGCTCCTTTGCCGGTGAAAATGCCGCTGCCGCGCGGGGCTCGTCGTGGTTCTCAATGAAACGGAGGAGCTTCCGCTGGTAGGCAAGATCAGCACACAGATGAAGGCGAACACTCTCCGCGTTGTCGTGCTCCAGGCGGTCATAGAGCTTCTTGTCGTAGCAGAAGTCGAATCCCTGCTGTTGAAGCTCCCACTCCAGGTCCCAATACGCCTCGGCAATGAAGAGGAAACCGGGATGCGCTTTTTTGATGGCGGGGATCACATCAACCCAGTACTCCGTGGCCGGCCGTTGACCCGCGCGGCTGCCCCAGGTGCGCTCGAAGATCGCATTGGTCAAAAGCATCGCCATATCGCAGCGGATGCCGTCGCATTGACGAGCGATACTTGAGACGGTTTCAATGACTGCTTGCCGAAGCCCGGGCTGAAACGCATTCAGTTGCAGCACATCTGGCCATGCGGGGAAATAAGGATCCCGTCCGCAGGCGTAGACATTTCCTTCCACCTCAATGAAGGATGCCGCGTCCCGCCTGGCATCGTCAGCGTTCCCCCGAATGAAGTACTCGGGGTGCTCGATGGCCCAGGGATGGTCTGGTGCCACATGGTTCGGCACGAAATCCAGGATGAGGTTGATGCCCCGCTTCGCCAGTTCCTGTCGGGCGATAGCAAGACCGTCAGGACCTCCCAGGTGCTTGTCAACGACGTAGCGTCGCACGCAATAGGGCGACCCCACATTGTCTCGCGAACAAAAATCTGGGAGTGCTCGGCGGAAATCGTCGAGCAGGCCCTGGTTCCGATTGGCAATGGCGATGCCGGCTGGACTCCGCTCCCAAACCCCCATCAGCCATACAGCATTGAAGCCGAATTTGGCGATGGCGTCCCAGTCCGCAGAGGGCACGGAACCCAAGTCAGTCGAGGTTCCAGATTCCTCACTGAGACTCGAAAGCCAGACCCACGTGTCGATTTCATACACTGTCGGATAGCTAGGCCACATGGACATGGACGTCCCCTATCGGTTCTCTTTTTGCAAATGCTCCTCTTTTACCGGCTTCAAGATACTGGGATCCGTCCAGACGGCCGAAGAGCTCGATCAGTTTGGCAACCAGGCCTGTCCAGCCGGTCTGGTGGCTCGCCCCCAGCCCAGCGCCGTTGTCTCCGTGGAAGTACTCGTAGAACAGGATGTAATCCTTCCATTGAGGACCGGTCTGGAATTTCTTTTGTGCCTCCATACACCGGCGGCCGGCCAGACTTATCGCGCAGGAAGCTTCGAGTCAACCGATTGGCAATTTCTCGTGCCACTTCAAACAGATTCATCATTTTGCCCGAGCCGGTCGGACACTCAATCCTGAAGTTGTCGCCGCAATAGAGATAGAAGGACAGCAGGGCATGGATCAGCAAGGCGTTCCCTGGCATCCATATGGGACCCCGCCAGTTGGAGTTTCCACCGAACCTGCCGGTGTCGGATTCTGCTGGAAGATAGTTCACTCGATATTCCTGGCTACCCACATTGAAGATGTAGGGATGCTCGGCATGGTTTCTGGATTCGTACTTATTTCTCACCCAGTCAGATTGAGCTTAGCGGGCCGATGCCGCTTCTCTCAGTTCGTCTAGTTCTGCAAACAATTCTCGAATAAGCTGACGCCTCTTCTCGTATTCCGCTACCTCGGCGTCCGTGTGCTTCGCCCGAGCACCCCTTCTAAAGAACTCTGTTTGCTCGTTAAACAATCGACCCAGTTCATTCTTGATTTGGGACACTCTGTCGTTCCGCCCTGAAACATCGCATTTATTCGACATGACGACAGCTTAGAGGTTAGCCAAAAGGGGCCTGCAGAACCTGCTGCAAAGGAAATTTGCACACGAAAACGCCCCCAGACTCGGTTAAGTCATCGGGCGCTTTCGCTAACGGCTCCTCCCCCCGGAGTAGCCCATCTCTCAGACGCTTTCGGGGTTGAGGTGGTTGCTTGGATGACCGCGCCTATGGCGGCTTCCCGAGGCTCGTCGGCGATTTCTGATGGCAACTTTAGCTATTAGCATCATCCAACAACGCGTTCAGGAGGGGTGTACAGTGCCAGACGAAGAAATTGACCTGCTGCGATCTGTCCTAGCCCGCGCCTACGAAAAGCGCCAGCCGTTCCTCTTGAGGCTAGTTCAAGCGGTGAAGGATCATGTCGGCCCGAGCACCCCGAGGAAGCCCGTCATCGAGAGTCTGAATATTATGGAAAAGAAAAAAGACGCGGCCTAGACGCGCGTTTCAACACAGGGGCCTTAACTTACAAGCGGAATCCGCGTGACCGCAATTTATGTTGCGGAACATCCGAGCATGTACCTGTCTTGCGGTCTTCGCCAATTTCGCGCTGCAAGGTTTCACGCTGAGCAACCTTGCGCTGCACGATCTTGCGCAGGACATCGAGGGCCTCCACGGCATTATGCAGCGTCAATTGTTCGTGGTTCGATGATTGTGAAATATTGTCTTCGATTTGATCCAGCACGGCGCTACGTGCCACAGTAATCCGTTCAGCTACTTGCCGGGTCAAGCTCCGACAGCGCGGCAATGCAAAGCCGTTTCCATCGCGGAACATGGTCCATGGGTTAGGATCAGCCCCATCATCCGGCAGGTCAAAAGGCACGGCGAAAGTCGCGGAGTCTTTCGCAGCGCGAAGCAGCCCTTTTGATTGCCCGTGGAACGCTTTGACGAACTACAAGTGCGTCAAGCCAGCTCCCTTATTGTCCTGCTTTGCCCAAATAGAGAGAATTTTCAAAGCCCTTGTCACAATTTGCCGGCGAGCGTCGTTTTAGGTATGTGAGTCCGGGAAGGCTGGCGCTATCGTGGGAACTGCACAGACACTGAGTCGCTCCATGGCCGTGAGGGAGAGTTCACCGGGGCATTGGGACGAAGCTGATTTCCGGGCTTTGTTTCTTCAGTACTATGCCCGGATCGTTGACATCCTGCTGCGCCTGCTCGGCGATCGCTCGCATGCGGAAGACGTGGCCAACGATGCGTTTTGGCGCCTATACCGCCAACCCGCGTTGCAGCTGGACGGCAATGTTGGTGGTTGGCTTTACCGTACGGCGACCAACCTCGGTATCGATGCCCTGCGGGCTTCAGGCCGGCGTCGCCAACGCGAGGAAGCCGCGGGCCGGATGGCGTACCAGCAGGGTATCTCTGGCGGTCCACTCGACGACCTCTTACGCGAGGAAAAGTGCCAGCGAGTGCGTCAAGCGCTGTCGTTAATCAAACCAGCCCAAGCGCAACTGCTGATCCTGCGTTCCAGTGGGTTGTCCTACAAAGAGGTGGCCGAAGCCCTCGACGTGAAAACTAGCGGCATCGGCACCATGCTGAACCGCGCGGAGGAAGAGTTCCGCCTCCGCTATCTCGCACTCGATCGGAACCAGGAGGAGTTATGACTTGCATGGATGATGGAATTCTTCGTGCTCGCCTCGACGGCGAACTGGCCGGGACGGAACTGGAAGGAGTGGACCAGCATCTGGCCTCATGCACCGATTGTCGCAAGCGTTTCGAAAAGTTGAGCGCAGAGACGGCACGTACGCAGGGTTTGCTGGCGGCCCTGGTTCCGGCCGGAGGCGACAACACAGTTAGTCCGGCAGGGGCGTATGCCCAGTTCAAGGGCCAATTCGAAGCGGCCGAAGAACGGAAGCCTACCGGGATCAGCCGCCTTTTTGCTGCCCGCTGGCGTCCGGTGTGGGGCTTAGCAGCCGCGGCAGTGGTGGGCGCGGCTCTTGTCGGCGTCGCTCCAGTTCGGCTCTGGGCCGAGAGGGTTCTGGCTATGCTGCGGGTCCAGAAGATTGCCGTGGTCTCGATCGATACCACGACCTTGATGACCGGCAGCGAACCCGATTCGCGTCCCTACAAACTGATCAACCAGTTCTTCGCCGACAACGTCGTGGTCACGATGGACCCGGGCAAACCCGAAGTCGTCCCCAGCGTGACCCAGGCCGCCCAGTTGGCCGGTTATCCGATACGGACCATCGGCAATCTGGGAGCACCGCTGAGGGTGGAAGTCAACGGCGAGACGGCGTTCCAGATGACCGTCAATCGTGATCGTGTCGAGACTCTGTTGGACGAAGTTGGTCGTTCCGACATCCAAATTCCTGAATCGGCGAACGGCGCGTTGATCGCCGTCCATATACCGAAAACAGTGGTCTCGACGTATGGTGACTGCCCGGTTCGGCACCGGTATGGTGACTCGAACCCGCAGTCCCGGGCGGAAGCTCTGGCAGAGCGCAAGATGGAACGCATGGCCAACATGAAGGACACCAACTGCACCTATCTGGTGCAGGCGCCCAGCCCGACGGTGAGCGTACCGCCCGACCTCAATATGTCGAAAATTGCGGAGGCGGCTTTGGGGCTGGCCGGAATGAGTCCGGCCGAAGCCCATTCCTTCTGCCAGACGGTGGATTGGTCCTCTACGATGGTGGTCCCGATCCCGCGTAATTCGAGCTCGTATGAGACGGTGGCCGTGGACGGGGTGGAAGGCACGCTGATTACAGAAACCTTTCCACAGGGGAATCGGTATAGTTTGTTGTGGATCAAGAACGGAGTGATCCACTCCCTGATCGGGCATGGCAATTCGTCCGATGCCCTGACCCTGGCCGCTTCGTTGCGGTGATTCATGATCCTACCTAAATGACCCGGTCCTCTGCTCTCGCCATCCGCACCCGTGGGCTCCGTAAAGTCTTCGGTGGCAAAGTGGCAGTCCGAAACCTCACTCTCGATGTTCCTCAGGGTGAGGTCTTCGGCTTTTTGGGACCCAATGGAGCGGGCAAGAGCACCTCGGTGAAAATGCTCTTGGGCCTGGTATTCCCCACAAGCGGAGAAGCCGAGATTCTCGGCCGCCCGATGGGCGATGTGAAAGTGCGCAGCAAAGTCGGTTTTCTTCCCGAGCACTTCCGCTTCTACGACTGGCTTACGCCCGCTGAACTTCTTAAGCTGCATGGCCGCCTCTATGGCGTATCGCAAAGTGCGCTTCGCGAGCGCATTCCAGCGCTGCTCGACTTGGTGGGACTCACGCCCCATCGTGACAAGCGTCTGCAGGAGTTCTCCAAGGGCATGTTGCAACGTATCGGCCTTGCGCAAGCACTGCTCAATGACCCCGAACTGATTTTTCTCGACGAACCCACTTCGGGTCTCGATCCCCTTGGCCGTCGCATGGTTCGCGACATCATTAAAGCCCAACGTGATCGCGGGGCAACCGTGCTGCTCAATTCCCATTTGCTGGGCGAGGTAGAGATTACGTGCGACCGCGTTGCCTTCATTAAGGATGGAGAGGTGGTGGAGACCCGCGCCCTCAACGGTCAGATCACGGAACAAAACACGGTAGCGATCCGGGCCGCCAAAATAACCGCCGACATGATGCACGGGCTCGCCCCGTGGACCTCTTCTCCCCGCTGGGAAGGCGAGCGCTTGACGCTTTCGCTATCATCCAGCGACCTGCTGCCCGAGGTTGTGCGCTATCTCGTCCGAAAGGGGGCCGATATCTACGAGGTTGCTCCCCAGCGGCTTTCGCTCGAAGAACGGTTCTTGGAAATCGTCGGTCAGGACGGGGGGCTGTGATGGGGGTCTGGATCATGGCTGGGGTCACATTCCGCGAAGCTGCGCGCAAGAAAATGCTCTGGATGGCACTCGCCGCGGGCTGCGCTTTTCTAATTTTGTTTAGCACCGGCCTCCATTTCCAAGCAAAGGATTTTGCTGCGCACGGAATGAGCCCTATCCTGCGGCGAGAAATCTCGTTCACCATGCTGACCATGGCCCTCTATGCAGTCGACCTGCTCGCCGTGCTTATGACAATTCTCACGTCGGTGGACACGCTCTCGGGCGAAATTGCCTCCGGTACCATCCAGGCGGTTGCGACCAAGCCCGTGCCACGCTGGCAGTTGCTCGTGGGTAAGTGGTTTGGCTTCGTGGGCATGCTGACTGCTTACATCGCACTTATGGTGGGCGGGGTGAATGCGGTGACCTACGTCATGGCAGGCGTGACCGCCCGTCATCTCGCGCAGGGCTTCTTACTGATTTGGATGGAAAGTGTGGTGCTGCTTTCGGTCACGTTTGCTTTTGCTGCCTATTTTTCTACTCTGACCAGCGGCATCCTGGCGCTCGGCCTGCATGGATTGGCATTCATCGGTGGCTGGATCGAGCAATTGGGAGCGATTACCGAGACTCAGCGGGCCGTCAATGTCGGCGTGATTGCCAGTCTAATCATGCCCAGCGAGTCCCTCTGGCGGCGCGCTGCCTTTGAAATGCAGTCTCCGCTGGCGAATGCAATGCGCATTTCTCCATTCAGCACCCTTTCGGTTCCGAGCATGGCCATGATCTTCTATGCCGGACTGTACCTGGCAATCGCACTGGCATTCGCCATCCGCCGCTTCTCACAGCGTGATCTATGAAGTTTGGAGTCCCTTGGGTTTCCGCGCCGCCGCCCTAGCCCGACACCCGCGCTACTCGATCTGGTGCCAGCCGCGGCGCACGTCTTCTCTCGGGTAATGACTAGTCATATGACTAGTCTGTCGAGCAGGAGGTTGGGGCATGAGTTCATGGCAAGTTCAGGATGCGAAAGCACGGTTTAGCGAATTCTTGGATGCGACCATCAAGAAGGGACCCCAAGTCGTCACGCGTCGCGGAATTGAAACCGCTGTCCTCGTACCGATTGAGGAATGGAACCGCCTGCAGAGGGCTGCGCGCCCCGGTCTCAAAGCCTTGTTGTTGGCTCCCGAAGCTCGCTTTGAGAATTTGATCCCGGAGCGCCGCAAGCTGCGGCGACGGACTGTACTGGAGTTCAAATGAACGGGTACCTCCTGGATACCAATGTTGTTTCCGAACTGCGAAAGCCGCGTCCTCACGGTGGCGTCGTCGCTTGGCTCAACCATCAGGAGGAGGAGCAATTGTTTCTATCGGCCGTGACGATGGGCGAATTGCAAGCGGGAATTGAGCGGACTAGGCGCCATCGTCCATCCAAGGCGAGCGAAATCGAGTTTTGGGCGCATCAGCTGGCAGGTTCGTATCACATACTGGCGATGGATACGCTGTGCCTTCGGGAGTGGGGTCGGATCATGGAGCGAAAACCAGATAAATTGCTGGAGGACGCCATGATTGCTGCTACGGCACGCGTCCATCACTTGATTGTAGCGACAAGAAACGAAGCGGAGTTTAGGCAGCTTGACGTTCGAATTCTGAACCCATTCAAGACCAGCTAGTGTAGTGTCCAGTGGTAACGTAATCGCGCTTCTCCCCATGAAAGCCAACTCGTCGAGGAAGTTCTTGCCAGAAGTTTCCTTGAAGAGTTGATGCGCTCTCGGCGCTCTCAAACCGTCCTCTTTGAAGTCTGCATTTTCCACAATACGGTTAAGGCGCTGGCGGCGTCAGCTAACGCTCGCTTGTTTAGGATGTCATCGGTCGCAGTTCTCTGAACCAATGTGCGATTGCGTTGATTAGTGCGGTTCCGAGTCTCAACGGATTTGCTTTCGTGTCGCAGAGCGCTAACAGAGGCTTCAAAGAATTGCTTCACATCAATACCAGAGCCAAAAGCTTGCGGTTTTATCATGAGTGTCGTGCTCCTCAGTAGTCATGATTACAGACGAAAGTGGTTGGCGGGACAATACAACGAACTACCGAGTCGGACGGATCAAATCCCTAAAACGTCTGTGTCGCTCTGGCAGTTACGTTTGTGAAAACCCTGATCGGAAGAAAAGGAAAATCCCGTGCTCCGTAGCAGGGCACTCTCCGTTTTTACGGTTTTTGCTGTATTGACACGCCGAGACAGACGTAGCATTTTCGTGTCGCGGCTAGGTAGAAGCGAAACCGTTTGAGCTTTGCCGGTGTGAACGCATAGGTAGTAGCCCATCTAGTCTCAGGGTTTCGAGCAGGAAGACTGTGAGTGCTGACTTCCCAGGGTTTAGAGTTTCCTCAATATATGATTGGAGCTAACCGATGAATCCGCTACGCATTTTGGTGGCTGACGACCATGAAATCGTTCGCCGGGGATTGGTTTCCCTTCTCAAATCCCATGCGGGATGGGAAGTGTGCGCCGAGGCCCAGGACGGACGTCAGGCCGTTGAAAAGGCCAAAGAATTGAGACCGGACGTTGTGATCCTGGACATTGGCATGCCCAACCTCAATGGACTGGAAGCAGCGCGTCAAATGCTGCGTCACAACCCGAACTCCAGAGTCCTCATTCTGACGATCACCGACGTGGATGAAATGGTGCGAGCTGTGCTGGATGCCGGTGCGCGAGGATTTGTACTCAAGTCGGACGCAGCGCGAGATCTGCTGGCGGCGGTAGAGGCCTTGCAATCCAATAAGACATTCTTTACTTCCCGGGTAGCTGAAATGGTGCTCGGCGGATATCTGGGCCGAGACCGGTGCGCCAACGACGGGGAGGTTGCTTTGCCGAGTTTGACTCCTCGTGAGCGTGAAATTGTTCAGCTTCTGGCTGAGGGCAACAGCACGAAAGAGGTAGCCTCTCACCTGAACCTGAGCGTAAAAACCGCAGAAACGCATCGTAGCAACATTATGCGCAAGCTAAATCTGCACTCGGTCAGCGGGTTGGTGCTATACGCAGTTCGCAACAACATGGTCCAAGTCGCAATTCCCCCGCCCAGTGTAGCGGCATCCCCAAAGGCCAGTTAGAAAGCGGAACCATTCGAGAACGTCGCCTTGTGCTGTGGGACGTGTTCTCGGTTGCCTAAGTCGAGCGTTTCAACCGCTGTTCCCGCATCTGTTAACGACATACGAGAGATATGGATTTAGATTTGAGCCGGTTCCGTCGGATCGGGCTCGCGCACCGGAGCCTCAGGATTTTCCGGCGGGTCTGGCGGCTCCTGGATGGGTGGAGGGGAAGGTTCCGCAGGCGAGCGCAATGCGACATTATGCAGAGCATTTTTAGCTCGGCGGCGCGGCTACGGGTAAGACGTCAGTGAAAGGAAAAAATCGTGGAGCCGCGCCGGTGAGCTAAAAATTCATTGGGCTAAACCGCCGGCAGGATGTCTGCTATCTATGGGTTTTGTATTGGCGAACGGGAGTTCCAAGTTGGGAGAACAAACGGTAGGTAGTGAATGGGAACGAGTCGGAGGACTGTGTTCATGGGCTTCGGCGAGCACGAGTTGGGCAAGATGGGAGGTGTTTGGCTGATGGCAGGGCAGTCGGAATGCCAGTAAGACAAGACGATTCCTCCGACTCAACAGCGTTGAGTTCATGGGCCGCGGCGATTTGCAGTCTGGCGGATCGATCATGAGCTATGTGGGATGGCTGGGGGAGAACGATCCTTGGCCAATAACTTGACGGTGATCATCCGGCCACGATGGCAAATCGGGCATTCCCGCAGAGAGTGACCCGTGAGCTTCTCGTATCGATCACGATAGTCCTCGCATGGCTGCGGCTGGGAAGAGCCTTCGTCGGGAGGAGTCATGCCCAGAAGTTGGCGGCAATGCTCCAACTTCTCTTTGCGGTATCGATTGCCCAGGAACCCG
>WNFA01003383.1_pt1 | contig 13244 bp, 12 predicted proteins | sample 5400481 | NCBI WGS metagenome assembly WNFA01 (sample SAMN13153340, study PRJNA577476) | soil metagenome | isolation source: 120 cm saprolite under Douglas fir tree site 2 hole 1 replicate 2 | place: USA:California | collected 2015-04-18 | reverse complement strand
CCGAGTATTCGATGCTGCCGCGCTCCACTCACGATCGCGGTGCGCGCGAGGCGGTTCAGGGCCGCCTGGGCGGGCGCACGCATGAGATCCAGCGGCTGATCGGTCGCTCGTTGCGGGCCGCAGTCGACATGAGCAAGATCGGCGAGCGGACGATCACTCTCGACTGCGACGTGCTGCAGGCGGATGGCGGCACGCGCACGGCCTCGATCACGGGCGCGTTTTGCGCCCTGTACATGGCGATCAAGCGCATGAAGGACGCGCGCATGGTTCCCGAGATCGCGGTCCGCCAGTACCTGGCCGCGGTCAGCTGCGGGATCGTCGGCAGCACGCCGATGCTGGACCTCGATTACACCGAGGACTTCCACGCCTCGACCGACCTCAACTGCGTGATGGTCGAGGATGGGCGCCTGGTCGAGCTTCAGGCGACGGCGGAAGGGGCTCCTTACGAGCGGCCGGAGCTCGACGCGATGCTGGCGCTGGCGAGCAAGGGCATCAAGGAGCTGATCGTCGGGCAAAAACGAGCCATAGCCTCGCTTGGCTGAACGCCGGCTGGTCATCGCCACCGGCAATGCGGGCAAGCTGGGTGAGTACCGAGAGCTACTGGCCGGCACTGGCCTGACACTCATGGCGGTCGACCCTGGTGTGGCGGAGGTGGGGGCGACCTACGCGGAGAACGCCCAACTGAAGGCGGAGGCGGCGCGACAAGCGCTGGGCCTGCCTGCAGTCGGCGACGACTCCGGCGTCGAAGTGGATGTGCTGAAGGGCTTCCCGGGCATTCATTCGGCTCGAATCGGCCCCACGCAGAAGGAGCGGACGCAGGTGCTGCTCGACCGCTTGAAGGGCCATCCCCGCCCGTGGCTGGCGCAATTCGTCTGCACCATCGCGTTGGCCGTGCCCGGCCGGCCGACGGAATTCTTCGAGGGCGAGTGCCGCGGGGAGATCATCCCGGACTGGAAGGGGGTCGCCGGATTCGGCTACGACCCGGTCTTCCTGGTTCCGGAGACGGGCCGGACGTTTGGCGAGATGAGTCCGGATGTGAAGGCTCGATACAGTCATCGGGCGCGGGCGGTCAGGGCGATGCTCGCCTCCGGCGCGCTCGAGCGCCTGTCTGTTTGAATCTCTCCTGCGGCAGCGGCGGGCGGTAGCTTAGCTCGGCAAAGCGCCTGGTTTGGGACCAGGAGACCGCGAGTTCGAATCTCGCCCGCCCGACCATCACGTTCCTGAGCGCTGAAAACGGCCGATTTTGATCTCGTTTCGGCCCTTTTGGAAGGTGCTGGGCACGGGATCGGGGTGCGGTCCGCGTCGCTACCATCTTGGTGCCGTGCATTTGCCCGACTGGCTAAATCCATGGTGGACCGAGACTCGCGAAATCAATAGCCCTTTGTTTCCAGACGCAGCCCGAAGCGCGATCATGAAGGCCAGCGGCTTTTTGAGTGGGTCCCTCGGCCGCGTGTTGCTCAGCCGATCACTTACGGTATTCCGCGAGTCCTGGTGGCACATTCGCCGGCCGTGGGCAGTCGCTCGGGTGACTGTGAAACAAGTGGCTTCCGGGTCTGTCGTGTCACTCAGAATCGGACGTACGTGGTTCCAGGCGGTCTTTATCACTGGGTTCGCAATCTTCGCGTTGGGGACGCCAATTGCCTTCTTCATCGCGTCTGCGGTCAGCGGCAATCTGGATAAGGCGCCATGGTGGTCGTATCCAGGGTTCTTGGCTCAAGATGGGGCGATTTACGTTGCAATCATGGCAGTCAACAGCGGCTTTGTTCGACGGGACGCGGCGTTCCTAAATCGTAAGGTGGCCGAACTGGTAAGCGCGACCGAGGCCGACCTAACTCTCGTCGGTCGATAAGAAGAGGCCGGGTCTACGATCCAGGCCTTGCCCTCCACGACACCGTTGAGACTGCCAACGAAGGTCGTATTGCTCTGCTTGGGCGCCGGCATTGTCGAGTTTGTTTTGTTAGTCGCCAATCCGGGAGGGCAGGATGTCCTGCCGTCCATTCATGCGGGCATTGTGACTAGCTTTGTGTGTGTTGTCGCCGGGGCTATCGGTCTCTTTCAGAAACCACGAACGATTTGGACTGTGGTCTGCGGCCTTGGTGTTTTGGTAGGCATGATTGCTTTCGCGTTTACCGCCTACATCGAAGTGATCGTGGCCGCATTCACATCCGGCCTATAACCTGGAGTCTGTCATTCGGGTTAGGAGACTTGCGAGCAATCCGAGCCACCGCGCTAAGATCGAGCCGCTTCCACCGATGAGTTGCGGTAGGGACTAGCGCGAGCCGACCACAGGGAACTCTTCGATCAATTTCCCGAGCTCATCGATGGTCGCCGGCAGGAAGCCCTGCTCGAGTTCCAGCACGAAGTAGAAGATGTTGTGGCTGTCGAAAAAAGGCTCGGTCTGAGCGCGCCCGCTGACACGCATGTGGCCGTGGCGATCCGACCGATGGACCGAGAATCGCAGCCAGGGCTCCATCGATTCGAACTCGGCCGGAGGCGCTTCGATGTCGTCGCTCAGCCTCTGCAGCTGATCGTGAAAATGAACGAACTCCTCTGCGCGCAACGCTGCGCGGTACTTGCCGCTCCAGGGCCCGCAGACAACGTCGACCTGGGCAGTCAGCCAGTTCCCATCCCAGTAATCCGACTTGTCAGGATGCTCCCGCGTCAGGACCTCGACCGCCAGGTGCTCGGTCGCGTCTTTGCCGATATGAAAGGAGCTGCTCACGGTCGCAAGGCTAACCGCTCGGGGTCGAATCTCGCCCGACTATCGGCTTGATGAGGTGGCGCTGGGGCCTGGTGCAGACCGCCAGGCGCCACCCCATTCAATGCCTTCTCAGCTGCTACCGATGGTGAGAGTTCCGGTTCTGATCGCGGTGAGATTGAAAGTTTGGATGCTCACGGTTCCAGCAAGGACGTTGTCGTGGCACTGCAAGACGATCGTGGTCGGATTCGGGAGCGCATCGGCCACGGTCAGAGCCTGGGTGGTTGCAGTAAAAGCCGCCATGGATGTGGTCGCCTGCGCATTGCGCGAGTTGACAACAAGTTCGCAGGCCAGGATCCCAGGTGAGCCGGAGTTGACGGCATACAGGCTCGCCCAGACGACGTAGTTGCCCGCCGGCAGGCTCAGCTGCCCGACGGTGACGAAGTTGGCGCCCACGATGATGGCTCCATTGGGGTCGCCCACCTCTCGGTACGTCGCGAAGGCGTCGCTCGCTCCCGACGCTCCCGGCGGTCCCGCCGGACCCTGGGGTCCAGCTGCGCCCGCGGGTCCGGCAGCGCCTGCCGGTCCGGTGGCTCCAGGGGGCCCCGTTTCGCCTGCGGGTCCAGCAGGTCCGGCAGCTCCGGCAGCGCCGGCGGGTCCGGTCGCGCCGGCGGGTCCGGTCGCACCGGCGGGTCCGGTCGCGCCAACGGGTCCAGGCACGCCTTGGGGACCCTGCTCGTTCCATTGAATCGCCAATTCGTTATGCCTGCAGCCCTCGGGGTCGGCGATCACCCTGAGCTGGCCACTGGACGCCTTGTAGCACGCGTGAATGACGCCTTGGGCGTCCGGGATGGCGGCGGCCGCCAAAACCGCACCCCCGGCCAATGTCAGCGTCAAGGCGCTGGACGCCCCTGCGACACCCACCCGGCCACCGAGTAGACGATCAAGCAATCCCATGAGCTCCCTCCTTTCGAGATGCGAGCAGTATCCGTGGGCCGTATCTGTTGCACAACATGTTTCGGCCGCAGCGAACGCAGGTGAGGCGATCGCGTTTCATTGGCCGCCGACCTAAACTGCAATCGGGAGTGGAAAGGGCTTGAACACCGCCGACCTCGTCTTCGGCGCCTGCCTCCTCGTCGGAGGCGGAATGCTCCTGCTCACCCTGATCGTCGACGACATCTTCGGCGGCCTGCTCGGGGCCATCCACCTGGGCTTCGACGTCGCCGGCGTGTCGCCCACCCCCATGCTGCTCGGCTTCATCGCCATGTTCGGGGTGGGGGGCCTCTTGGGACTTCACGGCCTGAACGCCGGCCCGGGCGGGGCGACGCTGGTGGGTGTGCTTGCCGGCCTACTCGGCTCGGGCGTTGTGTTCGGAGCCTTCAAGGCCCTCCGCCAGGCGGAGTCGACGGAGACGTTCAGCCTCCAGGACATGGTCGGGTCGACCGGTCGTGTCTCGGTGGGCATCCCAGCCAACCGGTTCGGCTCGGTTCTGATCAGTTTCGCCGGCGCTACTCACAACCTGACCGCCACCGCCGACGTCGAGATTCCCGCAGGGCACGAGGTGAAGGTGGTCGCCATCGCCGGCGCCAACCTCGTGGTGGCAACGGTCCCCACGGCGACCAAAGAAGGAGCAAGGTCCGATGCCTAGTTTTGTGACGACCACACCATTCCTGACGGTGGCGGGCGTAATCATCCTCGTCCTGCTGATCGCATTCGTGGCCAGCCGGTACAAGGTCGCGGGCGCGAACGAGGCCCTCATCATCGCCGGGTCGCGTGGCGCCAAAGTGCGCAACGAGCGCGGGCAGGCGATGGCGATCTCGGGCGACAAGGGCGTCAAGGTCGTGGTCGGGGGCGGGACGTTCGTGCGCCCGCTGCTCGATCGCGTCGGCAAGCTGAAGCTGACCGCGCGCCAGATCAACGTGCAGCTCAGCGACGCGGTGACCAGCCAGGGCATCAAAGTCCAGGTCCAGGGCGTGGCTACGTTCAAGATCGGCCGCGACGTCGAGTCGCTGCGCAACGCCGCCGAGCGATTCCTCGACGCCAGGCCGGAGCAGGTCGACTCCATCGTCAAGAACGTGCTCGAGGGGTCACTGCGCTCCATCGTCGGCACGCTGACCATCGAGGAGCTGATCCGCGACCGCCAGAAGCTGCTGCAGCAGGTGCAGGACGCGGCCAAGGGCGACCTGGCCACGAGCGGCCTGCAGATCGACGCCTTCACCATCCAGAGCTTCTCGGACGAGTCGAACTACATCGGTTTGCTCGGCCAGCAGAACCTGGCCACGGTCGAGCGCGACGCGCGCATGGCGCGAGCGTCCGCGGACCAGACCGCGGCGGTCCGGGAGGCCGAGGCGCAGCAGGTCAAGATCAACGCCGGGCGGGATGTTTCGCTCCGGGAAGCGGAGACCAAGACTCAGGTCGCGGCCGCGCAGGCGCGCGCCGATCAGGCCGGCCCGCTGGCCCAGGCGGAGGCGCAGCAGGAGGTCGTGCGCCGGCAGACCGAGCTCGCGCAGCTGGAAGCCGATCGCCGAGAAAAGGAGCTGCTCTCGTCCACCGTCAAGCCGGCCGCGGCTGAAGCCCAGGCCGTGATCGCTCGTGCCGAAGGTGAAAAGCGCGCTCGCATCGCATCCGCAGAGGCCGATGCCGAGACCACGCGTCTCGAAGGTGGCGCCGAGGCGCAGATCGTACTCACCAAGGGTGAGGCGGAGGCCAAGGCGCTGGCGATGCGCGCCGAGGCTTACAAGCAGTTCAACGAGGCCGCCATCATCCAGACCGTTCTCAGCGCGCTGCCCGACATCGTCCGCGCCGCCGCGGAGCCGATGAGCCACATCAATTCGCTGACCGTGATGAGCGCGGATGGCGCGTCGGACCTCGTTCGCAATGCCACGCGGGCGATGGTGGAGTCCACGACCGCGATCAAGGGGCTGACCGGGCTCGACGTGCCAGGACTGATCGGAGGCGCGATGGGCCGAGGCTTCGGCGATCGTCTCCGGACAGGCGACGGCGCCAGCGAGGGTGGTGGCCGCGGCGAGATGGGGAGGGCCGCCGAGGAGATCATGCACAAGGGCGAAAACAAGCTCACCACGATGCCGGCGCGGGCAGAGGCCACTGCAGCAGAGGTGGAGGCCAAGGCCAAAGAGGCAGCCGAAGCTGCGTCCGAGGCCGCTCAGCAGACCGCAGCCAAAGCGAGCAAGGCCGCGGCCGCCGCCGAGGCCAAGGCCACCGCGATCAAGGCGGCAGTCGAAGCCAAGGTCGCACCTAGCGATGGCAACACCGCCCAGTGGGCGAAGTGGCTGGCGCAGCAGCTGAAGCAGATCCCGCAGATCCAGCTGTTCGGTTCGGTGTCTCTCGAGGACCTGGCCAGCCGCGGCCCGGCGCAGGCGCAGATGGTGTGGCACACCGCCGAAAACGTTCTCGGCAAGGACTACGGCAAGATGACGGTCGCCGAGCTCCTCTCCCGATTCGGCTTGTAGCCGCAGAGGTTCGGCCCATAAAGCGGGAAGCCCGCTTGCGCGAGCTTCCCAAGGCTGGGGTGGGGGCGTGGAGTCGAAATTAATGGGTCGGCCTTACCGACCGGCGATATGGTAGCACAGGGTACCTGCATCCACAAGATATAGACAGCTGGGGAAAACATGACCGCTTCGAAGCTTCCGATAGCCCTTAACATGGAGCCGATGCTGTCGGCGCCAGGCGACGGCATCCCCAAGGGCGACGGCTGGGAGTACGAGCCCAAGTGGGACGGATTCCGCACGCTCGTGTTCCGCGACGGCGACAACGTCGAGCTGGTGAGCCGGGGAGCGCGCCCGATGACCCGGTACTTTCCGGAGCTGCTGCCGGCCTTCCGGAAGCTGCGTCAGGACAGGGTCGTGTTGGACGGCGAATTGATTGTTGTGGGCGCGAACGGGCTCGATTTCGGAGCCCTTCAGCAGCGCATCCACCCGGCCGACTCACGAGTCCGAATGCTGAGCGAGGCCACGCCGGCCTGGTATGTCGCCTTCGACATCCTCGCCGAGGGCGGCGACGACCTGCGCTCCGAGGCGCTGGGGAAACGGCGCAAGCGTCTCGAAAGCCTGCTCAAGGGCGTCAAGCAGCCGATCTTTCTCACCCCATACACGCGGGACCCGGCGACCGCCGAAGACTGGTTCAAACGCTTCGAGGGCGCCGGGCTCGATGGTGTGATGGCGAAATCCTGGACCGGCGCCTACGTGCCGGGGAAGAGGCTTTGGGTGAAGGTCAAGCACCAGCGCACCGCCGATTGCGTGGTCATCGGCTGGCGCAAGTCAAACGACGGCAAGTCGCTTGGCTCGCTGCTGCTGGGCCTATACCGCGGGAAGACTCTCAACTACGTCGGTCACACATCGTCGTTCAGCGCCGCCGAGCGCAAGGAGCTGATCGCCAAGCTGAAACCATTTGAGGTGGACGTGCCTCCAAGCGAGTGGGATGCGTACAGCTCGGGGCGCATGCCCGGTGGCATCAGCAGATGGTCGCGTGGCAAGGACAAGGACGCCGAATGGGTGACCGTGCGTCCCGAGCTGGTTTGCGAGGTCGCGTATGACAAGCTCGAGGCGGGCGAGCGCTTTCGCCACGCGACTCGGTTCCTGCGCTGGCGCCTCGACAAGGCGCCCAAGAGGTGCGGCTTCGACCAGATCGAGTCAGCGGTGCAGTTCGACGTGCGCGGAATCTTCGCCGGCAAGTAGGAGCGGGCGCGCGCCGGGACCGCCAGGTCCGTAGTACTTCATGGCCGCGCGCCCGAGACCGGTCACCGCGAGCCAATCGAAACCCGCGCCGGCGGCCACGCCGACCCCGATGGGGACGAGCCGGGCCGCTGCCTTGGCCGCACCCGTACCGGCGAAACGCGCGAGGATCCGGCCCAGGATCCGGCTGCCGCCGTGCGCGAGCAACGTGGCCGGAAGGCGGCGGAACGCGGCCACAGCCAGGCGCTCACCGCCGGTCACGAGCACGTCCTCGCGCAGCTTCACCGCACCGCTGGTGATGCCGACGACGACCAGCGCCTCCAGCACTCGCTCGTCCGAGGTGGCGAGCTCGTGGCCGTAGATCATGGCGACGGAGAGCACGAGCTCGACCTCCTGCTCCAGCGCGTAGAACGCCTGGCTGGTGACGGTGCCGACCGCGATCATGGTGCCCAGCCCCGGCGCGATGGTCGCCGCGGCGCTGAGCGCTCCGGTGCTCGCGACCCGCCTCCGAGTGGAACGGATCAGGTCCAGCGCCAGTTGGTCATTGGTGAAATGCGGATGCCGGGCCCGCAGCCGCTCGACCTTGGCGTGGAGTGCAGGTTCACGGCTGCTGATCATGTGGCCGAGGCCACGGAGCACGGCCTGCAGCTGGGGCGGGAGCCGGTCGACGTCCACCTCGGCAAGCGTACCGCGGAGCTGCTCGGCAGGGAACTTGAGAGTCATTCGCATGTGTGGGGGACCCAGTTGAATACAAAGTTGCGACTCAGTCGCGGTAACGATTAGGCTTCGGGCGTGGCGACCCCCTGGACCCTGATCGGGCGATCCTTTGATCCGGGTGAGCGTGCCCGCTTGGGCGGCTTTTTCGGAGCGGTGGGCGTGCTGCACGTGGTCGGATGGGGGCTGCTCCTGGCGTACGGCGCCCAGCATCCGGGTTTTCTGGCCTTGGGCGGCCTCGCCTATACATTCGGGCTGAGGCACGCGTTCGACGCGGACCACATCGCAGCCATCGACAACACCACCCGGAAGCTTCTCCAGCAGGGGGGTAAGCCGGTGGGGGTCGGCTTCTTCTTCTCGCTGGGTCATTCAACGGTGGTCTTTCTGATCGCGGTCGCGCTCGGTCTCGCGGTGAAGTCGATCGTGCAGGGAGTCGTGAACGGCAATGGCGAGCTCAAGAGCGTGGGCGGCGCCGTGGGCACCATGGTCTCCGGAGGCTTCCTGGTTTTGATCGGGATCATGAACCTGGTGATCCTCCTGGACATCATTCGCGTCTACAGGAAGATGCGTCGCGGCGAGTACAACCGCGAGGGACTGGAAACGGAGCTCGTCGCCGGCGGCCTCATGACCAGGATGTTCGGCCGCATGTTCAGGCTGGTCCAGCAGAGCTGGCACATGTATCCGATCGGCTTTCTGTTCGGCCTCGGTTTCGATACCGCGTCCGAGGTGGCGCTGCTGGCGATCTCAGCCGGAGCGGCGGCCCAAGGGCTGCCTTTTACAGCGGTCATCTCCCTGCCGCTGATATTCGCGGCGGGCATGTCGCTGATGGACACGACCGACGGCGCATTCATGTCCAAGGCGTATTCGTGGGCCTTCGCGAGCCCGATCCGCAAAGTCTTCTACAACCTGACCGTCACCACTCTGTCGGTGTTCGTGGCCCTGTTCGTGGGCGTGATGGAGCTGGGGCAAGTCCTCATTCACACCCTCGGCCTGCATGGCGGCGCATACGACGCCATTGCAAACTTCGACTTCATCGGCAAGGCCGGGTACGTGATCGTGGGCGCATTCGTGGTGGCGTGGGCGGGCGCATTCGCGATCTACAAGGTCCGGCGAATCGACGAACACTGGGCGGCGCTGATCGACGACGTCGCCTAGCTGAGCCGATACACGCGGGTCGCCGTGGCGCCGAACACGTCGTCGTTTTCGCCGACGATCGCTCGCATGGTGCTGACGACGCGGGCGTAGTCGGACGCCAACAGGCAGACCGGCCAGTCGGAACCGAACATGCAGCGCTTGGGTCCGAACCACTCGAGGGAGCGGCTGATGTAAGGCTCCAGGTCTTCGGGCGTCCAGTTTGTCCATCTCGCTTCTGTGACCATGCCGGACAGCTTGCAGTACACGTTCGCGCAATCAGCCAGCGGAGCCATCGCGCGTTCCCATTCCATGTCGCGTGGTCCTGCCGCAATCCGAGGCTTGGCGATGTGGTCGAGCACGAAGCGTAGGTCAGGAAAGCTGCTCGCCAACTCGATCGCCGCGGGCAGCTCGCGCGTCTTCACGAGCAGGTCGTAGACCAGGCCCGCTTCACCGACTTTCTGAATCCCACGCTGTACGTCATCGCGCAGCAGCCAAACGGGATCCGGTTCGTCGTGGACCTGGTGGCGGATGCCGACGAGGAATGTGCCACCTGGCCCGGCGCGCAGCTGGGCAAGGGTGTCGCCGACCGATGGGTCTGTGAGGTCGACCCACCCGACCACCCCGGCGATGAAGTCGGTGGCGGCGGCGGTGGCGAGGAACTCGCGGGTTTCGTCCTCGCTCGAGATCGTCTGGACCAGGACGGTCCCGTCGACGCCTGCGGCTGCCAGCAACGGCGCCAGCGTTTCCGGACCAAAACGGCGGCGGATCGCAGCCAGCTCGTCACGCATCCAGGGATACTCCCGGCGCGAGGGATCCCAGAAGTGGTGGTGCGAGTCGACTACCACTAGAGCTCGGGGGTGGGGGCCTCAAGCGGCAGGAGGCCCTGGGCTTTCAGGTCTTGCCACAACAAAGGCGGAATGTCGACCTCGAACATCTCGAGGCTTTCGTCGAGCTGCGCTGCATTGCGGCACCCGACGACGACACAGGTCACTGCGGGGTGTCCGATAGGAAACTGTGCTGCCGCCGCCTTCAGGGGTACGCCATGGCGAGCGCAGACGTCGCGTATCCGCCGCGCGCGCTCAAGGAGCGCCGCCGGCGCCGTCTGGTAGTTGTAACGCGCGCCCGGCTTGGGGTCGGCCAGAATGCCGCTGTTGTAGACGCCCCCGGCGATGATCGCGATGCCGCGCTTGATGCATTCGGGCAGCAGCTCCTTGAGGGCGATCTGGTCCAGCAGGGTGTAGCGGCCCGCGAGCAGGAAGCAGTCGAAGTCGCCTTCGCGGGCGAAACGTGTGAGCATCTCCGCCTGGTTCATGCCGGCGCTCACAGCTCCGATGACGCCATCGGCGCGTAGGCGCTCGAGCGCTCGATACGCGCCGGTGAGGGCCGTGCTGTAGTGGTGGTCGGGGTCGTGGATGTGCAGGACATCGATGCGGTCGAGGCCCAACCGTTCCAGGCTCTCCTCGAACGACCGCATGACCCCGTCGTAGCTGAAGTCGAAAACCGGGTTGACCGGAGGTGTGCCGCGCCAGGACTGGCCAGGCTCGGGCTGCGCGTCAGCGCGGAGAAGCCGGCCGACCTTGCTCGCGAGGGTGAACTCGTCGCGAGGCTTTTGCCTGAGCACCTTGCCCAATCTCGTTTCCGCCAGTCCATGACCGTAGAGGGGCGCGGTGTCGAAAAAGCGGATGCCCGCGTCCCATGCACGCTCGATGACAGCCACCCCGGTGTCTTCGTCGACCGCTTCGAACATACCGGCCAGGGGCGCGGTGCCCAGCCCGAATCGGGTGACGGTCAGGGCGGTGCGGCCAAGGGGCACTCGCTGGGTTGGATTCAATTTTCCCTTTGACTAGAAATCGAAAATGATCTTCATCTGGTCATTGCCCTCGCCGCTGAAGTCGTGGGCGACGGCTGTCATCGGCGCCATCGCATCTTCCCAGCGCTGATTGAGCGGACTACGCGCAAGCTCCGCGATGGCGCGTGCGTAGTCGTCGCACTCGATGTAGTGGAACAGGTCGAGGCCATCACGAAAGATCACGTACTTCGTGATGCCCACGCGGCGCATGCCTTCGAGCACCTCGGGCCACACCGCGCGGTGATGCTCCTCATAGCGCTCTTCGGCGCCTGGCTTGAGCCGGGTGTGCAAGCCGACCTTCATCGCCTTAACAAGCAGGGTTGGAGGGACGATTTTGAACACGTAGCGTTGGCCCCGGTGTGTCGGCGGGGGAGGGGCCGCACGGGGAAGGGAGGGGCCCCGGCAGGGGTGGATTTTCTCACCGGCCCACCTCGGCGGGAGCTGTCGACGGATCCGCGGCGGCGGAGGCAAGCTGGGCGCGAAGCCACCGCTCGCCGCTGGCTATGTGAGCCATCGCGGCGGCTCGCGCCAGCTCTGGGTCGCCGGCGACGATCGCCTCGTATATCCGCCGGTGCTCGTCTCGCGTCACATCCAGCGCACTGTCGACCTCTCGGCCGCGCCACATGCGAGCCCGCCGGGTGCGTGAGGAGAGGCTGGCCAGCAGCGATGTGAGAAAAGTGTTGCCGGTCGCCCGCGCCATGACTGCATGAAAATCGACATCGGCTTCCACGAGGTCTTCTACCGTCTCGGCCTCGATCATTCGCTCGAGTGTTGTCCTCAGCGCCTCCTTGCCTGCGGCGTCGATGCGGGCCGCAGCAAGAGCAGCCGCCGCGCCCTCGAGCAACCGCCGCACTTCGAACAGCTCCACCGCCGACTCCCCCACCAACAGATGGCTGACGAAGCTGGTGCTTTCCAGCAGAAGCTCGGGCTCGAGACTGGTGACATAGGTCCCGTCTCCCTGCCGCACCTCGAGCACCCGCAGCTGCGACAGCGCGCGCACCGCCTCGCGGAGTGAGTTGCGCGACAGGCCAAGCTGCGCTGCCAGCTCGGTCTCCTTCGGCAGGCGGTCGCCCGGCCCCCAGCTGCCCGAGATGATCAGCTTCTGGATCTTGTCGATGGCGTGGTCGGTCACGCTCGGGTTGCGCCGTGTTCGGCGTGCCCCGCGGAAATCGGTCATTGGCCAGGGATTGTGAGACAAGACGGCAGCGCTGCCAAGAGGTCGGACGTTATCGACCACGAATGGCTGACGAACGCCGTGCTGCTTCTCCCTTTGTCGCCAAACATCGGGGCTTTAGCATAAACCGCGGAAGCAGGACGCATGAGACTGACACGCCGCGACCGGCTAGTCCTATTTGCGCCGCTGGCCGTGCTGCTGAGCGGCTGGCTGATCCTGCCCGCGCTGCTCGGTCTCCTCGCCACCTTCAGCACGTACTCGCCGTTTTCAACCGACCTTCATTTCGCCGGTCTGGGCAATTACCTGGCAGTCATCCGAGATCCGCAGTTTGGTGTGGCGATCCGGAACATCACCCTCTTCGCGCTCTCCGCCGTACCGCTGGAGCTGGTCATCGGGTTCGGTCTCGCTTACTTGTTGCGCCGCCCGATTCGCGGCCGCGGGCTGTGGCGGCTGCTCCTACTGCTGCCCTGGCTGGTCAGTCCCATCGCTAACGGCGTGATGTGGCACTTCCTGCTCATCGGTGCCAACGGCATTCTCGACTTTGCGTCGGGCTGGCTCGGAGAAGCCAGTGTCGCCTCACCAATCGGCGACGCGCGGCTCGCACTGCCGACGATCGTCGCCATCGAGGTCTGGCGAGAGGCGCCTTTCGTTGCGTTCCTGCTGCTGCCAGGCCTGTTGTCGGTTCCCAAAGAGCTATGGGAGCACGCGACGCTCGACGGAGCAGGGTGGATTCGACAGGTATACGTCGTTGCGCTGCCATCGCTCCGACCCCTTCTCCTCGCGATCACGATGCTGCTGGTCGGCCTGTCGCTCGGAACATTGGATGTCGTTCTGATCCTGACAGGTGGCGGGCCGGGCAGCGCCACAGTCACGCCGGCCTTCTACAGCTATAACCAGGCTTTCGCTGTCAACAACTGGCCGGCCGGAGCAGCTTCCGCATGGCTGATCGCGGCGGCCGTGTTCGGCGTCGGTCTCGTCTACATA
>WNFA01009366.1_pt1 | contig 13247 bp, 19 predicted proteins | sample 5400481 | NCBI WGS metagenome assembly WNFA01 (sample SAMN13153340, study PRJNA577476) | soil metagenome | isolation source: 120 cm saprolite under Douglas fir tree site 2 hole 1 replicate 2 | place: USA:California | collected 2015-04-18 | reverse complement strand
ATGACCCGGTCGGGGACATGCTGACCCGGCTGCGCAACGCCTCGCGGGCGCACCACGAGCGAGTCGTGTTTCCTGCATCCAAGCTGAAGCTGGAGGTCCTGCGGGTCCTCAAGGACGAGGGCTTCATCGCCGACTACACGGAGCACGAGCGCCGGCCGCAGAACGAAGTGACGGTGATGCTCAAGTATGGCCCGGAGCGCGCCCCGGTGCTCGCCGGGATCAAGCGGATCTCCAAGCCGGGCATTCGGCGCTACGTTCCGGTGCGGGACATCCCTCGGGTGCTGGGCGGGCTGGGGATCTGCATTCTGTCTACCTCCAAGGGTGTGATGGTGGATCACGAAGCCCGGAAGCAGAACGTGGGCGGCGAGCTCATCTGCACCATCTACTAGTTCGAGGCCTTCCATGAGTCGAATCGGAAAACTGGCGATCAAATTGACCGACAAGGTGAAGGCTTCCGTCGCCGGTCAAGACGTGAAATTCGAGGGTCCGAAGGGAAAGCTGGTGATTCGGATTCCCCAGCCGGACATCCTGGTCGAAGTGAAGGACGGCGAGGTGCTGGTGCGGCGCCCCGACGAATCGAGGCGCGCGCGAAGTCTGCATGGCCTCACCCGGTCGATCCTCGCCAACGCGGCCAAAGGGGTGTCCACTGGCTGGGAACGCAAGTTGGACATTCGAGGGGTCGGCTTTCGCGCCGAGGTGAAAGGGCGCCAGATCCACTTCTCGCTCGGATTTTCCCATCCGGTGATCTTCGACCTTCCGGAGAGCGTCACCGCCGAATTGGACAAGGTCGCGCGCAGCGAGGACGGGTTACCCACGCTGGGCTTGACGCTCAGGTCTCCCAACCGGGCGGTGCTCGGGGCCACCGCGGTGAAGATCCGCGCGCTCAGGCCGCCCGAACCCTACAAGGGAAAAGGGATCAAGTACGCCGAAGAACGCGTCCGCCGCAAAGAGGGCAAGACGGCGACCGCCTAGACGGGCAAGTGCGGAGCAACAGAGGAGCATCCGATCGTGAGAATTGAACCCAGACTGAAGAGAAAGGCTCGAATCCGCCGCAAGCTGTCCGGCACCGAGCAGCGGCCGCGGCTTTCGGTCTACAAGAGCCTCAAGCACATCTACGCCCAGGTGGTGGATGACTCCAACCGCCGGACGGTGGCATTTGCGTCCTCGCTGTCGAAGGAGCTCAAGGGCAACGACGAGGGCGACAAGAAGGCGGACGCCCTGCGGGTGGGGAAGCTGATCGCCGAAAAATGCAAGGCGGCCAAGGTCGAAGCGGTGGTCTTCGATAGAAACGGATTTCCCTTCCACGGAAGAATCGCCGCGGTTGCCGAGGGCGCCCGGAAGGCTGGACTGAAGTTTTAACGTAGATTCATAGGAAGGATTTCCCTTGGCGATACCAATCAATCCAAACGACCTCGACCTTACCGACCGCGTGGTGAACATCAACCGCGTGGCGAAAGTGGTGAAGGGAGGCCGTCGCTTCTCCTTCTCGGCGCTGGTGGTGGTGGGCGATGGCAACGGTCACGTGGGCGTGGGCCTGGGCAAGGCGAACGAGGTCCCCGAGGCGATTCGCAAGGGCGGCGAGAACGCGAAGAAGAATCTGTTCAAGGTCCCTCTGCTCGGCCACACCATTCCTCACGACGTGCTCGGGCACTTCGGCGCCGGATGGGTATTGCTCAAGCCGGCGATGGAAGGCACCGGAGTGATCGCCGGCGGTCCGGTTCGGGCGGTGCTGGAGGCCGCCGGAGTCCGAAACATCCTCACCAAGAGCCAGGGCTCCCGAAATCCGCACAACGTTTTGAAGGCGACCGTCAATGGCCTCAAGAGTCTGCGGTCGGCGGATCAAGTCTCCCGCCTCCGCGGTCGCGAGCTGGAGCTGACCAAGCTGGCTTCGCCGCAGACGGAGAACTAGACCGATGTCGCTCAAAATCAGGTTGTTCAAAAGTTTTGCCGGCGCCCCAGACGATCACCTGCGAACCATCCGGGGATTGGGGCTTCGGAAAATGGGGCAGGTCCGCGTTCTTCAAGATACGCCCGCGGTTCGCGGAATGGTGTTCAAGGTCAAGCACCTCATCAGTCAAGAAGTCACCGAGGAGCAGGCCCCGGTAGGGAAAAGACGCAAACCCCGTAAAATCGCGGTTCGCGATCGCGCGCGGGCAGGGCGAAAGTCTCCATAGCAAACGAGGAAGTCATGTCCACTCTCCATCAGCTCCACGCACCCAAAGACTCGCGCCATCGCAAGAAGCGCGTCGGGCGAGGCCAGGGTTCCGGGCGGGGCAAGACCGCCGGGCGGGGCGGGAAGGGCCAGAAAGCCCGCACCGGCAACATGCATTTCGAGGGCTTCGAGGGCGGTCAGATGCCGCTGCAGCGTCGACTGCCCAAGTTCGGCTTCGTTTCGCCCAATCGCACCCACCTGGCGGTGGTAAATCTGGAGCAACTCGAGCGGTTCGATTCGGATTCGGTGGTGGACGAGACTGCGCTCCGGCGCGATGGACTGGTCAAGGGAATGTGGGACGGCGTCAAGATCCTCGGCAATGGCACCCTGACCAAGAAGCTCGTGGTGAAAGCCACCAAGTTCTCGGCCAGGGCCCTGGAGGCCATCCGCGCTACCGGAGGCACCGCGGAAGAGATTCCGCTCGTCCTTCACAAGGCGGAATCTGCCGGCAAGGCCCATTCGGGGAAGGGTCTGAAAACCCCGGCCAAGGCATGATTTGACCCGTGCCCATCGGGGGGAACCAGCGGGTGGTGAACCGCTTCCGCTTTGTGTAGTGTAGTTTGCGTCCGGCGGTTATCGCCCCTGTCGGGCGAAGCGCTGTCCGGACCGTCATTCAGAGGATGAAATCCAAGTGGCCCTGAACGCCATCGGCAATGTCTTTCGTATCGCGGAGCTTCGAACCCGTCTGGCCTACACCGTGGCCATGCTGGCCGTCTACCGGATCGGAATGCGTCGATCGCGCTGCGATGAGCGCTTTCATGGAGACGCAGAAGAAGGCCGGTACCCTGGTCAACCTGTTCAACCTGTTCTCCGGAGGGGCTCTCGAGCAGATGTCCATTTTCGGGCTCGGGATCATGCCGTACGTCTCCTCGTCGATCATCATGCAGCTGCTTGCGGTGGTGATCCCCTCCCTTGAGCGGTTGCAGAAGGAAGGAGCGGCGGGGCGACAGAAGTTGAACCAATACACCCGCTACGGCACCATCGTCCTGTCAACGATCCAGGGCATCGGGATCGCCCGTTACCTCGCCTCGATAGGGCGTACCGCCTCGCAGGCGCGCACCGGGCTGGATCAGATCGTCGTCCCCAACGACAACCTCTGGTTCACCTTCATCACCGTGATCAGCCTGACTGCCGGGACCGCCTTCATCATGTGGCTCGGAGAGCGGATCACCGAGCGTGGAATCGGCAACGGCATCTCGTTGATCATTTTCGCGGGCATCGTCGCCCGAGTGCCCGCCGCGGCTCGCCAACTCTACGAACTGGTAGCCACTGGAGTCGTCAACGTCGGCGCGGTGATCGGCCTTCTGGTGTTCATCCTTGCGGTGATTGGGGTGGTCGTCTTCGTCGAGCGGGGAATGCGCCGAATCCCGGTGCAGTACGCCAAGCGAATGGCGGGCCGGGGAATGTTTGCCGGGCAGGCCACCTACTTTCCGATGAAGGTGAATACCTCCGGCGTGATCCCGCCGATCTTTGCCGGAGCGCTGCTTTCGTTGCCGACCACGCTCTCCAACTGGATTCCATTTTTCGGGTTCTTGAACCGGGCGTTGGAAGGAAACCTCTGGATCTACAACGGCGCTTTCGTGCTGCTGATCATCTTCTTCTCATACTTCTATACCAAGCTCGTCTTCCGGCCGGACGACGTCGCGGACAACATCAAAAAGCAGGGCGGTTACATCCCCGGGATTCGACCCGGTCGGCAAACAGCGGATTACATCGAGCGAGTGCTGAATCGGGTGACTTTTGGAGGAGCGATCTATCTGGCGACGATCTGCGTGATTCCCTCCGTGCTCAGCAATGTGCTGGGGGTTCGATTCCCATTCGGAGGAACTGCGGTGCTGATCGTCGTCGGAGTGGCGCTCGACACGGTGCAGCAGATCGAGGGTCACCTGATCAGCCGCAACTACGAAGGGTTTGCCGGACCTCGCGGCCCGAAGATCCGTGGACGCTTGCGATTTGCCGCCTAGGATGAATGGCGGCATGGCTCCTCGGGGGGACTGCGAATGAACCTCGTATTCTTGGGGCCGCCAGGAGCGGGGAAGGGCACCCAGGCCAAGAAACTTCTCGAGGAATTCGGGATGCCCCAGATATCCACCGGCGACATCCTTCGCGACGCCGTTCGCCGCGGGACGGACCTGGGGAAGAAGGCGCGACCACTGATGGAGGCTGGCAAGCTGGTGCCCGACGACCTGGTGGTGGGGATCGCGATGGAGCATCTGCGGCAGATTGATCCCGCTCAGGGATTTATCCTCGATGGATTTCCCCGCACCATTCCTCAGGCGGTGGCGCTGGACTCGGCGCTGAAAAAATCCGGCCAGAAGATCGACGCGGCGATCTCTCTGCGAGTCCCCGAAGAGACCCTGGTGGAGCGGCTCTCCGGCCGGAGGAGCTGTCCGAAAGACGGAAGTGTGTATCACGTCCCACAGAACCCCTCGAAACGCGAGGGGCATTGCGACCAATGCGGCAGCATCCTGCTCCAACGGGAAGACGACAAGCCGGAGAAGGTTCGCGAGCGGCTGGCGGTCTATGCGCGGCAGACCGCTCCTCTGGAGGCGTATTACGATAAGCAGGGGCTCCTTCGAGTGATCAACGGAGTGGGTAGCCCGGAGGATATTTATGCACAGATCAAGAAGATCCTCGTGAGGAGTTGATCAGTCGTGGGCCAAGTAGAAATCAAGACCAAGGACGAGATCGCGGTGATGCGCGACGCCGGGCGAATCGTCTCCGAGATCCTCGATGAGCTCGAAAAGATGGTGGCCCCGGGCGTCACCACCTGGGAGCTCGACCAGGTTGCCGAAGGGTTATCTCGGCTTTCCCTCCTCTTTGTGCGCCTCGATCAACTTTGAAGTGGTGCACGGCATCCCCTCGAAGAAGCGGAAGCTGGTGCCGGGCGATCTGATGAAGCTCGACTTCGGGGTGGTCTACAAAGGTTACTACGGTGACTCGGCTCGCACCATTCCGGTCGGAGCGGTTTCCGCGGAGGCGCGGGCTCTGATCGACGCGACCCGGGAGTCATTAAACGAGGCGATTTGCACCGTTGTCTCCGGAAACCGCATTGGCGACATCGGCCATGCGGTGCAGAGTTTCGTGGAGCCCAAAGGGTTCACTGTGGTCCGGGACTTTGTCGGGCACGGGATCGGCAAGAAACTCCATGAGCAGCCGCAGATCCCCAATTTCGGCGAACGGGGGACAGGGATGAGGCTCCGCCCGGGAATGGTGCTGGCGATCGAGCCGATGGTGAATGCCGGTACCCACAAGGTCGAGATACTCGAGGACGATTGGACCGCGGTCACCCTGGACCGGAAGCTTTCCGCGCACTTCGAGCACACCGTGGTGGTGACGGAGAATGGCCCGGAGGTGCTCACTCGCCCGGCGGCTTGAAACGCATGCTTTGTCGGCTGCTTCCTCGCGGGCATGAATTCGCGGCGCCCCGGCGATCGGGTGGTTAGAATTTGCCGCTAATTCAAACAGTTATAGATTCTGCGGCGTCGGGGCAGGCGGTGCCCTTGCTTGCACCCCGGCAAAGTGTTATCCCGCCCCGCTTTCCAGGGTTAGCGCTGTAAAGATCAGGAGTTGGATTGCCGAAGGATGATGTCATTGAGGTCGAGGGAACGGTGATCGAACCGCTTCCGAATGCAATGTTTCGCGTCGTGTTGGACGGTTCCGGCCACAAGGTTCTCGCGCATATTTCAGGAAAGATGCGGATGCACTTCATCCGTATTTTGCCGGGCGACAAGGTGAAGGTAGAGCTTTCGCCCTATGACCTCTCGCGAGGTCGAATTACCTACCGGGCGAAGTAGCGGCCCCACCCGGCAGCCAGGAAGGTTGGACAGGTGGTATGAAGGTTCGTGCCTCAGTCAAGAAGATCTGCGACAAGTGCAAGGTGATTCGCCGCAAGGGCGTGGTGCGGGTGATCTGCTCGGCGAATCCTCGTCACAAGCAGCGGCAAGGTTAGGTAGCTTCGTTCTCTAGAGGAAGGGCTCGGTAAGATATGGCTCGTATCGCTGGCGTCGATCTTCCCACGCAGAAGAGGGTGGTGATCGCGCTTCAGTACATCTACGGCATCGGGAAGAAATCCGCGCACGACATCTGCGCCGCGGCTGGAATCGAGCTCACCGTTCGAACCAAGGATCTCACCGATGACCAGACGCGCCGGATTCGCGAGGTGATCGAAGGAACCTACAAGGTCGAAGGCGATCTCCGGCGCGAAGTGACGATGAACATCAAGCGCCTGATGGACCTCGGCTGCTTCCGCGGATTGCGGCATCGCAAGGGGCTGCCGGTCCGTGGACAGCGAACGCACACCAACGCCCGCACCCGCAAGGGTCCGAAGCGCGGAATCATTCGCGTCAAGGCGGCGCCCGCCAGCGCACCACCGCCGCGAAGCTAGATCTCACCTGACGGACTTAGGAGCATACGAACCAATGGCTGAAGAACCAGAACGCCCAGCACCCGCAGCACAGGCGGCACCCGCGGCCGCGGAAGCCGAAGCTGCCGCCAAGAAGCTCAAGCGCAAGACGAAGAAGAACATTCTCAATGGCGTGGTCCACATCCAATCCACCTTCAACAACACGATCATCACCATCACCGACGTTTCCGGAAACGTGATCGCCTGGTCTTCTGCGGGAGCGCGTGGGTTCAAAGGCAGCCGCAAGTCGACACCCTTCGCGGCGCAAGTCGCCGCCGGCGACGCCGCCGCAAAGTCGATGGAGCACGGCCTGAAAAGCGTGACCGTGCTGGTGAAGGGGCCCGGAGCGGGACGCGAATCGGCGCTTCGCGCAATTGCCGCCGCCGGCCTGAAGATCACGATGATTCGCGATGTCACCCCCATTCCTCACAACGGCTGCCGCCAACCGAAGCGGCGAAGAGTCTAAGGAGAAGCCCTTTGGCACGTTACACCGCCAGTGTTTGCCGCATCTGTCGCCGAGAAAACCTCAAGATGTATTTGAAGGGGGATCGCTGCTACACCGATAAGTGCGCCATCGAGAGGAGACCCTATCCACCTGGGCAGCATGGCCAGGGACGGGTGAAGTTTTCCGGCTACGGGGTGCAGCTTCGCGAAAAGCAGAAGGTCAAGCGGATGTACGGTCTTCTGGAAAGCCAGTTTCGCGGCTATTACCATCGCGCTTCCGCCGCCAAGGGCAAGACGGGCGAAAACCTATTGCAGCAACTCGAGCTTCGGCTGGACAACGTCGTTTTCCGGATGGGATTCGCCGACACGCGCGCGGAGAGCCGGCAGCTGGTCCGGCACGGTCACTTTCTGGTGAACGGCAAGCGGGTGAACATCCCGTCATTTTCAGTCCGGCCGGGGAGCACGGTGGAGGTAACCGAGAAGAGCCGGAAGATGCTGCGTATCGCCGAGGCGATGGAGACGGTGGATCGACGCGGCATTCCTCAATGGATGGAAGTAGACAAGAAGGCTTTGAGGGGGACAGTGAAATCGGCACCGAATCGCGAGGACCTCACGATGCCGATCCAGGAGCAGCTGATCGTCGAACTGTATTCGAAGTGAGGCGACGCCGATTCGTAATTCGACCCGGAACGCCCTCCAGCCATTTCGGCTGGTAAGTTGGTGGCGTCCCACGAGCAAGGTGCAAGCATGGCAGACACTTTCGTTGCAAGAAATTGGCGGGATCTGATCAAACCTCGAAGGCTCGAGGTGGATCAGGATTCCCTAAGGCAGACCTACGGCAAATTCGTCGCCGAGCCGCTGGAGCGGGGGTTTGGAACAACGCTCGGCAATTCGCTGCGTCGCGTTCTACTTTCCTCGCTCCAGGGCGCGGCGATCACCGCGCTCAAGATCGAAGGCGTGGATCACGAGTTCACCACCATCCCGGAGGTGACTGAGGACGTGACGGACATCGTCCTCAACGTCAAAGAGGTTCTGCTCCGGATGCACACCAACGAGCAGAAAACGATCCGGATCGAGGCCGAGGGGCCCAAGGAGATCAAGGCCGGGGACATCATCGCCGATGACCAGGTGGAGATCCTAAACCCCGGTCATCACATCTGTACCCTCTCCGAGGGTGGCCGGGTCCGGATGGAGATGACTTGCCGTCGCGGCCGAGGCTACGTCCCGGCGGCCAGCAATAAGGTTGCCGGAGCGCCGATTGGGACGATCCCGGTGGACTCGCTGTTTTCCCCGGTGCGGAAGGTGAACTACCAGGTCACCAACGCCCGCGTCGGGCAGGTGACCGACTACGACCGCCTGGCGCTCGAAGTCTGGACGGATGGGTCGGTGACGCCGCAGGACGCAGTGGCTTACGCGGCGAAGATCATCAAGGAGCAGCTCACTGTCTTCATCAACTTCGATGAGACTGAAGAGCCGCTTCCGGTCGAAGCGCCGAAAGAAGAAGCCAAGCTCAACGAGAACCTCTTTCGTTCCGTCGACGAGTTGGAGCTCTCAGTCAGATCGGCCAACTGCCTGCAGCAGGCGAACATCAAGACGATCGGCGATCTGGTTCAGCGCACCGAGGCGGAGATGCTCAAGACGAAGAACTTCGGCCGCAAGTCGCTGAAGGAAATCAAGGAGATCTTGGCCGAGATGGGATTGTCACTGGGGATGAAGCTCGAGAATTGGCCGCCGAAGAGTGCGCCGCAGATTCCGGCGGCCCAGCCGAAGGCGTGACCTTTCGCTCTTAGACCCCTCCGTCGCCGAACCTCGAACCGGGAGCTGCAACATGCGCCATCGCGTGGCATTCAGGAAGTTGAATCGCACGACGAGCCACCGGCTCGCGATGCTCGGAAACATGGTTTCCTCGCTGCTGGAGCACGAGGCGATCCGGACGACGCTGCCGAAAGCGAAGGAGGCGCGCCGGGTCGCCGAGCGGATCATTACGCTTGGAAAACGCGGCGGCCTGTCCAACGTGCGACTGGCGGCGCGTACCATCCACAACAAGACCCTGCTCAGCAAAGTCTTTGGCGATTTGAAGGATCGGTATGCGGAACGCCCGGGGGGTTACACCCGGATCATCCGTCTGGGCTACCGGCCGGGCGACTCCGCCGAGGTCGCGCTCCTCGAGCTGGTAGATCGCCCTGCGGCCGAGGAGAAGCCGGAAAAGACGGAGAAGGTAGAGAAGAAAGCGAAGGCAGAACGGCCGTCCCCGGAGCCGGAAGAGAAGAAGGCAAAAGGGGAAGCTCCCGAGTCCGAAGCCAAGCCTCGCAAGAAAGCGAAAAAAGAGGTCGCGGCCAAGGCCGACGAGCCCAAAGCAAAGCCTCCCAAAGCGCGCGCGAGCAAGGAACGGGCAGAGGAGAAAAGGCCCCAGTCCAAGGCCAAGAAATCAGGCAAGTCGAAGTAGGTCGGTGGCCTACTTCGCTTCGCCACCCTGGAGCAGAGTGGCGTTCCCTTCGGCCGTCCGAAGCTCCAGCTCGGCGATCTCCAAGGTGTCCGGGGCCACCTGGCCATTGTCCCCGAGCAGCTGCTTCGGTCCGAAAGTGATGTTGTTTCCCGGCTGAACGACCGCGGTCGCGGCCCGAAACTGCCGGTTGACGATGACGATCACATCCTTCCACGGTCGCTTGCCGTCGTTCTTGACCATGTACACCGGGTGATCCGCGACATCGGCAATCACCAGCTCCGCGCCGAGGGCGTTGCCTCTGTGCATCGAGCCCGGGCAAGCGACTACCAGACTGGTGAGGGACAACACCAGCCAGCTGCCGACGATCAGCGCTTTGGTTTTGAAATGGCGATCCGCTCCGCGCAGCCCTTCCCAGTTCTCTCGCACAATGGAAACGGCGTTAAGGCCGTGATCCGCGATCGCCGCCCGCACCCGATCCTTGAGGGGGCGGGCCGACCCGAGCGGCGTTTGGCGCTGCGCGGAGATGACCTTGAGCGTTCTTGAGGGTGGGAGTGGCTCGCTCATTCCGTTAGTTTAGAAGCTGGACGGCAGCATGGCTAGCCGCCGCCCAGGCTTTCGAGGGCATGCGCAGCGGTGACATTGTCGCCTTGGACTCGAAGCACCTCGCGAAGCCAGTGAACGGCTTCCGCCCGGCTCCGCGACCGCTGCGGTGGACTGGACGATCGACGGTGCTCTTCGACGTGGAGCAGGCCCAATCGAAGCATCAACTCCGGGTTCTCAGGCTGCATCTTGAGAAGGTCCCGAAGCTCGCGTTCGGCCTCCAGAAAATCCCCATTCAATTGCAACGCGCGGGCGAGCTTGGCGCGGACGGGAACGCTCGGCGAGAGGGAGGCGGCGATGCCCAGGTGCCTGCGCGCGCTTTTGAAATCGGATTCTTCGAGTGCCAGCTCCCCGAGGCGAAGATGTGCTCCATCCAGGAGGGGATTCAGCTCGAGGGCACGGTGGAGCGCGGCTTTGGCCTGTAGCAGCTGACCGCGCCCCAGGTATAGCTCGCCCAGATAGTGGTGGTTTCGGCCCTCGCGCGGTGCCAATGCCGCCGCCTGCCGCAGCTCGTCGATTGCCCGAGCGGCTTCGTCGAGGCGTTGATAGCAGAGCGCGAGCAGGGTGTGGGCGATGGAGATCTGCGGATGCTCTTGCAGAACCTGCTCGAAAACCGCGATTGCCCCCAGGGGATCATCCTCGTCGCGGAGGAGTCCGACGCCCCGGGCGATCATCGTATGCCCGCCGCCGAGCTGGCCCTCGAATGGCGGAGTGATCTCGTCCATCAGGGCCTTGGCCGCGCCGATTTCAGAACCCTGGGGAGACCGGTCGAGCCAGCGCGACAAGGTGACCAATGCCTCCTCGGTCTTGCCCAGGGAATGCAGCGCCTTCACCAGGGGCAGGTACGCGGCCGTTCGGCCGGGATCAAGCTGCAGGGCGCGACCGAGAGCATCGATGGATTGTTCGCACCGCCCCAGTCCGAGGAGCGCCACTCCCAATCGATGATGCAGCTCCGCCTCACCCGGCTTCAAGGCAATGGCGCGTTCCAATTCCAGTGCGGCGATGGAGCCTGACGCCTCCAGCCCATCCGCCGTCGCGCCGTAAACCAGCCCAAGCATGTAGTGGGACACCGCCTGGTCCGCGGGTCGCGAGAGCAGCGCGGATACGAGCTCGTCCCCTCGACCCGCTCGCACGTACGCCTCGGCCTCGAGCCGGCCGATCTCGAAATCGTTCGGGGAGCTCGACGCGAGCTCGGTCAAAAGAGGCAGCGCGCGGTCCGGCTGACCCTCCCTCAAGAAGGATTTCGCTCGATCGAGGTCCGTCCGTGGGGGCTCCGACGCGGGGCGATGGTGTGCGCAACCGCAGATGGATACCACCGCGGCGAAGATCGATCCCGCCTCAAGCCAGCCCCGGAAGCTCACGCCGTATGCAATCCATCGTCATCGCCGTCGTCGTCGGCGAGGTGGTTGCGGCGCGCACCCTCCACGCCGCGAGCGGCGATCGCGTCTTCGGGGTCGCCCCCTTTGCCTCCCAGCTCGAGGCTCTGGGCGATCATCACGCTTCGAACGGTCTTCATCAGACGGTCGCGATCCTTTTCGCCGTATTTTGACGCGTCGATCGGCTCGCCGATCTTGACCCGGATCGTTCCTGGAAAGATCCTCCAGGAGCGCTTGGGCATCAGCTTGCCCGATCCTTCAATGGTCAGTGGACAGATCGCCGTGCCCGCCTTGATCGCCAGTGCGAACGGCCCTTTCTTGAAAGGAAGGATGCGGCCATCGGGAGAACGGGTTCCTTCGGGAAAGACGATGATGCTCGTCCCGGCGTGGATCTTTCGCGCCGCCGCATCCAGCGAAGCAATGGCTGACCGCGTATTGGATCGATCGATGAGAATGTGACCCGCCAGATGCAAATACCAGCCCACGATTGGGACCCATTGAAGCTGCTTTTTGGCCACAAAGCGGACGTTGACCGGCAGCGCCACCAGCAGGATGGGGATGTCACTCGTGGACTGGTGGTTCGAAACGTAGATGGTGGGGCGAGCGGGGTTCACGTGCTCACGCCCGCTGACGACCAATTTGGCACCACCGGCACAAAGGACGACGGGCGAGAAGAGTCGCCGAGCCACCCAGATCGAGTTATCCGAGCTCCACGTGATCAGCATGATCAGGCACGCCAGGGGAAACATCAGCATCAACCAGACGACGACGACGAGGATACAAAAGAGATTCCTGACGATCGAGCCCCGCGGCTCGGCACTTGCTTCGATCGCCGGCGGGCTGGATTGACCGGGGGCGGTCAGGCCAGCCCCCCTCACGGTGGAGCTCCGATTGCCGCGGCAAACTCCGGGTCCCCCTGGAGGGCCTGGAGCGTTGGATCCTGCAGCACGTCGCTGCTGTTCCAGTCGTTGGCCCGGCGCTGGGCCTTTTCCCGCGCCACCCGCAGCTGACGCAGGGCGGCTGCCTTGTCGCCCCGCGCGCTCGCCACGCGCGCGTAGCCGTACCAGGCAAGCGGGATGTCTGGATGCTTTTCCTCCAGAAGCTGAAAGGCCGCCTGGGCCTCGGTGAGTTGCTTGGCTGCCAAGAAGCTCGAGCCCCGAAGGTAGAGGACAGCGGCGTTCTTCGCGTCGATGGTCATCGCCACGGCGGTGTCGGCAATCGCCCGCTCGGCGTCCTGGGCGTTGCCGCGGCGGAGCTCCACCGAAGCACGGGAGAGAAGCGCGTAGAGGTTGTTGGGCTGCTGGTCGAGCACCTGGGTCAGCCGTTCCACCGCGCGATCGAAGCTCCCGGCATCCGCATCCAGGCGGGCAAGGCCAATGCGAGCCTCGAGCGCGACCTGGGGCTCGACCCGGAGCGCATCTTCGTAGGCAGCCCGTGCTTCGGCGGGCCGTCCCAGGTCGAAAAGCAGGTGACCCAGCACTTCCCGGGGATGGGCCTTTCCAGGAGCTGCTTGCGCCGCCGCCCGATACGCTTCCAGCGCGCCGTTGAAGTCCTTCCTCGAAGCGAGGACGTTTCCGCGGGCAATCTCGGTCTGGCCAGGCTGCGTGCACGCCGCGCACAGGCCGATCACCATGAACAGTGTTACAGTGGGCAGAACAGTGTGGGTGCGCATCCGAAAAGTCTTGTAGCACGCCGAGAACGGCACCGGTGTAAGCCGGTAGACGCCAGTAGTCCTTCGAACGTCGCGTGGCTCCGAAAAAGTTC
>WNFA01003382.1_pt1 | contig 13247 bp, 16 predicted proteins | sample 5400481 | NCBI WGS metagenome assembly WNFA01 (sample SAMN13153340, study PRJNA577476) | soil metagenome | isolation source: 120 cm saprolite under Douglas fir tree site 2 hole 1 replicate 2 | place: USA:California | collected 2015-04-18 | reverse complement strand
CGGTGCCCACACCTTCCCTTACATCGAGGTGAGGAACTCCAGCGCCCGCATGGAGCATGAGGCTTCCACCTCGAAGATCGGTGAGGATCAGCTCTTCTACCTGCGGCAGCGGGGGCTGAAGGCGGAAGATGCCGTTTCCTTGATCGTGAACGGCTTCTGCAAACGTGTGTTCCGCGAGCTGCCCATGGAGTTTGCAGTCGAGGCGCAGAAGCTCCTGGGCGTCAGTCTGGAAGGCAGCGTCGGGTAAGGCCGAGTCTCCCCTACAAGAAAGTAGCAACGACGCAGCTAGTGAGAGGAACGGGAATGAGCTTACTGGAAATCAAGAATCTGCACGTCAAAGTGGACAACCACGAAATCCTCAAGGGCATTGACCTGAAGGTGAACGCCGGCGAAGTGCACTCGATCATGGGCCCGAACGGTTCGGGCAAAAGCACGCTGGCGCAGGTTCTGGCCCGCCGCGAGACCTACGCGGTCACCTCGGGCGAGATATCTTACAACGGTAAGGACCTCCTGGCCATGAAACCGGAGGAGGCCGCCTGTGAAGGCATCTTCATGGCATTCCAATATCCAGTAGAGATTCCCGGCATCAGCAACGCTTACCTCCTGCGGTCTGCGCTCAATGCCATCCATAAGTACCGCGGGCTGGATGAGATAGATGCCATGGATTTCCTGCCCCTGTTCCGAGAGAAGTTGAAGCTGCTGGACATGGACGAGAAGCTGATGAACCGCTCCGTGAACGAAGGCTTCTCCGGCGGAGAAAAGAAGCGCAACGAGATCCTGCAGATGGCGGTGCTGGAGCCGAAGCTCGCCATCCTGGACGAGACCGATTCCGGTCTGGACATTGACGCGCTGAGAATCGTGGCCCAGGGTGTCGAGGCCATGCGCAACCCGGAGCGCGCCATCGTCGTGGTGACTCACTACCAGCGCCTGTTGAACTACATCGTCCCTGACTTCGTCCACGTGTTGTTGGATGGACGCATCGTGCGTTCGGGCGGCTCGGAACTGGCGCTGGAACTGGAAGAGAAAGGCTATGGCTCGATGGAAGCCGAGGCTCGAGATGCTGCTCCCGCTTAAGAAGGACGAGGATAGAACAACGTGATCACGGCAACTCAGCAGTTGGACAATTACCTGGAAGGCTTCAGCGAGTTCGAGAAGCTTGCCCCAGGGCATGCCCTGCCATGGTTGCGGAGACTGCGCCAGGATGCGTTTGCCCGCTTTTGCGAAGTCGGGTTCCCAACCACTCACGACGAAGACTGGCGGTTCACCAACGTTTCGGCGATAGCGCAGACGCCTTTCCAGCTCGCACGGAACGGTCGCGCCCGGCTGTCCCAACAGGAACTTGAGCCGTACCGGATTGCGGGCGTTGCCTGTCAACTCGTGTTTGTGAACGGGCGCTTTGCGCGCGAGTTGTCGTTGCTGGGCAACTTGCCCGATGGGGTGAAGGTCAGCACTCTCGCCGGGGAGATTTCAGGCAATCCCGGAGCGATTGAACCGCACCTCGGCCGCTACCTTGATATCCGCCGCGATGCCTTTTGTGCACTGAACGCGGCCTTCGTGGAAGACGGAGCGTTTGTACACATCCCCAGAGGCACGCTAGTGGAGGAGCCCATCTGCCTGCTGTTCGTCTCGACCGCGGACGCCGCCCCATCCATGAGCCATCCGCGCAACCTCATTGTGGCGGAGGAGGACAGCCAGGCTACGTTCGTCGAGGACTATGTGTCGCTCGACGGCGGCGGGGCGGCGTTCTGCAACACGGTTACGGAACTAGTCGCCGGCGACCACGCTGTGCTTTCGCACTACATGATCGAGCGCGAGCACAAGCAGGCTTTCAACATCTCCACGCTGCGCATCCAGCAGGGAAGAAGCGCCAATATCGTGTCGCACTCCGTGCTGCTGGGCGGCGCGCTGGTTCGCAACAACGTACACCCGGTGCTGGCAGGCGAAGGGGGAGAGTGCCTGATTAATGGCCTCTTCATCGGCAATGACCACCAGCACCTGGACAACTACATGCTGGTAGAACATGCCAGTCCGCGCTGCGGCAGCCGGCAGTTCTACAACGGCATCCTCGATGGCCAAGCACACGGCGTTTTTCACGGTCGCATCATCGTGCACAAGGACGCGCAGAGAACTGACGCTAAGCAGACCAACCGCAACCTGCTGCTTTCCGATGACGCGCAAATCGACACCAAGCCGCAGCTGGAGATCTATGCCGACGACGTGAAGTGCACCCACGGGGCCACCATCGGCCAGATTGAGGGGGACGCCCTGTTCTATCTGCGCTCTCGCGGTATCGACGAGGTGTCCGCGCGCAAGCTCCTGCTCTTCGCCTTCGCCAGCGAATGTCTCGACCGCATGAAGCAGGGATCCGTCCGCAAGCACGTGAAGGGGCTGATCAACGAATGCTTGTTTCAATTGGCCAAGTCGCCTGATGCGTCGATAGGAAACCGCCGCGAGGACACCGGAAGAAACTGGGAGGAAATCGGATGACCACCGCCGCCAAGAGATTGCCCAGAGAGTTCCGTTCGCCGCAGGTACCCGACGCCGGTGTGGCGTTTTACGTGGACAAGGTTCGGAGTGACTTTCCAATCCTCCGGCAGACGGTTCGCGGCAGGACGCTGGTTTACCTGGACAATGCAGCCACGTCCCAGAAGCCCCAGGTGGTCATTGATGCGATCCGTCAGTACTACGAGCGCGACAACGCCAACATCCATCGTGGCGTGCATTTTCTTTCCGAACATGCGACGGAAGAGTACGAAGCGGCGCGGACGACGGTGCAAGGTTTCCTCAACGCCGCCGATGCGAGCGAGATCATCTTTGTTCGCGGCAGCACGGAAGCGATCAACCTCGTGGCGCAGACCTACGGCCGCACTAACGTTCATGCCGGCGACGAAGTGCTCATCACCGCCATGGAGCATCACTCCAACATCGTGCCCTGGCAGATCCTGTGTGAAGAGAAGGGCGCAAGGCTGCGGGTTGCGCCAATCAGCGACAGCGGTGAGCTGCTGCTCGAGGGGTTTGAGAAGCTGCTGGGGCCACAAACGAGAATTGTCGCAGTAACGCACGTCTCAAACGCGCTGGGCACGATCAATCCCGTCCAGCAGATCATCGAAATGGCACATCGCAGGAACATTCCGGTGCTGGTCGACGGAGCCCAGGCCGTTCCGCATCTCAAAATGGATGTCCAGGCTCTGGATTGTGACTTCTACGTTTTCTCCGGTCACAAGGTTTATGGTCCCACTGGCATCGGCGTTCTGTATGGCAAATCCGCTCTGCTGGATGCGATGCCTCCGTACCAGGGCGGCGGCGACATGATCAGTTCGGTGACCTTCGAGAAGACGATCTACAACAAGCTGCCTTACAAGTTTGAGGCCGGCACGCCCCATGTGGCGGGCGCCATCGGCCTGGGCGCAGGCATCGAGTATGTGAATGGCGTCGGGATGGACAACATAGCTTCCTATGAGCACGAGGTGCTGGCCTATGCCAGTGAAGCTGTTTCCGCGATCCCCGGGATCCGTCTGATCGGCACCGCAAGAGAAAAGGCGGGCGTGCTCTCGTTCCTGCTAGACGGCATCCACCCGCACGACATCGGGACCATCCTTGACCACGAGGGAATTGCTATCCGGACAGGGCATCACTGCGCCCAGCCGGTGATGCAGCGCTTCGGCATCGCAGCCACGGCGCGTGCTTCGTTCGCTCTCTACAACACCAGAGAAGAAGTGGATGCTCTGGTCGAGGGAATCGAGAAGGTCCGGGAGGTATTTGCCTGATGCCCGATCTGCGCGAACTCTACCAGGAAGTGATCCTGGAACACAGCAAGGCGCCTCGCAACTATCGCGAGATGGAGACAGCAAGCCACACGGCGGAGGGATATAACCCGCTGTGTGGTGACCACTTTACTGTTTACTTGAATTTGGACGCCGACTCGATTCGCGACATCAGCTTCCAGGGCTCAGGATGTGCGATTTCCAAGGCTTCGGCGTCCATGATGACGCAAAGTGTGAAAGGTAAGACCAGGGCGGAAGCGGAAACCCTCTTCGACCAGTTCCACAAAATGGTGACGGGCCAGCCGGTGAACGGGAACCGGGCAGAACTGGGCAAGCTAGCCGTTTTCTCCGGCGTCTCGGAATTTCCTGTGCGGGTCAAGTGCGCAACCCTTGCCTGGCACGCATTACACGCTGCGATGCGAGGGAAGCAAGAGACCGTGTCGACGGAGTAGCACGCGACGCGAGAAGAGGAAAGAACGGCTACGAGGCGGGTTCTATATGAGTGCGACTGGACTGATCACGCTGGGTCGGGCTTGTGAAGTCCTCGAGATCCCCAGCGGGATTCGCGCCATCCTCCCGGCCGGTACCGTCGTTAGAATTATGCAGTCCTTGGGGAGCGGCTACACGGTGGCCACCGATCGCGGCTACATGTACCGTGTCGATGCCAAGGATACGGATGCCTTGGGGTTCTCCAACACGGCGATGGCACAAGAACCTGCAATCCGGGAAGGGATCTTCAGCGATCAGACGGTCTGGAATCAGTTGAAGACCGTGTACGACCCTGAGATTCCGGTCAATATTGTGGATCTGGGTCTGGTTTACTCGTGCGTGATTGTGCCCGTGGAGCAAGGCGGGAAGAGCGTTCATGTCAAGATGTCCATGACGGCTCCCGGATGCGGTATGGGCAACGTGCTCAAAGGCGACGTACAGACCAAGCTCGCGCGGCTGCCCGGTGTCAAGGAAGTTCATGTTGAAGTCGTGTTCGATCCGCCATGGCATCCCGGCCTCATGTCGGACGCAGCTAAGCTCCAGCTTGGCTTCGACCTGGATTACGGAACGACACACGCCTCGCCACCGATCTATGGCGAGAGAAAGTGATCGTCCACAGTTGGCCGAGACGACCTTGGATTCCGGCGCAGGGCCAGAAACATTCGCACGCACGGTCACGAAGCCCGTGGCGTCGCGGTTCGCGCTCGCCCTAAGCTGCTGGGCGTTCTGGCCTAGGGCGAGCGTAATTCACGTCCAGGGTACGATCTCTTAGCATGCTGCCATTCAGACCTTTGATTGCTTTCTCGGCCCCAGCGTCGTTTGCTTGCCTTCCAACTCGGTATCAGCCCCTTGATTTAGTGAACCTCGAGTGATAGTTTGACTGTGAGTCTGGGAGGAGGACAGGGCAATGGAACGACCGACCCGAGCGCCGACTCAGACCTCAAGGGCCACGAAGTAGGCACCAGATCCGCCGAACCCCACGACATCCTTCCTCCTGCGAGGACAAGCCTGAAATCATCAAGGCAGAGCCTGGGTCATCCGCGCTTTTCCAAAGACTCGATGGCTGGCTCAATTTCCAAGATTGGAGGATAAACGTATGTGTTGGTTCTCGATTGAGTATGCGAACCAGATAGAAGAGGCCAAAACTGGACAGCGCCTTGGAATCAAGCAAATGCATTGGCATTCGAATTGGGTGGTTCGGGAAACCGAGCTCGACGCCCCAAGGCCTTGTCCGGTTTGCCTGATAGATCGGACCAGGGTCCTGTTTCGGTTCTCCGAAAGTCAGCAAGCGTCGCTCCACTTCAGCGCCGAGGCCGAGGCGGTCTTCAGAATGTTAAAACGGCCGAAGAGGGACGTCTTTGAGTTCTCGGAAGGCAGGCAAATTACATTGGGCGATCTGCCTTCCGGTCTGATCTTTGACGTGCTCGTTGTCCCCGGCTCAGAACAGCTCTCGACCCTCCTGGATATGGAGCCGGCCGTGCAGCACGAGGAGGAAGAGAGGGAGAAAGAACCACTGCTTGCTCGATTGCTGGCACGTTTCTAGGCGCAATTCCTATTGGCTTTGATTGTGAGGCGGACGTTGTTGTCGTCTCCCTCGCAGCCCAGCGTGGCATTGGGAAGGCGCCAAAGACTGATGTGCGGCGGGCAGGATTGAAGGGGCAGCAGTGGCGAGTATTCCAAATGAGACGTAAGAAAAGAAAGCCCCGACTGGTCATCGGGGTTTTTCTATTTCTCGCTTCCTAATATTTCCTAATATTTCTGTTGACTCCCGCTCCTTCTCGGCGCAGACTTTGGCCGAATCACCTTCCCAAAGAGGGCGCGCTCGTTTCGGGAGTGTCGTATGTATCGCCCACCGCCACTGCGTGGCCGCCCGGCTCTTGCCGACAAGAAAGTTCTCCTCATCGACCGCTGCCAAGCAACTCGCGAGGTGCGCGCCGCCGTCCTGCGAACTCACGCAGTTGAGGTGCATGAAGCTGAAGAGATCTCCGCAGCGCGATTTCTGTGGCGACCCCATGTCTACGATCTCCTCATGCTCGACGTTCGCAGATACTCCCCGGCGGAAGCGCTGGAATTCTACGGTGAGGTAATGCACCGGAGTCCCCAGGAGCATTTCGTCTTCCTTCTCGGCCCGCCAAAGTACCTGTCGCGTACCTGGCCCGATGAAGTCACCGTCGATGATGTCTCGCGAGGACAATGGGGCGAGACGGTAAAGCGCTTTCTAACCGCTGCCTGAAGCGTTCTCCCGGGCAGCGTCTTGGGAATTTAAAGGCCTCACCGCCTGCAATTCTTTATCGATAGAGGTCGGAATGACACCAAGAGTCTTTTCCCTCATCACCACGACGCTTTTCTCATTGATAGCGCTCCTCCACGTGTTGCGCCTTCTCCGCGGCTCGGGGACGTTGTGGTGCCTCTCTGGGTTAGCTGGATAGGGCTTGCAATCGCGGGCTACCTTGCCTACCAAGGCGTCAAGCTAAGCAGGCCGCGAATGAAGTAGCGGCACTACCACGCAACAAGTTATCTATTCTGTCAACAAAGCCCTGGTTCTCCCGGTTCGTGATCCGGCGAGCGCAGGAATCTCCGATCAGGTGACGCCCTGGCCGCAGAATACGCAGGGATTCAACTCGTGGCCCGAAGCACTGCTACACAGGCATGCTTCATTGATGTTGAAGCATGCACCCTTCGCGTCTTCGATGCGATACGTAGACCCTTGGCCATAGGCCATGATGGCTCTGACCCTGATCGGGTGCTGCATCTGCGATTCGAGTTCGCTGCACGAAGCGCAGTGATTGCGAACTACGTGAACTTGTTGTCTCAGCTTGAAATAGGGGTCGGCCATAGGAAAACTACCTCCCCGCGGGTCCCAGCAACGTATCCCACAATGGCAAAAAAATGTTGAACCGTGCGTCCGGGCGAGCGTGGTGTGCCAGATGGTACGCTCTCGACGCTCTCAACACTGGCGGTAACCGTTCCCCAAGGTGAATGCGCCAATGCATCTCTTCAACCGTGATGAAGTAGAGCGCAAACGCGAGGAATATCCCCGGCGCCATGCCGAGGCCGAATAGTAAGTCCGCGATCATTACTGGTACGCCGTTAATCGCAAAAAGGACGACGACCCAAATCGGCGAGCTGCCGAAATTAACGTGCTCCGCTTCAATAGGCGTCCCCACCGAAGCGTGATGTTCGAGGTGCCGCCGCGCAAAGAACGTTCCAGGCAAGTGCAGAAGAAACCTGTGGTACGCGTATTCAAACAAGCTGGCCCACAGGAGCCCTACTCCAAAACCTGCGAGCCACTGCGGCAGCTTAGTGGGAAAGAGGATACCCAGCGCGGGCGCAGGCAAGCCACCACACAAAACTGCCGTCCAGGCGTTTACCCGCTTAATTGCCCGCCCCCGTGCGATTGCCGTAGCGCTATTTTCCGTGGCTCCTAGCACTGGAACCCCACCTTCCGTTGTTCCTTCTGGGTTAGATGACGGCAACGCTACGCCCGGGCATGCTCCTTCAAACCCTCTGTGACTATCGGACTTACATGCTCGATCCGACATGAGACCTCTCCAGAAAGAGCTTCACGGCTCGCTATGATCGCGCGAACGAATCACAAACTCGACGTTGCGTTCCCGGTTAAGGCGAATGGTCTCATCCAGATCCAGCCTAGCCAGTGGGATCAACTGGCGGTCCCAGTCCAGGGTTACACACACCAGCTTGCCGGCCTCGAGCCAGTAATCCCTCGCAAGATAGCTGGTACCGTTTTTAAGAATCAGCCAGGTAAGCTGCGGTACTGACCCATCTTCGAAGAAAGAACTGGATCCCGTAATCCCTGGCTGCTGGTGCGCGAGCGCAGGCTCCGCCGTTGGGCTTCTCTCCGAGGGTGATATAGAACCGGCATACAACGGTTGACGCAAGGACATGCTTTTGCTGCTTGGTGTCAACCGCTGGGTCTCCGGCATCAAGGATGGGGTTCTTGACGCAATAACTGTTGCGGGAACCTCCACATCCTCTAACAGCCGCAGAGTGATTCGGACTTCGCCTTTGAGTGTGGGACGAGGCCCGCGCGCGGGCAGCGTCAGTATTTTGACTGGCCACAAAACGGGAATCGCCCAACCTACCGCGTCGCGCTTAGGATGACCGCGACCCTGGATCTTGCCTTCTCGGTCCGCTCTGAGTCGAGGAAGCGAAATCACTTTGGCCGATAGGGGAAGCGTCACCGCACCGGGTAAGACCAGACGGTCAAACACCAGCTCGATCCACCCTTTGCCAAAGAAGTGTCCAGGATCGCGATAGTCCCGGAAACGACCTGCCAGGTAGGCGCCCCGGGGAAACAACGAATGCCCAAAAACTGCCACCGCACCGAGATGGCAGAGCACTGGGTCACCGATTTGCCCAGTACGCGACGAGAAGTTTGGTTCGTCTAACGTGCATTGCAGAAGCGTTCCCGCGGGCAGGACTTCATCTGCTGCAGCTTGTGCCGCAGCGGTAACCATCAGGCATACAATGAGAATCGCAAGCAAGTATTTTCTGAGCATAAATCACCTCCCGAGGGCAGAGGTGAGCCCGGCTGCAATGTTGCTATGCGCGTCCGTCGGACACGATCCCCTGCCTTCAGCAGCAAGAGTTCATACGATCGGTTTGTAGGAAAAGCGCCTGAACTAAATTAAGGAACCACGTGGCGAGGGGGACTAGGATACAGCCTGGCTGGAACGGTTCGCAAACGACCACTGACAGGGGGGCCCCCAACAACTCGTCCGCTGTTACCATTAAGTATACACTGCTCGTCAAGGGGCGTTGGAGGCGTTGGTCGCTAACATTCAAAAAGATTGCCAAGACAGCCGGAAAACACGCCGTCAAGATTCTTTGGAGTGATGTATGAACCGATTCGCAGCAAAGGAGTCCTGCCATGCCGGTACGGAAACTGAAGGAGTTTCTCGATAGTCAAAACATTAAGTACGTGGCCATCTCGCACTCGAAAGCCTACACCGCTCAAGGGATCGCAGCGCTCACTCACATATCGGGGAAAGAGCTGGCAAAAACCGTGATTGTGAAACTCGATGATGCTCTCGCAATGGTTGTTCTTCCCGCCTCGGGCCAGGTCGATCTTTCCCTATTGAAGGCTGCTACAGGAGCAAAGACGGTTGCTCTCGCCGGCGAAACAGAATTCAAAGATCAGTTCCCCGGCTGCGAAACCGGGGCAATGCCGCCCTTTGGAAATCTCTACGGAATGCCGGTTTTTTCCGACGAGAGCCTAGCCAAGGACAAAGAAATAGCTTTTAACGCCGGCACTCACAGCGAGCTGATCCGACTCTCGTGGGAAGATTTCGTGCGGTTGGTTAAGCCCAGGGTGCTCAAGTTTTCGTCTGCAAGAACTGGCACGACGGCAGCCTGACCAGAATGCCGGGCAGCAAAGAGGGGTCGGGCGCGTTCCCACGCGCGTTGTCCTTCAAACAGTACGCAGAATCCGACTCCCAACCTTTGTTGAACTGGATGACCCAAAAGGCTAAAATTCGAACATCATTACTTTCAAAAGTCTGGGAGGCCCCAATGCCTCACTACGAGTTCTTCTGCCACGCCTGCAAGAAAACATTCGTGAAGATTTTGGCTCTCGTCGACTATGAGGAAGGCCGAGTAACCTGTCCGCACTGTGGCAGCCACCGCGTCGAACAATGCTGGTCCGCCTTCTCCGTCATCACCTCGAAGAAGAGCGCGTGAAGGCATCCGTGTCTTTTTCACGCAGGTCAGCGGAGGTCGTGATGCAGTTCAAAGATTTCTGTTTCGGCTCTCTGCAAATCGATGGCACGACGTATGAGCACGACGTTGTGATTGACCGAGGCAAGATCAGCAAACGCAAGAAGAAGCCGTCCAAGAAATTCCGTGCCGACTTCGGGCATACGCCGTTGTCCGTCAAAGAAGACATACCCTGGAAATGCAGCCAGCTCATCGTCGGCACCGGGACATACGGCAGATTACCGGTGATGAAAGAAGTGAAACGTGAAGCAGAACGCCGCAGCGTTGAGTTGCTCATTTTTCCGACCATCGAAGCCATTCGGTTACTGGAGAAAGACCCCACAGCCAATGCGATCCTTCACGTGACCTGTTAGGACGTTCGTGCTGCCTGTCCTCGGTGGACACACATCCGCGAGCTGCGTGGTTATATCGTCCTCCGCCCTTCTACTTGATCGAGCTCGCAGCGGCAGAGAATACGTTATTGGCGTTCGAGCCGATGAGTCGTATCAAGGAGGACGTGGGCACGAATTTCGACGAGATCCACGGCAGCAAGAGCTAGGGCGTTTCTTTTCTTAAACCTACCTAATGCTTCTCGGTGGTTGGCAACCGTCTCAGAAGGGTTGATAATTGCTCTGTGTTTTCCAGCCACAGCGGGAGCCGCGCTGGCGAGCACGCCCTCATTCCGGAACGGCTGCCGCACTGGTGGCACCCAAAGGAGGCTGCTATGGCACACACCAAACGAGGCCGAGTCATCTTGGGTGGTTTGCTCGCTGGTCTGGTGATCAATATCGTCGAATACGTCACAAATGGCGTTGTCCTGAGAGAAGGGTGGGGCCGGGCGATGCAGGCGCTGGGCAAACCAACAGAGCTCTCCCCTGGCGCGATCGTGATGTTCAATGTCTGGGGGTTCCTGCTGGGGATCGCTGCCGTCTGGCTATACGCGGCCATCCGACCACGCTATGGTTCAGGACCGAATACCGCAATCCGCGCTGGACTGGTCGCTTGGGCGATCGCCGTGTTTCTCCCCAACCTCGGCAACTATCCCTTGGGCCTTTTCCCCACGCGGTTGCTCCTAATCTCGACTGTTGTAGCGCTCGTCGAGATCGTGGTTGCTACGCTGGTGGGCGCATGGCTATATAAGGAGGAAGAGAAGGTGGCAGCCGTTCGCCCAATAGCCGCCTAGCGGCGCACCGTACCTAGGGCTCGCATGAAAAAGGCGCGCTCCCGCGCGCCTTTTCCTTTGTACGCCGAGCATGTTCGGCAGCTAGCGGGTGCAAGTCCCGCCCCAGCCTGATGGAGGTGAAGGGTAGCCAAGCGCAAGGGCGTCACCGCGAGGTGGGGTCTGAAGGAAGCGTGGAGCAAAGATACGGGCCGATGGATAAAAACCGGATACGAGGCCTACGGCGTCGGACGAGCTGGCAAAGGACAACGAAGTCCATATCCATCAAGGACGCTGGTGGTAGATCCGGCGGTCGCGTATCGAAAGCAGTCGAGCTTATCTCGGGAGATCTGCTGCATGTCACGGAATCGTGACTGAGGGTGAAGAGATTCACCTTGACCGTGCGGCAGAAGTCAGCAGCGGGCGTAGTACTCACGCAAGTGAGGAAGGCCCGAACAGTAAAAGTGGGTAGTAGAACGTCGAACTCCTGGGTGGCACTGCGCCAGCCAATCAGCTTCGGCTGAGCTTTACAGGTTCAGACGACGGTGAAGCCGAAACGGAAACCTGTTAGAGCGGCGAAGCCCCTGCGGCGAACGACGATTTGAACGTCACGGCCCCTGCGGGCTCAATTTACTGAACCGCCGTATGCGGACCCGCATGTACGGTGGTGTGGCAGGGGAGGACGGGCGACTGTCCCCCCTATGCCGATCAACACCACACAAGATCCGTGACCCAGAGCTCCTGAAAAATCCACAACCCAATCACGCAGAATTCGAGACCTTTCTCCTCGGTGGCCAGCCACCCATCCGGGGCGGTGCTATACTGCGGCCCGAAGTTTTCTGCCAGGGGGTGTCTATGCGGTTCAAAACCATACCGATATGCCTGAGCCTAATTGCATTCGCAACAATATCGCTGGCCCAGACCAAGATTTCCGGCACCGTGCAATGCGGGAAGTCAGACGAACAACATGCGCTCGAAGTAGGCGACCATCCCGGTCACTCGCTTATGATCAGCAAAGGCAGGTGCACCTGGACCAAACCCATGGATATCGCGGGAACCCAGACCAAGGAGGACCTCGGTACCAACTTCGACGAGGTCCATGGCAACAAGAGCCAAGGGCACGGCTACGTTGGCGGTACTATGGCCAATGGCGACAAGATGTACGTGCGGATACAAGGCTCCTCGACACTGAAGGACAGCGTGGTCGACAGTGCTGAGGGTGCGTGGAGTTTCACAGGCGGCACTGGGAAGCTGAAGGGTGTCAAAGGCAAGGGCACCTACAAAGGCAAAGGTGCGCCTGACGGTTCCGCTACCTATGAAGTCGAAGGCGAATACGAGCTCCCCAAGTAGCGATCATCCACCGGCTAGGGATTCCGCTCACGGCTAAACGGCGAGCCTCAAAGCCGTTCTGACCTTTTCCTTCAAACTCCACGCAAAATCGGAGACCCGGGTCTTTCGGAAGCAACCCTCTGTTCCAGAGACACGGCCTTCCTCTCACGCTCCATTGTGGAGGGCGGCGCGTCATTCTAGCCGCTATCTCAAACCATTCTCCGAGGACGCAATGGTCCTTCACCTTGCCGACAAGACGAGCGCCAGTACAACCAGCGCGGCCAACAGCATACTCGCTATGAGCGAAAACGTCGCCTGCAACGGGTGCGCCTGGAAGTGGCGGCCTCGCTCTGTTAGGGTCCGCATGGCAAGCCTCCCTGCCGGGGACAACGGGGTTAATCAACACTAGCTCCCGCCCCTGCGACACAAAACTCCCTGCTTAAATTAGACTCCAAATCCACAAAAATTGCAGTAATAACCGGATCCTCGAGCGGCAGTGGCTGACAGATCGCCTCGGAACCAACCCGTACCCTGCTACGGTTTCGGCTTTGATAACAGTCGAAACGAGTTTAGAAATGTAGAGAAATTCTCCGGCCGAGGCGTCCCCTTTGGAGCAAAAGCGTGCAGCACATACAAGCGGCTCCCGACGAAGTAGATGGCGAGTTCGCCGCTCGTGTCCTGTCCGGCGAACCGGATCCATTTCCCCGGATAACCTTCGACTGAGGTACGTTTCTCGTCTACCACAGATCCGCCAAAGCCGTTCACGATTGAATCACGCTCGCCGTTCACCA
>WNFA01008370.1_pt1 | contig 13248 bp, 12 predicted proteins | sample 5400481 | NCBI WGS metagenome assembly WNFA01 (sample SAMN13153340, study PRJNA577476) | soil metagenome | isolation source: 120 cm saprolite under Douglas fir tree site 2 hole 1 replicate 2 | place: USA:California | collected 2015-04-18 | reverse complement strand
GCCACGATCCAGAACCCCCGACTCAGCTTCTCATCATCCGACACCACGGTTCTCGCCCTCACGCCGATCGGCGACACGCTCGTCGCTCGGACGGTGGGGCACGTCTTGCTGACCATCCAGCTCGTCAGCTCAATGGTCACTAGCACAGCGCCCAGCGCTCAGGATAGCATCCACGTCAGGGGCAAGGGGTCAGCGCCCCCCGCGCCCCCCGCCTGTCCGTGAGCTGCTTCCGCTGCGGCGCGGCGATCCCGGAGGGGGCGCGCTTTTGCGCGAGCTGCGGGACTCCGGCCGTAGACCCGCAGAGCGCGACCGTCGTACTCGAGACGGAAGACCCCGAACCGCTGTTCCAGCGAGTGCGCATGGTGCTCGCCGGCGAATACGACGTCGAGCGCGAGCTGGCGCGTGGGGGGATGGGCGTCATCTTCAAGGCGACCGAGGTCGGGTTGCGGCGCGCGGTGGCCCTGAAGGTCTTGCTGCCGGAGCTCGGGCTCCGCGTCAGAACCGCCGAGCGGTTCAAGCGCGAAGCACGCATGGTGGCCGAGCTCGATCATCCGAACATCATCCCCGTGTATCGCGTCGGACAACTGGGGGGGGTCTTCTTCATCGCGATGAAGTTCATCGAGGGCCGCTCCCTCGGCCTGATCGTCGACACCCAGGGGGCCTTGCCCGTGCCCGTCGCGCTGCAAGTGCTGCGAGGCGCCACCCGCGCGCTGGCCTACGCCCATGACCGCTCCATCGTCCACCGCGACATCAAGGGCGCCAACATCCTCGTCGAGGAGGGCGGCCGGGTCATGGTCTCGGACTTTGGGGTCGCGCTGCGCGCGTCGGACGTGAATCTCACCGCCGACGGAACGGTGATCGGCACGCCGCTGTTCATGAGTCCCGAGCAGTGCGCTGGCCGACGCACCGGCCCGCAGAGTGACCAGTATTCTCTCGGCATCGTCGGCTTCCAGATGCTGAGCGGTGCGGTGCCGTTCAACGCCGACACCATCGCCGGCGTGATGCAGCACCACTTTTTCACCCCCGCGCCGGACGTCCGCCAGGCGCGTGACGACGTGCCCGCCGCCCTCGGCGAGGTGCTGAACCGAACGCTCGAGAAGGACCCGGCTGCGCGCTTCCCCACGACCCGTGACATGCTCGCCGCGCTCGAGGCCATCCCCTTCTCGGAAAGCGACCGCCGCGCGAGCGAGCAGGTGCTGCGCCAGTTGGTCCGTGGCACCGTGATCGCGAAAGTGCCGACGCGCGCGCTCCCCCCGCTTCCCGAAAGCCCCACACTACCGCTCTCACCCGCCGCACGCCGCCGGCGGCGACTGCCCGTCCGAGTCGGCGCGGCCGTTTCCGGTGTGCTCCTCCTCGCGCTCACCCTCGGCGTGCTGCGCCTGACCGCGCCGCGTGGCGATGCGAGCCCCAGTCCGGCGCCCATCCCAGCGCAGCCCCCCACGCTCCACACCCCCCGGCAACCCCCGGCTGTCGCGCCACGGGCGGCGCGGCCGCCCGGTGGCAAGCTCCGGCTGCTCACCAGTCCCCCCAACGCCGAGATCCTGATCGACGGGCGCCGCGTCGGAGTGGGTAGCGCCTTCGACCTCCCGCTCGGTGTGGGCGAGCGGCGGCTCGAGGTGCGGGCGGCGGGATACAAGTCATTCGACACGACGCTCGTCGTCACGGCGGGCAGCACATTCGCGCTGGGCCGAGTCACTCTCCCCGTGGGTAAGCGGGGGCCATGAGGCGTCTCGCCCTAGGTCTCGCGCTGGTCGCAATAGCGTCGCCGGAGGTCGGCGCCCAGACCGAGACCACCGACCTGCTGCGCCAGGCGCAGGCGCTGTACGAGCAGCTCGAGATCGAGCGGGCGCTGCCCCTGCTGCGCCAAATCGTGTCGCCCAGCTGGCCCCATGAGATCACGACAGACCAGCGCGTCCAAGCCTATACCTATCTGGGCGCGTCGCTTGCCCTGACCGGCGTCCGCGACTCCGCCCTCCTCTACTTCCGAGCCGCGATCGAGCACGACCCCTTCACTGACCTGGATACACAGCGCTTCACGCCAGCTCAGCTAGGGCTGTTCCGGCAGGCACGACGCCTCGCGTTCGCCGTGGCGGCCCGCCCGGTTGCGGCCGCGCGCATCGATCCACGTACAGAGCGCGCCACCTTCATCGTCGTGAGCACTCACCCGGCGTCTTTCCGAGTGGAACTGCGATCGGTCGACGAGCCGACCACGATCGTGTTGTTCCACGATGTGAATGATGGCCTGCGGGAGGTGCCGTGGAATGGCCTGCTATCCGATGGCCATCTCGCCCCGCCCGGTCGATACGCGCTCGCGGTCGTCGGCCGGAGCCAACTGCTCGGTCGCTCCGACTCGATGCGCGTCTACTTCACGGTGGCGCACGCGACACCGCCGCTCGAGGACACTCTCCCCGAGCTTGCGCCGGCCCAACTGCTTCCCGAGCGGCTGCAAGTGTCGGCGGGCCGTGAAGACTTCTTCAAGAGCCTGGCGGTCGCCGTCGGTGCCGTGGCCGCTTCCAGCGTGGCGGCGAACGGCGACCTCGGGCGTCGTGGTCGGGCGCTCGCCATCGCCGTAGGCGGCGCGGCGGGGATCGGCGGGGTGACGGCCCTGCTGAGCGCCCGCCATGAGCGCGACCTCCCCGCCAATGTCGAAGAGAACCACCGGCGGCGTGCCGCGCGGGCGGCCGCAAATGCGGGCATCGCGCACCGCAATGCCGAGAACGTTGCCCAGACCGTGCTGGTCATCCTGCCGGCGGCCGGGGTGGGCCCGTGAACCGGGGTGACTCTGCTGCGGTCGCGTTGCGAGTCTCGCTCGCTCTCTCGCTCGCGCCGGGCGCCGGGATCGCGCAGATCACGCTGTCCGGAACCGCGGCGGCGGCGCTGGTCGAGCATCAGGTGGACATCGGATACGGTGTCGAGGAGTCGAGCGGCCTGCTGTTGAGCGCGGAAGGTGCGGTCGCTCTCTCGCGGCTCGAGGTCATAATCCGCGCGGCGGGAGGGTCACTGTCGACCACGGCGGCGGGGGCCGAGCAGCGGGACCTCGGGGAAGTCGGCATCCAAGCGAGCGTCGTCCCCACGCCTTGGCTGGCGATCCACGGGGGTGCGAGCTCGCGGACCTATTCTACGGCGAGCGCGCGGCAGCGTTGGACCACCGTGGAGGTCGGGGCCGAGGCACGCCTCGACTTCGCGACGAGCCCGATGCGGGGTGTGCTCCGCGGTGGTCTGTTCCCTGTCGTCTCGGTGACCGGCCTGCCCCGACCCGATGTCGCGCTCACTGCGGCGGCGGGGGTCGAGTACCGCAGTGGCTCGGTCACCAGCGGGCTGTTCTACGGCCTCGAGCGCTACGACTTCCCACCCTCGGGCGGGACTCGTCGCTTCGAACAGGTGAACACGCTGACGTTCCGCTTCACCGTCCAGCGCGGCGCCCGGCGCGCCGGCCGCTTCTGAACGGCCCTCGAGCGGTCGCCATACAGCGCCAACTGCTGGGGAACGCCTTCGGTCGAGACGTGCGACCAGCGGTTGGCGCAGACGTCGAAGAGCCCACCCTCGCCGTGCTGGTTCACCACGAGGAGGCGGCTTCCGGTCCACGCAGCCAGCCGGGGTCGGGTCGGGTCGGGCGCTCCCTGGACACTGGTGCCTACCCAGTCGCCCACCGGCACTGGGCAGCGCAGCCCCGGTGCGCCGACCATGGGAACAGCCCGGCCGGTCCAGTTCCCCGATAGAAGAGGCGAGGCCGCCAAGACAGCCAGAATGCGCAGCAACTGACTCCGCAAGTGCATCCGCGGTCTCCTTCCTCCTTGGTGACCCTCCGCAGGGCGCACGCGCAAGCGCTCGTCGCTTGACAGTTCATTCCGCGCGGCGTAGATCGGGTGTCGAGCCGCTTTGTCGCAGGTCCCGTGAGCCACCACACGTTGCAGAGGAGGGTCGCATGAGGCTGGCCCGAGTCGTATCGCCCATCGTCGTCGTCGCAGCGCTCGGCTGGGGCTGCACGCAGGACACCGCCGGCCCTAAGACGCCCGCCCGGTTGTCCGCCGCCCTCGTGGGACCAGCGGACTTTAACTACATCGCGAACCCGCCCAACGTCCAGGTGACCTCGGGTGAGGTGGCTCCCGACGGACTGCCCTACTGCTCGTCGAAGCTCGTGTGTTACGCGCCGAGTTTCGTACGCAAGGCGTACAACTTCCCATCGACCCTCGACGGGAGCGGGCAGACCATCCTGATCGTCGACGCGTTCGGCAGCCCAACGGTCCGGCAAGACCTGGCGACGTTCGACGCAGTCTTCCACATTCCGGCGCCTCCATCCTTCACGATCCTATGTCCCGAGGGCGGGTGCCCGGTCTTCGATCCCACCGATAGGCACCATGACGAGGTGGGTTGGAGCATCGAGACCAGTCTCGACGTGCAGTATGCCCATGCCATGGCTCCGGGCGCGAGCATCGTCCTGGTCGTGGCTTCAACGAGCTCCGGAAACGCGATCAACGTCGCCGAAACGGCCGCCATCGCGAAGTACCCGGGCAGCATCATGTCGCAAAGCTTTATGGCGACAACGCCCAGATCGTGCAGGCGCACAGGAACTATCAAGCCGCGCAGGCGGCTGGGATTACGGTCTTGGCCTCGGCCGGAGACTTCGGGGCCACGAACGGGTTCAGCACGACCAACGCGGGGTTCCCCGCATCAGATCCGCTGGTCACAGCGGTCGGCGGAACGCAAGGGAACCCCTACCTGCCGCCGGGCACCGTGTTGGCATGTGCTGGTGGCCCGTGTAACACCGGCCTCGTGACGATCACCGGAACGTGCAAAACAGCGCCCGGCTTCCTGCGGTCCCCCTGCACCCCCGTGGGCTACGGCGGGGAGCAAGTGTGGAACGAACCTGTGTTCGGCGTCGCTACGGGCGGTGCACCGAGCCTGCTCTTCCCGGTGCCCTCGTATCAGAGCGGTTTGGGTCTGACGGCGAGAGCAACGCCCGACGTGTCCTACAACGCGGCGGTCAACGGTGGAGTGCTGGTGTTTTGGGGCGCGATCCCGTCGGCCGCGGGGTTCTACATAGTGGGCGGAACGAGCGCGGGCTCGCCGCAATGGGCCGCGATTGTCGCCCTGGCCAATCAGGCGCATGGAGCCCCCCTCGGGTTCCTGAACCCGGCACTCTACCGCTGCTCGGCCGGCGACTTCCACGACATCACCGTCGGCAATAACAGATTAGGCGGCACGGCGGCCGGCTTCAGCGCCACGCCGGGTTGGGATGACGCAACGGGCTTGGGCACCCCGGATGTCGGGAAACTGGTGGCGGACTTGGCGGGCGGGTGCTAGGAGAGCCGATACGCCGATAGAGGGATGCTGAGTAAGGCCCCGGTCTCGGGCAGCGAACCGCGGGCCGGTCAAGCGAGCGTCATGCGGAGACCCCGTATGGCGGGCACGCGGCGACCATTCGCCGCGACCGGTGGGAGGAGTCCCAACCCCCCCGCCTAGGCCCGCCTGACACTCTACGCTGGCTCACAGCGGTGTGCGCAGCGCAGGGCGACGGCTCTCCCCACCCCACCCCACCCCACCCCACCCCCACCCTCACCGCGCCCTTAACGCACCCCTCGCCCGCGCGTCTGACCAGCAGACACCCGGTCCGTCACCCCAGCAGCCTGGAGGGTTGCCTTATGCGAACGGTTGAGCATTCCCTATTGGCGCTCGCCGGCGCGGCGCTCGTTCTCTTGATCGGCGTCAACGCTTGCAGCACCGACCATGGTACCGCGCCCGCCACCCCAATCGTCTCCCAAGCCCAAGCCGAAAGCCTCGCGAAGACCGTCGTCTCCGACGTCGTTTCAGAAATGGGGACCGCCACGATGGACGGTGCCGCTGCCGCGCCGGCGGCCGCCGCGCCGCTCTTTGCCGTGGCACCGATGGGCACGAGCACGGCCTCACAATGCATTCCGGTGAAGAGTCCCGCCTCACCGCTCGACTCCGACCACGACGGGATCCCCGACTCGGTGCGCATCGATTACGCGGGGTGTGTGATTTCCTATCCCCTCGCGATCGACTCACTCTCGGGCACGATCGACTTGATCGATCCCACACCGTTGACAGCGGACCACGCCGTCGAGCGCGTGTTCACGGACTTCCGGCGCGCGAGCGTGAACCTCATCTCGAGCACCGAGACCGCGGTGACGGACAACGGCGTGCGCACGGCAGCGCACGACATGACGACGCTGCGGACGAGTGAGACGAACTTTCGCACCGATTACGTCTACGCAAACGGCGCCACGGCGGAGCACATCCGTACCTGGACCACGCTCTTTACGGCCGACGTCGCCGGCTCCATCAAACCCAATGCCCTGCTGCCGAGCGGCACGTGGACGGTCACCGGCACGTCCGCGTGGGCACGGGGGCACAACTCCTATTCGCTTACCGTGACCACGAATCCGCCGCTGCACTACAATGCAAGCTGCACCACCGCACCACGGTTCGACGCGGGCACGATCACGGCAGTCGTGACGAAGGGCACGCACACGATGACGGTGACTATCCAGTTCACCGCGTGCGGGAAATACACGGTGACGCGGTCCTGAGATCGCCCGCAACGCGAAGCAGTCGCGCGACGCCCCGGCGGCCGCAGCCACCAGGGCTCGTGCTGGCAGACCATCCCTGCGCCCCCATCCCTTTCCGGGGTCGTGGGGAGACGCGCTGTGCCGGTTAGGGCGTTACGCTCCCGAAGAAGATCTCCAGGTTGTCGTTTAGCGCTCCGAAGCGGGGCCCGATGCCAGTCCACGTCATCACCGCGTGCCCCGATAGCGAGGCGATACCGTTGTAATCGCCGATGAACGGCCGGAGTCCGGTCGGGCTTGCCGCGTCCGGGACGCCCGACGCGCCGGGGTCGAAACCGGTGGTGCTTACCCGAGTCGCCTGCCATGTCACGCCGCCGTCAGTGCTTGAAGCATAGGTGACATCCACCAACGCGTTGCTACTGTAGCTGCGGTCGTCGAACATCGCGTCGAGCCGCCCATTCGGCGCCACGCTGACCTCGGCTCCGAACCGGTCCCCTGTACCCGGCGCGATCTCTACCGGCGTCGACCACTGCGTGAGATCGCCGGCCGGTGCCGACGTGAAATAGATTCGGGCGCGTCCGCCGACGATGTCGGCGAACACGACGTCCAATCGGTTGCGCAAGGCGTCGAACGCGGGCGCCGGGTAGGAGCCCGGGCCTCGGAACGGCGTGCCCGACGGACCGAGTGGGATGTTGAAGCAGAACGAGGGGAAGATGCAGACCGGGTTGCTGTAGAGGTAAAAGACGACCGGCGTGCTCCAGGAGGCGCCGCCGTCGTGCGACGCCGCGACGTAGTTGACGGTGCCCTTCCCGCCCTGCACTCCGTTGTCGAACGTCAGATATACGGTCCCGTCCGGCCCGGTGACGATTCGCTGATCCTGGTTGTTGCGGATCGGGCCCTGCGGCACTTTGACCGGCGCCGAGAACGTGCGACCGCGGTCGCGCGAGAAGGCCACGTATACCGGCGAATGCGTGCCGCCCACCCCATCGAACTGCGCCCAGGTGACGTAGATCGAGCCGGAAAACGGACTCGCGGGACTGCGATCGATCCACAGCGCATCGTGGTCGGTGAATTGCCCGTTCGAGCCCTTCGTCTTGCCGTTGCCGTTCCAGGTCGCAATCACCGTGAGCGGCTCCACCGCCCCGCCTCGGAGCCAGGTGCGTCCGCCGTCCGTAGAACGGCTGAGGAGGAGATTGATCTGGAACGGCGACGTGAAGTTGAACCCCTGACAGGCATAGTACGCCGTTCCGTCGGGGCCAAAGGCGATCGCCGGATCTCCGCCCGCGTCGAAGACGCCGGTGCCGGGAACGATCGGGTCGTTGGTGAAGCGCGTGACGCCCGGGAGGAACCCGTTGGGCAGCGTCCGCGTCCAGGTCTGGCCTCCATCGAACGAGGCGTTGACCGCACACCCGTCGTTGTAGTTCCAGTCGTTGGCCCCGGTGATGAGGTTGCCCGGGTTGAGGGGATTGACCCCGACCGGGGTCTCGTTCTGCGCGGTGGTGTCTCTGCTCACATCGACGACGAGCGTGGCGAACGCGCCAGACGCTGAGGTCGCATTGGATAGGCGCGGCGCATTGAGCGGCCGCGACTCCGGTGAGCACCCAGCGAGGACCAGCGCCGCGGTGAACAACGCCAGAGGACCGGCAGAAGCGTGCATGGGAAGAAGAGCTCCAGGCGTGGGAGTTAGGGTACAATTTTGGTCGGGACTGAGAGCCGCGGCCAGGCGAATGCAATACGGACATCAGGGATCGCGCAGCGACGTCCCGACGGTGATTCGTCCGCTCCTGAGCTAGCGCCCCCGGCCTTTCCGCAGCTTCTGGCCGCTCAGTTCGGCACGGGCTGCCGCGACCCCCGCCGCCACCGCGGCGACGATCGCCGCTTTTCCCGCGCTCCTCAGCACCCGCCCCGTCTTAAGGAGCGTCCGCTTGAGCCGACGCCGCCGCTCCACGGATTCGGCCCGCTTGCGGGCTGCTTGCAGTAGGCGGTCAGCCTCGCGCGCTGCCACCATCGCCCATCGTTTGGCTTGCGTTGCGGCGCGCACCGCCGCACTCATGAAGCGATCTTTGCTCGTTGCCATGGTGAATGCCCTCCTGCGGTTTTCCGGATGAAACAGATCCCAAGATGGCCAGGAACGAAACTGGCTGTGCACCGAGGAACACCGGACCAGGCGGTCCGGCCTGCCGATCCACGTCACGATCCAGCCGGGCCGTCTCAAGTTACGCCCGCGTTCGCCCCGGGGTCAGGGCCTCACTCCCACCCTTCTTGGGCGAGGGCCTCGTGCAGTTCGGCGGGATGGTTCCGGTAATGGCGCTCGAGCCGGCTCGCGTCGTCGTGCGCCGTGTCATAGTCCATCCCATTCGCCATGAGGTTCCGTTCGTGCAGTTCGTGGAACAGGATGAACCCGCGCTCCTCCTCGTGGACGTCATCGTCGATCCACACTTCGTTCTGTGGGACGAACTCGTAGACGCAATCGTGCCCGCCCTCGGTGAACTCGACGTCGTACATGCTGCGCACCAGCCGGCCCTTCACGAACCACACCTGGACACCATTGTCGAGCGCCTTCCAGAGGCGCTCATGCACGAGCGCGGCCCGTAGGGGCTTCTTTCCCTCGTGCAACTTGCGAACATCGCCCGCTCGCAACCGCATCTGGCGCTCCTGTCGGTTGGCTTCCTGCCGCGCCGTGTCGTAGTCCTTTCCCTGCGCCATCAGCTCACGCTCCACCACCGCGTGATGCAGGAAGAACCGTTGCTCGTCGGGCACCGCTTCCTGATCGAGCCACACCTCGTCTTGCGGGATCGCGCTACAGCTATAGTGGTGGCCGAAGTTGCTGAATTCCTCATCGATGTTCTTCCGCACGTACGCTCCATCCACGAGCCACACCGACACCGGACCGCGCCGCTCGAGACACTGCACGTAGGGCAGGCGTCGCCGCTCCTGTTTGTGCTGAGCGCGCGCCGACCTCTTTCCCTTTTGGCGTGATGCGGGGCGCTTCGCGGTCTTGCGCTTGGCTTTTGCCGTTCGGTCCGCGCCGGTCTTCTTTCTCGCGCTCATAGTCCCGCTCTCGAAGATGGTGCCGCCAGCTGCTCATCGGCAGCGTGTGCAAGTGAGGGACGTGCGGCCGCTCGGAGAAGTTGCGCGCGTGGCCGGGGGCGGCGATAGAGACCGGCACACCGGTGCCCGCAGCGCACGCGCTCGGTGCATGATCCGGAAAAGAACCTCGACATGCCGGTGCCAGTCCATGTCGCCTCTTCCCGATCGGTTATCGGGAGAATCGAGGAAACCGCTAAAACGCCAAAAACGCCGCGCGGCCCCAAGAGACAATTCGCAGCTCGTGACCGCCCTCACGGACGCGCGGGCCATGCGCACTGCAGTTTGTACCTCTGTAACACCCGGCGGTCCGACCGCCGTGCTGCGCTCTCGCTTCGAACTCCCCTCGCCCTAGAGGAGAAGGAAGGTCTATGAAGGCCGTTCGTCTGTTTGTCATCGCGCTCCTCGTGGGCGGGCTCGCGCTGGCTTCCGCCTGCGGCGATCGCAACCCGACCACCCCCCAACCCCCGCCACCTTCGGGAAGTCTGCTCGGCTCGCTGCTGGGGCCGACGGGGCTCCTCAAGTGCTCGAACCTACCCTACGACTCGACCACGCAGACGATCGGGATCGCGGGCGGGAGCCTCAGCGTCGGGCCCCATACGCTGGTTATCCCGCCCGGCGCCCTCAGCAAGCCGACGGCGATCACGATGATCCTGCCCACGAACCTGGTGGGCGTGAACGCCGTCCAGTTCAAGCCGGCCAAGCTGCAGTTCCGGACGCCCGCCGCGCTCACGATGAGTTATGCGAACTGCAGTCTGCTGGGCAACCTGCTCCCCAACCACATCGCGTACACGACGGACAACCTGCAGATCCTGTATTACCTGCTGACGCTCGGGAGCAATCTGCTCAGCCAGACCGTCACGGCGCAGGTCAACCACTTCTCGGCCTATGTAATCGCGTGGTGAGGCGGTCGTGACGGCTGGTTCAATCCCCGCTCCTGGGCAGGCGGGTCCGCGCGCGCCGGCGCGCCCCGCGGCAGACCTGTTGCACGACGCGCGCGCCCAGGAGCGGGCCGCATGTATTCCCGAAGCGATCAAGTGTTATGAACGGGTGATCGCCACGGCCGACCGCACGGGAGAGCCTGCGGTGCTGGCGGAAGCGCTGCGCCGGCTGGCCGTGATGCGCCATCACCGCAACGAGGCGGCCGCGGCGCGGGCGTTGTGCCGCCGCAGCTACAGCGTGGCCTCGGACGCTGGCGACGACCTGCTCGCCGCGGAAGCGCTGAACACGCTCGGGGGACTCGACGTGCAGAACGGCGCGATCGAGGACGCGCGCCGGAACTTCCTGCAGGCGCTGGAGCGGGGAGGCCCGAGCCGCGAGCTGCGCGCGCGCGTCGAGCAAAACCTCGGCATCCTGGCGAACATCCAGGGGGACCTGGGCGCGGCCGTCGCGCACTACGAGCGCTCCCTCGAGGCATACCGGGCCTCGAACGACGAGCACGGCTGCGCCATTGCGTACGCCAATCTTGGCATCGCGCACACGGACCTAGGCCAGGTCGACCGCGCCGACGGCTACTTCACGCAGTGCTATGAGATCGCCGAGCGGGCTGGGGACGCGCACCTCCAGGGGATGTGTCTGGTGAATCACGCCCAGGTGCACTTCGTGCGGGGGCGCTACGAGGAGGCGCGCCGCAACGCCGAGGCCGCCCTCGCCATCTTCGACCAACTCGACGCCCGGACCGACAAGTCCGAGGCCTACCGCATGATCGGCATGGTGTACCGCGAGACCGGGCGCACCGCGCTCGCCGAATCGCGTCTGCGCTCGGCGATCGAGCTGGGGGTGAGCGCCGGCTCGGTGCTGAACGAAGCCGAGGCGTCGTGCGAACTGGCGCTGCTGCATCAGGCGATGGGGCGGAACCAGGAAGCGCTCACACTGCTCAACGCTGCCCACCGCTTGTTCGGCCGGCTCGACGCACGCGTCGACCTCGTGTTCGTGGGCGGGAAGGTCTCAGAGCTTGAAACCACGTACTTCGGTGTGGTACGCGACTGGGGCCAGTCGATCGAGTCCGCCGACAGCTACACCTTCGGCCATTGCGAGCGCGTGGCGCAGTACGCGATGGCCGTGGCGCGCGCCCTCGCGCTCGACGGGACCAGCCAGACGACCATCCGCCTCGGCGCCTACCTCCACGACCTCGGGAAGGTGCGGGTCCCGCACGAGATCCTGAACAAGCCCGGCCCGCTCACGCGCGCCGAGTTCGAGGTGGTGCAGATGCACCCGATCTGGGGCCTGGAGCTGCTTGCGGCGGTCGAATTCCCGTGGGACTTGAAGCCGATTATCCGCTGGCACCACGAACGCTACGACGGCACCGGCTACCCCGATCGCCTGCGCGGTGACGAGATCCCGATCGCGGCGCAGATCGTGGGGATCGTAGATATGTACGACGCGCTCACGACCGCACGCCCCTATCGGCCCGCGCTGCCCCGCCAGGCGGCCCTCGCGGAGATCGAGCGGTGCCGCGGCTGGTGGTCGGAAGCGGTGTACACAGCGTTTGTGGGGTCGCAGGATGGAGCAAAGAGTGCTGCGGGTTCGGCCCTCGCTGTGGCGCCGACGCCCGTCACCCCCTGAGTCTGCTGGCATCCGCCACCCCGCCCGGAATCGCGTAGCCAGCCCCGCACGACAAGGCGGCGACGCCCGAATACCAGTCCGATCGAGAAAAGCCACGAGCAGCGAGCGGTGACCGCGCCGGCTGAGCTCCCCTTGTCCTCGTACAGCGGCGGTCCTGACTCCCGGCCCGGCCAACCTCATGCTATCATGAGGTGATAGGACTCACCAACGCTCGGAAGACCAACGACTTGAGTTGCTGCGCCTCCAGGCGCGCACGGGGACCTCCGAGCCCCACGCTTTCCTGAAACAACCCTTTCTGAGATCGCGTCATCTAACCCGGTAACCTCTGCCCAGGCTGTGCATGCTCCTAGGCTTGCCGCTCCTCGCCGCCGTCACGCTCGCCAGTCAGGCTCCCGATCCGCGGCCGCCACGTCAGCCACCGGACCCGCCGCCACCGCCGACCAAGGTCACCGCTACGCGCGCCGTTCAGCCTCCCGTCATTGACGGGCGCGACGATGACGCCGTGTGGCGCGAGGCGACGCCCATCACCGACTTCCAAGAATGGCGGCCCAGCGAAGGGGGACCACCGAAGCTCCCGACGGAAGCGAAAATCGCCTACGATGCGGCCAACCTCTACGTCTTCGTGCGCGCCTTCGATCCGCACCCCGACAGCATCATCACGGTTCTCGCCCGGCGCGACTACTTCACACCCTCCGACATGATCTGGCTGTTCCTCGACTCGTACCACGACCGCCGCACCGGGTACGAGTTCGGCGTCAACCCGTCGGGCGTGAAGCTCGATGCGCAGGTATACAACGACGGCAACGAGGACTTCGCCTGGGACGCGGTGTGGGACGTCGCCACCCGCGTCGATTCCCTGGGCTGGACGGCGGAATTCCGCATCCCGCTGTCGCAGCTGCGCTACGGGCGGGAACGGCGCCACACGTTCGGCTTAACGGTGGATCGCGATCTGTACCGCTACGCCCAGCGCGTGAGCTGGCCCCTGTTCCGCCAGTCGAAGGCGGGGTTCGTGTCGCAATTCGGCGAGGTCAGCGGGTTCGACGACCTCGAGGCGCCGCGCCGTCTCGAG
>WNFA01003992.1_pt1 | contig 13249 bp, 12 predicted proteins | sample 5400481 | NCBI WGS metagenome assembly WNFA01 (sample SAMN13153340, study PRJNA577476) | soil metagenome | isolation source: 120 cm saprolite under Douglas fir tree site 2 hole 1 replicate 2 | place: USA:California | collected 2015-04-18 | reverse complement strand
CGAGGACGGCCGCATTGCTTCCATCGGTCCGAATGAGTCGGTCGATCCGGGGGACGCTGAGGTCCTCGATGGCGGCGGGGCGACCGTGGTGCCGGCTTTTGTCGACTGTCACAGCCACCTCACCATGCCTGGGGGCAGCCACTGGATCGACCGGGGCTCCGATCCGCCGGGCCGCCTGCGGGATGTGGCGCGGCACAATGCCCGGCGCATGGTACAGGCCGGCATCCTGTGGGCGCGCGATGTGGGCTCGCCCGCTGACCAGGACGGGCGGGCCGTCAGCCTCGCCGTCAGGCAAGAACTCCAGGGACAGGCGGGTCAGCCCTATATCCGGGTGGCGGGCACCTGGATCGCGACGGATGGCTACCTCCCCATGACCATCGCGGTCAGCGACGGGAAAGAATTGGCCGACGCCGCCCTGCATCAGCTCGATAACGGCGCCGACTTCGTGAAGATCATGCTCGACGGCGCCAACCGTTCTCAGACCTGCCCCTTCTCGGTCGAGGATTGAGCATGGGATGGAGCTCAACGACGAGATCGCCCGCACCATGTCGGCCAACCACGTGGCCCTGGTCTCCACGCTGTCCATCCTGGAGAGCTGGAAGGGGTTCGGGCGAACCACCCGCCTGGAGCGCTTTACCAGCGATGAAGGGAAGGCACGGCTTCGGGATCGTCGCGAGGCCGCCTACGATGCCATTCGGGCAGCCCGGAAGGCCGGCGTACGGATCGCTGTCGGATCCGACTTCGGCGGCGGATCAGTCCGGGCGGGCCACCTGGCCTGGGAGGTGGAGTGCCTGGTCGAAGCCGCATTGGAACCATGGGAAGCGCTGGGCGCGGCGACCTGGCGCGGCGGTGAGCTGCTTGGCATCGAGCATGCCGGCCGGCTGCAAGAGGGCGATCCGGCCGACCTGGTTCTCGTCCACGGGGATCCCTTGTCCGACCCGCGCGCGCTCTCTGAGCCTGAGCTAGAACGCATCTTCGCCCTGGCTGCCTGGATGCGCTCGCGCATCGACGGGTCGGCCCCGGCCAGAATGGTGGCGGCCAGGTGGCCGGCGTTGCGCGCTCCAGCGTCGCCAATCGCCACCGTCGCCACCGGGATGCCGGCGGGCATCTGGGCCATGGAGAGCAACGCGTCCAGCCCGCCCAGCGCGCCGCCGGCCATGGGCACGCCGATCACCGGGAGCAGGCTCCAGGCGGCCACCACGCCGGGCAGGTGCGCGGCGCCGCCGGCCGCCGCGATCAGCACTCTCAGGCCGCGACCCTCCGCCTCACTCGCCCAAGCGCGGCAGCCTTCGGGGTCTCGATGCGCCGAGCGGACCACGATCTCGTGGCTGATCCCGTAACCATCCAGCACCTCGGCGCAGCGCTGCATCACCGGCCGGTCGGACTCGCTGCCCATCACGATCCCCACCAGGGGCGCAACGTCCGCCATCATTCCACCCCCTCCCCTACCCCTCCCCGAGGGGAGGGGACGAGCTGTGCCCATGGTCCGTCATTAATCAGCCACCTCCCCGAGGGAAGGGGACAACAACAGCCTGGAGTTGGGCCGCCGGGACCTCGCGCTGGGCGATGTCCGTGCGGTAGGTCATCCCCTCGAACTGCACGCGTCCTACATTGCGATAGGCGCGCTCGCGCGCGTCGGCCAGCGAGTCCCCCAGGGCCACCAGGGTAAGCACGCGGCCGCCGGCCGTGTGGTAGCCATCGGGAGCGGAGGCGGTGCCGCCATGAAAGGCGAGCACGTTGGGCTCCAGCCGGGACAGCCCATTGATCAGCGCTCCGCTCGCGTACGGTCCCGGATACCCGCGCGCAGCCAGCACCACCCCGACCGTGGCGCCCGCTGACCACCGCACCGGGTCGGGCGGTAGCTCGCCGCGGGCGGCCGCTTCGAGCGCGGTAACCAGGTCGCCATCTATCCGCGGCAGGACCACCTGGGCCTCGGGGTCGCCGAAGCGGGCGTTGAACTCGAGCACCTGCATCCCATCCGCGGTCAGCATCAGCCCCGCATAGAGGCAGCCGCGATAGGGGGTGCCGGCCTCCCGTAGGGCGGCGACCACCGGCTCAAAGATGCAGGTCACGGCGGCGGTGACATCGGGGTCACCGAAAAACCCGGGAGGCGAGTACGCACCCATCCCACCGGTGTTCGGCCCATGGTCGTTGTCCAGCGCGCGCTTGTAATCGCAGGCGGGCACCATGGGCACCACCCGGGTGCCATCGACCAGCGCCAGCAGCGACACTTCCTTGCCCCTGATCGGTTCCTCGAGCAGCACCCGGTCGGCGGCGGCGCCCACCCGGCGCGCCACCATCAGCTCATCGATTGCCTCCAGCGTTTCGGCCATGTCCCTCGGCACCAGGGTCCCTTTGCCCTTGGCCAGCCCGTCGGCCTTGACCACGAAGGCGCGGCCTTCGCCCCGCACGTAGTCCCTGGCCGCCGCGGCGTCGTCGAAGACCCGAAAGGGCGGCGTCGGTACGCCCGCCTTCTGCATGAGCGTCTTGGCGAAGACCTTGCTGGACTCGATCTGGCCGGCCGCCTTGGTTGGGCCGAACACCAATCGGCCGTTGGCCGCCACCTCGTCGCCCAGCCCGGCGCCCACGGCCGCTTCCGGGCCGACGATGGTCAGGTCGATCTCGCGTTCCCGGATGAACCGGACTAGCCCCGCCACATCGTCCGGCGCGATGGCCACGTTGACCGCCATGGATGCCGTCCCGGCGTTGCCCGGCGCGCAGAAGACGGCCGAGGTCAGCGGGCTCTGCAATGCCTTCCACACCAGCGCGTGCTCGCGCCCGCCGCCCCCGACGACGAGCAGCTTTATTCCCACTCGATGGTGGACGGCGGTTTCGAGGAGATGTCATAGACGACGCGGTTAACACCCGGCACCTCGTTGACGATGCGGGTCGACATCTTGGCCAGCACCTCATACGGCAGCCTGGCCCAGTCCGCCGTCATGCCGTCCTCGCTCTCGACGGCCCGGACCGCGACCACGTTCCCGTACGTCCGGTAATCGCCCATCACACCCACGCTCTGCAGCGGGGTCAGGATGGCGAAGGCCTGCCAGAGCGATCGGTACAGCCCGGCCGCTTTGATCTCGTCGACCACGATCCAGTCCGCCGCCCGCAGCGTGTCGAGCCGCTCGCGGGTCACTTCGCCGATGATGCGGACCGCCAGGCCAGGACCGGGGAAGGGCTGGCGATGAACCATATCCTCGGGCAGGCCCAGCTCCAGGCCGATGGCGCGAACCTCGTCCTTGAAGAGGTAGCGCAACGGTTCGATCAGCTGGAATCGGAGATCCGCCGGCAGCCCGCCGACGTTGTGATGGGTCTTGATGCGATGGGCCGCGAAAGTGTCGTGACTGGTGCTCTCGATGACGTCCGGGTAGAGGGTGCCCTGGGCCAGGAAGTCGATGCCCCGCAACCGGCCGGCCTCCCGCTCGAACACCTCGATGAAGGTGGCGCCCACTCGGCGCCGTTTCTCCTCGGGATCAATCACGCCCGCCAGCGCCCGCAGAAAGTCGGCCGAGGCGTCGACGCTGGATAGCGCGATGCCCAGGTGCCGGCCCATGACGTCGATCACGCGGCGGCCCTCGTCCCGACGGAGCAAGCCGTTGTCCACGAACAGGCAGGTCAGCTGGCCGGGCACCGCCCGGTGCACCAGGGTGGCGGCCACCGCCGAGTCCACCCCTCCCGACAGCGCACACAGGACTCGCCGCGAGCCGACTTCGGCCCGGATGGCTGCCACCGCCTGTTCGATGAAGGTGGCCGGTTTCCAGTCACCCCGGCAGCCCGCCACCCGGTAGAGGAAATTGCGCAGGATCTCGCGCCCCGGAGGGGTGTGAATCACCTCCGGGTGGAACTGGATGCCGAAGCGACCCGCCCCGTCGCCCATGGCCGCGATGGGCGAGTTGGCCGAGTGGGCAAGCGAGCGAAAGCCGGCCGGGATCTCGGTGACCCGATCACCGTGGCTCATCCACACGGGCAGGTCGGTGGCCAGTCCCTGGAACAAGAGCATCGGGTCGTCGACGTTGATCCGGGCGGCGCCATACTCGCGCCGCGCGCCGGCGGCCACCCGGCCGCCCAGCTGGTGGACGAGCAGCTGCATCCCGTAGCAGATGCCGAGCAGGGGAACGCCGGCGGAGAAGACGGCAGGATCGCACAGCGGAGCGCCGGGCTCATAGACGCTACTGGGGCCGCCGGAGAGCACCAGGGCCTTTGGCCGGCGGGCCTCGATGACGGCCCACGGCGTAGTACCCGGGATCAGCTCGGAATAGACGCCGGCCTCACGGATCCGGCGGGCAATCAGCTGGCTGTACTGCGATCCGAAGTCGAGCACCAGCACCAACTCCTGCGTGGTGGCCGGCGCCGGCGCAACGGTCTTCCCCTCGACTATCTCCCCATCCCCACACGCTGCGCCTGCTGGTCCAGCTTGCCCTCGTTTTGAATCGCGGGGGCGATCACCATCTCGGTCTCCTGGAATTCTCGGAGGGTCCGCGCGCCGCACACGCCCATCGAGGCGCGCAGCGCCCCCACCAGGTTCTGGCTACCATCGTCGACGGTGGCCGGCCCGACCAGGGTCTCTTTGAGGCCGGCGCGGCGACGGACCTCGATCCGGGTGCCCCGCGGCAGGCTAGCGTCGGGCGTCGCCATGCCCCAGTGGAAGCCCTGGCCGGCGGCCTCGTGCGCCCCGGCAAAGATGGAGCCGATCATGACCGCGTCGGCGCCGGCGGCAAAGGCTTTGCAGACATCACCGCCGACCCGCATCCCGCCGTCGGTGACCACGGCCACCCGGCGGCCACTCTCTTCCAGGTATGCCTCCCGGGCGGCCGCCACGTCGCTGGTGGCGGTCACCTGCGGCACCCCGACTCCCAGCACGCCCCGGGTGGTACACGCCGCGCCCGGACCGACCCCGACCAGGATGCCGGCAATGCCGGTGCGCATCAGTTCCAGCGCCGTGTTGAACTCCACGCAGTTCCCGGCTACCACCGGGATCGTGAGGTCGGCGGTCAGCCGCTCAAACGACAGCTGCTCGTAGGACCGGGAGAGGTGGCGCGCGGTCAGGACCGTGCCCTGCACCACGAGGCAATCGGCCCCCGCCTCCTGGACCAGGCGAGCCCGGCGGGCGGCGAAGGCCGGCACCGTCGAGACCGCGACCAGGACCCCCTCCCGTTTCACGGCCCGGATGCGTTCGTCGATCAGCCGCTCCTGCACAGGCGTCTGGTAGACGGCCTGCAGCCGGCCGTTGACCCGATCGGCCGGTGTGGCGGCGATCTCCGCCAGGACGCGGTCCGGATCGTCGTACCGGGTCTGCAGCCCATCCAGATTCAGGACGGCCAGGCCGCCCAGCCGGCCCATGGCGATGGCGAAGGGCACGTTCACCACGCCGTCCATGGCCGCCGCCAGGATCGGAATGGGGAGCCGAAGGGTGCCCAGATTGGTGCTGATGTCGACGTCGGCGGGATTGATCGTGACCCCGCCGGGGACTAGCGCCACCTCGTCGAAACCGTACGCGCGGCGCGCCCGCTTGAAGCGACCCAGCTCCTGGGTCTCGGGGGGCCAGTCCTGGACTTTCGGCGCGACCGGCGCTCGCAAGCTCACGCCTGCCGGTCCCGGGTCGGTCGAAGTGGACTCCTCAACGGGTATGCGTGTACCTCAGGACTGTTGGCTTTTGGGCATTATACCAACGTGGTGGAGGGCTCGACCGAAAATTTGTCGCCGCCGTCGCGCGTGCAGGCCGCCCTCCGAGCGCGCGGCGTCACCGCCGAGGTTCGCCAGTTTCCGGACTCGACGCGCACCGCGGCCGAGGCCGCGGCGGCCATCGGCACCACGGTCGGGCAGATCGTGAAATCGCTGGTCTTCCTGTCCGGGACGGAGCCGGTGCTGGCCCTGGTTTCGGGCGCGAACCGGCTGGCCCTGCCCCACCTGAGCCGGCTGACGGGATCGGCGGTGGGCAAGGCGGATGCCGACGCCGTGCGCCGCGCCACCGGGTACGCGATTGGCGGCGTCCCGCCGGTGGGCTTTCCGGCCCCCATCCCCACCTACCTCGACCGCGACCTGCTCCAGTACGACACGGTGTGGGCGGCGGCCGGCACGCCCCACCACGTCTTCCCGATTGCGCCGGCCGACCTGGTCCGTATCAGCGGCGCCACCGTCGCCGACCTGAAGGAGTAGCTTCGCCTAGTCTCCTGAAACAAGTTTTCGAGAGATCTGCGCCAGGTGCTCCGCGTCGTGGCAGACGGTCGAGCGCACCAGGAACCCGATGCTGACGTCTCCGTAGAGTTCGTGCCGGCCGGGGTGGGCCCAGTCCGACTCGCTGAGTCCTCGCAGAAACTCGGTGTGGGCGGCCCGCAGAACACGGAACTCTCGATGAGCTCTCCCAGCGGCAGCTTGGAGCAATCGTCATCGGGATAGACCGGCAGGAAGGGATTCGTCTCGTCTACCATACGGCGGGTCCGCTCGAAGGTCCGGTGCTCGCCATCAATCGGGTGAGAGACCACCTCGACGATTGCCCAGGAATCGGGCGCCTGGCCCTGGATCTGCACCTGGGCCTCCGTCACGTTTCGCAGGAGCGCCGGTAGCGTGGTGGGCGTCGCCTCCAGCGCCCGGAGGGTGGTCTCCCGCTCATCGACGCTGGTGGGCACAATCCTTCGGACCATGGGCTCGCCCGATTCCGGCTTAGGGGTAGATCCCGCGAATGGTGGTGGCCTGGGCGACCCGATCCACCGCGACCACGTAGGCCGCCACTCGCATGTTGACCTTCTTCTCCTGGCTGACGCGGAGCACGTTGTCGAAGGCCTTCATCATGATCCGCTCCAGCCGCTGGTTGATGTCGGACTCGTCCCAGAAGAACTCCTGGAGGTCCTGGACCCACTCGAAATAGGAAACGGTCACACCCCCGGCGTTGGCCAGGATGTCGGGAATCAAGAAGACACCCTTGTCCGCCAGGATCAGGTCGGCCTCCGGCGTGGTCGGGCCGTTGGCGCCCTCGCAGACGACCTTGGCCTTGACTCGGTGGGCGTTGCCCCGATGGATCTGGTTTTCCAGCGCCGCCGGCACCAGCACGGTCACCGGCAGCTCCAGCAGCTCGGCGTTGGTCAGCATCGTGCAGACCTTCTGGCGCAGCCGTCCCGTGAGTTCCTTTTCCCGGACCACCTCGTCCAGCTGGATGCCGTCCTCGTTGTAGCAGGCCCCGTTCGAGTCGCTGACCGCGATCACCTTGCAGCCGGCTTGCTGCAGCAGCTTGGCGGTGGTGTAGCCGACGTTGCCCACTCCCTGCACCGCGACCGTGGCGTCCTGGGGGCGGATGCCGAGGTGCTTGAGGGCGGCCAGGGTGGTCAGCATGCAGCCGCGGCCGGTGGCCTCGGCGCGCCCCTCCGATCCACCAATGCCGAGCGGTTTCCCGGTGACCACGGCGGGCACGGAGTGGCCCACCTGCATGCTGATGGTGTCCATCATCCAGGCCATGATCTGGGCATTGGTGTTGACGTCGGGCGCGGGAATGTCCCGATCGGGTCCGATCAGGATGCTGATCTCACTGGTGTAGCGGCGGGTCAGGTTCTCCAACTCGTTGCGGCTGAGCTTCTTGGGGTCCACGATCACCCCGCCCTTAGCCCCACCGTAGGGGATGCCGACCACGGCGCACTTCCAGGTCATCCACATCGCCAGGGCTTTCACCTCGTCGAGGTTGACGTCCTGGTGGTACCGGATGCCACCCTTGGCCGGACCCCGGTCGATGTTGTGCTGCACGCGGAAGCCGGTGAACATCTGGATGGTGTGATCGTCCATCAGCACCGGGAAGGTGACGATCAGCTCCCGCTTGCACTCCCGGAGGACCCGGCGCATGTTGGGGTCCAGACCGAGAACATCCGCCGCGATGTCGAACTGGGTCTGGGCATTCGTGAATGGATTCGCGCGCCCCGGCTGGTCGGGGATGGTGCTCTCCCGCTGCGGGATTTCCACCTTTTGCGCCATCGGTCCCTCCTTCTCAGGTAAGGCTGAACGTCCGCTTTCCTTACACTACAGCCAAGCGTGCGGGTTCGTGTGCCTCTTGTCGTCAGCGTCTGCCTGGCGACCTTCCTGGTCTCGGCCCTGGCGGCGGCCCAGTTCCGAAGCCAGCCGCTGCCGCCCTCCAACCGGGTCGCCCGCAACGAGGCGCTGCGCACCAGTGTCAACGACCTCGAAGCCGAGAACCGGCACCTGCGGGATCAGGTGGGCTCCCTGCAGGCCGCCATCCGCCAGTTGGAAGACCAGAGCGCCCAGCGCTCCAGCGCCGCCCAGCGGCTCACCGACATGGTGGCCAGCCAGAGAATCGCGGTTGGGCTGGTGCCGCTGCATGGGCCGGGCCTGACCATCAGCCTGCACGACGGCCGCAACCCCAACGACCCCTCCGATCGCTCGCTGGGCTGGATCGTCCATTACCAGGACATCCAGGACATCGTCAACCTGCTCTGGGCCGCCGGTGCCGAGGCCATCACCATCAACCAGCAGCGGGTGGTCCCCACCACCTCCTTCTTCTACGCCGGGGTCAACATCCTGATCAACAACGCCAACCGGCTGTCCAGCCCCTACCTGATCACCGCGCTCGGCGATCCGCCGTCCCTGATTGCCGGCCTGAATGATCCCAGCCAGCTGACCGAGCTCAAGAGCCGCAGTCGCAATTACGACCTCGGGCTGAGCTGGCGGCGCGGCAGCCGCCTGACGGCGCCGGCCTACGATGCCACGTTCGTGCTCAAGAATGCGCAACCGATCAGCTGAGCGCACGGCTCGCGGCCAGCGGCTCTTCGTGGTGAGCTTGATTGCCGTGCTGCTCGGGTTCCTGGTGGTCGTGCAGCTCCGGTCGCAGGCCCTGGTGGCGCGCAGCCTGGCCAACCAGGACAACACCAGCATCGCCCTGCTGATCAACGACCTGAACCATGCCAATGGCCAGCTGTTGCAGCAGAGCCTGGCTCTCGTGGAGCGCCAGCGGGCGCTCCAGCAAGGCCTGGTCACCGGCGGCGCGGACACCCAGGCGATCGAGAAGGAGCTCACGATCCTGCGGGTGGTGGCGGGGCTGCTGCCCGTGCACGGGCCCGGGCTCGAAATCCGGATCGAGGGACCAGTCATGGATTTCGAGCTCCAGGACGCCCTCAACAGCCTTCGCAACGCCGGAGCCGAAGCCGCCGCCCTGAACGGGTACCGGATCGTCGACGGCACCCCCATCATCAGCCATGGCTCGGCTCTCCGGGTGGCCGGGCATCCCGTGTCCTCACCTTATGTCTTGAGCGTGGTCGGCGATCCGGAGCAGCTGGAAACCGCCGCCGATATCTCGGCCAGCAGCCTGCAGACCCGGGTGCAGGTCACCATCACCCGCCGGAGCGACCTGGCAATCACTGAGGTGGTGGAGGCACGCCCGCTGCTCTATTCCCAGCTCGGTCCGTAAGATAGCCGGCATGGCCACCGTGGAGCTTCGCAGCGACACGTTCACCCTCCCCACCGACTCCATGCGCCGGGCGATGGCGGCAGCCGAGGTCGGGGACGACGTCTGGGAGGAGGACCCGACGGTCAACCGGCTCCAGGAGCTGGCGGCCGAGATGGTCGGTATGGAAGCGTCCCTGTTTGTGCCCAGCGGCTCGATGGGGAACCTCTGCGCCGTCCTCACCCATACCCACCCGGGCGACGAGGTGATCGTCGAACTCGACAGCCACATCTATACCCATGAGGTAGCCAGTGGCGCTGTCGTCGCCGGCGTGCAGATGCGGCCGCTCGATACCCAGGATGGCCGGCTCGATCCGGCGCAGGTCCAGGCGGCCATCCGCGAGGCGGATATCCACAACCCGCGCACTGGATTGCTCTGCCTGGAGAACACGCACAACCTGAAGGGCGGGACCTGCCTGAACCCCCGACAGACGGAAGCCCTCGCCGAGGTCGCCCACCGGGCGGGACTGCCCGTCCACCTCGACGGCGCCCGGATTTTCAATGCCGCGGTGGCGCAGGCGCTGGACGTGCGCGAGCTGACCGAGCCCGCCGACTCGGTCATGTTCTGCCTCTCCAAGGGGTTGAGCGCCCCGGTGGGGTCGATGCTGGCCGGGCCGCGCGCCTTCGTCGAGCGGGCGCGGCGGATGCGGAAGATGCTGGGCGGCGGCATGCGACAGGCCGGGGTGCTGGCTGCGGCGGGCATCTGCGCCCTGACTGAGAACGTCGATCGGCTGGCCGAAGACCACGCCAACGCGCTGGAGCTGGCTCGCGGGCTGCAGGGGCTGCCCGCCATCGCCGTCGACCTCGGCCGGGTGGAGACCAACATGGTCTATGCCCACTGTTTGCCGCCCCTGACCCGCGAGCGCTTCGTGGCCCTGTGCCTGGAACGCGGCATCAAAGTGGACGCCAGCAGCCCGGGCACGGTACGGATGGTGACCCACCGCAATGTCTCGCGGCAGGAGATTGCGTACGCGGTCAAGGCCATCGGCGAGGCGCTCCGCGCCGAGGCCCTGGCCGCCGTTTCTTAAAGCCCGGTAGATTCGGGCTTAACGCACGACCAGCCCCGTCTCGGGATCGAACGTCGGTCCGGCGAAGAGGCCGGCCGGGAGCAGCAGCAGGCTGCCAAACGCCAGGCGATCGCCATGCTGGTCGAGGAGCAATCCCGCCGGCGCCTGGGGTGAGCCGGCCAGCGCGATCCCAGCCGGGTCGGCCGGCAGCGTCCACTGGTCCGGCAGCCGCTGCAGGAGGTCGCCAACATCGCCAACGGCATGCAGGCTGCCGGCCGTGTCCAGCGCCAGGCCGGTGTGGGTGCCGGGAAACAGGCCGGCATCCTGAATGGTGCTGGCCTCGTCGGGTATGACCGAGCCACTCCAGCCGGTGCCCGCGATTGCCCCGCCGGCGCCCACCGCCGCCCAGCTTCCATCCCCCAGGGCCAGCAACCGAACCGGCTGGCCTACCGAAAAGCGCGGGCCGGCCGTCGCCGCCGAGTCAAGCGTCGAGCCGTCGGCGAAGAGGCGCAATCCGCCAGCCACGTCCACCGCAACGGGCGCGGCATCAGGGGTTGGTGAAGCGGGCGCGGCGGTCGCCAGCCCGTGCAGAACCCCGTCCCGGCTGAGCAGCAGGTCGCCCGATCCGAGTCGATGCTCGGCTGCCAGCCCCTCCGCCGAGACGGTCCCAGGCGGCACGTCCGGCAGGCCACCCAGCAGCCCCTGATCAGCAGCCGTCGGCGGCGCGGGCGCATTGGCCGGAACGGTGATCATCCGCGTTTCGGGCAATGACGCGGTGCGAGCCTGGTTGACGACCGTCAGCCGAAGGCGGTATTGGAGGCCGGGTTCGGCAAACAGCCGGAAGCCGCCCTGGATGGTCCCCGGCTGCGGCTCGGCCAGGGTAGCGGTGACCCACGGCCGGAAGGCCTGCGACCTGCCGGCCATCTCGATCCGGACGGTTTGCACCCCGGACAGCCCGTCGGCGGCGGTCCAGTTGACGGGGACGCCGGCCGCTTGCACCTGGCCCTCGGCCAGGGCGGCGGTGGGCTGCCCCGTGTCATACAGATATAGGTAGGCGATATCGGTGGAGGTGCCGTGCCCATCGAAAACGCGCAGGTGCAAAGTGTGGCGACCGGGTCCGGGCAATGGGAGGGAGCCCACCGCCGAGGCGGTGCGGGGCGCCGCCGGACCCGGGTCGGCGTCCCACTGCGCGGCGTACCCGAGAAATCCACGACCGCTGTCCTGGATGCGCCAGCTGGCGGGTGGCGGGAGGCCGTCCAGCCCGTACCAGTAATCCCAGCGAGCGCCCGAGAGGAAAGCCAGCGGCAGCAGATACGGGACCGGAGGGTTCGAGGTCCAGAGGAAGCCCTGGTCCCAGCGCCAGGGATCCTGCCCCGGCCCAGTCCAGCCGTAGGGGTCGATAGAGTGCCAGGGGGAGAGCAGGTCGCGCACCTCGAAGTGCACGTGCGGGCCGGTCGAGTTGCCGGTGCTGCCACTGAGCGCGATCAGCTGCCCGTGCGCGACCTGCTGGCCGGGGTACACGAAAAGGACGTTGTTGTGGAAGTAAGCGGTGCGATCCAGCGCATGGTCGATGACCACGCCCCATCCCCCCGTGTCGCTCCATTCGGCGTAGATGACGGTGCCATCGTCGGCGGCCACCACCGGCGTGTTGGCCGGAATGGCGTAGTCGGTGCCACGGTGACCGTCATAGGCGTATCCGGTGGCACCGTCGAAGCGGATCATGATGCCGTCCTGCTGGCGGGTGGGGTAGTGATGGTCGGTCCACGAGGTGACCACCGGATTGGGATTGGCGAAGGGGAGGGTGAGGTTCCCGGCTGCAGCCGGCACCGTAGCCGGCTCCGCCGCCAGCACCATCGCCGTACTGAACACAACGACCCTTAAGACGGCCATTACGACGGGCCTGTAACGTCCCTCGAAAGAGTATCGAAACAGGGGCGCGACGGCTCCGTCACGATACGTGCCCCCTCTTGGTCGGGGAACAGATTTGACCTAGGCTGGCGTTGAATTGGGCGGGATTCATTGTTGAGTCTTGCTTCGCCATGTCGGCGCGCATCCGCGGAGTGTAGCGCGCCAGACCCGGCGCGGCACGGCTGGGGACCGCCAGGAAAGATGAAATTGAACAGAAATCATCGCCGACGCCGCGGCCAGGCCCTCGCCGAGATGGCGGTGATGGTCCCATTCCTCGTGATCGGGATGATGGGCTTCCTGGACCTGGGCCGCGCCTTCTATTACCAGATCTCCATCACCAACGCGGTACGCGAGGCCGCCCGCTACGCGGCCCAGAGCCACTACTACGGGATCGCCCCCGACTGTAGCGGCGGTGCCGGGTCGGCGTCGTGCCCGGTCCCCGGCGATAGCGCCATCTTCGTCCGGCTCAACCAGGAGCTGCAGGGAATCGGGGTCACCATCCCATCGGCCACCCCGGTGAGTACCGTGACGGTCTCTCCCGACGCCGGCGGACGGATGACCTGCTTCAACATCCCGTCGCAGTGCAGCCCTCCGACCCAGTACCCGATCACGGTGACGGCGACCTATCAATTCACCTTCATCACGCCGTTCATCGGCAGCCTTTTCGGCGGCTCGATCACCCTGCGGAGCTTCGCCACGATGAGGACGGACTACTGATGGCCCGCCAGCAGCGGCAGCCGTCCCGGGCCCAGTCCATGGTGGAATTCGCCGTACTGGCGCCCATCTTCTTCCTGCTCCTGCTGGGCACCATCGACCTGGGGCGGGCCGTCTACATCTACAACAGCATCTCGGACGCCGCCCGGGAGGGCGCGCGGGCGACCGTTCCCTACGACTTC
>WNFA01003379.1_pt1 | contig 13251 bp, 10 predicted proteins | sample 5400481 | NCBI WGS metagenome assembly WNFA01 (sample SAMN13153340, study PRJNA577476) | soil metagenome | isolation source: 120 cm saprolite under Douglas fir tree site 2 hole 1 replicate 2 | place: USA:California | collected 2015-04-18 | reverse complement strand
TCACGGATCTCTCTCGCACGCGGCAGGTCATGACGGTCGAGATAGTACTGTACGAGATGCTCCTGGTCGTGCTCGTAGCAACTGCCCAGGAAGGCGGTATACAGCGGCCTTCCTCCGGTAAGCGCAGCGAAGCGATTGGAGTCCGTCAGATCTTCTTCGCTCAGGTGCTCAGCCAACGTGATGAGTTCGGCGTAGACCCGCTCAGATTCCGCGTGAAGAGCTGACCAGGGGTGAAGCTTATGCTCCTCAAAGACCATCGCGTTGATCTGGTCGTCGCTTTCTTCACTCGGCGATACCTCCTGATGCGTGCCAATGGCAGTCACCTTCAGAATGAGGTCCTGATGCCAGAACATCCGATGAGCCATGTGGTCTTTGGCCGACCAGAATTCCGGCGTCCCAATGGCAGTCCGTTCGGTCTCGCCCAGCTCGTGCAAAAAAGCCTCTTCATCGAGATGGCCCTGCTGCAAGAGGTCGAGGACGATGGTCTTAAAAGGCTGTGCGGTCATGGAAGTACCCTTTCCTATTTCGCAACGATACATCTCTTGAGAGTATCTCACGAAAAGCGGTCAAATTTGGCCCGCATTTCAGGCTCTTGGATGAGAAGAGACTGAAAGGCACCTCCTTCTTTGACTTTCGGCAAGAGAACAGATGTTCTTCATCAACATCGTGTGAGAGCCATGATGGGTTACACATATTGAAAGTACCTCTTGCAATCTCTCCGTGAGCGCTCCTCAGAAGAAAAAGAGCAAGATAGAAGAAGTTTTGTTCGGGTCCGCATGCTATGCTTCCCAAAAGGCGTTGCTCACCGGTCAAAAACCAGATGACCAGAGCCACATCCCTGATGCTGAGAGAGAAGCATCAGACAGATGAAGCAGGGTGATCCAGGGGAAAGTGATCGTTGCCGGTGGAGTTGGCTCAGCCTGAAAGACCTGGCGGTACCACCTTTCCCCCATCACTGAACAATCGAAAGGAGTTTTTGATGAACGAACCAGTCACGAAAATCGACCCGCGCTTCAGCGACCCGGACGCCGTTGCCACGGGATGGGAGGAGACGCATCGCGTGCTCGAAACAGCCGAGGTGTTTTGGCTCTCGACGGTCCGGGCTGACGGTCGCCCTCATGTCACGCCGGTCGTTGCCGTGTGGCATGACGAGGCCATCCACTTCAGCACTGCCGACACCGAACAGAAGGCCATAAACCTTCGTGGGAACCCGCACGTGATTCTGACGACCGGCTGCAACCACTGGGAGGAAGGGCTCGACGTTGTGGTTGAGGGCGACGCCGTCCGGATCACCGACCATGACGTGCTCGAACGCCTCGCCCAGGTGTGGGCTACCAAGTGGGACGGACGATGGCAATACCTGGTGCGCGACGGCTGCTTTTATCACCACGATGAACACGAGGTCCTCCCAGATTCGATCCTCGTGTTCTGTGTAAAGCCCACCAAGGTCTTCGCGTTCGCCAAGGGCCACTTCAGCCACACAGGTCACCAGTTCTGACTTCCGGCCGGAGAAGTCATGTGCAGAACCTATGAGAAAACTCATCGTCCTGTCTTTCCTCACGCTTGACGGCGTCATATTGCGCTACATTGTTCCTTGTCGAGCACAGACGCGCTTCGGCCTGAACGAGTGGAGAGGGGCATGACTCACGCACGCGCATGGACTCGGTAATGACTCGACAAAGAAAGAAGAGGTGGAAACAATGTTTCACAGAGTCATAGCGACGGCGCCTACTCCTGCTCAAACCCTGATCATACTGACTACTAATGATGATTTTGTGAATCTTTTTTGGCTATACGAAATACCAGCTCTGTAGGAAACTCGAAACGCTTGATAGACCAGTCTTTATGTCTCACCAGTTCGTGAAACCTCGCCTCGTAGTTCGCAGCCATGCCCTTTTTCTTGCCCCCCAGGGAGTGAACCGGGAAGGAGACGAGCAGGTGGTCAGCGTTGATGGTATCCAGCAGCCGCAGCCCGGCGTTTTTGTCTACCTGTTCGAGACAGGGTATAGCTTTGAGCACAAAGGCCAGGTCGACCTTAAAGGGGGGACAGTATTGCAACACATCACGTGCCTGGGCATTTCCCGGCACGTGGATGAGGCCCATGAACCCATTTAGGAAATCTGCCATGTCCTGGTAGATATCGTAGGCATAGTACTGCACATCCTGCCCCAGGGGCATCCAGGGGATGGCAAGCGGGTGCAGGCCGCAGGCAACATCGATCACGCTACGAATAGGCGGCAGATCAGCCAGCAGCGTTGGGTAGAACTGCTCAAGAATTGGCAGGCGTTCGCGCGTGGAGGCATGATAGCCCATAATGCTCTTGCAGGCGCGTTTGAGCTGGTCGTCATCTCCATTTACAGCGGCCTGTTGCAGTAAAGCAATCCAGGACTTATAGGGAGCTTCGCCTTCTATGTACGCGCCGCCAACCTGGTGAAGCTTGTTCCTGGTGGCTTTGATCGCCTCTTTCAGATTAGATCGTTTCGCCAGCTCCTGTGTAGCAAGAGCTTCGATGAAATCCCGGCTGATGTGCTTGTAGTTGCGGCTTGCCAGGACAGCGTCAACGAGCTGGTCCAACTGGCTGCGTCCCCTGTCGCTCATCCTGGTCCACTTTTAATCCTTCTGTAAGCTGTGTCATAAATCGCAGGTTATGGATCGTCGCCAGCCTCAGGAAGAGGCTATCGTTGATTTTGAACAGGTGGTGCAGGTAGGCTACCGAGTAGCGCGAGCAGCATAAACAATCACAGAAGCGAGAAACCGGGGCAGCGTTCTTGATAGACTTATCATCGTTGACGTAGACATAGGTAAACCACGGCTCGCTCCAATTGTCAGCCGGGGCAGCCGGCTCCGTGGTAAATGCGTAGAGCCGGCCATGACGGGCATCTCGCGTGGGCATAGCACTGTCGAAGAGTCCATACCCCATCCTGGCGCACTCCAGTACATTGGCCGGGTGGCCTATCCCCAGGGCATGCATCGGAAACGCTGGCGGTACAAGTTCCCGCGTGTAGGCGATGATATCGGCCAGCAGCTTCCTCTCGCCATCCAGGGGCCAGCCTCCATAGCCAAATCCGTCGAAGCCTATTTCCAGCAGCTCACCGGCGCAGCGCTGGCGCAGCTCACGCGATCCTCCACCCTGTATCACGGCAAACAACAGCGGCTGCCGGTCCCGCTGTAGTTTTTTTTGTTGCAGCACGCGCTGGAATTCCTGCTTGCAGCGCCTGGCCCACTGTAGCGTTCTGTTCACCGATTCTTGCTGGACCGCTAACGATTCGTCTACATGCGTACAGTCGTCGAGACAGATGACCACATCGGCATCGTAGCTGAGTTGAAGCTGGATGCTCTTTTCTGGAGTGAGATGAAACTTTCGCGCGGAGCTATCTGGCTGAAAGGTGATGCCCCTGTTAGTCAGCGAGCCGTAGCGGGCGTTTTGCCGGATCAGCGAATAGGCTTGAAATCCACCCGAGTCGGTGATGATGGGCCGCTGCCAGCCACACATCTTGTGCAGGCCGCCCAGCGCGGTTACTGTGGAAGAACCTGGACGCTGCATGAGGTGAAATGTATTCATGACGACAGCCTGGATGCCGCATTGCTCCAGGTCAGCGCTGTCGACCGAGCGCACAACGCCCAGCGTGGCATCGGGCAAAAAGGTAGGTAAGGATAGTCGACCATGCGGCAACTGCAAGCTGGTGTGCTCGGAATTCATAGGAACTCCGTTCTGGATACCCATCACCTTCAGGTGATCGGGAGGAAAGAACGCCGCCCGTAGGTGGGAACATCCCTTGCGGGAGAGCGTTTTGAACAGGAACGCCCAAACCTGTTGGAAGCGAAGACATCGCTTCCCTCCCTTACGGGAGTAAGGTGCTCTTCGCCAATGTTGCCAAGGCTTGTCGTATCTGTCACACCGCTCCTACCCATCAGAACTTTTAATGACAGACGATAGAGCTACAGACTAGAGCAGGCATCTCTAGGTATCATGACCTTAGCAACGGAGTGCCTTTCAGCACCAAGGCTAGTCAGGTAGGAACTCATAGCAGACGGGTGTAATGCCACCCCAACTACAAGCCCATCCCCTTAACGGGATTGGGCTCCTGACACTTCTTCATCCCACGAGCCGGTAGAGGTAAGCCAATCAAGGATTGCTTCAGGCATATGAGACACTCCACCTTGCCGTTGGGAGCAGCGCGGCAGCGTGTGTAAGATGGTAGAACCATAGTCTTTTGAGATGACGCGGCGATCGTACATGACAATCGCATTGCGCTTGGAACTGCTCCAGGCAACACGGTTGAGCGCCCTGCGCAGGCGCAGGGCAGCGACTGGCACCGTCACCTGGTGAAGCTGGTCGGAGAAATGCTCGGTACGTGCCGCGACCGGCGGATCATTCAACACTGGCATGGGAAGGCGAGCAATTAAGACGCACGCCGGGGCGCGGGTAATTTCGTCTACACCATCCCAGAAGCTGCCGGTACCGAGCAATACTATGCGTTCCTGCTCCTGAAACGCGTTCCAGAGCTGGCGCGGCGAACCATCGATGCCGTGTGCCAAAATTAATATGCCCCGCGCTTCTAATATTGGTTTAACGGCTGAATAAGAACTACGCAGAGACGCATGCGAAGTAAAGAGTCCGACGAGCTGACCATCCAGCGCCGTTGCAAGCTCCACAATTGCCTCGTCAAGATAGCGCTGGTACTGCGGCGCATTGGGCTCCGGTATATCATTGGGTAGGTAGATCAATGTTTGTTCGTGATATTCACTGATTACGGAAAGAGCCGGGCAGGCGTCAGGTTCCAACCCGAGGCGCCCGCGCCAGAACGAAAAGTTGCCTTCTACCGAGAGGGCTGTTCCAGCGAAAATAGCACTCGTATCCGGGCTCAAGACGAGTCGCTTCAAAAAGGCTGCTGTCTGCACGTCTTGAGCATGAAGGACAGGTACATTCTCGTCCGTTTGAGGCGCTGGGGCTATAGCTTCGATGGTGCGCCTTTGCGCCATTTGTTGTGAAGGAGGTGGCAATGGAGGCGGCATTCGCAGCCAGTAGACCATCTCGCCGTCTCCCAGAGCAATAGCCTGCTGGCCGAGATGTTTTTGTTGCAGCAAGCGTTGAGCGATGGCAGCCAGTTCCCATGCCAGCGAGTTATCTTCTCCGCTCCCCAGGTCGAGCCGGTGGCGGCTACGCTGGGCGGTGAGCATGATTCTCTCCGCCTCATGCACAAGATCTATTATCGCCTGGAGGCGCTGTGCCGTCTGCTGCCACGCCCGCTCGACATCCGTCCAGATGCCCAGGCTGCGCACATTGCCAACCAGGCGTAACGGTTGATCTGTGCGCTCGCTGCCGCGTCCCCCGGGGGAACGACCTGCCAGGTCGCCTCTACCCCTATCTCGTCCACTAATATGTGATCCCTGCTGCTGAAACTCTTCCAGGAGATGGTTCAAGATGTTGAAGAAGTTACCTACGGCTTTGCGTGCCTGCTGCAGCGCTTGAAACCAGGCGAGCATGCGACCGTCCAGTTCAACCTTACTCACAGTCGGCGTAGCTGAGAGGCCGCCCGGCCCATTCTCACGTAAAGCGGGTGCGCCGAGCGCAAGCAGACCCTGGTAACGACCATCCGGCAGTTCAGTTCCGATAGTATTGAGGATACCCAGTAGTTGCGCCTTATCGAGTTCGGCGCTGCTCCACCTGGCGTGCTCTTCTTCCAGGAGATCGGCATCTAACAGCAGGCGATGCTTGATGGAAGCCAGCAGAGAATGAGGCTGTGTGAGGTCATCAAACAGGCCAGTATAGGTAGTAACCACAATCGCGGCCGCTCTGACACGTTCCTCGGCTCTGCCGACAAAGCAGTAGCCTTTTTGCCGGTAGAGACAGCGCTGGTAGGGTATTTCAGCGCGCCCATCAGCCAGGGAGACACGCTCGACACCGGAGTTGATGCGTTCCCACGCAGCAATCTCTTGTGGCAAAATCGTCAGCTCAGAACGTTCGCCTGTCAGGGTTTGCTGTGCCCACAGGCCAAGCTTGGCAAGTCCACGGGCCTGCTCGGCGGTCAATTCACCACTTGTGCGCCGCAGTGCCGAGCCAAACCAGCGATGAACACACAGGTAGCCACCACGTTCAGCCAGGTACGCTACCGGCAAATGGCTCTTGAGCGATGCTTGCAGGCGCGGCAGCACACTCTCTAACAGGCGGCGTACACCCTGCTGATTGGCACAGACAATGACAAGTCGCTTTGTTGATGTGGAGGTATGCGGGCTGGCAGAGGCCTCTGCCAGCCATTCCAGGGCAGGTAACAAGGCAGGGGTGTAATCATTGCCTCCAACGGTCACTTCCAGCAATAATGAAGTTTGCCGCTCCAGCGCTTCGCGCACTGCTATATGAGCCGCCCGGTATCCTGTGGAACCTGGTTTCTCTTCTCGCTCGGGCGTCACTTCTGTAAGCGTCTGCACGCGCTCGAGCGTCTCTAGAGCAGCGGCCGACTGGTCAGCAGCTACGGTCACCTGGGGGCTTTGCGGCTCGCTTTCGCGCGCTATAGCAAAGGATAGGATACGCGGGTCCATTCCCAACTGTGCGGCAAAGCGGTCGCCCAGGCTGCCACGCATGGGTGTCCCACGCAGGCCATCCTGTTCTTGCCGGTTATAAAGTTCCTGGCGAAAGAAAGTGAGCAGCGGCCAGCTGCGCGGGGCATCCAGGCTTGCTAAATCTTTGAGGAGCGACATGTCAACCGCTTCTAAGCGCTGATGCAGCGCCAGGAATACCTGCATGGCCAGGATAGTATCAACCATGGCGCGGTGCCGTCCAGGGGCGACCGCTATACCCAGTGCCTGGGCCACCTGACCCAGGTTGTAGCTGGGGAGAGAAGGAAGCAGTACTGTTGCCAGTTCGAATGTATCTATGAGTGGATTAGTACGCACCAGGCCCCGGCGGCGCAGGAAGCTGACATCGAAAGGAATGCTGTGACCAACGATGGGGAGATCACCAAGGAAGAGTTTTAATTGACCGGCAATGGACTCGAACGGTGGAGCACCCACCAACTGCTGCGGCGTTATACCGGTGAGGCGCTGCACCCGGTAAGGTATAGAGCGTCCCGGCGCAACCAGCGTCTCAAACCTGTTGAGTACTGTGTCCCCCTGGAACTTGATCGCTGCAATCTCAAGAATCGTATCTTGCTCTGCATGCAGACCCGTAGTTTCCAGGTCAAGCGCCACGCGAATAGGTGGCTTCTTTGCCATAACAGTTCCTTGTGTCTCTCTCAATTGCTCTGGTACGGTTTCCCCTATACGTATGTGGAGGAAGTGGGTGGAGACGCAGGCCAGTTCGCGAGTAGAACACGGGCCTTTTGTGCAGCACGTCCTCGATGGCTGATACGATTCTTCTGCTCAGGCGCTACCTCTGCGGTCGTCTTCCCCAGCTCAGGTACCAGGAAGATGGGATCATAGCCGAACCCGTGATCCCCGCGCGGGCTAGCGGCAATTACTCCCTCGATAACGCCCTCCACCACGCGGCAGTATCCGGCAGGTTCAGCTATGGCAATGGCGCAGCGAAAACGAGCAGTCCGCTGTTCCACTGAAAGCCCTCCCAGGCGCTCCAGGATCAGGCGAAAACGCTCTTCATAGGATGTTTCTGGACCGGCAAAACGAGCTGAATAAACTCCTGGAGCGCCACCAAGTGCATCTATCTCCAGGCCGGAGTCATCAGCAAGAGCGATCATGCCCGAGGCCTGGGCATAGGCCCGAGCCTTCAGTGCCGCGTTTTCTGCAAAGGTAGTTCCAGTCTCCTCAACCTGTATATCCAGCTGGACATCGTACAGCGACAGCAACGTAAAAGGTAAATCCGAAAAGATAGCGCGATACTCTTCAAGCTTATGGCGGTTGGTCGTCGCCAGCAACAAGGCCTGCATGGGTTCTCTCTAGGCTCGTGGGACTTAAATATCGGCTACCATCTTACCATATGCGCCTTAGCATTGTCGAGACTATTGCTTACACAGACCCGATTTGGCTCTTTTTAGCGTTTCTAAACGTATATTTAGTAGGATAGAAGTAAGTCTGCAACGTGTTGTACGTTGAATGAGAAAGAGGATTCCATGGGTACCCAGCCCTTAGCTGCTCAAGTAAATACGTACGAGCTTGAATGCCCGCCATTAGTAGAACTACATTCTTTATACGAAATGTTTCCCTACCAGCACGGTCTGGAGAGGAATGAAGAAACGCTACAACACGAGTTGCAGCAAGAGTTTTCTGCGGCCCTCTCCACCCTCACCCTGACCTTGAAAGTAAAAGATCCACAGCTTTATGAGCATTCCTGCCGTGTGCAGCAGCTTATCCATTGCCTGGCTCAGGCCCTGCGCCTGCCTCAAGAAGATGCTGTTATGATTGAACTGGCAGGCCTGTTCCACGATATAGGCAAGATCAGTATCGACAACGACCTGCTACAGAAAGCATCCTGTCTGACAAGGCAAGAATTCGAGGATATCAAGCAACACGCTGCACGCGGAGCACAGATTATTAGCCAGGTCAAGATGCTCAAGCGGGTGGTTCCAATGGTACGCCATCACCACGAGCGCTGGGATGGTCAGGGCTACCCCGCTGGTTTGCGCGGTGAGGCTATTCCCTTCGGAGCACGCATGATAGCGATTGCCGATGCATTTGAGGTGATGACTTCGCACCGCCCTTATATAACTACATGCACGCCTGCCCAGGCGTTGGAGGAACTGCGCAGGTGCGCGGGGACGCAGTTTGATCCCATTCTGGTAGATCGTTTCTGCTCCCGCCTGGAGGACGACTGCACCGAGTAAACATCACAAGAAAAGTACTAACTAGCTACGCGGCGTTGAGCTGCACCTGGATAGAATGATAGCAGCGACGCAGGTACTCTTCGAGCCTGGCCCAATCTCCTTCGCTATCAGTCGACTTTTTGCCGGTGATCAGGTCGACGGTATTGGCGGCCAGGGCGCGCCACTCGGCCGATGCGCGCACCTGTTCAGGCGAAAGACTAAAAATGGCGGCATGTAAATCAACCAGTGCCTGTACAAACCTGCTCTTGTCTGCCACATCCACCAGTTGGCGATGAACGTCAAAATATTGCAGCTCCAGGGCAGCCACGTGTCCCGGATCGAATTTCAAGCTGGAATAGCGCCGCGCCAGGCGATAGAACTTCTCAAGAAATGCCAGCACTTTCTGCTCGTCATGATCCACGGGAACCCAGGCCAGCGAGGCTCGTGTAGTGTAGTATGCCGCCAGCAGCGACATTGGAAAAGGGATGCGAAACTGTTCCTGGCAGAGCCCTACAAGCAAGCGCAGCATCTTCAGCCACTTGCGATCATAGTATGCACGCCAGCCATTCGCCTCAAAATAAGCCACACGATCAGGGTCAAAACTAAACGTTGTCGCCATGCTTCGCTCCTTTCAGGAACACCGTAGCAACTCTTCCTGGCCCTATTGTACCAGGGCATCACCTACTCAGGCTTACGCAGAAATGCAAAGCTGGGATACTGTGCTGGAAAGAAGACAGGGGTTGCTAACAGTTGCTATTTTTGCTGATCTATTATATACTTTCCTTATCTTTTGGATGAAGATAAAGAAAGATCAATGGCAAAGCAAGAGCAAAAGTTATTTCGGTTGAGTGCAGCGGCTCATGAACTAGGACTGCATCCTATTACGGTCAGACGCTGGATCAAAGCTGGGCGTATTCAGGTCGTGCAAGTGGGTCGGGAAGTGCGCATCCCACGCAGCGAAATCGAAAAGATCGTGGGCACCCTCACTGGACGATTCGTCGTGTTGTATGCTCGGGTGAGCGGACATGGACAAAAGGATGATCTGGAGACCCAACTTGAGCGGTTGCAAACGTGGGCACAGATCGAGCGGAAAGGCGCGGAAATCCTGGTGCTTTCTGATATTGGCAGTGGGCTGAAAGCCTCGCGCAGGCACCTTCAGCGATTACTCAAACTGGTCTGTGAGGATAAAGTGGCTGAAGTGGTCATCACCTATGAGGATCGTTTAACGCGTTTCGGACAAGAATTTTTAGAGACGCTCTTTGCTTGTTTCGGAGTCACTTTAACCGTGTTGGAGCCGAGAGCCGAAAAAACGCCAGAGCAAGAACTGACGGATGATTTGCTTGCGCTCATTGCCTCCTTTTCCGGTCGGCTCTATGGCATGGGTTCTCACAAACAGAAGGAACTGCTCGAATGCGCAACCGCCGTACTCACCAGCCCCTAACCTACGATGTGCGCCTGCCAGATGAAGCCCAGGCGGACGCTCTTCGACTGCTGGATGCCTCGCGGGAGGTAGTGAATCAGGCATTGGCGTTGCTATGGCCCTTGCTTGATGATTTTGGGAGCGAGAGGGCTGGGCCTGCGTGGAAGCAGGTTGGCAAATACACAGGCTCTCCCCAGTATCACGGAGATCGACAATGGCGCTGCGAAAGTGAGACGGTGGGTCGGATCTTACGGGCGCAGGCCGAGCGCAAAAAAGCGTTTCTGCTGATCCAGCCCATTTTGACCGAAGGGTTTATTCGTCCCAAGACGGACAAACGCCCTCCAGGCAAGAACCGGCCAGCGATCAAAGAGGCCATTACCATGTTGCAAAAGAGCCTGGAAGAGGATGAGACCAACTTTGTCGTCCTGCAAAATGTCATTGAGCAAGCGTGCAACTATTACTTTGAGCATGACCAATTCCCCACGACCTATGAGCACATGCAGAGCATTCCCCTGCTCAAAGTCGGTCTGCTGACCTATGCAGGCGATGATGGTGGTCTTAAGGGACAAGCCTATCGTTTGGCCCTTGATGGGGACAAAGCTGTGGCGCGGTTCCGGTTCCGCTCTCCTGATCAAACTGGAGCGTGGCACTGGCGGAAGGCAGACACCATCATTCCCTTGCCTGAAGTGGTCAAAGAACGCCTCAAAGAGGGGGAGTTGATGGCTCCGACCCTGCGCGAAGAGCGAGGAGCGAACGGAGAACGCGTCGCCGTGCTTGATTTCATCATTGAGGCGCAGCGCGCAGACCTGCCTGCCTGGGAGAGCGCCCGGCGGGTGCTGGGAGCCGATTGGGGCGTCCACACGCTGCTCACAGCAACCGCCGTCGATGAACACCACGAGCAAGTAGGGAGACCATTTTTCCTGAACACAGGCAGCTTTGATGGCCGACAGGCCCGGACCCGGCGACAAATCGATGAACTGAAGAAAAAAGTGGCGCGCTACGAACAAGAGCGGGATGTCTTGCCACCTGAGCACGATAAGCGAACGTGGTACAACCAGAAACTGGCGCTCTATCGTCGAGAGATCGACCTCTGTTGGGGCAAATACGAGCGAAGGAATCGGACCCTGGCGCATCTGGCAAGCAATGTCTTGCTCCTCTTGTGTCAGGTGCATGCCTGCTCGCTCCTCTCCATGGAGTCGCTCAAGACGCTCAAATCAACAGGGCGAGGCAAAGGTGTCCGAGGCCGATGGCGTAATTATAGGAATAACTCGACGATCCGAGGAGAGATCTGGCGCCTCCTGCGCTACAAGTGCCATCTGATTGGGTTGCGCTTCCACACGGAACAGCCTGGTGGCACCTCGCATACCTGTCCCCACTGCGCGGCTCCCGCCCCAACCTATCGGGAGCCATCCGAGCGCAAAGAGGCCGTGAAATGGGGGCGCTGGCTGTGGTGTGCGGCGTGTAGCTACAATGGAGATCGCGATTATGTCGCCTCCGTCAATATTGCAAGGCTCGGTGTGGCCTATCTGCTGCAAATGAAAACGACGAGCAAGGCGCGGTCCTGCTCAATGACTGACCACATGGTCAAGCCTGTATCATACACTGGTACAGGCTCGGTGCTGCTGTTGCCACCGACGGGAGAAATACCCGCCCGACAGTGTTGGGGAAAGATCTGTTATTGTCCTGGTTGGCTTGGTTCGGCATTCCTTCAATCATCACAGCCCAAAGCTGTTTTCTTACGATTGTGTGGATAGGTAAGCCTTGCTCAGGATAGTTACTGATTTTAGCAACGGTGATAAAGAGGCCCCACTAAAACGAGCGAAGCCTCCCCAGAAGCGAAATTGCTTTCCGGGGAGGCTTCTTCAACGACGGTGAGACCACTGAAAATGATCTCGTCCGCATGGGAGACATGGAAGTTGTAACTATTTTACCAGGCTATCACACCGGGTGACACTAGGGCTGGCACTGCCACTCTCTCCAGCTATAACCATCGCGCACGAAGATCTCGTGAGCCGCGACGATATTTGACCAGGCGTTATAGGGGGAGTTTCCTGCTTGAGAGGTCCCTGACCAGGTGCTCGGGTAGAGTATCTGGAAGAGCCCACTGGCATGGCTGCCGCCGATTGAAATCGAGTTGTAGGCGCCAGGATTCAGGCTGGACTCGCACATCGCGACACGGATGGCAGCAGGTGCGTTTGCACCAAAAATCTGGTAAATCAGGCCAGTGACGCTGCCGCTCGGCTGCGCCGGTGCGCTGCTGACCGCTCCGCTGCCAGGGATACACAACGTCTGACCGGCATAAATAAGATTGGGATTACCAATATTATTGTAGGATACAATTGAGCCCCAACTCACACCGTAGCGACTCGCGATTCCACTGAGCGTGTCGCCGCTTCTAACGGTATAGCCATTACAACCCGCGGCATGCGCCGGGGCGCCGGGGTTGTTTACGCCGATTACTGCGCCCAGGATGAGGAGGCCGAAAAGCGCTCCAAAGGCGATCTTCTTTACTGAGTGTCCCTGTTGTACGAACTTCCGAATGTACTGATGTATCTGCAAGATATCCTCTTTCACTAGACAACCTACATGTCTCCACGAACTGTCGCCCCTTACATACGCCTGCGCGGGCACAAAAGCGCCCTCCTTATCAGACATAAGTGGGGGAAAAGACAGGTCTCGGCTGGCTCAGGCGAGGGGACAACGTGGCTGTTACCTACCAGCCAAGCCAGTATGGTCACATCATAACACGACATATTTTGAATAAGCTTGGAACACAACGACACATAGCCAAAATTAACCACGCTCTTTTTTCAGCTGGGGATAGTTGTTAACTGGAAAATGCTTGACATGGGAGGTAGGCGATGGGTATAATCGCTTATGTCAAGAGGGCTTCCTGGTACTCCACAAGGGTACTTGTGGGAGCACGTGACAAGCCGGTGTAACTCAGTGGTAGAGTAGCGCATTCGTAATGCGCCTGCCGTCAGTTCGATCCTGACCACCGGCTCTTTACATTTCATAATCTTTCGCCCACAATATTCCTTGTTGCTGATTGTTCCGCGTTCGTGTTAGTCGCAGTCT
>WNFA01003378.1_pt1 | contig 13252 bp, 15 predicted proteins | sample 5400481 | NCBI WGS metagenome assembly WNFA01 (sample SAMN13153340, study PRJNA577476) | soil metagenome | isolation source: 120 cm saprolite under Douglas fir tree site 2 hole 1 replicate 2 | place: USA:California | collected 2015-04-18 | reverse complement strand
CAGCGGCGAGAGCCGGCGCGTGCGGCGCATCGCGACCTACACGGTCGTCGGCGAAATGGGTTTCTTCAGGCGTTCCGTGCGCTCGGCCACCGTGTCGTCGGAAGGACCGACGACCGTCTTCACATTGACGCGCGCCAGTTTCGAGCGGATGCGCCGGGAGCGCCCCGATCTTGCGAGCGCGTTCGATGATTTGATGATACGGATCATTTCCGATCGCATCGACGGCGCGCATCGTGAGGTCGCGGCTCTCGAGCCGCTGATAAGCTGAATTTCGCCGTGGCACGAAAAGCGCCTGACGCATCCGGTCGCCACCGCCGCTGACGAGACGAACGCATGACCGCAGGAATCCAGATCATCGTTTCGCTGCTGGTCGTGGTCGCCGCCGTCGCGGTGCTCGCGGCGCGCCTGAAAGTCCCGCCCGCCATCGTTCTGGTGCTGGCCGGCGTCGCCCTGGCGCTCGTTCCGGGCCTGCCGGCCGTCGAGCTCGCTCCGGAGCTCGTGCTGCTGATCGTGCTGCCGCCGATCATCTATCGATCGTCGGTCGCGATGAGCTGGCGGGAATTCTGCTTCAATCTTCGCCCCATCGCGCTGCTGGCGGTGGGCTGCGTCGTGTTCACCACGGTTGCGGTCGCGGCGGCGGCGCATTGGCTGTTGCATCTCTCCTGGCCGGTGGCGTTCGTGCTCGGCGCCATCGTGTCGCCGCCCGATGCGCTCGCGCCGCTGTCCGTTGCGCGCAGGCTACGCATTCCCCGGCGCCTGCTGGTCGTGCTCGAAGGGGAGGGGCTGGCGAACGATGCCACCGCGCTGATCCTCTATCGCTTCGCCGTCGTGGCGGTCAGCGTCAATGCGTTTTCGATGAGCCACGCCATCGAAACATTCGTGGCGATCGTGGCGGGCGAGATCGCCTGGGGTCTTGCGGTCAGCTGGCTGATGCTGCGGCTGCGACGTTGGGTCAACGAGCCGAGCGTCGAGCTTGTGCTCGCTGTGCTCACGCCATTCCTGGCGTACTGGCCGCCCGAGCAGCTGGGCGGCTCCGGCGTGCTCGCCACCGTGGCGGCGGGCCTCTACGCAAGCTGGAACGGTCCGCGCCTGATCCGCGCGGCGACGCGGCTGCAGGGAATCTTCTTCTGGGGATTCATCATCTACCTGCTCGAAGGAATGATCTTCCTCATCACCGGCCTGCAGGCGCGCACGTTGTTCGATCGCATCCACCAGTTCTCGCTGTCGCAGCTGCTCCTGTCCGCGGCGGTCATCACCGTCGTCGTGATCGTGGCGCGCTTCGTCTGGATCTATCCCGCCACATATGTGCCGCGCTGGTTCTCTGCGGGTCTCCGGCGCCGGGATCCTTCGCCGCCCTGGCAGGGGATCTTCATGCTGGGCTTTACCGGCATCCGCGGCATCGTCTCGCTGGCGGCGGCGTTGGCGATACCGTTGACGACCGCGAGCGGCCAGCCCTTCCCGGATCGCGATCTGATCCTATTCTTGACGTTTTCGGTCATCCTGGTGACGCTTGTCGGCCAGGGCCTGTTGCTGCCGACCGTGATCCGTGCGCTCGGCCTCGCCAAGGCAGGTCACCACGAGCGCCGCCAGGACCAGCTCGAAGAGCAGATGGCGCGCCGGCAGGCGATCGAGGCGGTGATCAACCGGATCGAGGATCTCAAGACGGAGCGCAATCTCGCGGACGACGACCTCGAGCAGCTGCGCGCCCACTACCGCGACCGGTTGCGACACGTGGATAACGCAGAGGGAGACGAGAGCGACAGTAATAGGAGGCACACAGAGCTGCACGACGAAATCGAGCAGCTCTTGATCGATGCCGAGCGCGAGCACATCAACGACCTCTTCCGAAAGGGAAAGCTCAAGGACGAGGCGCGCCGCCGGATCGAGCGCGAGCTCGACCTGCGCGAGGCGCATATCGCCGCGCAGCGGCCGGAAGAGTGAGCCGGATTCGATGATCATACGGCTTGATGGCAGCCCACTCGTGGTCGGTCAGTTCGTAGCGCATGATTCGGAGGCTCCTAGTTTGGGAGTTTGAATCACAAGGCTCCGGCCCAGCACAACGCTCGCCGCCCGGCGCCTTTGGCCCACGGTTGCTTTCGGGGCAAAGCGGACATCAATTGGCAAGCAGGATCGGTCGGCTCGGTCGAAAATGACCCGATGCGGACTCCCGACGGCCTCTGATCCGCTGAACGTCGTGGTGTTGCATGGCTTGAATTTTGTACCTAATGGTCGGAAGGGAGTAACCACATCTGCGAGGGATCAGCCGACGCGGCAGATTTTCATCCACTGTGGCGAGGCCGCAACAGCCACCATGCCGGCTCGTGTGCTAGAAGCGGCGTAATCTCCGGTCGATATTTGGTCCACGGAGGCGTCATGAATCGGTTTGCCTATTGCATCGCGGCAGTCCCTTGCCTTGCCGCGTACGCCATGGCGGCGGACATGCCCCTCAAGTCGCCGCCGGCGGTCTCGGCCTGGAGCTGGACCGGATTCTACGCCGGCGTCTCGGCCGGCGGGCGGGTGGCCGACAATGACTGGACCTCTACCAACCTCTTCCCGAGCATTCCGGGAACGATCCAGTCCGGCCCGTCGGGCGGCAGCATCGACAGCGCGGCGGCCCGCTTCGGCGGCTATTTCGGCTACAACTGGATGCTCTCGCCCGCGTGGCTCGTCGGCGTGGAGAGCGACATAGGCTGGGCCAATAACTCGAAGACCGTCGTCCCGGCCCCCGGAACCGCCGGCTTGTCGCTGGGCGGTTGCGGCGCCGTCGCCTGCACGGGTCAGCCTACCGCGACCGTGAAGGAGAACTGGGACGGAAGCCTGCGCGCGCGCCTCGGCACGTTCGTTGCGACCGATACGCTGCTCTACGTGACCGGCGGTTTTGCGTGGCAGCGGGTGACGATCGCGTCCATATGCGGACCGAACGGCCTCCCGACCGAGTTCTGCTTGCTCAACAACAATGACTCGGCCTCGAGCACGATGACAGGCTGGACCGCCGGCGGCGGCGTGGAAGAGAGGATTTTCGGCAACTGGCTCGCGCGCATCGACTATCGCTATGCCGAGTTTGGCACGCTGAGCCACCAATTCTTCCCGACATCCTTCGGGCCCGGGTTTGACGATCGCTACACCGGCAACGTGAAGCCGCGCACCCATACGTTCGGCGTCGGCCTCGCCTACAAATTCTGACCACATCCGCGACGCGGAACCCGCGCTTGCGTTGCCGGAGCATCGATCGCGCCGCCGGACCGTAATGTGCTGACGATCGCCCCGCATAGTCCGCCAGATCACGACACGCCACATGCGGGATCTTGCCCCCCGGCGGTGATCGCGATGGCGTTGTTTGCTGCGTCGCAAAATGACGCGATTGGCCCATCGCGACAGATGCCGATGCTCTGACTTCGGGTCTGCTTTCGGGATATTTCGGACATCGCGCGATCAAGGGCGCACACCGAAACTGTGGCGAATGACCCAACACGGACCTTTGAATTCGGGGGCTCCACTACTTACGTACTCAGGCTCGCTGACGCTCTACCAAGACGCGGAAGGACCCCCATGTACCATCAAGTGATTTCGCAGTGCACGCAGAGCCTGAAGAATTTAGAGACCTGTCTCGACAAGGCTCAGCAGCATGCAGCCGCCAAGAAGTTCGATGTCGGCGTGCTTATGACCAGCCGCCTCGCGCCTGACATGCAGCATTTCATCTATCAGGTCCAAAGCGCTTGCGACTATGTCAAAGCCGCGGCTGCTTGGCTCTCAGGGCAAACGCCGCCCAAGCACGAGGACAACGAGCATACGATCGATGAACTGCGCGCCCGTATCCGGAAGACCGTCGCTTTCGCGGAGAACGTGAAGGAGGCGCAGTACGCGGGCGCGAGCGAGCGCAAGGTCAAACTCTCCTGGGCACCCGGCAAGGTCATCGGCGGCGAGGACTACCTGATGCAGATGACGATCCCCAACACCTTTTTCCACATCGCGATGGCCTACGCCATCCTCCGCCACGACGGCGTCGATGTCGGAAAGATGGATTTTCTTGGTCCTATCAATCTGGTCGACGCGTGATCGGTCTAGGTGTGCCATTCAAACGGCCGAAATGTGGGGCAATGTCTGCGAGTGGCCCATCGCGACAATTCGAGCGACACATGGAGTCGGTCGCTATTGGGGGCATAGCGGACATAATGGGCTTTCTTTTTCTCGGCTGTCGACGAATTGACCTTGTCGAATCGCCATGAGGCCGACGCCGACATTCACAAGCCCGCGTGACGGCCGCGCCCCGAATGCGTTATATTGGCAAAAACACGGAGGTGCGCATGCGGTTCAACCCGATCGGAAACGAATTCGCCGCGGTGGTCGAAGGCATCGATCTGTGCGCGCCGCTCAATTCGGCTCAGGCGGCGACGATACATGCCGGCATGGACCGGCATGCGGTGCTGGTGTTCCACGATCAGCCACTGACCGACGAACAGCAGATCGCATTCACCAGAAGCCTCGGCAAAATCGAGCTTAACACGGCCAACAACATTACGAGGCTTGACCAGCGCCGGCTCAGCATCGAGATGAGCGACATTTCAAATCTCGATCAGCACAGCAATATACTGGCACGTGATGATCGCCGGCGCGCATTCAATCTCGGCAATCGGCTGTGGCATTCGGATTCTTCGTTCAAGGCGGTACCCGCGAAATACTCGCTGTTGTCCGCTCGCATCATTCCGTCCGCTGGCGGGAATACCGAGTTTGCCGATATGCGAGCTGCCTACGATGCGCTCGACCCCGAGATCAAGGCCGAGATCGAAGATCTGATCACTGAGCACTCACCGCGGAGGAACGCGCTAAATTTGCTCCGGTACGCCACCGCCTAGTGAGGACCAACCCGACGACCGGCCGCAAGTCGCTATTCCTGTCGTCCCACATCGGCGGCATCGTTGGCTGGCCGGTGCCGGAAGCAATGGCCTTTGTGCGCGATCTTGTCGAGCACGCGACCCAGCGACAGTTCGTTTACGCCCACACCTGGCGGCAACATGATCTCGTGATGTGGGACAACCGCCAGACTATGCATCGGGCCCGACGCTATAGGGAGACGAGCGAGGTGCGCGACATGCGCCGCACCACGCTCGAGGGTGACGGACCGACGACTCTGCAGATGGCGGTCGCATAGAAGTTTATCGGGACCATGGTTCATTCCCCGCGCTGTGGGCTCGGTTTGAACTCATCATCAACCTCGCAACCGCCCGCGCGATCGGGGTCGAGGTGCCGCCCACGCTGGTCTCCATCGCTGACGAGGTGATCGAATAGCAACGGTCTTTGCTGCGCTGCATATATCGCCTTTTGGCCCGGACCGGCGGTTCATTGCGACGCAGCGATACGTCCGGAGTGAAGGGAAAACCGGAAATGTCCGGTGCACGCTCGATATGACGTGATTGACCCACTCCGGTCATCGACTGTGCATCGCAGCATGGAGAAAATGCGGATTGACGGCGCGGATCAGTCCGGCTTGGCGCCGGTCTCAGCAGCGATGAACTTGCGGAACTCGGCAGGTGTGAGCGCGAGCGCGGTGCCAGTGTTCGCGCCAAAGGGGCGCACTCCACGGAGACAACCCCATCAATCATGCGCTCGGGGCCACTCGCGTAGCTCCCGTCATACGTAGGGGCCCGAAGGGCACAATCTTGTTGTTGGTGTCATGCCCTATGTCGGCGCGTCCCAACCAAGGAATCTCGGACCTCCGGCACCAATAACGAGCGATCTCCTCTTCGTTCATTCCGAAATCAGGTTCGTTCGGGGTGATGTCGCTGCAACGGCCCAGCATGACGCCCGACACCCGCCGGATTCCGGCGTTACTGGTGATGTGAAAGAGCGATCGATCGATCCTGTACATGGCCTCTCCCACCTCCTCCAACATGAGCACATGTCCGTCGAGGTCAGGTTGCAGCGGCGTACCAAGCAGTTGGCTCAGTACCGTCATGTTGAATGCCGCTGTCTTCTTCCCACGGCCGACCGTCGGCTCCAACACCTCCGGCGCCCGATCGACCATCCAGTCGAGCGCGCGCCCAACCGCTGCGTCCCCTCCGTCTCGGAGGACATCTTGAGCTACGGGGCCGTGCGCTACTGCCTCGAAGCCTCCCCGGTACAAAGCCGCCAGCAGCAAGCCTGCATCGCTGTAGCCCACGTAGGCTTTGCGTCGGGACGATTCCGTCAACCGGCCCATGACCGCCTCTGCCACGCGGCAGGAGCCGTAACCGCCGCGCGCGAACCACACCGCGTCGTAACTCTCGTCGTTGGCAAAGTCGAGAAATGCCTTTGCTCGCGTTTCGTCATCACCCGCGAAATGTCCGTGTGACGCGAAGCACTGGGGGTGGAAGACGATTTCGGGCGCTCTGTCCGGGTACCGACGTCCGGCCAACGCCGGCACTTTCTCGGCAACCTCCGGAGACATGCGCGAAGCTGGCGCGACAACGCCGATCCTGCATCTCTCCTTGCTCATCCGAGCGCCCACTTCGTTGCACCTCATCGGCAACACTTGTAGATTTCGCCGATGTCCCAAATTGAAGATTACTTTTTTTGCGGCATCGGGGGTAGCGGCATGACCCCTCTCGCCTTGATCATCCAAGCCAGGGGCGGACGGGTCGAGGGTTCCGACCGGGCGCTTGACCAGGGGCGCAATTCCGAAAGATTTGATTTTTTGCGTGCTCGTGGGGTGCTGCTTCATCCGCAGGATGGCAGCGGCATCAGGCGAGCCGAGCAGATCTTGGTCACCTCCACCGCTGTTGAGGAGACGGTCCCCGACGTGCAAGCCGCGCGTCATATCGGTGCCGCCATCACTACCCGCGCGAGTCTTCTCGCTCAACTCTTCAACCGTGCCGCTTTGGGGATTGGTGTCGCGGGCACGAGCGGCAAGTCGACCACGGTTGGGATGATCGGATGGATTCTGCACAGCGCTGGAAGAAGCCCAACGATCATGAACGGCGCGGATATGAAAAACTTCATCGACAAGGGCTCACCTTTTGCCAGCGCCAGGGTTGGGGCGGGCGATATTTTCGTTAGTGAGGTGGACGAAAGCGACGGCTCGATTGCTTTTTTCGAGCCCCGGATGGCGGTCGTGAACAACATCTCTCTGGATCACAAATCACTGGACGAGCTGCGCACCCTTTTCAGCGGATTCATCGCCAAGGCGCAGACGGTGGTGCTGAATCTCGACAACGCGGAAACCGCGGCACTCGCGGCCAACGTGAAGCCAGGACAAGCGGTCACCTACAGTCTCCGTGCCACGCAAGCCGATCTTCATGCCTCTGCGCCGATCCGGTCGCCGACCGGAGTAGCGTTCCAGGTGAAGGCGCGCGATAGCGGTGAGACCGTCGCGGTGGAGCTGAAAGTTCCAGGGCTGCACAATGTCGCCAACGCACTTGCCGCCCTGAGTGTCGCGAAGGCATGCGGCGTGGCGCTGGCGGAGGCCGCGGCCCATCTCGGCCGGTTCAGCGGCATCCGCCGACGACTGGAGGTCGTGGGAACGGCGAACGAGATAACCGTGATCGATGACTTTGCCCACAACCCCGATAAGATATCGGCCACACTCGAAACCATGCACGCGTTTCCCGGCCGCCTGCTGCTGATGTTTCAGCCCCATGGCTACGGTCCGATTCGTCTAATGAGGAACGCGTTGGTGGACTGCTTTGCGATCGGGCTGCACGATGAGGACGTCCTGGTCATGCCCGAGCCCGTATATTTCGGCGGCACGGTCGACCGCAGCGTCGGAAGCGGCGAAATTGTTCGCGAAATTGAACGGCGTGGTCGAAGGGCCTTTGCTTTTCCAGACCGCAGCGCCTGTGGCGACGCCCTGGTCACGTTGGCCCGTCGTAGCGATCGCATTGTGGTCATGGGCGCGCGCGACGATTCGCTTTCGCAGTTTGCACATGAACTCCTTCGACGGCTTGCGTTGACAAGTGATAGAGGTTCGGTCCGCTGAAATTCCGAATATTTGCCATCGAAGGCACACCGCAATAGTAGGTCGCGAGTAGCGAGGGTCGGTTGGCCGCGCCGACGAGGCAATCGATTCAAGGAATTATGCTGCGGTGCATATGTCGCTTCCTGGCCCATCGCGTCATTTCGCTGCCGCCCAGCAACTACGTCGCTTTAGGAGCGAAGCGGACATCAACTTCGGTGCGTCATGCCACCGGATTTATGAGTACACGGCCTAATAAAAGCGCGGGATCGGCCCGTCTTGCGGGGTCGGCCGATCGGACAGATCGAAGAAAACTTCGTCCACGTAGCACCAGCCCCAGCCTTCCGGCGGGTCGTAGCCCTCGATGATCGGGTGGCCGGTCGCGCGGAAGTGCTTGGTGGCATGCCGGTTCGGCGAGTCGTCGCAGCAACCGACGTGGCCGCAGGTCCGGCATACGCGCAGGTGAACCCAGCGCGATCCGATCTTCAGGCACTCCTCGCATCCGCGCGCGCTCGGCGTCACGTCGCGGATGCCGTCAAGGTGGCTGCACGTGGTGGGTCGCTTCGCCATGTGCCTGATCAGCGGTAGGGCTCGGTCACGGCCCGATCGATTGCCGAACGTCCGCCCAATGTACATCAGGCAAGAGCCCCTCGCACCGGTAAACCCGGACGGCCCGCGGGGGCCGTCCGGGCGTGCGGCTGCGACTGGCTACGGATAGTTCACGCCGCGGTCGAACGCGCAGGTCCGGTAAGCGAAGTCGCGGTTGGTCTGCATGTCCTGGTTTGTGCTCGGATACCGCTCCTTGGCTTCGGCATAGCATTGCTTGCGGATGTCCATCTCGTTGATGGCATTCTGAGGGCCTGCTTGCGCACGCGCGCCGTTGTGATTGACCCGTGCAGAAGCGCCCGACGACGCGATGACGCCAATTGCGACGGCGAGCGTCGCGCAACGTAAAAGTTGAGACATATCCTCTCTCCATTAGCTCCTGCGCAGGCAACCGATCCCGCAAGACAAGTGACGTGGACATCGACGACGAAGGAATGCACGCACGCTCCGTCGCGGCTGCGCCTTGCAACTATGGCGTCGCCGCGGCGCGACAACCCGCGCGCGTCCGAATGGGCCGTTCGACTGCGCCGAACAGTGAAGAGCGATGACGAGCGCGACGGCCTCCGCGTCGTCGCAAAGACGTCGCGCGCGTCATGGCACCGGCAAGGCCAGGGTCCGCCGGATCATGCGACCGACACCCGGTGCTCATGCACCGTCGAGTTCCATCGCTCCAAGCATCTCCTTTGTTCTGCCGCGCTCTTGCCGCGATCCCGTATCACGCAACGCGCCGGATGGATGCGCAGGCGCCGCAGGCGCGAGGGGAAGAGTTCGCGTGATCGTTTGTCGTCGGAAGTTGGTCGAGAGCGCCGCGTCGCGCCGCGCCATGCTGCGCGCGGCGGGATCGCTGGTCTCGCTGTTCACGCTTGCCGGATGCGCCGGCCTTGCCGCGACCGGCACTCGTTTCGACGCTTCGGGTCTCGCGACCGATCCGACGCTCCTCGTCGCCACCACGCGCAAGGCGGCGAACCCGACGCTCTCAAAACCCTGGTTCGGTCCCGAACGGGCGTCCGCCATGAGCGTCGCGCGCCTCAGGCTCGTGCCGCCGAGCGACAGCCGGCTATCGCTTGCGGCGGTCGGCCTCGACGACTGGCGCATCGACAGGCTCGAGAAAGTGGCGAAGGTCGGCGATCTGTTCGCGCCGGCGGCCGGCGCGCGCGACGTGCTGATCTATGTCCACGGCTTCAACCAGACCTTCGAGACGGCCGCGCTCGACGCCGCGCGTCTCTCCGACGGCATCAGGTTCCGCGGCGAGACGATGGCGTTCGCCTGGCCGTCGCGGGCGAAACTGTTCGACTACGGCTATGACCGCGAAAGCGCGATGTGGTCGCGCGATGCGCTGCAGGAGGTGCTGGATGGGCTGCTCGCGAGTCCGTCGGTCGGCCGCATCCATATCGTCGCCCACAGCATCGGCACCATGCTCACCATGGAGGCCCTGCGCCAGCTCTATGCCCGGCACGGAGACGCCGTCGCGGAGCGGATCGGCGCCGTGGTGTTCGCCTCGCCGGATGTCGACATGGACGTGTTCTCCTCGTCGGTCGGGCGCATCGGACCGCTCGCCCCGAAGATCACCATGATCGCCGCGACGAACGATCGCGCGCTTGCGCTGTCCGGCTGGATGGCGGGCGGCGTCACGCGCGTCGGCGCGGCCCACAAGGCCGAGCTGACGCGGCTCGGGCTGCGCGTGATCGACGCTTCCGAGCAGGGTTGGGGCCTCATCAACCACGACCTCTTCCTATCCAATGCGGGGATCAGGCAGGTGATACGCAACGCCGTGGATGGGCGGCCGCAGGCCGGGCTGTAGGAAAGCCGCGCACCGGGCGGCGAGATGCTGCGCGTGAGCGACTGCAAACCGTCGACGTATCAATTATCCCTGATCAGACCGCCGCGTGCCGGCGTTGGGGTCGTCCGACTCGCGTTGCGCCGGCTCGTCATATCCGCTCCGGCTGCTGTAGAACATCAGGGCCATCAGTCCGATGCCGATGACCACCGAAAACAGCACGCCGAATGCAAGGGCCACATAGCCGCCTGCCGGCATTTCAAATTCGCTGTCGAACGTCAGACCTTGATATGCATAGTAGGCCGCCGCGACCAATATGGCGAACAGGACGGCGACAAGGGACCATGCTCCGACGGCGCGCGCGTTCATTGTCATCCTCGCCTGTTTTACCGGCCGAGATATCACGCGCTCGACATCTTTCCTGATTGCGTTGCCCATCAAGTAAGGAGCGCATCGGCCGAATCCAGGCGCGCGGGGGGCGCTTTTGCGCAAAATTCATTCCTTCCCGGCATTCCGCGCGAAGCGCGCATGCGTCGGGACCAACATATCGGGCACATCGTTATGCGGCACATCGCAGTGCCGTCACAACGGCAACACTGAACAGAACAGGAGATCGTCGATGAAAGCGTTCCTCAAGGTCGCCCTGCTCGCAGCCGCCGTCGTCCTTCCGGTGGCGGGTGCACAGGCGCAGGCGTATCAGGGCAGCAATCAGGCTGCTGACAACGCGTTGAACTGGGCCGCCGCCGGCGGACATCACGACGGCGCTTACGCAAGGTATGAACATCGCCGTCAGCGGTGACGAGCGTTTCAGAACCGCGGACCCACGGCGCAAGGTAGAAAGTATGCGCCGTGGGGCCGATGACCCGGCGAATGTTCGAGTTCCGTTCGGCTCCGACAGTATGGAATGTGAGCGGTTACGCGCAGGATGCTGCCGCAGGCATGGCTCGCGACGCACTCGTCAACCGCGCCCCGGCTTCGCCTTCATCGCGGTCGGAGCGTTCTTCGTCTTCCGCGCGCCGCTGTAGGCGGCTCAGCAGCGCGACAGCGGAAGACCTCTCGCGACGACCGGTACGGCGGCCGGCTCACCGATGCCGTGCTTGGCCTGCCATTTCGGTCCCGGCCCTCGCATATAATGGAGCTCCGGTCGATAGCCGTCGAATATGTCGCCACTTAGGAGCGTTCGACAGAGTGCCGCCACGATGTCCTTCAGGCTGGCGCTGTTCTTTCTGATATTGACCACGACGCTCTCCGCCGATCGGAATTGCGTGGGTTTCTTGCGTGGAGCGGCCGATGTGTGAAACCGGCCGCTCCAACGAGGGACAAGTCGATGCTGTCGTTCAGCGTCCCTGCAGCTGGAAGTCATAGGCCGGAGCCGAAACTTCCGGCGCGCGAGCGTGCAGGGTGTAGTGGGTGGCCGGCTCGTTCACTTGCGGAACGTAGCGGCCGCTGTCGCGCAGCAGGGTGTTGACGTTCTGGTCGCCGGCGAACGCCGGGCTCGCGACGATGGCGATGAAGGCCGCGATCGCCGCCACGGTGGTCTTCTTGCTGGGCATGGTCGTTCTCCTGTTCGAGATTTTCGCTACCGAGACGTTGGGTCTCGGACAATTCGCCGGCTGAAAGCTGGCCGACACCCATGCCATGTGGACGTGCAGCTCTCACACGCCACTAAATTGCGCTTCAGAACGCTAAATTCGCTTTCAGGGTGGCGGGCGGGAAAATCACGTCCTTAACGTCGAATTTAGTTTTCCGGCGCGCCATTTAATGGCGTCGAACGGCGCTGCCGTTATCTTCTTCACTGCCATCGTGGCCCCGAAGCACCTTCAAGCGGCCTCCGCGCGCCCCTCCCCGCGCGGTCAGAAGATCAGCCGCTCAACGCACGACGCGCCGGCCGGTGCCTTGCCCCCGGGTCGGCGCGTCGCCCGACCGTCACGAGGGAAGCCGGGAACTCCCCAATGGATCAAGATTGTGCGATGCTTGAGGGGGAGAAGAGGATGCCCAAGCTCCTGGTCATCGAGGACGATCCCGAGACTGCGGACGAGATCATCGCCGAGTTCGCCGAGCGTGGATTTGACGTCGATTGGGCCGCGACCGGAATCGAAGGACTCGACAAGGCCCGCTCCGGCGATCCGGATGCGATGATCGTCGACCGGCTGCTCCCGGGCATGGACGGCCTGACGATCGTCGAGGCCCTGCGCAAGGATCAGGTGTCCGTTCCGGTGCTGGTCTTGAGCGCGCTGGGCGCCGTCGACGATCGCGTCCGGGGCTTGCGGGCGGGCGGCGACGACTATTTGACAAAGCCGTTCGAGCTGGTCGAGCTGATCGCGAGGGTGGAAGCGCTGCTGCGGCGTCCAGGGGACACTCGCGGGACCAAACTGCGCGTGGGTCCGCTCGAGCTCGATCTGATCGAGCGCACCGCCAAGCGCGGCGACCGGTCCATCGAACTGCTGCCGCGCGAGTTTCGGCTGCTCGAATACATGATGCAGCGCAAGGACCAGGTCCTGACGCGCGCGATGCTCCTTGAGGAAGTCTGGAAGTACAAGTTCGTTCCGCAGACCAATCTAGTGGACGTCCATATGGGCCGCCTGCGGCACAAGGTGGACGAACCGAACGAGCCGCAGATGATCCATAGCGTCCGCGGCGTGGGATTCGTGCTCCGTGCACCTTCCTGAGCTGACCCGCACTACCACGTTCCGGTGGGGACTCGCGGTAGCCGCGATGCTCGCGCTGTACGTGATCCTGTTGTTCGGTTTCATCTACTGGCGGACGGGGCAATACCTGACCGCTCGATCCGACGCCGTCGTTACCATGCAGGCGCTGGTCTTTGCGGCTGCCACCCCACATGACCGGCTCATCGCGATCGAGCAGCTGCTGGCGCAAGACCCGCGCAGGGTTCAGCACGCGGCCCTCTTCACGGCCGATGGAAATCGGATCGCCGGCAATTT
>WNFA01004324.1_pt1 | contig 13255 bp, 10 predicted proteins | sample 5400481 | NCBI WGS metagenome assembly WNFA01 (sample SAMN13153340, study PRJNA577476) | soil metagenome | isolation source: 120 cm saprolite under Douglas fir tree site 2 hole 1 replicate 2 | place: USA:California | collected 2015-04-18 | reverse complement strand
AGATGCGCTCGCGGGCGCGGTCGAAGCTGCGCGGCGCGAGGATGCGCTGCTGATCGACGGCGCGCTCACCGCCGCTGCCGCCAACGACGACGCCGTGGCGACGATTGCGCGCGCGGGTCCGTTCGGCGCGGGCAATCCGGAACCGGTCATCGCGCTGCCTGCCCATACCCTCGTCTATGCCGAAGAGGTAGGGCAGTCCCATATGCGTGCGCGGTTGCGTGCCGGCGATGGCTCGATCATCAACGCCATTGCGTTTCGCGCCGCCGGACAAAAGCTCGGGATCGCACTCGGGCAGAGCCGCGGGCGATCCGTGCACGCCGCCGGCACGTTGTGCCTCGACCGCTGGAACGGTGTCGAACGGGTGCAGCTGCGGATGATTGATATAGCGCCGGCTGACGCGAGCCTCGGCATTCATTAACATCGTTCATGCCCGTCCTAGGGGTCGGCAGAAGTCGGTCCCAGCGCACGCGCAGCCGGAGGCACCCCGATGGCAACCCAATTTTCGCGTCGCTTCGTCATCGCGGGCGCCACCGCAGCCGGATCGACCATCATCGTGAAGCCGACGCGCGCCGCCGACCATAAGTTCGTGCAGTATCACAATCAGCCGGTCGGCGGCACGCTGCACAAGAATCTCGTCGCCATGTGGGATGCGGTTCGCGCCGAGACCAACGGCCGCGTCGAGACGACCGTGTACGCCGAAAACAACAAGATCGCGGGCGGCGATCCCGAGGCGCTGAAGAAACTCCTCGCCGGCGAAATCCAGTTCTTCACGCTCATGGGCGGCATCATCGGCACGGTCGTGCCGGTGGCGGAGGCCCAACAGGTACCATTCGCCTTCAAGTCGGCGCCGGAGGCGCACAAGGCGATCGATGGGCCGTTCGGCCGCTATATCGGCGAGGAGATGGCGGCCAAGGGCATGTATCTTTTTCCCGTTGCCGGCTTCGACAACGGCATGCGGCAGGTGACGACCGTCAACCGCCCGATCGCGAAGCCGGACGATTTCGCCGGGATGAAGATCCGCGTTCCACCGGGGCAGATGATCTTCGACACTTTCGCGGCGTTCGGGGCGCAGCCGATCACGACGCCCGCCAATCAAATCTACGACGCCCTCAAGAGCGGCAGAGTCGAGGCGCAGGAGAATCCGCTGGCGATCATGCAGGGATACAAGCTCGACGAGATGGTGAAGTATGTCAGCATGACCAACCATATGTGGTCGGGCTTCAACCTGATGGCGCACTTGAGCACGTGGACGGCGCTCCTCGACGGGATCAAGGGCGTGATCGAGAACAACGCCGCAAAATATGTGCGCCAGCAGCGCGAGGAGCAGGGCAGGCTCAATGCCGGCCTGCGGGATACTTTTGCCGCGCGCGGGATCGCGTTCAACGAGGTCGACCAGGCGGCGTTCCGTGCGCGCCTTCCGGGCGTCTATGCGACCTGGAAGGACAAGCTCGGCAACAAGTGCTGGAGCTTGCTCGAAGCCGAGGTCGGAAAGCTGGGATGATAGCCGGCCATCGCCCGCGCCGGCGGGCGATGGGCAAACGCGACACCTTCTCAGGTCGAATATTCCCGCCAGCCGCGCCTGACTTGCAGAAAGATCGAGGACGATGTCGAAACTTAAGCTCTCCGTCGCGGTCGGCAACTACGACCGGGTGCGTCCCCTCATGGACGGCGCGGTGCAGATCGACGGCGTCGATCCGGTGTTCATGAACCTGCCGCCCGAGGAAATCTTCTTCCGTGCCTTTCGCGGCAAGGATTTCGACATCTGCGAATTGTCGATGTCGAGCTTCGCGGTAAAGACCGCCGAACGCAATTGCCCCTATGTGGGAGTGCCGGCGTTCGTGTCCCGCGCCTTCCGTCACAACTCGATCTACGTGCGCAAGGATCGCGTCAAGTCGCCCGCCGATCTCAAAGGCAGGCGCGTCGGACTGCCGGAATATCAGCTCACCGCCTGCGTGTGGGCCCGCATCATTCTGGAAGACGACCACGGCGTGAAGCCGTCCGACATTGTCTGGGTGCGGGGCGGGATCGAGCACCCCGGCCGGCCGGAGAAGATCGCCATCAAACTCCCAGCCGGCGTGCGCATGGAGGACGCACCGCCGGACGTCACCATTTCCGAACTCTTGGAACGCGGCGACATCGACGGCTTCATCGCGCCGCGCGCGCCGAGCCTCGCGGGCAGGAAGAATCCCCATATCGGTTGGCTGTTTCCCGATCCGATCGCCGCCGGCCGCGATTATTTCATGCGCACAGGCATCTTTCCCATCATGCATATCACCGGTATCCGACGCGAACTCGTCGACCAGCACCCGTGGCTACCGGCGGCGGTCCTCAAGGCGTTTCAGCAGGCCAAGGCCAAGTGCCTCGAGGCGCTCGAAGACACCGCCGCGAGCAAGGTGACGCTGCCCTTCGTCGAGGAGCAGCTGCGCGCCGCGCGCGAGTTCATGGGGCGCGACTTCTGGTCCTACGGGCTCGCGCCCAACCGCAAGGAGCTCGAGACCTTCCTGCGTCACCACCATGCGCAGGGTCTTTCCTCACGACTGGTGTCGCCTGAAGAGCTGTTCCATCCCTCGACCCACGAAAGCTTTGCGATCTAGCGCAATCGCGGGCGAGAGCGTCACTTCTTCTCGGTTCCGCGCAGCATGGCCGCGGTCGCGACCGCCGAATAGCCTGGCTCGACCCGCACATCGACCACGGCCACCTGGCCCGCCTCGACCGCCGCGATCGCCTTCTCGAAGGTCGGCACCAGATCGGTGGTCTTGGTCACGGGGTCGAATCCAACCGCTCCCTGCGCCCGTCCGAGCCCGGCACAATCGATGTCGGGATCGGAGATGCGCTGCCCGATCCAGCGGTTCTCCGGCGGCCGATTGCGCAGGCGAGCGACGCGCTCCTGATGCAGCTCGTCGTTGAAGAACGAACGGTTGTTGCAGACTACCACCAGCAGCGGAATGCGGTAGTGCACCGCGGTCCAGAGCGCGGTCGCGCCCATGCAGAAGTCGCCGTCGCCGCAGATCGCGACCGGCAGCCGTCCCGAGCCTTTGAGCGCCAGCGCGGCGCCGACGGAAATGCCGGGCCCGCCTCCCACGCCGCCGCCGCCCTCCGAGCCGATGTAATCGAGCGGATGACGAAACGGCCAGGTGGCGCCGTTCCACGAGAGCGGCAGGTGCGTGAGGGTGACCTCGCGTTCGCCGACCGCCGCCTTGAGCGACCGCGCGAGGTCGTCGACCCGGAGCGGGCCGCTCGCCGGTTGGTATGTTTCCGCGCTTGCCTTCACCGCCGCGGGCTTGCGCGCCTTGGCGCCGCCGAGCGCGGCCAGCAGTTTCGGCACGGCCTCGTCGGGCGTCGTCGGCAACTGCAGATCGACCGGCGGCAGGCCTTCGTAATCCATGCTCCAGCCGTTGTGGATGTGGAAGTCGGCGCTGACATTGATGATCTTCGCCTTCGGCGCCTCGTGGCCGAGTGCGTTGCGCAGGCCGCCCGCGAGGTCGACCCAGTCGAGCGCAAGGATCACGTCGGCCGCTTTGATGGCCTCAATCGCCTCGGGCACCATCGCGTTCGACGCCGGGGCGCCGGCGTGCAGCGGGTGATCGGTCGGGAAGCCGCAACCGATCTTGAGGTCGCTGATCACTTTGGCATTGAGCGCCTCTGCGAGCGCGACACGGTCGTTCCAGCCGTCGATGCTGCGTGACACGCGCCCCATCAGGATGACGGGGTGGTGCGCGGCCTTGAGGATCGCCGCCGCGGCCTCGACGTGTTCGGCGGACGCCGCGGGATCGGCGAGCGGCATGAAACGGGCGGCCTCGATCGGCGCGAGCGGCTCCGCCAGCCTTGCCTCCTGCATCTCGGCATCGAGATTGATGTAGACCGGCCCTTTGGGCGCCGTGTCCGCGATCCAGGTGGCGCGTATGAGCGCCTCGCGGGCGGCGGCGGGAGAGGCGGGCTGGTCATCCCATTTGGTGTAGTTGCGAACGATCGCTCCCTGATCGCGCGCGGTGTGAATCCAGTCGATCCAGGGCCGGCGCTTGACGGCGTCCACTGGACCGGTCGCGCCGAGGACGACGACCGGCTGGCGATCGCACCAAGCGTTGAAGATCGCCATGGTGGCGTGGAACAGCCCGACATTGGAATGCACGGCCGCGGCCATGGGCTTGCCGGTCACCTTAGCGTAGCCCTGGGCGAGGGCGACCGCGCTTTCCTCGTGCAGACAGAGCAGCATCTGCGGCGTCTCGTTGCCCAGGAAGTTCACGATCGAATCGTGCAGCCCGCGATAGCTCGCGCCGGGATTGAGCGCGATGTAGGGAATTTCGAGCGCGCGCAGCGTGTCGGCAACCACGTCGCTGCCGAAAGCAGGTGCGTTCGTGCCGGTGAGATTGGCCGGGCGCTCGAGCGCGCGCAGCGAGGGATGGGCAGCGCTCGCAGGCTTTCCGGCGGCGGGCGCCACCTTGGCTTTTGCGGTCGTCACGGGGATGATCCTTGGGTTCTCCGAAAGGAGCCCCATAGAACCGGATCAGAGGCCTTGGCGCAACCGCGCCAGAAGCTTCACGCCGGCATAGCCGTCCGCGGGCTGCATGCCGGCCTTGCGCTGGAAATTGCGCACCGCAATCATGGTGTCGTTGCCGACGCGCCCATCGGTGCCGCCGGTGTCGAAGCCGAGGTCGGTCAGGCGCTTCTGGATTTCCTGCACTTCCGCGAGCGTCGGCGTGCGCTCCCCGCCGGGGAAGGACTGTACCAGCGGCCCGCCGCCCATGATGCGGTCGCCGAGATGCACGATCGACAGCGTATAGTTCATCGAGGGGTTGTAGGAGCGCACGGCATAGAAATTCGGACCGAGCAGGAACGCCGGTCCGCCCGGCACCGGCATCCAAAGCTTTGCCGATGCATTGGGCTGCGGAAACGCCTTGCCGTCGGCGCGCGTCACGCCGGCCTTCTGCCAGCTTTCGTAGGTTCGTGACGGCCCTCCGCCGCTCGTCCCGCCAACCCCGCGCACTTCGTAGCCCCAGTGCTCGCCAGGGCGATACTTGCCGCGCTTGACGAGATATTGCGCCGTGCCGGCGAGCGCGTCGTCGGGCTTGCCGAAGGGCGAGGCCCGCCCGTCGCCGTCATAGTCGAGGCCGACATTGAGCCACACCTCCGGCATCCACTGGGTATGGCCCATGGCGCCCGCCCAGGAGCCGCGCATCTCCTCGGGCGTGCTCCAGCCGCGCTCGATGATGACGAGTGCGTTGAGCAGTTCCTGCTCCCAATAGGCGCGACGGCGCGGCTCGCCCCACGCGAGCGCCGCGAGCGCGGGGATGACCGGGCGCATGTGGTTCTTCTGCACGTCCGGATCGCCGAAGGCCGATTCGATGCCCCAGAGCCCGAGCATGATCCCGCGGTCGACCCCGTAGTCCTTCTCGATGCGGGCAAAGAGCGGCGCGTATTCCTTCGCCTTCTCCTTGCCGGTCGTGATGCGCCAGTCGGAGACGCGGCGATTGAGGTATTGCCAGAGCTGTTCGTTGAATTCGGGCTGAGAGCGGATGAGCTCAAAAACTGTCGTATCGGGTTTGATATTGCCCATAACCCGTGTGTACGTGGCGTCGGATATGCCACGTGCGCGCGCCCGCGCGCGGAAGGCTGCGACCCACTGGTCGAATGACGATTTGCTTGCCTGCGCGCGTGCCGTTGCGCTCCACGTTGCCGCGGCCGCCGCCAACATGGACAGACAGGCTCGCCTTGACAGGGGAAGATTCGTCCACTCGCTCATCGCGCCGTGTCCCGGGTTCCTTTGGCGGCGGCGATTCTACAGCCGTTTCTGTCGGCTTTGCGGCCGCGTCCGCGGGCGGCACAGGGGCCACAGCGGGCAGCGGCTTGGCGGGGATCGACGCGGTCGGGAGGTCGTCTTTGACGTTTTGTTCCTTGATTTCCTCGCCGCGGCCGCGGATCAGCCGCTCATATGAGGCCACCAGCGTCATATAGGGATTGACGAAGGCCCAGCCGTATTTCGTCGGCACCTGCAGGTCGAAGTGAAGGTGATAGGTGGTGGCGCGCTCGCGCCGGAAGAAGTTGCCGACCTTGCCGATGACCTCGCCCTCGTGCACGAAGCGACCGCTCACCAGGCCGTCGGCGTTGAATTGCTTGGGCAACATGTGCAGGTAGCGGAAGCGCAGGCGCTCGTTGGGCGCGTTGACCACGATGTAAAGCGCCTCCTGGGTGGGTGCGCGCAGCACCACGCCGTCGCGCACGGCGACCACGTCGTGCAGATAGGGCTCGCAGCGGTTCGCCCCCTCGATGCGCTGCTTGCAGAAGGCCGGGCGGATGTCTTGCCCCTGGTGACCGAGACCCCCGGGACACTGCCCGACATAGAAGTTGCGGGTCTCGCAGAAATTGTCCCGCCACGGATAGGAGTAATTCTCAGGGGCCGATTCATCCAAAACCAGCATCTGGCCGTTCACGCGACAGCGATAGGCCCGCACGCCGCCCAGCGTTCCGGCCCCGGAACGTCCGGTCGCCTCGCAGTTTCCCCAATTCATGAAGGACTGGGAATTGGCGAAGGCCGGCGCGTCGGCGAGCGGGAAACGGATCTTGGAATAGACCGTGTGGTCGGCCACGCCGCCTTTGCGCCGAAAGCCGGTGCCGGGAAGGATGTCGCCCGGGCTGTAGTAGGTGAAGACCGTGGACTGCTCCGCCGGCCGATCGATGGTATCGGGGGCGATCGTCGCCGGTTGGGTCTGCGGCGCGCCGCCCGCGATGCGCAGCGACTTGAGAAAGCGAATCGCAACCTTGTCGGCGTCGCGGCATGACATTTTGCGGAACCGCAACCTGCCGTCCGAGCATTCGATCGCGACGACATAGGGCACCCCGTAGCGCACGAAGGTGTAGCGCACGTAGTTTTCGAGAAACATGCGGCGGATGCCGGGGAATTCATCGAGGCCATGGACCGGCCATCCGACCATGCCCCGAGGCTCGTCGAGCTCGTAAACGAGCGCGGAGCCTCCGATGTGGATGTAGATCGTATCGGGAAAGCCTATCCCCAATTCGCGCATCTCCTGCGCGCGGGCGACGACTACGGCGTCATAGCCGGCCGGCCCGGGATAGAAGAACGGCACCGCGTTGAAGCCGAAGAGATAAGTGTCGGCCGACGCATTCGCGCTCGCAGCGGCCGGGTCGGATGCGGCGGCGGCGCGGTCGCGCACAAACGCCGCCGTATCGAAGGGCAGCAGCACGGGCACCGGGCTCGCGGCGATATTGGCGAAGCGCTCGCTGGTCGCGCCATTGAGCTTCGCCATCACCTCCGGCACGACCACCGGTTTCGGCACATCGAGCGCGTCGAGCTCCACGGCGACCGCGTCCCAATCGACGTGGGCGGGGGCGATGCGCGGGCTCTTCATGTCCTGCGCGGCCGCGGCGATGACGCCGGCGGCGAGCGCGAGGCCCGCAATTCCGAATCGCAACATGACGCTCCATACCTTGCCGGAGCAGTCGCCGCGACGTCCGGGCACGAATCAAGTATTGCCGCGGCCGCCGATTCTGCCAAGTAGGTTAACAAAAACGATTTGCAGTGTTGCAAATGGGTTGCGCGTTCGTCCAGTTCTTTTGTCGCGGAAATAAATACGTCAGTCCTTGGCGCGCTCGACGTAGGAGCCGTCCGCCGTCATGACCACGATCTTCGTCCCCGGGCCGACGAAGGGCGGGACCATGGTGCGCACGCCGTTCGACAGCAGCGCGGGCTTGTAGGAGGAGGCGGCAGTCTGCCCTTTCACCGACGGCTCGGTCTCCACCACCTCCAGGGTGGCCTTCTGGGGAAGCTCGATCGAGACCGGCACCCCCTCGTGGACGGAGAGCATGACCTTCATCTCCGGTTGGAGGTAGGCGGCCTGGTTGCCGATGATGTCGGCGGGCAGCGTCACCTGGTCGTAGGTCTCGGTGTTCATGAAATGAAAGCCGCCGCTGTCCTGGTAGAGGTATTGATGCTCGCGATCCTCCACGTAGGCGCGTTCGACCTGCTCGGTCGTCTTGAAGCGCTGCGCCACTTTCACGCCGTCGCTGATCCGGCGCATGTCGACCTGAGTGGTGGGGGTACCCTTGCCGGGATGGAAGCTTTCGGCATTGAGGACGACATAGAGCTTGCCGTCGAATTCGACGATATTGCCCTTGCGGAGCGAGCTGGCGATGATTTTCACGGCGAGTTTTCCTCGATTACCGGACGAGCGCGGCCAATCCTGGGCCCTAATGTCGCGCCGCACCATACTGATCTTGCGTTAGATCGCCAGCGATTTTCACGGCTGCTGGACGGTTGAGACCGCGCTGGAAGGAGCGCCCCTGATGCCGCCGCCCTTTTGGGCTCTGCACGCCGGCCGACGGCCCTTCCTGCTCGGGCGCATGCGCATGGCTGCGGCGTTGCGGCAATTCTTCGCGGCGCGGGATTTCGTCGAGGTCGAGACCACGGCGCTGGTGCCTTCGCCGGGGAACGAGACCCATCTCCATGCCTTCGCGACCGATCTGACCGCGCCAGTCGGCACACGCACGCGACTCTATCTGCGAACCTCGCCCGAATTCGCCTGCAAAAAATTGCTGGCGGCCGGTGAACGCCGCATCGTCGAGTTCGCCCGCTCGTTTCGCAACCGCGAGCGCGGCGCCCTGCACCATCCCGAATTCACTATGCTCGAGTGGTATCGGGCACAGGAGCCTTACGAGGTCCTGATGGAAGACTGCGCAGCTATTCTCGCGCTCGCGGCGGAGGCGGCGGGCTCGAAGCGGTTCTCGTTCCGCGGCCGCGCCATCGATCCGTTCGCCGCGCCCGAGCGATTGACGGTGGTGGAAGCGTTTGCGCGCCATGCCAGCATCGATCTCTTGGCGGTGCTGCCGCCGCAGCCCGCGGCCGCCTTCGCCGCCGCCGCTCATGCCGCCGGCGTCCGCACGGCGGCCGACGATACCTGGGGCGACGTTTTCAGCCGCGTGCTGGTCGAGAAGATCGAACCGCGCCTCGAGCAAGGGCGGGCAACCATCCTTTACGAATATCCGGCGGTGCAGTCGCCGCTCGCCCGGCCGAAAGCTTCCGAGCCGCGCCTCGCCGAGCGCTTCGAACTTTATGCCTGCGGGGTCGAGCTGGCGAATGGCTTCGGCGAGCTCATCGATGTGGCCGAGCAACGCAAACGGCTCGAACACCAGATGGCGGAGAAGGAGCGCATCTACGGCGAGCGCTATCCGATCGACGAGGATTTTCTGAACGCCCTTGCGGCGATGCCGGAGGCCTGCGGGATTGCGCTCGGCTTCGATCGGCTGGTCATGCTCGCGACCGGAGCCGCCCGCATCGACGAGGTGATGTGGACGCCGATATCCGAAACGTGAATGATCGAGGACGAAAGGACGACGCCGCATGCTGCCGTTCCGCGCCCAGCTTCACATCGTCGTGGCGGTCGCAGCCTGCCTTGCGCACCCGGCTGGGGCGCAGACCTATCCGACGCAGAACATCACGTTGCAAGTCGCCTTCGCGGCCGGCGGCATCGCCGACGTCGTCGCCCGTCTGGCGGGGCAGAAGCTGAGCGAGCGTTTCGGCCAGGCGGTGGTGGTGGAAAACCGCGGTGGCGCCGGCGGCAATCTCGCCGCGAAAGCGGTGAGTGGCGCGGCGCCCGACGGTTACACCATCCTCGCCACCACCACCTCCCTTGCCGTCAACGAGACCGCCACCAAAAACAAGGGCTTCTCGGTCGACGATCTGCGCGCGATCGCGATCGTGGCCTTCAGTCCGGACGTTCTCGCCGTGCATCCGAGCAACCCGGCCAAAGACTTGAAGGAGTTCATCGACAACGGGAAGATGAGAAGCTTCACCTATGGCAGCGCCGGCGTCGGCACGGGTCCGCATATCGGCGCGGAATATTTTTTCCGCGAGATTGCCAAGGTGCAGGCCGTGCACGTGCCGTTCACCGGCGGCGCCCCGGCCGTCACCGCGGCCATCGGCAACCATGTCGACGCCATCGTGCTGACGCTGCCGACCGTGGTGCCATCCATCACGCAAGGGCTTCTGCGCGGCATCGGGCTTGCGAGCGCGGCGCGCAATTCGGCCGTGCCGAACGTGCCGACTTACGGCGAGATGGGGTTCCCCAACGTCTATTCGGGCTCGTGGGTCGGCTTTTTCGCGCCCGCGAAGACGTCCGATGCGGTGGTGGCGAAGCTCAATGCGCAGATCAATGCGATCATGCAGGAGCCGCCGGCGCAGGAGAAGCTCAAGACCATCGGCTTCGACGTGATGTTCAAGAACGAGGTCGAGGCCGCGGACTATTTCAAAACCGAAGTGGCGAGCTGGGGGAGGATGACCCGCGCGATCGGCTATTCGAGTGATTGATCGTCGCGTCGTTCCCGCGCATAGCGCGTCGTCAAGGGCGTTCACGCCCGTCTTCGACGGGCTATGGACGCGCGTAAACCCGCTTATGCTGGGGACCCATATTCCAGAGGCGGTGGTTATGGGTCCCCGCAACGGGGTCCCCGCGACGCATAGCGCGTCACAGACGCGCGTAGACGCGCTTTTGCTGTCGCGGGGTGCCCCTCGCGGGGACGACAGTTTACGAGCTGATGAGTCGGACCGCTATGAACTCGGCCGAAGCAAGGCTTCCGCCTGCGTGATGGAGCAGCAAAGCGCGTTAGTGGCTCACCACCACGTTGAGGATTGCCGTCTTTCCCTCTTTGGTGGCGGCGAGCGCGCTTGACAGCGCGACCTCCAACTCGGCGCGGTATTCCACCCGCTCGCCATGGAAGCCGAAATGGCTTCCCAACTGCTCATAGTCGGGTCCGTCGATGGTCACGCCGAAATGCAGGTCTTTGCTGGCCGAGGCGCCATCGGGATAGTGATGGACGTGGCCCTTGCGCATCGCCTCGTATTTCTTGTTGTTGAGGACGATGATGATGATCGGCAGCTCGTGCCGCTTGGAGGCGCCGAGCGCCTGGATGATGGGGTTGTAAAGGAACGAGCCGTCGCCGATGAGCAGCGCCACCGGCCGCGTGGGCGCCGCCAGCTTGATGCCGAGCGCGGTGCCGATCCCCTGACCGAGGCCACCCGAGCCGCGAAAGAAGCTTTGCGGCGTGGTCTGCGGGAGGTGCTGGCGGATGAGGGGAGAATGGGTGATCGTCTCGTCCACGTAGATCGTGTCGGCGGGCATCACCTCTGCGAGCGCGCCCAGGAGCGAGAGCGGATCGATGGCGCTCCCGTTCTGCGCCTTCTCCCGCGCGGCACGCAGCTCCGAGACGTAGTTCTCGTGCTCGCGGGTCCAGCGCTGCCGCCGCGCGTTCACCGTGGCGGCATCGATCTTGACGGACTTCGTTGCTGCGATCAGCAACGTGAGCGACTCGGCGATATCGCCTTCGAGATAGTAGTCGGCGTGCAGCGTCTGGTAGACCATGTGGTCCTTGAGCGGGTTGTCGTGGACCGCGACGATCTTGCCGCTGGTCGGCCGCCGCCGTGGCGGATACCAGGGCGCGCGAGCGCCCACGAGCAGGACGAGATCGGCAGCCTCGAGCGCCTTGTATCTGCCCATGCCGAGATAGAGCGGGTGATTGGTCGGAAAATTTGCGTAGGCGTTGACGCGACCGTTGATCACCGCAATGGCGAGGAGATCGGCGAGCTCCACGAGGGCTGAGAACGCCTTGGGGTCCCGTCCGGCGGTCTCCGTCACGATCACCGGGTTCTTGGAATTGGCACCTCGCGCGCGGCGGCGGGCGGCGTCCAGTCGTGCAGCATGTGTTCGAGCGCCACGTTGAGGTAGATCGGCCCCTTCGGCATGCGCTGCGCCATTTCGCCGGCGCGGATCACGCTCTCATAGAGCGTATGGGGGCTGGTCACGGCGCGCGCCCATTTCGCAACCGGCTCGACCAAGCGCTCGATGCCACCGACGGTGAGGCCGCCATACCACTGCGCCTCGATGTCGAGGGCGGGGTCTTCGCCGAGCGTTTGGGATTCGCCCGACATGACCACCATGGGCACCTCGTTCTGCATGGCGCCGTGGATGCCCATGCTTCCCTGCAGCACGCCGACGCCGGCGTGCAGCAGCACCGCCTGCGGCCGCCCGGTCATCAGCGTGTAGCCGGTGGCCATGTTGACCGCGAGCGTCTCGTGCCAGGACTCGACGAAGGCCGGGCCGGCCTTGTTGTCGAGCTTCTGGCGCGCGAGCGCCTCCCAGATCGGCGACCATTCCGAGCCCGGCGAGGACATGATGTAGTCGATCTTGAGCTTACGAAACGCCTCGAGGATCGCCTCGCCCCCGTCGAGATAGTTCTTCATCTTGTCCTCGCTTGCACGATTGCGCGGCGCATACCAACACCGAATTTGGCGGTCCGCAAGCCGACACGGGCGGCGCGCGGGCGGGATCTGCCTTGCACCGCCCGCTTCGCGCCAGCGCGGCGGACACCGATTGACATTTGACCGGCCTCGCCGCATCAGCGAGACGTTTTGCCCGCCATGAGGCCGCAAGCGAGAAGACTTCACGCCAGGACATCGTCATGAAACCAGCACGCAAGACGCTGCGCCGCCCCGATGAGCTCGTCTCAGCCGGATTGATTGCACACGAGCGCCGCGGCGAGATCGAAGCGGTCGCCGCGCGCTACGCGCTGGCGCTGACCGCGGAGGTCGCCGAACTCATCGATCCCGCCGATCCGCGTGATCCCATTGCGCGGCAGTTCGTTCCCGCAGCGGCGGAACTCGACGCCAGGCCCGAGGAGATGGCCGACCCGATCGGAGATGATGCCCACAGCCCGCTCGAGGGCATCGTGCACCGCTATCCCGACCGCGTGCTGCTCAAGCCCGCCCACGTTTGCGCGGCCTATTACCGCTTTTGTTTCCGGCGCGAGGTCGTTGGGCGCGCTCGCGCGCTCTCACGCGCGCAACTCGACGCCGCCATGACTTACATCCGCGCCCATTCCCAGATCTGGGAGGTGATCCTCACCGGCGGCGATCCGCTCGTGCTCTCGCCGCGGCGTCTCGGACAAATCGTCGACATGCTCGCGGCGATCGACCACGTCAAGGTGATCCGCGTGCACACGCGCGTGCCCGTGGTCGCGCCCGCGCGGGTGACGGCGGCGCTCGTGCGCGCGCTGCGTGCGCCGGGCAAGGCGACCTACGTGGTGCTGCACGCCAACCACGCGCGCGAGCTCACGCTCGAGGCGCGCGCGGCTTGCGCGCGCCTCATCGATGCCGGCATTCCCATGCTGAGCCAGACGGTGCTCTTGCGCGGCGTCAACGACGAGGCGGCGGCGCTCGGCGAATTGATGCGCGCGTTGGTCGAATGCCGGA
>WNFA01003373.1_pt1 | contig 13265 bp, 11 predicted proteins | sample 5400481 | NCBI WGS metagenome assembly WNFA01 (sample SAMN13153340, study PRJNA577476) | soil metagenome | isolation source: 120 cm saprolite under Douglas fir tree site 2 hole 1 replicate 2 | place: USA:California | collected 2015-04-18 | reverse complement strand
AGGGGCAGAGCTTATGTTTCGCGGCAATCACCCAACCCGTGTGGACGAAAAGGGACGGCTCAAAGTCCCCGCGGAGTTCAAACGGGTGATCGACGAGAAATACAACGTGCAATTTTACATCACCAGCCTGGATGGCAAGGTTGGCCAAGTGTATCCCTTCGAGGAATGGGAACGGATCGAGCAGAAGCTGGCCGGGCTCTCCACTTTCAATCCTACGAAGAAAAAGTTTCTGGACCGGGTGAACTACTACGGGCAGATGGTCGAGATGGACGGTCAGGGGCGGTTGCTGCTACCGCAGTTATTGCGGGAAGCGGCGCAACTCAAAGGCGAAGTTGCCGTGACCGGCAATCTTACTCATCTCGTAGTTCGCAACCTGGAGGCGTACCGCACCGAGATCGAGGAGCAACCGTTCACACCTGAGGATGAGAAGACGCTCGACGATCTGGGCATCTAGTGGACGAGGGTTTAACAAACACCCCCGAGCGGGGTGGACATGGTGGAAGCAAGACTGGCCATGTCCCGGTTCTTTTAAAAGAAGCGATCGACTTTTTAGCTATCAAGCGTGGCGGGACGTATATCGACGCCACGGTGGGCCTGGGCGGGCACAGTTTAGAAATCGCAAAACGCCTCGGCGCACCGGGACATTTGATTGGGCTCGATAAAGATCCTGCGGCGCTGGATGAGGCCCGCATCAGGCTGACTTCTTCCGGGGGGGAGAGTTGGCCTGAGCTAACTCTTCTGCACGGTTCGTTTGCGGAGATCGGAGAGCGGTTCGAAATGGCGTCAGCCGACGGACTGCTGGCAGATCTCGGCGTAAGCAGCTTGCAGTTAGACACACCATCGCGGGGCTTCAGTTTTCAGGCGGAAGGAGCGCTCGACATGCGAATGAATACGCAAGCCGGGCCCACCGCCGAACAAGTGGTAAATCAGACGGACGAGGTCACACTCGCGAATCTGATTTACGAATTCGGTGAGGAAAGGAGGTCGCGGAGAATCGCCAGAGCCATTGTCCGGTCGCGGCCAATACGTACAACTGCGGAACTTGCAGATGTGGTATCGGCCGCGGCCCGGCCAATGAATCAGGCCGAAAGAAGAATTCATCCCGCGACGCGAACCTTTCAGGCACTCCGAATCTTCGTAAACCATGAACTAGACGACTTGCGGGAGCTGCTGAAAGCGGCCCCGCGGGTGCTGAAACCGGGCGGAAGGATCGTGATCATCAGTTTCCACTCGCTGGAGGACCGCATCGTGAAAGATGCCTTCCGCGAAGGAGCGAAGCAGGGTCACTACAAGTTGCTGACGAAAAAGCCAGTGACCGCCGGGGAAGAAGAGATTGATCGCAATCCGCGGGCACGCAGCGCGAAGATGCGAGCGGCGGAAAGAGTCTAAGCGAGGCGGGTCTATGACCCGCCCGGACGGGTCAGAGACCCGTCCCCACGTGATTCGTGGCGTTACAAAGTTCACCCCTGGAAAACCAGCCAGGGACCCGGCCACAGCCGTTGACGGATGGGCCGGGATAAAAGTTTCCGGGACGGCATCGTCCTCTCACAACAAGGGCGAAACACAACTCTCTACCTTCTCTCGATGCCGTCCCGGAGAGACGGGAAGGTAGAACGGAGGCCACGGATGCACAGAGAAACGAAGTACCGAGGAACAACGTACACAGGAACCTTGATCGACGAATTGATTGCCACGGTAGAGCGAACCGAAGCCCGCGCCGATGCGCGCTTACAGGCCGACGAGCGTTCGCAGGAAGAGAAGATTGCCTACTGGTACGCGGTGGCGCAGCAGGAAGTAGCGCACCTCGACTCCAGTCTGGCCGGGGTGGCATAAATGGCGGCGGCACAGAGCGCGTCTCCGGCAATGCGGCGTAAAACCTGGACGGGAACTCCGGAAATTTATTTCTCGAGGCCGATCGATAATTCCCGAGTGGTGAAAGTAGAAGATCCGCAGCGGAGCCGCGAGATGAAGCAGTTTGGAGTTGCTCTGGCCTGCCTGTTCTTGCTGGTCATGACCTTCGCCTGGCAACACTTCAAAGCCATCGAGTACGGCTACAAGATCGAGACGCTTCGGGTGCAACGCGACGGCTTGATCGAAGTGAACCGGGCCCTGCGGCTGGAAGAAGCCTCGCTGCGCGATCCCGAGCGGATCGATACCCTGGCGCGGAAGCTGGGACTGCAGTCTCCCCAGGCTGGCCAGGTCATGCACATGGATAGCGCTGTGCCGGACTCGGCAACGCCGGTTCTGGCGAGCGTGACCGCGGTGACGATGGATTCGGCGCGATAGTGTAGTGCCCCGGCTTCCGGCCGGCTCGATGGGTGGGACGCCCGCCAGGCAGCCGGCGAGCCTGTCCTGAGCGTAGTCGAAGGAACGCCGGCGCTACAAAAGCTTTTCTGGCGGCTCCCTTTATTGCGGGCCGCCGTGCTTGTCTAAGGGGCCAAACGGTGGCGGCGAGCGCACCCCGCAACTACGCGAACAAACGGCTTTACCTGCTGGGCACAGTGCTTGTGCTCTGGGCCGGAGCCATTTGCCTGCGCCTGGTCTATCTGCAGATCTTCCGTTACGGCGACTTCGAGCAGAGAGCCCAGCACCAGCAGCAACGCACTACCGAAGTTGCCGCGAAGCGGGGAATCATCTACGACCGCGCCGGACGCGAACTGGCGATGTCGGTTGCGGTGGATTCTGTGTTCGCCGTGCCTGCGGAAATGCCCGATCTTGCCGGAACCATCTCCCTGGTGGCGCGCATTACCAAGGCCGACCCTCGCGAGCTGTTGGCCAAATGCAAAGCGGCGCGCACCTTCTGCTGGGTCGCGCGCAAGGCGGACGCTGAAACCGCGGACCGCATCCGGTCCATGAATCTGCGTGGCATCTATTTCCAGAAAGAATCCAAACGCTTCTATCCCAAGCGTGAACTGTCCGCGCAGGTGCTGGGGTACGTAGGCATGGATGACGAAGGCCTGAGTGGGATCGAGCGCGCCAATGATGACGAACTACGCGGCAAGCCCGGCCGCTTGCTGATCTCGGTGGACGCCCGCCGCAAATGGTTTGGCAGCGTCGAGAAGCAACCCGATCCAGGAGAAAACGTCGTCCTAACCATCGACGAAAAAATCCAGTACATCGCCGAACGGGAACTCGAAGCGGCGATGCATCAGACCCACGCCGAGTCGGGCACCATCGTGGTGGAGAATCCGCATACCGGAGAAATCCTGGCCCTGGCCAACCGCCCTACCTTCAATCCCAACCTCGCCCGCGAGATCACCCCGCAAAAATTGAAAGACCACGCGGTGAGTGATGTGTACGAGCCCGGTTCGACCTTCAAGCTGGTCACAATCGCGGCGGCACTGGAAGAAAAACTTACCCGTCCCGATGAAGTGTTCGACTGCCAGATGGGATCGATCGTGTTCAATGGCATGCGCATTCGCGACAGCAAACCCCATGGCTTGTTGTCAGTCTCAGGAATTCTGGCCGAGTCCAGCGACGTAGGGGCCATCAAGATCGCCTTTCGCCTGGGAGAAGAGCGCTTTTACAAGTACATTCGCGCCTTTGGATTCGGGCAGCAGACGGGAATCGAATTGCCGGGCGAGACGCGCGGCCTGGCCAAGCCGTTAAATCGCTGGTCAAAAGTTTCCATTGGCGCGATCTCGATGGGCCAGGAGATCGGAGTCACTCCGTTACAACTGACGGCCATGGTTTCCACCATCGCCAATGACGGGGTTTGGGTGGCGCCGCGAATCATCACGGGGACCACCGAGCCGCAAGGCACACCGCAGACGGTCGCCTTTCATCCCGGTGTGCAGCGGCGGGTGATTTCGCCGCTGACGGCCGCCCAGATGAAGCAGATGATGCAAGGCGTCGTGCTGCACGGCACAGGGAAAAAAGCAATTCTTGAAGGCTACAGCTCGGCGGGGAAAACCGGCACGGCGCAAAAAGTCGATCCCGCCACCAAAACGTATTCGCGGAGCAAGTATGTGGCCTCGTTCGCCGGATTTGCTCCCATCAACGATCCCGCGGTCACCGTGGCGGTCATTCTCGATTCCGCGGTGGGTTTGCATCAAGGTGGACAAGTATCTGCGCCCGTGTTCCAGCGGGTCACACAGCAAGTGCTGGAATACCTGCACACGCCGCACGACGTTGAACTACCGCCCAGCCGGCAAGTGCTTCTGGCGGAGCGGCGAGTCAAGGAACAGGATGCGGAAGAGGGATCGCCCGACCGCTTGGGGGACAGTCTTGAGGCCGCCGATTTTTCGCCTCCAGACGCAACTCCCCCGGTAACACCTTTCGTGAAACCCTCGCCCGACGTGGCCGCCAGTGCAGTGGTACCGGCAGCCCTGCGGGAGAGGGATCCCTCCGCGCCCGCGGCTTCCGAGCAAAAACAGAAGGGAGCGATGCCCACAGCTACAGAAGCGAAGCAACCGGACGCTACGCCGACTCCGGCTCGCCTTCCATCCAGTGGCACCGTCGTGCTGGAGGTCGAGCAGGGTGGAATTGTGGTCCCGTCATTCCTTGGCAAGAGCGTCCGAGCCGCCATTGAGACGGCCCAGGACAGCGGTCTGGATCTGGACGCGGTTGGCAGCGGCCTGGCCCGGGAACAAGCTCCCGCGCCCGGGTCGCACGTTGCGTCGGGATCGCAGGTGACGGTGAAGTTTGGGCGTTGAGCAACGTTTCGCGAGCGAAACGCCCAGCTCCGCTCAGGATGACACTTTGCTCTTCGGATGACACTTGTCTAAGGGGTGCGGTGCACTAGAATCCAATCAATGACTTTCCTTGAGCTCTTGTACGGCGCGGAAGTACTTGCCCAAAACGGCAACCCCGGCATCAGTGGATTGGATTACGACTCGCGGCGGATCAAGCCGGGCGACGTGTTTGTCGCCATGCAGGGCGAATCGAGTGATGGGAACAAATTCATCGATCAGGCGATCTCCGCGGGTGCGGTCGCCATTGTTACAGACTCCGCGACTGAGAAGCCCCGCCCCAACGTGGCCTGGGCGCAAGTGCCCCACGGACGGCGGGCGCTGGCCCGGTTAAGCGCCAACTTCTACAAAAAACCTGCCGAACGGCTGGCCATCACCGGCATTACGGGCACCAATGGGAAGAGCACAACCGCCTTTCTGCTGGAATCCATCCTGAGTGCGGCCGGTCGCAAGAGCGCGCTGGTCGGGACTATTGAATATCACGTGGCGGGGAAAATTCTGCCTGCGCCGCACACCACGCCCGAAGCCCTGGAACTGAATCGCATTCTGAACCAGGCGCTGGGCCAGGGCGCAACCGAAGTGGTGATGGAGGTTTCTTCGCACGGGCTCGAGCAGCAGCGAGTGTATGGAATTCCCTTCGACGTCGCTGTCTTCACCAACCTGACCCGCGACCATCTCGACTATCACCGCACCATGGACGAATACTTTGCCTCCAAGCAGATATTGTTTGAAGGCTGCGGGACCGAGCCGCCGCGCGCCGCCGTGCTCAACACCGACGACGAGTATGGCCAGAAGCTGATGAAGATCAGCCAGAAGCGCAGTTCCGAAGTTTTGACTTACGGTCTGGGCAAGGGCGACTTTCACGCCGACAAAGTCGAGATCACGCCGCGAGGAACCAGATTCGACCTAGTCACGCCCAAAGAAACCATTCCGCTTTTTTCTCCCTTGATCGGGAAGGTAAATGTGTACAACATGCTGGCGGCGGCTGGTGCGGCTTACGCGCGAAACTGCCCGGCTGAGGTGATTGCGCAGGGAGTGACGGCTCTGGCCCGGGTTCCCGGCCGCTTCGAACGCGTGGACTGCCAGCAGCCGTTCACCGTGGTGGTCGACTATGCGCACACCGACGACGCCTTGCGGAATTTGACAGCGCTGGCGCGGGAATTTGTGCAACACGCGGGGCACAAGGGCCGGGTGATCACCGTTTTCGGTTGTGGCGGCGATCGGGATCGTGCCAAGCGCCCGCTGATGGGCGAAGCTGCCGGACGAGGCAGCGATTTCGTGGTCTTGACCTCAGACAATCCACGCAGCGAAGACCCGCTGGCCATCATCAACGACGCCATGGTGGGGCTGCAACGCGCCGGCGCGAAATACAAAACCGAGCCCGACCGGAAAGCCGCCATCACCCTGGCCGTCTGCGAGGCGAGGGCGGGAGATATTGTTCTCATCGCCGGCAAAGGTCACGAAAAGGTGCAAGTAAGTCGCGCTGGATCGGTCAATTTTGACGATGTAGAAGTCGCGCAAAAGATTTTGCGGGAAACTGGTTACGATTGTAAGTCCTCTAACGCAGCCGCCGGGAAGCGTCGATGAAGCTCCCGCTTTCGAGAGTCGCCGAGTTCCTGTCGGGGACCGGCGAGTTCGATCACAAAGCCGTTGCCCAGGCTTATTCGATCGATTCGCGCACCATCCAGCCCGGCGAGCTTTTCTTCGCAGTGAAGGGCGAGCGCATGGATGGGCACGACTTCGTCCAGCAGGCGCTGGAAAAAGGCGCCGTAGCCGCGATCGTGCGTAAGGACCAGTTGCCGCGTTATCCAGTGAAAGACCGGCTGCTGGCGGTAGACGACACTCTGGTCGCTCTCCAGACGCTGGCTGCAGCGGTTCGCCGCCTGTGGGGGAAGACGCTGGTAGGAGTGACCGGATCCGCAGGAAAGACCACGACCAAGGAAGCCATTGCCCACGTGCTCGCTTCGCGCTTTCGAGTGCTGAAGTCTGAAGGCAACTTCAACAATCATTTTGGATTGCCGCTGATGCTGCTGAAAGTCGAACCTGGGCACGAGGCTGCCGTCATCGAAATGGGCATGTCGCATCGCGGGGAGATTGCCGCGCTGGCTAAAATCGCGCAGCCTGAGATTGGTGTCGTGACCAACGTGGCCCCGGTCCATCTGGAGTTTTTCAAGTCGGTGGCTGACATTGCCAGAGCAAAGTACGAACTGATCGAGTCTCTGCCTGCAGGGGGGACCGCCATACTCAACGCTGACGACGAATATGTTTCACAATTCGGCCGCGACTTTCGCGGCAATGTAATTCTGTATGGTCTTCATTCGACCGCAGATGTTCGCGGGGAGAACATCGAGCAGCGTGGCGCAGCGGGCTCGGTGTTCGATGTAGTGGTGGACGGTTGCCGCGAACCCGCGACGCTGCACCTGGTGGGCACCCACAACATCTACAACGCACTGGCCGCCGTGGCGGTAGGACTGCAACGGGGGTTGAGCCCGTCGGAGGCGGCGGGTGCTCTCGCCACCCTGGCCCCCGCCGATAAACGAGGGGCGGTCGTCCAACTGGGCAACATCACCATCATCAACGATTGCTACAATTCCAATCCAACGGCTTTGGATGCGATGGTGGACGCGCTGGCCACCATGCCGGCGAAGCGCCGAATCGTGGTGGCGGGAGAGATGCTGGAACTCGGTCCGGCCGGAGAGGAACTGCATCGCCGCGTTGGCCAGCACTTGGCGGAAAAGAAAATCGACGTGCTGGTCGGAGTGCGGGGCCTGGCGCAGCAAATGGTCGAAGCCGCTGGCAAGGCCGGTGTGCGGGCAGAGTTCGTGGCCACGCCGGAAGAAGCCGGCGAATGGCTGGCGCGAGAAACTCGCGACGGCGACGTGGTGCTGCTGAAAGCGTCACGCGGGGTAAAGCTGGAACGAGCGCTGGAAATAGTCGTCAGTCGTCGGTCTTCAGTCGTCGGCAAATCAAAGACGGCTGAAGGCCAATCCTGACCACGGATCCTGACGACTGAAGACCGACGACTGAACGGAGGCGCATTGCTCTATTGGCTGCTGTACCTGAAACTGTTTCACTACTTTCCGCCGTTCCGTATTTTCCGGTACCTGACTTTTCGTACAGCGTTCGCCAGCCTTACTGCCCTGTTCACCGCGCTCATTATCGGCCCGCTCGTCATCAACCGCTTGCGTGAGTTTCAGATTGGCCAGTTCATCCGTGAGGAAGGCCCCAAAGCGCATCAAAAAAAGGCTGGCACGCCGACCATGGGCGGTCTGCTGATCGCCATATCGATTGTGGTTCCAACCTTGTTGTGGGCCGACCTGAGCAATCGCTTCATCTGGATCGCGGTACTCTCGACTTGTGCTTTTGCCGCCATCGGGTTTACCGATGACTACATCAAGGTTGTGAACCGGAGGAATCTGGGCCTCACTTCGAAGGCCAAACTGGGCTTGCAGGTCGCAACCAGCATCCTGATTGCGGTGGCGCTGATCGCCATGCAGACCCGGGATCTGTACTCCACCCGCCTGATGGTGCCTTTCCTAAAACAGTTTCACCCCGATCTGGTCATTGAAAGACTGGTAAACCATCCCGCGCTTTGGCCTCTCGCCTTTCTGCCGTTTATCGCTTTTGTGGTGCTGGTGATCGTGGGCTCGAGCAACGCCGTAAATCTGACTGACGGTCTGGACGGACTGGCCATCGGCTGCACCGTGATTGCCGCCGGCGCGCTGGCGGTCCTGACTTACGTAAGCGGCCACGCCACTTTTTCCACCTACCTCGGGCTGGAGCACATGCCGCTGACCGGCGAACTGACGATTTTCTGCGGCGCCATGGTCGGATCTGCTATCGGATTCTTGTGGTACAACGCCCATCCCGCCGAAGTCTTCATGGGAGACGTCGGCTCTCTGGCCCTGGGCGGCGCCATCGGCACGGTTGCGGTGATGATCAAGCAGGAGTTGCTGCTGCCCTTCATCGGTGGAATATTCGTGATTGAGGCGGTATCGGTGATCCTGCAGGTCACATCATACAAATTACGGAAGAAGCGTATCTTCAAGATGGCCCCGCTGCACCATCACTTCGAGCTATTGGGCTGGTCGGAGTCAAAGATCATCGTGCGCTTCTGGATCGCCTCCCTGGTATTCGCATTGTTCGCGCTCACCACGCTGAAGCTGCGATAGTCTTCACCACGGAGACACCGAGCCACATAGAAGAACAGGTTTATCTTTCGCCGGGGGATCTCCGCTGTGTGCTCGTTGAATTTTTCCTTTATCCTGTCTTTGCTCCGCGTCTCGGTGTCTCCGTGGTGAAGAGATAAGCCTCATGGATCTCAAGAATAAACGCGTGCTCGTCGTAGGCCTGGGCAAGTCGGGCGTCGCGTCCGCTTTGTTCTTGCGAGCCCGGGGCGCTCACGTCACCGTCTCAGATGCGAAGCCGCAAGACCAGCTTGGCGAAGATATCCCCACGCTCCTCGACCATGGCATTGCGGTCGAGACCGGCGGGCACGGCGAGCGCACTTTCCGCGGACAGGATCTCATCGTGGTCAGTCCCGGCGTCCCTGTGGATTCGCCGCCGCTGGTGCAGGCCCGCGCTTTGGGCGAGCCGGTGATCGGGGAAATCGAGCTGGCTTCCCAATTTTTGCCGAAGAATATCATCGCCATTACCGGTTCCAACGGGAAGACCACGACTACGACTCTGGCGGGCGAAATTGTGGCGGCGGGCGGCTTCTCGACGGTTGTGGGAGGAAATATCGGCACGCCGGCAATCTCACTGGTTGAGCAGGCGAAAGCCGATACCGTCGTGGTGCTCGAGGTATCGAGCTTTCAGCTGGAGACAATCCAGACGTTCCGCCCGAAAGTTGCGGTTGTGCTCAACATCACCCCTGACCACCTTGACCGGCACCGAACCTTCGCGGCCTACGTCGATGCCAAGGCACGCATCTTCGAGAATCAGCAGGCGGTGGATTTTGCGGTGCTGAACGCTGACGATGCGGCCAGCGCAGGACTGGCGGCCCATACGCGAGCGCAAGTTTTCTGGTTCAGCCGGAAGGATGAGGTCAAGCAAGGCGCGTATGTTCGCGATGGCCGCGTGATGTTTCGCGATAGAGCTGGACAGCGCGAGGTGATGCTGGTTTCTGAAATTCCGCTCAAGGGCGCTCACAATGTCGAAAACACGCTGGCAGCAGCCTGTGTGGGCGCGCTCATGGGTTGCGAGACCGGGCGTATCCGCGAAGCCGTGCGCAATTTCAAGGCGGTGGAACACCGGCTGGAACATGTGGCCACGATTCGCGGTGTCGAATACTACAACGATTCCAAGGCCACTAACGTCGACGCCACCATCAAGGCGCTGGAGTCCTTCCCGTCGAATGTCCACCTCATTCTTGGCGGCAAAGATAAAGACAGTGACTACACACTGCTCAACGATCTGTTACGGCAGCGGGTCAAGCGCGTCTACACTATCGGTTCGGCAGCGGAAAAGATCGAGTCCCAGATTAAGGGTGTAGAGGTCGATCATGCGGAAACCCTGGAAACCGCTTTGAAGCATGCGGCGGCGACTGCCGACGCCGGGGATATCGTGCTGCTCGCCCCTGCGTGCGCCAGCTTCGATCAATTCCAGAATTACGAGCACCGCGGACGGGTGTTCAAGGAAGTAGTGCGAGCGCTGGCTGCGGAAGCACAGTCCGAACCAAGATAGTTACACACCGCTCCTGAAATCCACAGACATTCTTCTCCGTGTCTCCACGCCGCCGTGGTGAAATAACCTCCCATGGCAAAGCGCGTCAGCGTCGATGGCTGGCTCTTTACCGTCACCCTGATCCTGGTATTTCTGGGATTAGTGATGGTATTCAGCGCCTCCGCGGTCATGGCCAAAGAGCGCTACGGCTCCGGCTACTTCTTCCTGTTTCGGCAGGTAGGATGGGCGGCCACAGGGATCGCGGCCATGGTCGTGGCCATGAAGATCGACTACCGGCGCTACAAGCATCCCGGAGTCGTGTTCTCGGTTTTGGGCGTCACCACGCTGCTGCTGATCTCAGTTTTCTTCCTGGACCGCGCTCACAACACTCACCGCTGGATTCACTTCGGAGGATTTTCTTTTCAGCCTTCGGAAGTAGCCAAGGTTGCCGTGATCCTGTTCCTCGCATATTTTCTGGAGAATCGCATCGGCTCCATGCACGACTGGCGGAATACGCTGTTGCCCGCGATTCTGCCAACCCTGATGTTTCTGGCTCTTATTGTTCTTCAGCCAGACCTGGGCACAGCGATCGCGTGCGCCGCGATCACCGCCTGCATCATGTTCGTGGCCGGCGTGCAACTGCGCTACCTGGGATACGCCTGCGTGGCGGCGATACTCCCGCTGTATTTTCTGATTTTTCGTGTCGCCTGGCGCTGGGACCGCATCAAGGCGTTTCTCAATCCTTATTCGGACCCCCAGGGCAAAGGGTTTCACATCATTCAATCACTCATCGCGGTGAGCACCGGAGGCATCACCGGCCTGGGTTTTATGGAAGGGAAGCAGAAGCTCTTTTACCTGCCCGAGCCCCACACTGATTTCATCTTCGCCGTGACCGCGGAGGAGCTTGGCCTGCTTGGTTCCCTGGTGGTCTTGCTGCTGTTCGGAATTTTCCTGTGGCGTGGAGTCCGCACCGCGCTGCGTACTCAGGACACGTTTGGCCGTTTGCTGGCCGTGGGCATCACCTGCATGGTGGTCGTGCAAGCTTTCATCAACATCAGCGTGGTGCTGGGCCTGATGCCGACCAAGGGCATCCCCTTGCCCTTCGTATCCTACGGAGGTTCTTCATTGTTTGTGACGCTGGCCTGCGTGGGAGTGCTGCTGAACATTACCAAGCAGACGGACTAACTATTCCTCGTCATTCAAGAATCCTGGACGATGGTTCCCTGATGAAACACGATCTTCCAGCCTGTCGAGGTGTCTTGCCAGATGGTTGATCGACGCGTCTTACGGTCGCCCTGGAGAAGCGTGTAGGTCAGCAGGTAGACCTCTTCTGCTAACCTTCGGCAGTAGAAATCCCTCGTTTCCCACTTGTCGACGTATTTTCCAGTGTAGCGTTTCTGCAGTTCGGCCAGCACATGGTCCCGGCTATACCGTCTACCAGAAGCGCCGACCTCCCAAAAATCAGCCATCATCATCTTCTCGAAATCAGCCCTGGTAGTGCCCAGTTCAGGGCGATGGAAGATCGGCTCGCGCCTTTGCAACTGCTCTAGAACACCCATCAGCGCGGGATCTGTAAGCAGAGTGGGCTCCATGTCTTGGATCATCAGGTGATTGTAAACTGCCGTTTTGTGATTCTCACCCGGCTCAATGGCAAGCTGGTTAGCCGGGCCGACGCTCCCCAAACGTCAACCCACCGTAGCCTTTCGCCGCAACTTCCGGTTTATAGTCACAGCATGCGTGCAATCCTCGCGGGCGGTGGGACCGGCGGACACGTGATTCCCGCGCTTGCCATCGCCCAGGAACTGCGGAAGCAGTACGGGGCCGAAGTACTATTCATCGGCACGGCGCGGGGCATCGAGAACCGTCTGGTTCCGGCGGCAGGATTTCCGCTCCGTCTCGTCCAGGTGGGCGCTTTGAACAAAGTCAGCCTGAAGACGCGGCTGAAGACTCTTTTTGATCTGCCGCGCGCGGTCTGGGATTCCCGCCGCATTCTGGCTGAATTTCGTCCCGACATCGTGATCGGCGTGGGCGGATACGCTTCCGGCCCGGCCATGCTGGCAGCAATCCTGAAGCGAATTCCTACGCTGGCATTCGAACCCAACGTCGTGCCTGGCTTTGCCAACCGTATCGTGGCCAGGATGGTTTCAGGCGCGGCAGTGCATTTTGACGAGACGGCACAGTATTTTCCCCGCGCTGAAGTCACGGGCGTGCCGGTCCGCGAAGCATTCTTTGCGATCGCGGGCAAAGCCACTGCAAACGATCGTCCTACGTTGCTGGTCTTCGGCGGAAGTCAGGGTGCGAATGCCATCAATCGGGCCATGATCCAATGTTTGCCCGAACTGGTGAAGCAGGTGCCGAACATCCACATCATCCATCAGACCGGGGAGCGCGACTATAATGACGCGCAGACCGCATACCGGCAGGCCGGTTCGTCCGCGGAAGTTTACCCGTTCATCACCGACATGCCCGCTTTCTTCGCGCGGGCCGATCTGGTGCTGTGCCGGTCGGGCGCGAGCACCGTGGCGGAAATCACTGCCGCGGGCAAGCCGGCCGTGTTTGTTCCTTTTCCGCGCGCCGCTGACGATCATCAGCGGGTCAACGCCCAGGCATTGGAGCGGGCAGGCGCCGCCGTCGTGGTGGAAGAAACCAAGCTGGAACGGGTCTGGCTGGCCGACACCATCGCCGCTCTGTTGGGTGATCCCGGAAGATTGCAACGCATGAGTGAAGCTGCCCGAAAGCTGGCGCATCCCAACGCAGCCCGCGACATCACTGCAATGGCGGCGCGGCTGGCAGGAGTGGGGGTCGTGTCATCCTGAGCGGAGTGGCTGCTTCGCAGAGCGAAGCAGCTGCGCAGTCGAAGGACCTCTGCATTAGATCGGGTGCATAATCGCCAGGTCTTCTCCCGTCACA
>WNFA01003371.1_pt1 | contig 13267 bp, 12 predicted proteins | sample 5400481 | NCBI WGS metagenome assembly WNFA01 (sample SAMN13153340, study PRJNA577476) | soil metagenome | isolation source: 120 cm saprolite under Douglas fir tree site 2 hole 1 replicate 2 | place: USA:California | collected 2015-04-18 | reverse complement strand
CAAGCGCTGCACGCGGAGGTAGCCGTCGTCGGTAATGCCGCTGACCACGTAGCCGGGCTCGTCCATCGGTGCGACGATCAACCGGTGCAGTCCCGAAGTTTCGCGACTGCCCAGCGTGACGTAGAGATTGCCGAAGTTGTCGCTCTGCGGCGAAAGTTTTCCCATCTGCGCGCGAATCTCCGCGGCCAGTGTCTGCTCGTAGCCGGGTACGGCGGGGGTTTCGTCAAATCTCGCGAGATCCTGGGACAAAGATTGGGCGGCAACCGGCAGGCTGAGCAGAAAGCAAAAAATCGCAAATAGAAAACTGAAGATGGGCTGGAGATGCTTCATCGGCGAGTGTGTTTTCAAAGGTGAATCTCCCGGTAGAAGATCGCGGTGTCGTCGAGTGGCGGCAGGAAGCCGATCGACGCGCCGCTCTCGGCGGCATCGCGCAGCAGGTCGGTGAATTCGTCCAGGTGATTGCCAGCTTGCGCTGCGCCCAAGAGTTCGATCTGATACATATTTCCCGGCCCTTTGCCCGCGCATTCTACACTTCCCTGGCAATACAACGCGCGTTGGTTTCACCAGCGCGTACGGCCACTGGCTCCCAAGTCAACTGAGAAGTAGCTTTGAGCGGGTGGCCCAGCCGCGTCCCGCCCGAATTTCAGGCGCCTGTTTCTCGTCACAGTGCGATTCGCCAGGGCGCACCGACCGGCGGCCGCCTTTTCCTGTCAGCCTTGCAGCGCCAATCCCGCGCTTCGGTGCTACAATGGCGCAGGTTATGTCTGACTTGGCCAGCAAATTCTGCGTCCCCTGCCGCGGAGGCGTGCCACCGTTGAAGGGCGAGGAGCTCGCATCGTTCGAGAAGCGGGTGGACGGTTGGAGCGCCATCGACGAGCACCACATTACGAAGTTGTTCAAGTTTACGAATTTCCGTGAGGCTCTTCGGTTCGTCAATCTGGTTGGCGAGCTGGCGGAAGAGCAGGGTCATCACCCCGATATCCACCTGGCCTGGGGAAAAGTCGAGATCACAACCTGGACGCATAAAATCAATGGCCTGACGGAGAATGACTTTATCCTGGCCGCCAAGATCGACCAACTGGCAACCGCGTTCGCCGATGGGAAGGTTCAGGACTCCCCAAAACTTACCGAGGCGGATCCGCAAGTACAACCCAAGAACTACGCAAAGACCAGTCAGCAGTAGATGCCCCGCACCGACTTCGACGAACTAAATCGGCAGACGGCAGACTATTTTCAGGGGTTGCAAGGACGCATCTGCGCGGCGCTCGAGGCGCTCGAACACCGAGGAGGAGCCACGGCAAGGTTTCGCGAGGACACCTGGCAACACAGCACGGGCGGCGGCGGGGTCACGCGGGTCCTAGTGGATGGCACTGTATTCGAAAAGGCGGGGGTGAACTTCTCGCATGTGACCGGCTCGTTCTCGGAAGAACTCGCGGCCACCATGCCGGGCAGCGGCACAGCCTTCTCCGCGACGGGCATCTCACTGGTTATTCACCCGCGCAACCCGCATGTGCCGACGGTGCATGCGAATTTTCGTCACATCAGCAAAGGCTCGGGCGAGGGACGCGCGGCGTGGTTCGGCGGGGGGTCCGATCTGACGCCCTATTACCCGCGTCGCGAAGACGTGATCCACTTCCACCGTACCTGGAAGCAAGTCTGCGAGCGCCACCCCGTCGCCGATTACGCGCGGTTCAAAAAATGGTGCGACGAATATTTCTATCTCCCGCACCGGGGCGAAGCTCGCGGCGTGGGCGGCATCTTCTTCGACTACCTCACCGACCGGCTCAGTGAAGTGTTTGCGTTCGTGCGCGACGCCGGGGATCATTTCCTCGCCGCCTACGTCCCCATCGTCGAGCAGCGTATGAGCGAGCCGCACAGCGAAGCCCAGCGCCTCTGGCAACTCATCCGCCGCGGCCGGTATGTCGAGTTCAACCTGCTATATGACCGCGGCACCACGTTCGGTCTCAAGACCGGCGGGCGCGTCGAATCGATCCTGATGAGCCTGCCGCTGCGAGTGATGTGGGGCTACAACGAAACCCCGGCGCCCGGCACGCCGGAGGCGGAGCTGCTCGACTACTTGAAGCCGCGAGATTGGGCGAACGATTCCGGCTGAGCGGGGGGATGCGGAATCTGGGAAATGCGTTCCGTGGGCAGGGTGCCGGAAGAGTCTTTGCCGGCGTATAGCCCGCCCCGCCGCGGCGGGGCCCTCGGAATGACAGCTTCTCCTTTGCCCAAAATCGATTTTCCACTTATCATTGTCCAGGGTGGGAGATTTATGGTGATCGGCGACCGCATCCGAGCCCTTCGAGAAGCAAAGAGCCTATCTCAGGGCGACATCGAAAAGCGTTCCGGCCTTCTCCGGAGCTATCTGTCTCGCGTCGAGCACGGCCACACTGTTCCTTCGGTTGAGACCCTGGAGAAGCTGGCCCACGCTATCGGTGTCCCGCTCTATCAGCTGTTTTATGAGGGAGACGAACCTCCCGAAGTGCCCGATCTTCCAAAGCGTTTATCGGCGGGGGAGCGCCAATGGGGCAGTTCTGGCAAGGACGCCAGCACTCTAGCGACCTTCCGCCGGTTGCTGAGCCGCCTTGAAGAGTCTGACCGACGCTTGCTGCTCCAGATTGCCCACAAAATGGCCAAGCGATAGGCGGGCGTACAGAGGAAATCCGGCGCAAGAGCCGGGCTTTGCTCGCCCGCTGAGGCTGGAATGAGAAGACGCCGCGCGCTAATTGCATCCCCGCTGGAATGGCAGATGACCGCGGCCCCCGTGCCGCATCCCGCCCAACCGGTCGCCGCCGAACGTGGTGGAACGCAATTGCGCACCCCTCGCCCCGTTGTTCTCGTGGATAGCCGCGAGCGGAACCCATTTTCTTTCGCTCGCTTTCGGGGCTGGTTCGCCGGCGTGGAAAAAAGGTCATTGAAACTTGGTGATTATTCCCTGGACGGCTTGGAAGAAGTCTGCGTGGTCGAGCGAAAAGACCTTTCAGACCTGGTGCACTCTCTGACGGTCGAGCGCAGCACTTTCCTTGACCGGCTGCGGCGGATGAGCCGGTACCCACAGCGCCTGTTGGTCATCACGGCCGCGCTGAGCCAAGTAAAATCGCCTTATTCATACAGCAACGTCAGCCCCAACAAGATCACCCAGTCACTGGTGGCCGTTCAAGCGGGCTTACAGGTGCCATTTCTCTGCGTCGAGACCCACGAACTCGGGGAAGAGATTGTTGCATCCTATCTGCATCAAGTCTTCCTGTATCAGTGGCTCGAAGCCCATGACTACGGCCGGTTTCTGGTGGAGGACGATCTGTAGGTGGCTTATTTTGCTGCTAGGCACGCGCGGGGTCTTTCAGCGGGTTGGTTGTGTCCTACTACTTGCCTTAGCGCGCGAGCTGTGACGTCAGGACTTCACGCTGGTCGCCGGCGAGGTGATCACAGCGCTCGAGCGCGATCACATAAACCCACCCGGCAATGGCGCTCAAACCGAGGAAAAGTCCCCCGGCCAGCCACATTCCTCCGAACCTGCGAGTGACAAGCAGAATCGTCCCCACCAAACCGAAGACAGCAATTTGCACGAGCAGGCCGATGAGCATGGTCATCCCGGCCGCGCGCTGTCTGTGCAATGCACCGAACTCGAGGCGGCGCGGGTAACATAGCGAAAGCAAATTTCCGGTCGTAAACTGCACGAGCATGGCAAAAAGCAGCGCGGCGAGTGTGGCGGTCACCGTGGCCGCCCCTGGCGATCCAAGCAGAAGACTCAATAGCAGCCAGACCAGCGCTGTCTCCCCCGCAACGATCAGGCCGAGCGTCAGATTCTTGGCCAGCAACACGTCGCGGAACCGCACCGGAGCAAGGAAGAGCAACTGGATGCCGCGACCCTCGTAAGCAAATGCATTGTTTCCCAGTTGCGACACGAGCAGGAACATGTAGGCAAGGGCTGAGGGAAACATCAGCTCAGGCGAGCGGGCGAAAAGGTCGGGGCGCCCTTGGGGCCTGCTCCAGAAGGCAGCGAAAAACCCAATCAGCATCGGCGCTAGCGCCAGGTTCATCAGCAGGACGCTATTGCGACGGATATAGCGAAGCTCTTTTTCGAGCACCGCTGCCACAGGAGCGCGCAGGAAAGAGGAGCTAAAAGACGCAAGAGACGCAAAAGACGTCGAAGAGCTGACCGAACAATAAGCGGCCGGGGCGGCGGCGGGAGCCTGGGACTCTCCGAGGTCTTCGCCGAGATACTGCTCGCGGAGCCTGTGCCGCAGGAATAGGGCAAAGACCAGGCCATAGGCGGCCACCAGTGTTGCGCAGCTCAGAGCTTCAGCAGCGTGGCCGCGTGCCGCGCTTGCCAGTGCTCGGCCTGCCAGGCCCGGTGGAAGGAAGCCCGCGATCGGCGGCAGCTTGAGCGCCACTGGCGCGACGCGTCGGCTCCAGCTCTCGACGAACGCCCCCGAAAGCTGAAAGCCGAGGATGACGAGCATGAGGAGCACCCACACCGCTTCGCGGGTGCGACGCCGGGCCAGCAGCCGCTCGACCCAGGTAAAGATCATGCGGCTCAGAAGCAGGTTCATCGCGGCAAACAAGGCAAAGATCAGCAGTGTCCAAGGCAACAGGTCCGGCCGGGCCAGCGAAATTCCCACGGCAATGCAAACCAGCCAGAACAGCGCGGCCACCGCGACAGGATCGAACAGGCCGTAGGCCAGGCTGAGCAAGAAGAATACGGAGAAGCGCAAGGGGAAACGCAGCAGGTTGCGGAAATCGAAGCTGGCAGTGGAGGTGGCCAGCAGCACCGGCAGGAAGTGCCAAGCGAAGAAAATGCCCCACAGCAACAGGGCGAGCAGCCGGAGCTTGCTCTCGGCCACGATGTAGTAGGCGCCCGCGGCGAATGCCAAGCCGATGCCGACGACAGCGAATCCGCTCAGCGCGCTGACCAGAGTGAGCGCGAGGAGATCGAGCTTGCCACTAGTTGTGCGCAGTGAGTTGCGAAATAGCCGCCACCGCAGCCCCGCAATTAGCGTGACCTGCTGGGTGAATCCTGCGGAGAGTGCTACCTCAGCCACGAGAGCTCCTCATCGGCCCGCCGGAGGGAAGCCTCCTGGCCAACGATGGTGAGAAAGATCTGTTCGAGCGTGAGTCTTTCTCCCGGTGTCGCGGGAGAAAACCCAACTCCACGTGATCCGTCGGCGCCGGCGGAAGAGGCCACTCCGGCGCGGAGCTCCTCAAGCGAGCCCTGGGCCACCAGCCGGCCCTGGTGGATGATGGCCACGTGGCTGCACAGCCGCTCAACGATCTCCAGCACGTGCGAAGTGAGGAAAATGGTGACGCCGCGCGAAATCATACGCGTGAGCATGGCCTTGAGCGTGCCCGCGGCAATGGCGTCCACACCCTCGAACGGCTCGTCGAGAAAGAGAATTCTCGGGCCATGAATGACGGCGGCGGCCAGCGCCAGCTTCTTCCGCATCCCGTGGGAGTAGTCGGCGATGAGGGTTTTCGGGCGGTCGGTAAGCTGCATGAAGTCGAGCAGCTCGGCGGTGCGCTGCGCTGCGGTCGAGCGGTCCAGCCCATACATCCTGCCGGCAAAGTTCAGATACTCCGCTCCGGTAAGACGTTCGAACAGCGCCAGGCCTTCGGGGACCACGCCGATCTGGCGCTTCACTTCGATCGGATGCTCTTCGAGATCGAGTCCCAGCAAGCGAACGCGGCCGCTGCTGGGTGCCAGCAGGCCTGTGAGCATCTTGATGGTTGTGGACTTGCCTGCGCCGTTGGGTCCCAGAAAGCCGAAGAATTGTCCGGCGCCCACAGTGAGATCGATCCGGTTGACAGCCACCAGTTCGCCGAAGCGGCGGGTCAGGTTCTCGGTGACAACCGCCGGCTGGGTCATTGTTGCTCCCTGGGATTCGACTCCGAATCTAGCATAGTAGAGGTTCCCTAGCGGGACTAGCGCGACATCTTGAAAGGCAAGAAGAGGTCGCTGGGCAGCGCAAAGCCGACGCCTAAGAGGGTTCCATCGAGGACGATGGGGCCATCGAGTCTGCCGCCATTCCTTCTTTCGCCGATGCGGCATCGCGCGGCGGAAACAGCAACAGGACTGCGGGAAATTGGATGCGGAAAGTGGCGCCGCCTTCGGGCCGGTTGAAACAGGTGATCTGCCCGCCGTGCTCCTGCACCAGACCGTAGCAGATGCTCAGGCCAAGGCCGGTTCCCTTGCCAACCGGCTTGGTGGTGTAGAAGGGATCGAACACCAGATGCGGTTCCTTGATGCCGGGCCCCGTATCGGAAAACTCGATGACCACGTTTGCCCGGTCGCGCAGGGTCCGCACGTTCAGCACACCGTGGCCGATTTCTTCCATGGCGTCAACGGCGTTACTGATGATGTTGAAGAAGACCTGCAACAACTGGTTCGAGTCTCCGCGCACACCCGGCAGAACCGGTTCGGTCCGCAGCTCGATGGTGATGTTTTTCCCGCGTAGGGCTAGCTGGCGGAGCAGGATGGCGCTGGAAACCACGGCGTTGACATCAAGTGGCTTACGCTCCGGGGGAACCTGCCGGGCGAAACTGAGCAGATTAGTGACCAGTGTTTTGGTCCGGCGCGCCTGGTCGCGGATCTTCGTGGCGATGGTGCGCGGTTTCTCTCCCAAGGAGCCGTCGTCGATCAGCAGATCGGAATAGCCGAGGATGGCGGTGAGCGGATTATTGATTTCGTGGGCGGCTCCCGCTGCGAGCTGCCCAAGCGAGGCCAGCTTTTCTGCTTGGACGAACTGTGTCTGCAAGCGCTGAAGATTCTCGATCGATTCCTGTGAGCCGCGCAACAGCCGCAGGCGATCCCGATCCACCAAGTGCTGCCGCAGGAAGACCAGGGAGGTCAGTGGCACCATCGCCCCGAGCGTCACTTGCAGGCGAAACTGGCGCACCGCGGCCGGCTCCTCGCCGGCGAATACCGACCAAGCCGCCAGCAGCGGCAGCGAAAGTACCGCGGCCATCGCCAGCCGCGCCGCCCACACTCCGTCGTTTTGCCGGTTCTCCGCCACCGCCGGAGTTTCCTCCGAAGGCTTCACGGACTCCCCTTCTTCCGCCCGGCAGAGCCGGTACGCCAGGATGCCGGCGGTCCCGAACCAGACAAACGAAGCCACGAGGGCGATATCGTAGGAACTGCCGGTGTAATAGACCCGCCGGTCAATCCCCACATTGATGGCCAGAGAGCTTGTGGTGTAACAACACGCTGCGCCGAACAGATTGGCATAGATCACTCGCCAGCGGCCCGAAGTACGCAACCAGTACGCTCCGAGTCCGGTGAGGAGCACCATATTCTCCGCGATGTTGAGCAGATTATAGTTTTGCCCGTAAAGCGCTACGTTGGCCAATACGTATCGCCAGGGAATGACCACGAACAGGTAAAGATAGACCCACCAGAGCGAAAGCAGCGAGAAATCCAGATAACCGAAGCGCAGGCCGGGCTCGGGTTGTCGCTTGTGGGGCTCCAGGGCAAGCGCGGCTATCATCGGGACTGTATGGAGAAAGAAGATGAAGTCGCCGGTGAAGGGATTGGGGACAGGCTGATGCAGGTAAATCTCGAAGTAGGTCCACAGCAGTTGCGCGACCATCCATAGCGTACAGCCGAGCGCCATCAGCATCCAGAAGGAATTTCTGCGCCAGTGGGACGAGCCCGCGTTCAGCAGCAGGCCGGCGTTGGCAAACAACGGCACCACGCATTGCGCCAGGTCGCCGTAGGTGGTCAGCCCCGGGCCCGGGCGAAGCAGCAGAGAGACCCCGGCATAGCTGCCAACAAACAGAATCCAGGCAGCCAGAATCCACCACGTGGAGAGAGAAGGGCGCATGAAAGACCAAAAAAGTAATTCTAGCTTGACTCTAACCAAGCCAGTTGCCGGAGTCGGCTCGAGGAACGAAAAGATTACCAGCATGCCGGGTGATGGCGCCGGCCGGTCGTGTCTGGTTTATTCTTAACCGTGTGCGGGATTTAGCGCGGCCGCGCGCGGCACGAGGCATGGCGGAGGAGGAGGGATTCGAACCCCCGAGACCCTTGCGGGCCTAACGGTTTTCAAGACCGCCGCCTTCAACCACTCGGCCACTCCTCCGCTTGCCGCGCCCATATTGTAGCAAGGCTACGACTGTCTTTCTGAAGAAAGCCCGGCGCGAAACCCTTACGATTCGTTGCTCTGCAACCCGCTGATTATTCAACAGAGACAACGCAAGGATCGATCCCAACGACGTGAGTTCGCACCAAGGTCTCGGGTAGGCTTATCTGCAAAACAAGGGAGGATGTATGAAGCGGACGCGTTGCTTCAACCGCAAGTCGCCCTAAGTCGCTGAGATTTCTGACTTGTCGCGCGAATGATATTCAGGAGACGAACCGCCGACGGGGCGGGCCTGCGGGCGTTTACGCTCGTCCGGATTCCAGTCGTCTGGCGGGAAGGCGATGCCCCAGAAGCTATGCGGCGGACTCATGAACTCGATCCCCACGTTGGTCTCGCCGTTCTCATTTGGTTCCAGATAGGCGACTTTGCATTCCAGATCTTCCCCGGTCTTCGGATTTGTCAGAATTAATTTTTGATCCTGATTGACCATCGTGACCAACGTAATGACTGCGCCATGAGCATGCACGGTCAGGGTATTCGTTTCCTCGAAGAAAGGCTCCTTGTCTGACCCGTGACCGTAAACGTGCACAGCGATTTTGAGATGCCGTCGAAACCAGAGAGTGCGGCGAGTCGCCTGTCCTTTCTGCATCGCGACTTTCGCTGACCCCGCGGATCCGGAGACAGGAGCATTGCTATCCAAGGCGAGGGCGATTGGGCCCTCCTCTATTGGTGATTTCGTTCTTCCAACCATGGGTTCCCCACGGACACTCCGTGCTACGGTTCCTATCTTATGTCGGTCATGAGTCGTGGAGAATAGTACGGGGGATTGACCCTCAGGTACGCCAGTTTAAGCTTACTGCCGCTTGCTTTCCGTACCGTCGCAACGCCATTAGATCGCAACGCGCCGTCAAATAGGCAGTACTGAATCGGTAAATCTGCGGGGCCGGAGGTGCCCAGGCCCGCGCGGATGAAGGTTTCAGGGGCCCACCGTTCGAAACAGAACTGGCGGCGCTCTCCACGGATGGTTCTTATCGCTTCTTAACGAGAAGGCGACACGCCCAACCTTTTATCATCCGCAGCATCTCTTTCCATACGATAGTTATTCACCCTCTCACGAGGCTCAGCGGCATGAGCGATGCTCCGTCAAATCAACGAGCGACCCCAGGGCGGACCCTGCATGTCCTATTCCTCGAATGCAGCCAAGCCGATGCGGAGTTCTGCCTACAACAACTGAAAAAGGGGGGATTTGATGTCCGCGCCGATCTGGCCCAGAACCTCGAAGAGTTTTTTGAGCGGGCGCGCACGGAATCCTATGACATCGTGCTGGCCGACTACCCATCGTCCAACGGGACAAGGATAGACGCGCTTCAGCTTTTAAAAAAAGAAGGGAAAGACATTCCCATTATCCTGGCGACCAGCGCGTCAGGAGAAGAATCCGCTGTGGAGTGGGTCAAGAAAGGGGTATCGGATTACGTTCTCAAAGACCAACTGATCCGTTTGCCCGTTGCAGTGCGAAGCGCCCTGGAAGAAAAATCCCTTCGCGAAACGTGCCAGCGCGCGGAAGAAGCGCTTTGCCAGAGCGAGGAACGGTATGCGCTTGTTGCCAGCGGCGCCCACGACGGGTTGTGGGACTGGAATCTGAAAACCAACGAAGTCTATTTTTCTTCCCGTTGGAAATCCATGGTGGGCCTGGAGGAAAGCGAGGCCGGAAATAGCCCCAAGGAATGGTTTCACCGAGTGCATCCTGAGGACATCCGTGGTGTAAGGGCGGGGATCGCTACACATCTTGAAGGGCGTACCCCCCACTTTGAAGGTGAACATCGGATGTGGCACAAGGACGGAACCTACCGTTGGGTGCTGAGTCGAGGGATTGCCATTCGGGATGCGGGCGGTACGGCCTATCGCATGGCCGGGTCCCAGACAGATATCTCCGATCGCAAGCTGATCGAAGATCAGCTGCTCCACGATGTGTTCCATGATGAGTTGACAGGTCTCCCCAACCGGACCTTGTTCTGCAACCGTTTGGAGTTTGCAATCGGACGCACAAAACGCCCGGGAGATTATTTCTACGCGGTTCTCTTCCTGGACGTCGATCGCTTCAAAATCGTCAACGACAGCCTCGGACACTTGATTGGGGATGAACTTCTCATCGCCGTATCTCGAAGGCTGAAGGAGTGCCTGCGTCCCGGAGACACGGTCGCTCGTTTCGGGGGAGATGAGTTCGCGATTCTCCTGGACGATGTCCATGACGTCAACGACGCAACACGCCTGGCCGAGCGGATCCAAAAGAACCTGACCGTGCCGTTCACCCTGCGCGAGCACGAGGTATTCGCCACGGCCAGCATTGGAATCGCCATGGGAGCGGCGGGGTATGAGCAACCGCAGGACATCCTGCGCGATGCAGACCTAGCGATGTATCACGCCAAGTCGCGGGGCCGGGCGGGTTGGAAGAGGTTTGACAGGGGCATGCGTGCCGACGCTGTGGCCCTCTTGCGGTTGGAGACCGACCTGTGGCGGGCCGTTGAGCGCCAGGAGTTCCGAGTTTACTTCCAGCCGCTCACGTCGCTTGAGGATGGCATAATCACCGGCGCAGAAGCTCTCGTGCGCTGGCAGCACCCGCAACGTGACCTTCTTTTGCCGGCAGAATTCATCTCCGTGGCCGAAGGAACCCGACTTATAGTAACCATCGGCGAGTGGGTCCTGCGAACGGCCTGTGCCCAAGCCCAGGCTTGGCGCGCTTCGGGGCATTCGCTGCGGGTGACGGTAAATTTTTCGGGACACCAGTTTGGGCATCCCGATCTTGTGGGACTGATCAGAAGAGTGCTCAAGGAGACGGGTCTGCCTGCCTCCGCCCTCGAACTGGAGATTACCGAGAGCGTTGCCATGAAAGACATCGAGCTCAGCAGTGGGGTCTTGAACGAACTCAGTGCGCATGGCATCCACGTTTCGATTGATGACTTTGGGACCGGTTCCTCCTCGTTGAGCCGCTTGAAGCGATTTCCAATCAATAGTTTAAAAATCGATCAGAGTTTCGTGAGAAATCTTGCCGGCGATGTTAGGGACGCGGCGATCACCACGGCGATGATCACGATGGGTCATAGCCTTAAATTGAATGTGATTGCCGAGGGGGTGGAAACGAGGAAGCAACTGGCATTCCTGCGTTCCCGACGGTGCGACGAGATGCAAGGCTATCTGTTCAGCCGTCCTGTGCCAGCAGCGGCGTTTACGAAGCTATTGCAGAAAGCGCGGAGGTTCTTTCCCGCCCACTGATTCCGTGCGGTGGACCCTGTGTTCTCCCCTCTGCCAGAACCGCTTGTACTCAATTCGCTTGGAGACTGGCCGCCAGGTTCGTGATGAACCGACCGTTCGTACTCTAGCTTGCCCAGCCCCCGCTTACCATCCCTTTCCGGCGAGCCGCAACGGTAGGCCGTTCCGTCGTTCTAAAGCACGAAAGATTATAATAATGCTTTACAAGAGAAGTGAATTAGCCTAAATTGGTTATCTGACTGAGAGAGTCTTCAGGTCATTTGAACTAGCTACGGTTATCTGAGGTCACCCTCTTGGCCGCAACCAAGGAGGCTGACATGTTTGCTCTCAAAGTTTCCATGCACCTGAAACCCTATTGTGCTGAGGAGTTTACCCGGACGAACAGGAAGGAAATCATTCCAATCCTTCGAAGACAGAAAGGGTTCCGGGACGAAGTCACCTGCGTCGCCGCGGGCGGAACGGATGCGTTCGGAATCAGTTTCTGGGACGAGAAAGCGAGCGCGGACGCTTACGGCCGCGACGGTTATCTGGAAGTGGTGAAGGCCCTGGGAAGAGTCATTGACGGCGTTGTTCAAGTTCAAACCTATGACGTTGTCAACTCGACCTTCCACCAGATTGAAGTGTAGCGGCCTGAAGCCGTCCTGTAGAGGGGAGGAATGAAGGCCGCAACATCTGTGAATCCCACGAAATTGCGCTAGCTCTCAGCGTCAGGCCTGTAGATTCCGTCAGAGCATATGATTTAAAAGCTTGATCGGGGCGAAAACCGCGCGGCAATACTATTGCTGATTTTATATTCAAGGTCCCGCGAAATTATCGTGTGCCGGCCGAAGATCCGGATATTGGCTGTGGCCTCCGAAGACGTCTGCAGCCACATGCCGCCGGCATCACCGTAGAGGAGCGCAATGTGGATATCGCGCACCCACCAAGACGGTGTCTTTGCAGGCTCACCCTCGGTGCGGCGAAGCAAGTACGTGCCGGCATCGACCCAGATGTTTCCGCGGAGCAGATGTTTGTCTTTGCGCCTGGGAAGCAGCTCAAGCAGGTAGCAGCGTTGGTCACTTACATCTTCCTCGCCGAGGAAGCGGACATCATAATTGTCCGGTGAGATGTCGGTCGAGCTGTAATCTTTCGCGACCTCCGCCTCGCTTTCCAGCATGCGGCGAACGAGTTTTTCTCCCAGGCGGGTGCCGTTGGCCTGCTGGATGGAGTACTTTTTGAGGTCCGGGGGAACGAAGGTTACATCGGCAATCACCTGGGACTTGGTTGTATGTCTTTCTTTGCCAAACAGCTGGTAGTCGCGCGTGACGACGTAAGGGCGAAGGCGGGCCCGGTTTTCAGCACGGGCCTGCGCCATGTGGGCAATGATGGTTTCCACGGTCGGGACCGTGCTCGCGGTCTGAGCCGATGCGCATGTCACCACGCCGACTAGAAAGAGAAAAAGCGACCACGAGTTTCGTTGCCGCACAGCCAGGCGCAAAAAGCTCCGTCCCGCTTCGCGGATTATTCGATCCAGTCGAGATCCCACTGGATTCCACAGCGGCGCTCGTATCCGATACCAAATTGCGCCCCCGTGAGCGACAACTGGGACGAGAAAACAGATGATCGTGATGAGGAGAAGTGTGGCAAAACCAACACTGAATAAGAAAAGAGCCGCGATCAGTTCGCGCGCGGCGTAGGATGCAGTGGCCAAAAGTCCAAATGCGAACAGCGGGCCGAGTATGAAGAGTCGTTTCACGACGTTCCACGCCTTTAATCATTGAGACCACGAACAACCTGAGGCAGAGCATCCGGTGGGTGGCCAAGATCGAAACCACCGCCTTGGGTTCCTAGGGACGGCGGCTACGACCGGGACTCACAAGCCGTGCTAGACAACTCCATCCCTCGGCACGGGCTTTCGTCTGACCTTCGCGGCCCAGCCGAAA
>WNFA01003370.1_pt1 | contig 13268 bp, 10 predicted proteins | sample 5400481 | NCBI WGS metagenome assembly WNFA01 (sample SAMN13153340, study PRJNA577476) | soil metagenome | isolation source: 120 cm saprolite under Douglas fir tree site 2 hole 1 replicate 2 | place: USA:California | collected 2015-04-18 | reverse complement strand
TCGATCGCCGGAACAATCTCGCTGCCGGGCAGCGCGTTCACCGCTGCGCCCATGCCGTTGAACAAATCGATCGAGATGCCCACGGTGCGGTATTTCATGCCCTTGAAGTCGTCCGGCTTGGTGATCGGCTTCTTGAACCAGCCGAGCGGCTGCGTCGGCATCGGCCCGTACGGGAAGGACACCACGTTCGCGCCGATCGAGGCGTAGAGCTTGTTGAGCAATTCCTTGCCGCCGCCGTACTTGTGCCAGGAGAGCAGCATGTTGGCATCCATCGCATACGCGGGGCTCGAGCCCCAGAGCGCGAGGGCGTTCTGCTTGCCGTAGTGATAGACGAGCACGCCGTGCCCGCCGTCGAGCGTGCCTTTCGACACCGCGTCGAGCAGGCCGAACGCCGGCACTACGGATCCCGCCGGCAGCACCTCGATCTTGAGATCGCCGCCGGTCATGTCGTTCACTTTCTTGGCGTAGTCGAGCGCGTATTCGTGGAAGATGTCCTTCGACGGCCAGGTGCTTTGCCAGCGCATGCCGATCGGCCCCTGGGCCTTCGCGATCATCGGGAAGCCCAGCGTCGCAGCGCCGGCGGTCGCCGCGGCCGCGCCCGCCAGGAATTTGCGGCGCGAAGCGGTCTCGGATTTCTGTACCTTGCTCATTGGCTCCTCCTTCGGATGGTGGCAATTCATGGGTGGTAGTCCCGGCGTCGTTCTTCTTGTTCCCCGGAACCTTCTGCGGTAAACGATTCGTGGGGCCCATTTGTTCCCCCCGCGGGCCCCTGGGGTGTGCACACGCCAAAGCCCGCGAATCGTATTCCTAGTCCGCCACGAAATCAAGCCGCTTCGGGCTCCGAGACGAGCCCTGCCCAATCAAAAAAAATGCCTCATCGGAGCGGCCGGGGCCGTTGCCGCGGGCGGATTGCCCGTGGCCTTGCCCGCCTTGTGGGGCGCATTGGGATGCCATCCCATCACAAAGAGCAGCACGAAGAAACCCACCACATAGGCGAGCGTCACGTGCCAGCCGTGGTAAAGCCAGCGCCCGACCGATTTCGCCTCGGGATACATATTCGACAAGGCCACGCCGGCGCTCGAGCCGAACCAGATCATCGATCCGCCGAACCCGACGCCATAGGCCAGATAACCCCAATCGTACGCGCCTTGCTTTAGCGCGAGCGCGGTGAGGGGAATATTGTCGAACACGGCCGAGACGAATCCGAGCCCCATCGCGGTATGCCAGGAGGCCGAAGGCAGCTTTTCCACAGGCATCATCGTCGCCGAGAGGACCAATGACAGCAGGAAGACGCTTCCCTTGAAACTCTCCGGGAGCACTTCCCAGTCCGGCCGGCGCAGCGGAACCGTGAGCAGCAGTGCGATCACCACCGATGCGCCGATGAAGGGGAAACGATCCGAACTGTCTGGGAACCCGACGTTCATGACCACGTTGGTCACGATAGCCGTGATCAGAATGAAAAACACGATTCCAAGTCGGATCCAGTCGATGCGAATGTACTCGTGCTCGTGCCGCAGGATCGGCGAATAGCGCTGCTGCTGCAACGCCGCCGGAATGCCGCAGATGACGAGCGCCACGCCGGCGCCAACGTAGGCTTCCATCACGTCGAGCGGATCCACGCCGTCGATCCACATCATGGTCGTCGTCGTGTCGCCGACCACGCTGCCCGAGCCGCCGGCGTTCGAGGCCGCGACGATCGCCGCGAGATAGCCGATGTGGACCTTGGCGCGGAACAGCGTGTGCGCCATCGCGCCGCCGATCAGGGCCGCGGCGATGTTGTCTAGGAACGAAGACAGCACGAACACGATGACGAGCAGCGCGAAACAGCCCTTCCAGTCGTGCGGCAGGAACCGCGGCAGCACCGCGGGCAAGTGCGTCTTCTCGAAGTGACGTGACAGCAACGCGAAGCCGAGGAGCAGACACAGCAGGTTGGTGAGAATCACCCACTCCTGGTGGAGATGCGCGAGGAGCCCGGGAATGCCGCCGCCGGTCTTGAACCCCGTGAAGGCGAGCTTGTACAGGGTGATGACCGCGAGGCCCGCAAGCGCGACCCGCAGCGTGTGACGGTGAAACACCGCGACACCGACGAGCGTGAGCCCGAACAGAATGAAATCGACCGGGATGCCGAGCACCGCGGGCCCATCCGCGGCGCAAGCCGGAGCCGACGCGATCAGCACGAAGGTGCCCGCACCAGCCCTGTAGGCATTCAGCAACATTCCTCCGCGATCGAGGCGGGGATTGTAGCATCCCGCCGAAGGCGCTTTTCCGCGCAGGTCGTATCGGCCGGCCGAACGTGCTACATTGTCCCCCGTCCCGACCGACAGGAGTCCACATGAGACTGTCGCTTCGATTCATCCTTCCCCTCGCCATTACGCTCGCGGCCATCGCGTACGCGGTCATACCGCTCGTCGACAGGTTCACGCTTCAGTGGTTCGTGCGCGACCTCGATATCCGCACCGCGCTCATCGCGAACACGATCCAGGATCCGCTGCAGGAGTTCGTCCGGGAAGGGTCGCGAGCCAAGGTACTGCGCTTTTTCGACCGGATCATGCAGGACGAGCGGTTGTTCGCGGTCGGTTTCTGCGACCTATCCCGCAAGATGATCTACAAGACGGCGGTGTTTCCTGCTTCGATCACTTGCGCGGGCGACGACGGCGAGGCGGTCGTCAGCGAGAGCCGTCTGGTCAACCTCCAGCGCGGTCCGATCCACGTAGCGATGCACCGCGTCGAATCCGAGGACACGGCCTACGGCTATCTGATCCTGGTGCACGACATGAGCTTCGTGCAGCGGCGCAGCGACGACACGAAGAAGTACATCTTTTATCTGTTTGCCGCGATCGGCGCGATCGTGTCGCTGGTGACCGTTGTGATCGCGGAGATCAGCTGGCGCGGCTGGGTCGCGGGACTGAAGGCCGTGATCCGGGGCGAAGCTTTCGGCCGCGGCGATATGAAAGTGCACCTGCGCGAATTGCGGCCGGTGGCGCGCGATCTCCAGGCGCTGATCCGCGATCTGGAGTCGGAACGCAGGGCGCGGGACGAGAGCCAGATCAACTGGTCGGCCGACACGCTCAGGGCAATACTGCGCAACGACCTGAAGGGAGAGGAAGTGCTCATCGTCTCCAACCGCGAGCCCTACATCCACATGCGGCGCAACGAGCGCATCGAGGTGCAGCGGCCCGCGAGCGGCTTGGTGACAGCGCTCGAGCCCGTGATGCGGGCGTGCTCCGGAACGTGGATCGCTCACGGCAGCGGCAACGCGGACCGCGAAACGGCCGATTCGACCGACCACGTCATGGTCCCGCCCGAGCGTCCCGCATACGGGATCCGTCGCGTCTGGCTCTCCAAGGAGGAGGAAGCCGGGTACTACTACGGGTTCTCGAACAGCGGCCTGTGGCCCTTGTGCCACATTGCGCATACGCGCCCGATCTTTCGCACCTCGGACTGGAACGCATACGTCACCGTCAACCGCCGGTTTGCCGACACGGTGGTCCGCGAAGCCAAGACCGCCGATCCCATCGTCCTGGTCCAGGACTATCACTTCGCGCTGCTGCCTCGCATGATCCGGGAGCGGCTGCCGGAAGCGACCGTCATCACTTTCTGGCACATTCCCTGGCCCAACGCCGAGGCGTTCGGGATCTGCCCGTGGCGCGAGGCGATCATCGACGGGATTCTCGGCAGCAGCATCCTGGGGTTTCACACCCAGTTCCATTGCAATAATTTCATCGACGCGGTCGACCACTACGTCGAGGCGCGAATCGATCGGGAAACCTACACCATATCCTACGGCGGAAACCAGACCGCGGTGCGGCGCTACCCGATCTCGATAGAATGGCCGCTCAACTCCAAGACCATGCAAAAACCCCTGGGAGAATGCCGCGCCGACGTGCGCAAGCGCAACGGCCTCGCCGCGGACACCATGATCGGAATCGGCGTGGACCGCCTCGACTACACCAAGGGGATACTCGAACGGTTTCTCGCGGTCGAGCGCTTTCTCGAGCTCGAGCCCGAATGGATCGGCAAGTTCGTGTTCGTGCAGATCGCGGCGCCTTCGCGCTCCAGCATCGACGAGTACCAGAACTACGACGCGCGCGTGCGCGCGCTCGCGCGCCGGATCAACGACAAATTCTCGAACAAGCGCCACGAGCCGATCCTGCTCAAGATCGAGCATTACGATCCCGACGAGGTCTACGAGTATTACCGCGCGGCGGAGCTGTGTTTCGTGAGCAGCCTGCACGACGGCATGAACCTCGTCGCCAAGGAGTTCGTCGCCACGCGCGACGACGAGCGCGGGGTGCTCGTTCTCAGCCAGTTCACGGGGGCGTCGCGCGAGCTGCCCGAAGCCCTGATCGTCAATCCCTACAACGTCGATCAATGCGCGGGAGCCCTGAAGGCGGCGCTCTCCATGCCTCCCGCGGAGCAGCGCGACCGGATGCGCAGCATGCGCGGCCTCATCCAGGAATTCAACGTGTATCGCTGGGCCGGGCGCATGCTGCTCGACGCGGGCCAGATGCGCATGCGCTCGCGCCTGTTCGCCCGCGCGGACCGCGGGCGCAAGCCCGTTCCCCTGCGCAGCGTCTGATCACGGGTGCCGATGCCGAATTCCAGGAGCAAGAGTCGCGACGTGGCCCCCGTGCGCACCCGAAGACAGCCGCGCCAGGACAGAGCTGTTGCCGACATCGGCTTCCCGCTCGGAACCGTGCCGCGTCTGCCCGCGGACTCCGGATTCTTCCTGGACATCGACGGGACGCTTCTGGACATCGCCGAAAGGCCGCAGCTCGTGCGGATCGACGACGACCTCGGGCATCTGCTCGCGACCACACGCGACGCCGCGGGCGGGGCGGTCGCGCTCATCAGCGGGCGCTCAGTCGCGGAAATCGACCGGCTTTTCGGGAGGAATTTCTGCGCGGCCGGACAGCACGGCGCGGAACGCCGCGACGCCGCCGGCAAAATGCACCAGCACCGTGTCCCGCTTGCCGGACTTCGAAAGGCGCACGAGCGGCTCGCACTGATGGTCGCCGAACACCCCGCGCTCGTGCTCGAGGACAAGGGCATGAATCTCGCGCTCCATTACCGCCTGGCCCCGGAGCTCGCCGCGACGGTACACGAGGCCCTGCGCCGGCTGGTCGAGGAGCTCGGCGACGATTTCGAGCTTCAATCGGGAAAAATGGTGATGGAAATCAAGCCGAGCGGAAATGACAAGGGGACGGCGATCGCCGAATTTCTCGCGGAGGCCCCGTTCCTGGGGCGCCTCCCGGTGTTCATCGGCGACGATCTCACCGATGAATTCGGCTTCGAGCTGATCAACCGGGTCGGAGGCTGTTCGGTCAAAGTGGGCGAAGGCAGCTCGGCCGCGAATTGGCGATTGCCGAACGCGGACGCCGTCCGGGCGTGGCTCAGGCGCTTCGTCGAGCGCAGCGAGAAATCATGACCAGCCTCGACCTCGCTCTGATCGGGAACTCGAGCGTCGCGGCGCTGATCGACGCGAACGGGACCATCGTCTGGTCCTGCCTGCCGCGCTTTGACAGCGACGCGGTGTTCTGCGCTCTCTTGCGCGATGGGCGCGGGGCGGACGACTACGGGTTCTTCGAGATCGAGCTCGCCGATTTCGCGCGCGCCGAGCAGGCCTACATTGCGCACACGCCTATCCTCAAGACCCGGCTTTTCGACCGGCACGGCGGCGGCGTGGAAATCACCGATCTCGCACCGCGATTCGAGCAGTTCGGCAGGCTCTTCTGCCCGGTGATGCTCATGCGCCAGGTCCGCCCGATCTCGGGCAGCCCGCGCATCCGCATGCGCATCCGGCCGGCGTGCGAATACGGCGCGCGCCGCCCCGCGATCACCTGGGGCAGCAACCACGTGCGCTACGTCGTCCCCGAGATGGTGCTGCGGGCGACGACCGATTTCTCGATCACGGCCATCCTCGAGGAGACATTCGTCGTCTTGCGCGAACCGGTCGCGATCGTGCTTGGTCCGGACGAGACGTTGCAGGGCTCCGCCGCGGAAGTCTTCCGCCGGTTCCTCGACGACACCGCCGCCTTCTGGCGGGCCTGGGTGCGCAATCTGGGCATCCCGTTCGAATGGCAGGAGAACATCATCCGCGCGGCCATCACCTTGAAGCTCAACGCGTACGAGGATACCGGCGCGATCGTCGCCGCGGTGAGCACCTCGATCCCGGAGTCGCGCGCGAGCGGCCGCAACTGGGACTACCGCTACTGCTGGCTGCGCGACGCGTACTTCGTGGTGAACGCCTTGAACCGGATGAACGCCACGCGGCCGATGGAGCGCTACCTCGACTACATCATCAATATCGCCACGGGCGCCGACGGCCGCGACCTGCAGCCGGTCTACGCCATCAGCGGCAAGGCGGGCATCGAGGAGCGCGAGATCGCATCGCTGCCCGGCTACCGCGGCATGGGTCCGGTGAGGATCGGCAATCAGGCCTACTCCCAGGTCCAGCACGACGTCTACGGCGCGGCCATCCTCGCGGCAGCTCACGTTTTCTTCGACGCGCGGCTCGCGCTGCGCAGCGACGAGTCGCTGTTCCGCCAGCTCGAGCAGCTCGGCGAGCGCGCCGCGGTCCTGTTCGACCAACCCGACGCCGGCCCGTGGGAGCTGCGCGGGGCAAAGCGCGTCCACACTTTTTCCAGCGTTATGTGCTGGGCGGGGTGCGACCGCCTCGCGAAGATCGCCGCGCGCATCGGGCTCGCGGACCGCGCGCGCGCCTGGCGAGCGCGGGCCGACGCGATGCATTCGGCTATCTGCGCGCGGGCCTGGAACGCGAAGCGCAACAGCTTCGCCGCCACTTTTGGCGGCGAAGACATGGACGCGAGCCTGCTCCTCTTGCACGAGCTCAATTTCCTGCGGGCCGACGACCCGCGCTTCGCGTCCACCGTTGCTGCGGTCGAGAAGGACCTGCGCCGCGGGGAGTTCCTGTTTCGCTACAGCGAGGCGGACGACTTCGGCGTCCCGGAAAACGCCTTCGTGGTCTGCACGTTCTGGTACATCGACGCGCTGTCCGCGCTGGGGCGCAAGGAGGAGGCCCGCACGTTGTTCGCGGGGATACTCGCCCGCTGCAATCGTCACGGGCTTCTGTCCGAGCACATCGATCCGCGCAGCGGCGAGTTGTGGGGGAATTTTCCGCAGACCTACAGCATGGTGGGCATGATCAATTCAGCGATGCGTCTCAGCATCTCCTGGGACGAGGCTTATTGAATTTTCCACACCCTGCCTGAAATGATCCGCATCGGCGTGGACATCGGGGGAACCAAGATTGAAATCGCCGCGATCGACGAATCCGGCGAGGAGCTGCTGCGACGCCGCGCCCCCGCGCCGCGCGGGGGCTACGCGGAGGCGATCGAAACGCTCGCGCGGCTCGTTCTCGAGGCCGAGCGCGAGGTCGGCACGCAATGCACCGTGGGCATCGGCACGCCGGGCGCGGTATCGCGCGGATCGGGGGTGCTCAAGAACGCCTACGCGAGCGAGCTGAACGGGATGCCAGTGAAGCCCGATCTCGAGCGGCTGCTCGGCCGCGAGGTGCGCTTCGCCAACGATGCCAACTGCTTCGCGCTCTCCGAGGCGATCGACGGCACGGCGAAGGGCGCGCGGGTCGTGTTCGGCGTGATTCTCGGCACCGGCGTGGGCGGCGGAATCGTCGTCGACGGGCGGGCTATCGAAGGCGCGAACGCGATCTGCGGCGAGTGGGGCCACAATTCGCTGCCGTGGCCGGCGCCCGAGGAAATGCCGGGCCCCCGCTGCGCATGCGGCCGCAACGGCTGCATCGAAGCCTTTCTATCCGGTCCTGGGCTTGCCCGCGATCACCTGCTCGCGACGGGAGAGGCGCGCGCTCCGGCTGATATCGTCGCGCGCGCCGAATCGGGTGATCGCGGTTGCGCCGCCACGCTCGAGCGCTACGAGGAGCGGCTCGCGCGCGCGCTGGCGAGCGTCGTCAATCTGCTCGATCCCGAGACCATCGTGCTCGGCGGCGGGCTGTCGAACACCGATCGCCTGTACCGCAACGTGCCCGCGCTCTGGAGCCGTCACGTCTACTCGGATACGGTCGTGACCCGGCTCGTGAAGGCGGCTCACGGCGACGCGAGCGGGGTGCGCGGCGCGGCCCGCCTCTGGTGAAATCGCGCGGCAGCCGCTCCTCCTCGGAATTGCCGGTGGGCGCGCGGTCCGATCCCGCTAGCGCGGCTGCATCCACTGCTCGCACTGCCAGCGCACCACGTCGGCGAAGGACTGCGTCTCCTTGAGCCGCGCGCGGAGGCGCCGCGCGTCGTTGGCGGAATCCTGCGCGCCCATCAGCAGGCCCTGAATCAAGGGGCGGCTGCCCAGCTCTTCGGCGTGCGGCGCGATTCGGGAGAAGGTCGCGGCCAGGTCCTGCCGCATCGACCCGCTGCTGCCGTCGCAGGGATCGATCAGGCTCGCCTGCATCCCGTAGCGGCAAGCGTGGAAACGGTTGTAGCTATAGACGAGATAGGGCTCCGCGGAAATCGGCCGGGGACCCTCCAGCCGCAAATAGCGAGCTAGCGCCTGTGCGTAGGCCGCGATCGCGGCCGCGCGATCGACCGAGAGCGGCGTGTCGCAAACGCGAATCTCGACGGTGCCGAACTCGGGCTTGGGACGGATGTCCCAGTAGAAGTCCTTCATGCTCTTGACGATGCCGAACCCCTGCATTCTCGAAAAATAAGCTTCGAACTCCTCCCAGCTGCGCACGAGCGGCATCGTTCCGCTCAAGGGGAAGGCGTTGACCACGGACAGGCGCGAGGAGTCGAACAGCGTGTCTTCACCCTGCTGAAATGGAGAGGACGCTGCGAGCGCGATAAAGTGCGGCACATACCGCGAGAGCGCGTGCGTGAGGTAGACCGCTTCATCGCCGTCGGCGCAGCCGACGTGGATGTGCTGGCCGAACACGGTGAATTGCTTCGCCAGGTAGCCGTAGAGCCCGGCGAGATGATTGAAGCGCTCCGTGTCGTAGATGCGCCGGTCGTTCCATCTCTGGAACGGGTGGGTTCCACCCCCGGCGATGCCGAGATTGAGCTTGCGCGCGGCGGCGGCGACGGCATCCCGCATGGTCCGGAGCTCGGCGATGAGCTTGACATGGCTTTCATGCGCCGACGAGCTCATCTCGATCATGCTTTCGGTGATCTCCGGCTTGATATCGCCCGGGTGCTTGCTCTTCTCCAGGGCGCCGAGGAGATCGGAGGCGCCGCGTGTGAGGTTGTAGTCGCGGCTGTTGACGATCTGCAGCTCGAGCTCGATCCCGAGTGTGAGCGGCTGCGAGGGCTTGAACGGAAGCTCGCCCATGGAATCAGCTCTTCGCCGCCGGCTCGGGCCGCGCTTCCCCCGCGAGCTTGAGGGCGAGCTGGGTCAGGATCGGCCCGGTGATCTCCAACAGCACCACCGCCGGCAGCACCAGGCTCGCGAGCGCGCGGCCGAAATCCGGGAAGAGCGACTGGGTGTCCTGGAGCATGATGACGGCCAGCCCCGACATGGGGGTCAGCGCCACGGCGAGCAGCAATCCCTGGCGCGCCTTCAGCCCGCTGCCCGGGATGAAGGCGAGGACCCCGGCAGCCTTGCCGATGAAGCGCACCGCGACGAAGGCGGCGCCGATCGCGATCCCCTTCACGGCAGCCGCGAGATCGAGGTTCGCGCCCGCGAGCACGAACAGGATCAGGAAGAACATCTGCCCGATCAGGCCGAAATCCGGAGCGGCGAGGCTGTGATTCCTGTCGAGATTGCGCACGAGCCCCCCGTAGGCGAGCAGCGCGAGCAGCACCGAGAGCTTCAGTATCAGCGCCACGCCCACGGTCACGAGGATGAGCGCGACGAGCGCGAGCACCTGCACTTCCACGCGCTTGCCGATCCATTGCAGCACCTGGAGCGTCAGGGCGCTCGCCGCCAACCCGAGCACGAAAGATCCCCCGAGCAGGTAGAGCGGGTGCAGCACGATGATCCGCCAACCGCCGCGGTACTCCAGATATAGGGACGGGATCAGCGCCGTCAGCGCCAGCACCGCGATGCTGCAGTTGAGCGCGGTGAGCAGAAGCGCTCGCTCGGTCACCTGGCCTTCGGCGCCCAGGTCGGCCGTGATGCGCATCACCACCGCGGGCGAGGTCGCGAGGCCGATTGCCGCGGCGACGGCCGCATGCAGCGCCCCGACGCCGAAGATCAGCGTCAGCGTGAAATAGACGAGGATCGCGGACAGTGCGCTCTCCGCCAGCGACGTGAGCGCGAGTCGCGGCGAACGCTTGAGCCACCCCAGGTCGATGCGGTGCCCCAGCTCGAACAGGATCAGGCCGATCGAGATATCCGCGAACACGCGCAGCTCGTCGAGCATCGGCCTGCCGAGCAGCGCGAACCCGTCGGGTCCGAGAGCGAGCCCTGCCGCTGCGTATCCGGTGATGCGCGGGAGAAGAAACGCGCGCTTCGCGATCTCGCCTCCGACCACCCCGGCGACGAGAAGCACGCCGAACCAGATGATCTGGTTCGACGGCAGGGGCAGCGCGGGCAGGAAAAACAATTCCGGCATGCGCGGGAACTCCGGGAAAAATCGCTCCCCGCGATGCCGCGGGGTTTATTGTTTCCGGCGATCAGCTTGCCGGCTTTGGCTGAAGCGGTGAGACCGCGATCGATTACGTAAGTTCCGCCATTTTAGTCCCGCACGACGATGATGTGCACGCGGTACGGTCCGTGCGCGCCGAGAACGATCGTCTGATCGATATCGGCGGTGCGCGAAGGCCCGGAGACGAAGTTGATTGCCCGCGGCAGCTGCCGGAGCTCCGCGCGCGCAAGGGCCCAGGCGTCTTCCATGTGCGCGACGATGCGGCGCGCGGACACCACCGCCACGTGCGTCTCGGGAAGGAGGCTCACGGTCGAGGGCGTATCGGGCCCGGAGGCGAACACGAGCGTTCCCGTCTCGGCGATCGCGGCGAATGCGCCGCTCACGCCGACGGCGTCGCTGCCGTTCGCTTCGCGCGCCTCGAGCGCGAGCCCCGCGCCCTTCCAGTCGAGATCGGCCAGCTGCGGCCAGACGCACCCGGCAAGGGGCGAGCTGCCCGACTCCAGGTAGCGCGCGACCGCGGCAGGGACTTTCGCGTTTGCGGCGACCTCTTCGGTCGTGCTCTGCATGGATTCGGCACGGGCGCGGAACCGAGCGACGAGATCGGCTTCGACTCTCGGCAGCGTCCCGCGCGGGTGCGCGCGCAAATAGGTTTCGATCCCTTCCAGCTCGGCCCGGGACGGTCTGCTTCCGCCTCGCCCCTGGGCTTTGCGAATGCGGGCGAGAATCCTTTCCCGCGCACCGCTCACTCGAGCGCCTTCACTATGTCTTCGACGACCTTTTTCGCGTCACCGAACACCATCATGGTCTTGTTCATGTAGAAAAGCGGGTTGTCGAGGCCGGCGTAGCCGGCGGCCATGCTGCGCTTGTTCACGAGCACGGTGCGCGCCTTGTGCGCTTCGATGATGGGCATTCCGTAGATCGGACTGCCCTTCTCGTGGGCGAGCGGGTTGACCACGTCGTTCGCGCCGAGCACGAGGGCGACGTCGGTCGTGCCGAGCTCGCCGTTGATGTCCTCCATCTCGAACACCTGATCGTAGGGCACCTCGGCTTCGGCGAGCAGCACGTTCATGTGCCCCGGCATGCGGCCCGCGACCGGGTGGATCGCGTAGCGCACGTTCACGCCCTTGGCGATGAGCTTCTGCGCCATCTCCTTAACAGCGTGCTGGGCCCGCGCCACCGCAAGCCCGTAACCCGGCACGATCACGACCGACTCGGCGTTGGCGAGCAGGAAGGCGGAGTCCTCGGCCGATCCCGAGCGCACCGTCTTGTCGCCGGTGCCGGCGGCGACCGCGCCTTCGGCGGCGCCGAAACCGCCCATGATCACCGAGATGAAAGAGCGGTTCATCGCCTTGCACATGATGTAGGAGAGTATTGCGCCCGAGGAACCGACCAAGGAGCCCGCGATGATAAGCATGGTGTTGTTGAGGGAGAAACCGATGCCCGCCGCGGCCCAGCCCGAGTAGCTGTTGAGCATGCTGATCACCACCGGCATGTCGGCGCCGCCTATGGGGATGATGATGAGCACGCCCAGCGCAAAGGCGATCGCGAGCATCGCGGCGAACTGCGTCCAGGCCTTGCTTTCGGCGAGGAAGAACGCGAAGCCGAACCCGATCATCACGATTGCCAGAATCAGGTTGAGCAGATGCTGACCCTTGTATACCACGGGCGCGCTTGAGAAAAGGCGGAAAATTTTCCCGAGGCCCGCGAGCTTGCCAAAAGCGATCACGCTGCCCGAGAACGTGATCGCGCCGACGAAGCTGCCGATGAAAAGCTCGAAGCGATTGCCGCGCGGCAAGGGATCGTGCTCGCCGAAGGCCGCGGGGTTGTTGACCACGGCAATGGCTATGAGCACCGCCGCCATGCCGACGAGCGAATGCATCGCCGCGACCAGCTGGGGCATCTGCGTCATCTGCACGCGCTTTGCGACGAAGGCGCCGATCATTCCGCCGATCGCGGCCGCGATGAGGATGAAGGCGACCTTCTTGGTGACGGCAAGGGTCACGAGCACTGCGATCGCCATGCCGATCACGCCGAAGAGGTTCCCGCGCCGCGCCGACACGGGCGAGGACAGGCCTTTCAGCGCGAGGATGAAAAGGACGCTCGCCGCCAGATACCAGAGCGCGAGCTGGTTGGCGCTCATGCCTTGTCCTTCTCCGCCTTCGGGGCTTTCCTCTTGAACATCTCGAGCATGCGCTGAGTGACGAGGAAGCCCCCGAAGACATTGACCGCGGCGAGACCCACGGCGACCGCTCCCAGGATCGAGCCGAAGTCGGTCTCGTAGGGGCCGGCGGCAAGGATTGCGCCGACGATGATCACGCTCGAGATCGCGTTGGTGACGCTCATCAGCGGCGTGTGCAGGGCCGGCGTCACGTTCCAGATGACGTGGTATCCGACGAAAACGGCGAGGACGAACACGACGAGATTGACGATGGCGGGGTCGATTGTTCCGGTCATGATTTCTTCACCACTTCTCCGTTGATGCACACCAGGCTTCCCGCGATGATCTCGTCTTCACGGTTCAACTTGAGCTCCCCGGTCTTCGGATCGACGAGCAGGTTGAGGAAATTGAGCAGGTTCCTCGCGTAGAGCGCGCTCGCATCCGCAGCCACGAGCGCTGGCAAATTGGAGATGCCGATAAGCTTCACGCCGTGCTTGATCACGATCTTGTCTTTTTCTGTCAGAGGGCAGTTGCCGCCCTGCTCGA